>Ga0208398_100358_pt1 | contig 34758 bp, 35 predicted proteins | sample LakWasMe79_HOW10_2_FD_183905 | JGI IMG/M metagenome (GOLD analysis project Ga0208398, IMG submission 183905) | Freshwater sediment methanotrophic microbial communities from Lake Washington under simulated oxygen tension - Sediment Metagenome... | ecosystem: Environmental > Aquatic > Freshwater >...
CTTTGACGCGCCGCGCTCCATCCTCAATGGCCGCGTGCGCGAAAAGCGCCGCTTTGCGACGCAGCAGTTTTCGCTGGAGCGCATGAAGGCACTGGCGGCGGCGGCAGACTGCACGCTCAACGACATCGTGCTCGCCATCTGCGGTGGCGCGCTGCGGCGTTTTCTGGACGAGCGCAACAGCCTGCCGCACAAACCCATGACCGCCGGCATACCGGTGTCGGTGCGCCCCAAGGATGACAACGGCAATGGCAATGCCATCACCTTCATTGTGTCCACGCTGGGCACCAATATTGCCGACGTGCGCGAGCGCCTGGCGGCCATCCGCCAGTCGGTGAAGCAGGCCAAGGAGCAGGTGCAGAGCCTGCCCCGCCAGGCCATGATGCAGTACACCGTGCTGCTGATGACGCCCACCATCCTGACCCTGCTCACCGGCATTGGCGGGCGCACCCGGCCCATGTTCAACATCACGATCTCCAATGTGCCCGGCCCGGACAAGCCGCTGTACTTCCGCGGCGCTGAAATGGTGGCAACCTATCCCGCGTCCATCGTCACGCACGGGCAGGCCCTGAACATCACGTGCCAGAGCTATGCCGGCTACATGAACTTCGGCTTCACCGGCTGCCACGCGTCGCTGCCCAGCATGCAGCGCCTGGCGGTCTATACCGCCGATGCCCTGGCTGACATGGAAAAGGCGTTCTTGCCAGGGGCCGCGGTGCACATCGCGAAGCCCGTGGTCCAGGCGGTCAAGGTCACCAAAGAAGTCAAAGCCGCGAAAGTAGCGAAAGTAGCGAAACCCGAGGCCGCGTCCCCTGCCAAGGCCACCACGCCCAAGGTGGCGCCTGCGCCGGCTCCGGTACGCCGGGCACCACGCAAGAAGGCGGCATAGCGCGGCAACAAGTGGCGGGGGCGGCCCGAGCACTGCCCCGTCCAGGGCCAGGACCGCGATGCTACTGAATAAGTAGCGGAGTAGCCATATTTCACGAGGGCTAGCGGCTGTTTCTCTTGTGCAGCCTGGAATCAAAAGTGAGCGAATCGCGGCCCAGGAATGGATGCGGCGGCGACTTCGCAATTCTTGATCCAGAACAAGAAAATGTTTCGCAGCACTCCTATGCTTTGATCTATCGCAATCGGCAGGTTGCCCGGATCATTTCAGGAGTACTTCATGAAGCTGACACGACGGATTTTTATCATGGCTTCCGGCATTTCCGCCGGTGCGTTGGTGACGGGCTGTGCGGGCATGGCCCAGGCGCCACTGCACAGCGCGCTCATTCCGCGCAAGGCCAAGCCCTGCAGTCCGGCAGTGGGTGATTGGGTGGCAAGCACCTGCCAGGGCTGCACCCAGTGGTGCGCCATCCAGATCTTTGTGCAGGGTGGTCGTGCCACACGCGTGCGTGGCAACCCGCTGTCCAAGACCAACCATGGCTACTGCTGTCCACGCGGACACATGATTCCGCAGCAGATGTATGACCCGGACCGTATCAAGACACCGATGAAGCGGACCAACCCGCAGAAGGGGCGCGGCATCGATCCCAAGTTCGTGCCCATCAGCTGGGACGAAGCGCTGAACACGGTGGCTGACAAGATGATTGCCCTGCGTACGGCTGGCGAGACCCACAAACTGGTCTATATGCGGGGCCGCTATTCCGCCACTTCGACGGAATTGCTCTATGGCACGCTGCCCAAGGTCTTTGGCACCGGCAACTATTTCTCGCACAGCGCGATTTGCGCCGAGGCCGAAAAAATGGGCCCGGGCCTGACACAAGGCTTCTTCGGCTACCGCGACTACGACCTGGAAAAGACCAACTGCCTGGTGGCGTGGGGCTGCGATCCGCTGGCCTCCAACCGCATGGTGCCCAACACCATGAACCGTTTCCCGGACATCGTCAAGCGCGGCACCGTGATCGCAGTGGACCCCCGCCTGTCCAACATCGCGGCCAAGGCACACGAGTGGCTGCCCATCAAACCCGGCACGGACGGCGCGTTGGCCGGTGCCATTGCCCACGTGCTGCTGACTGAAGGCCTGTGGAACCGCGAGTTCGTCGGTGATTTCAAGGATGGAAAAAACCTGTTCGTCACCGGCAAGCCGGTGGACGAGGCCGCTTTTGCCGAGAAAGAGACCCACGGTCTGGTGAAGTGGTGGAACCTGGAACTCAAGGACCGCACGCCCGCCTGGGGTGAGAAAGAGTCCCTTATTCCCGCCGCGCAGATCGTGCGCGTGGCCCGCGCCATGGGCAAGGCCGCACCCAAGGTGACAGTATGGATGGGCCCGGGTGCAGCCATGCAGCCACGTGGCACCTACAGCGCCATGGCCGTACATGCGCTCAATGGTCTGCTGGGCTCCATCGACGCCGAGGGCGGCGTCTGGCAAAGTGACAGCCTGCCGCTGGCCAAGTTCCCGAGCATGGACAAATACGTGGACGAACAGGCCAAAACCGCCAGCAAGGGCAAAAAGCTTGACGGCCGGGGTGCCAAAGACATGCCCGCCATGATGGGGGCCAAACCCGGCAGTGGCGTGGTCACCAACAACGTGGCCAATGGCATGCTGAAGGACCCGGGGGCCTGCAAGGTGTTCATCTCGTCGTGGTCCAACTTCGCGTTCTCGTGCACCGGAGCGGACCGCTGGGAAAAGGCGCTTGCCAAAGTGCCCTTCTTTGTGCACATGGTGCCCAACGCCTCCGAGATGACGATGTTTGCCGACATCGTGCTGCCCTCGACCTTCAACTCGGCCGAAGGCTGGTCGATTGTTCCCAATATGGGCAACGGCTACGCCTATGCCTCGATCCAGCAGGGCGCCATCAAGCGCCTGTGGGATGTGAAGCAGGAAGAAACCGAAGTCATGTGGCTGCTGGCCGAGAAGCTCAAGGCCAAGGGTTTTGCCAACCTGTTCGACTACTACTCGAAAGAGTTCAAGGACCCCGAGACCGGCAAGGCTCCCACCACCGCGCTGGAGTTCAGCGAGATCGCCGCCAAGATGACGAGCGCGCCCATCTGGATGGCCAAGGAGCCACTCAAGGGTGATGCACCGATTGTTGGCTGGGCCGACTTCAAGAAAAAGGGCATGTTCAGCGGCCCGAGGTATACCCTCAAGAAAAGCTGGGGCGGCAAGTTCAAGACACCCACCAAAAAGTTCGAGTTCTACAGCGAGTCCCTCAAAGCAGGCTTGCTCGAACACGCCAAGAAGTTCGAGACCACGGTGGACGACATCCTGACCGTGAGCGGCTACGTAGCGCGTGGCGAGGTGGCCTACGTGCCGCACTATGAGCCCGCAAAGCGCCATGGCAGCGTGCAGGACTATCCGCTCACCTTCATCGACTACAAGTCACGCCTGAACCGCGAGGGCCGCTCGCAGAACCTGCCGTGGTACCAGGAGTTCAAGAAGGTCGATCCGGGTGATGTGTCATGGACGGATGTGGTCAAGATGAACCCGCTGGACGGCGCCAAGATGGGCCTGAAGACCGGCGACACGGTCAAGATCACATCGATGACCGGAACCATCTCCTGCGAACTCAAACTGTGGGAGGGCGTGCGCCCCGGTACCGTGGCCAAGTGCTATGGCCAGGGCCACTGGGCCTACGGGCGCGTGGCCGCCAAGGACTTTGCCAAGGCGATTCCCCGTGGCGGCAACAACAACGAAATCCTGGTCGATGACTACGACCGGCTCAGCGGAGCGACGGCACGCAATGGTGGCTTCACCGGCGTTCGCATCCAGAAAGCCTGATCGTTCACAACCAGACATAGGAGTAAAGAATCATGACAAGACTTGGAATGGTCATTGACCTCGCAAAATGCAACGGTTGTGGCGCCTGCGCCTTTGCCTGCAAGGCCGAAAACAACACCCGAGACCGGGCCGACGGACAGAGCTTCAATTGGGCTGACTTCCTGATGCACACCGATGGCGTGTTTCCCAACACCACGCACAGCGTGATGCCGGTGCTGTGCAACCATTGCTCGGATGCGCCGTGCATCAAGATGTGCCCTGGCAACCCGGAAAAGGCGGGCAATCCCACCAAAGATCCGAACGGCAAGCCGTACAAGGCGCTGTTCAAGACGCCAGAGGGCATCACCCTGCACGACCCCGAGCTGTGCGTGGGTTGCGGTGATTGCCAAAAGTATTGCCCCTACAGCCACCCCAAACTGGATGATTCCAGCCTGCACGGCGGCTCGTACAGCGTCATCAGCCTCAACCCGATGGACGAAGACCCGCAACCCCGGTGGAGTGACAAAAAGTCTGCTATTCCCGGTTGCACCGCGTCGGGTGCCGAAGTAGCGGCCTTGGCTGGTGCAATGCCTCCCATGATGAACCAGTGGAAGGGCGGCGACCTGCAGCCCGTGCGCAAGGATGACGTGGTCGAGAAATGCACGTTCTGCTACCACCGCGTGCTCAACGGCCTGCAGCCTGCCTGCGTGGAAGTGTGCCCTGCGCAGGCGCGTATCTTTGGTGATCAGGACGACCCGAACACAATGATCGCCCAGATATTGAAGCGGGAAAAGTCTTTCCGCCTGCAGGAAGACAAAGGTACCAAGCCCAATGTGCATTACATTGGAAAATACAGCCCCCGCGCGTAATCCGCACCAGGCCAATGGCATCGGGGCCGGGTAACCGGCCCTTTTTTATGTTCAAGGAGTACCAGCGATGTCTGACTATGCCCCCGACGAGGCCACCGCGCGTGCGGATCTTTGTCGTTTCCTGTCGGCCTGCTACTACGAGCCGGCAGTCGAGTTTGCCGAGGAAAAGTTGTTTGACTCCATGCTGGTGGCCGCAACAAGCTTGAGCCCCGATCTGGCCGAGCACGCACGCAAACTTGGCCAGGCATTTGCTGCGCAAGACCTGGAAACGCTGCTGGTGGATTACACCCGGCTGTTTTTGGGACCGATAGAGGCATTGGCGCAGCCCTATGGATCAGCCTGGCTGGGCGCGCCCGATCAAACCGAAGACAATCCTCCTCCGGCAGTGGTCGACCTCTACAGCGAAGGCGGCTTTGACATCGACGACGACTTCATGGAGTTGCCCGACCACGTGGCCGTGGAGCTGGAGTTTTTGTATTTGTTGACCTTCAACGCGAACCTGGCGGCCCGGACCGGTCAGCGCGAAGATCTGGTCTCGACTGAACGACTCAAGGCACGTTTCTTGGGCGAACATCTGGGCGCCTGGATAGCGCCGTTTGCCGCCGCTGTCACAGCGGGCGCCGAGACCGCGTTTTACCGCGAACTGGCTGCTTTCACGGAGCACTTTGTGCGGATAGAGTCAGGGCATCCGGTTGATTCAACTGTTCACTGAGAGACCTATGAAAATTTTTGGTATTGCCGGTCACTCCGGCATGGGCAAGACCACGCTGCTCGAGCGCCTGGTGCCCGCCATCACCGCGCGGGGCCTGGTGGTGTCGCTGATCAAGCACAGCCACAAGAACATCGATATTGACCGCCCCGGTAAAGACTCGTACCGCTTGCGGGAGTCGGGTTGCAAAGAGGTCTTGCTCATGGGCAATGACCGATGGGCACTGATGCACGAGTTGCGCGGCGCGCCCGAGCCGTCGCTGGACTACCTGCTGGACCGCCTGCAGCATTGCGATCTGGTGTTGATCGAGGGCTTCAAGCACGGCGATTTTCCCAAACTGGAGGTCTGGCGCGCGTCCGAGGGCAAGGCCACACTGTGGCCGGCCTGGCCCGGCATTCTGGCCATTGCCAGCGATACACCCGGCGCTGTGCCGCCAGCCACCGATGCCGTGCCTGGCGTGGCGCACCTCGATCTGGCGAGTATCACCTCGGTTGCCGACTTTGTGCTGGCCCACGCACAGACGCGTTGAACATGGAATCGCCTGCGGTTGTCAAGGGCCAGGCGTGCCGGTGATGCACACCCGCCCGGCCGCTTCCGATCAGGTGCCGATCTTGCCGCCGTCGTTCTTTGTAATCACGATGGTGGCTGAACGGGGCCGTTTGCCCAAGCCATAACCCGCGTTGCTAGGCCACTGGCTGGTGTACTTGGTGGGGTCGGCAATATCCGCCATCTTGGTGGTTTCACCAGGGTGCTGGATGTTGATGAACATGGCCTTGCCATCGGGGGTTTCACACAAGCCTGTGATTTCGCAGGCAGAGGCGCCCACCAAAAAGCGTTTCAGGCTTGTGGCCGTAGGTGTCTTTCCGATGTAGGTGTCCACCGCCAGCGTGCTGCCATCGGTCTTGGTGTAGCTCAGCGTCTTTTTGCCACCGTCACCCACCTGGCCGGGCATGGCGGCCAGCATCATGCAGTTGGTGACATCGGTGTAGGCGCCGTCGTCGGTCTGGATCCACATGATGCCGGTGCTGGGGCTGAACACCAGTCCGTCGGGGCTGGAGAAGTCCTGGTCGCTGGTCAGGCTGGACAGGTTGACCTTGCTGGAATCGGCGCCGGATTCGGCACCAAACGCGTACACGTCCCAGGTCAGTGTGGTGGCGGCTGCACCGGCTGTGCCTTCCTTCACCCGCAGGATGTGGCCATTGGGGTTGCCGTTTTGGGCGCTGGCGCCCTTCATGTCGGTGTAGGCGCGCGGGTTGGCACTGTCGGGCACCAACTGGCTGCTGCCGGTGGCGTTGACATTGCGGTTGCTGTTGTTGGTCAGCGTGTAGTAGATCTCACCGTTGGCCGGGTTGACGGCGCACCATTCAGGGCGGTCCATCTTGGTCGCACCCACGGCATCGGCTGCCAGGCGGGAGTTCACGCACACGTCAGCCTGGTCGGCGAACTTGTAACCAGCGTAGGCTGCAATGGTCGGGTTGGTGATGGACAGTTCAATCCACTGGCCCGTGCCGTCGCTGTTGAACTTGGCCACATAGAGCTTGCCGCTGTCCAGGTACTTGTCACCGGTCGCCATGCGGTTGGCAGGGCTTGCATCGGCAGCATCCCAGTTGGCCGTGGTCACGAACTTGTAGATGTACTCGTTACGGGCATCGTCGCCCATGTAGATGCCCAGTGGCTTGCCGGCTGCGGGCACGCTGAAGGACGCGCTCTCGTGCGCAAAGCGGCCCATGGCGCTGCGCTTCTTGGCGGTGCGGGTCTTGTCGTAGGCGTCGATTTCGACGATGTAGCCCATGCCATTCATTTCGTTGCGGTAGTCGTCACTGCCGTCTGTGCTGGTGCCCAGCTTGCTGTTGTCCCAGCGCACGTATTTGTCAGCGCTGCCACCGGTTTCCCAGCCGTGGCGGGATGCTGCGCCCTGGCTGCGGCCATAGCGGTTGAGCGAGGTAACGCTCTTGTCATTGCCGCGGGCCGCGTTGTCGGTCGCGTTGCGGAAGAAGTAGCCCGCCCAGTTTTCTTCACCAGTCAGGAAACTGCCCCACGGTGTTTTGCCCGTGCCGCAATTGTTCAGGGTGCCACGGGTGCGCGTGCCATTGGTGGAGTACTTGGTCACCATCAGCGCATTGCCGCGCACCGGGCCGGCCATTTCAATGTCGGTCAAGGGCGTCAGGCGGAAGTTGAATGCCGAGTCTTTGACATAGGCCCACTTGTCGGTGGTCTTCTTGACCTCAACCACGGATACACCGTGGATCGCAACCTCCTTGTCCACTTCCGCGGCGGGGCGGGGCAGGGTGGCGGTGCCACCAGTGGTGTGCAGGAAGAAGGAGCTGCGGGTCTCGTCGGTGGTGGCTTCATGGTTGATGGCCAGCAAACCGCGGTCGGTCGACGTGAGGGAAGGCGTACCGGTTGCACTCAGTCCATACCATTCCATGCCGTCGTGGTGGTCGCCAGCACGGTTTTCGAAATCGCTGTCGCTGCCGTCATTCTTGAACGCGGTGGCACCACCCAGAATGGGGTCACCCAGTGCATACAACACGCTCATGGTGTAGCCGGCTGGAACCGTCACCTTGTCCGCCAGACTCTTGGCGACCGCGCCAAAGCCCAGTGCTACAGCGGTGGCCACGGGAGTTGCTGCCACCACGCTGCCACCGCCGCATGCCGTCAATGCAACACCGCCCAGCACCGCAGTACCGACCGACGCCACGCTGCCCATCAGCAGACCACGGCGGCTCAGGCGGACGTTCAACACACTGTCAAACGTGGGGTTGTCAGAGGTGTTGGAGTTTTCGTTGTTGAAGTCGTTCAGCTTTTTCACGGGGTAATCCTCGGGTTGGTTGGTTAAGCGATGCCGAACGATAGTGACGTGTCGTGACGAAGTCGTGTCGAATCCATGACATTCTTGTGAAATCACAGGGAAAAGCCGGCCCCCATCGCCGCGCTGCGTTGGGCTGTTTTGGTCACAAAAATGTCATGCGAGCCTGTGATAATTCAATACTTGTTGAATTGTTTGATTTATAGGGGGTGAGGAATCATGAAAGTCGGTATCAACGGAATGGGCCGCATTGGCCGTTTGGCTTTGCGGGCTGCCATGGGGGCTGCCGAGCGCCAGTCAGACGACCCGCGCGCGGGCAACCGGCTGGAGGTCGTGCACCTGAATGAACTCAAGGGCGGTGCGGCGGCCACCGCGCATTTGTTGACGTTTGACACCGTGCAGGGCCGCTGGCGCGAAGACATTGCGGCCGAGGGTGATAACCAGATTCACATCGGCAGCAAACAAATGGGTTTTTCTTCGCACGCCACAGCGGCCGAGATTCCCTGGGGTGACCTGGGTGTGGACGTGGTGCTGGAGTGCACCGGCAAGTTCCTGACACCCGAGACGCTGCAAGGTCATCTGGACCGGGGCGCCAAGCGTGTCATCGTGGCGGCGCCGGTCAAGGTCGGCAATGTGCTCAACATGGTGGTGGGCGTGAACCACCATTTGTATGACCCGGCGCAGAACCACATCGTCACTGCAGCCTCTTGCACCACCAATTGCCTGGCACCCGTCGTCAAGGTTGTGCATGAAGCCATCGGCATACGCCACGGCCAGATCACCACGCTGCACAACCCCACCAACACCAACCTGGTGGTGGACGCGCCGCACAAAGACCTGCGCCGTGCCCGCAGCGCGATGATGAGCCTGGCACCTACCACCACCGGTAGCGCCACCGCCATTGCACTGATCTACCCTGAACTCCAGGGCAAGCTCAACGGCCACGCCGTGCGCGTGCCCGCGCTGAATGCGTCGCTGACCGACTGCGTGTTTGAAATGAAACGCGAGACCAGTGTTGAAGAAGTCAACGCGCTGTTTGCCGCAGCAGCCAAAGGCTCGCTGGCCGGCATTCTGGGCTATGAAGCCCGCCCGCTGGTGAGTGCGGACTATGCCCGCGACACCCGCAGCAGCATTGTGGATGCTCTATCCACCATGGTCACCGATGGCACGCTGCTCAAGGTTTACGCCTGGTACGACAACGAGATGGGCTACGCCTGCCGCATGGTGGACCTGGCCTGCCATATGGAAGGCGTGGGCATCTGACATGGCAAGCAACACGGCAGGCGCGAGCGCCGCACGCAACTACGCCATCGTCACCAGCGCGTACTGGGGCTTCACGCTCACCGACGGCGCGCTGCGCATGCTGGTATTGCTGCACTTCTACAAACTGGGTTATTCGCCGTTCACTCTGGCGTTTTTATTCCTGCTGTACGAGGCGGCGGGCATTGCGGCCAACCTGATTGGCGGCTGGCTGGCCACGCGCTACGGCATTGCCCGCATGCTGGTGGTGGGCCTGAGCACCCAAATTACCGGCTTCCTGCTGCTGTCGGCCTTGTCGCCGGACTGGACGGCGACTCTGTCGGTGGCCTGGGTGGTGTTGTCGCAGGGTGTGTGCGGCGTCGCCAAAGACCTGACCAAAACCGCCAGCAAGTCTGCCATCAAGCTCACGGCAGGCGAGGCCTCGGGTCAGCTCTTCAAATGGGTGGCCTGGTTTACCGGCAGCAAAAACGCCATGAAGGGCATTGGTTTCTTGCTGGGCGGCGTGCTGCTGGAGGTGCTGGGATTCAGGGGCTCGTTGTGGGTTATGGCGGGCTTGTTGTGTGCGGTGTTGCTGGGTGTGGTGCTGTATGTGCCGCCGCTGATGGGCAAGAGCAAGGCGTCCAAGTCCGCCAAAGAGTTGTTCGCCAAGAGCCAGGGCATCAACCTGCTGGCCGCCGCCCGTGTGGTGTTGTTTGGCGCACGGGATGTATGGTTTGTGGTGGGTGTGCCGGTGTTCCTGTATGCGTCCGGCTGGTCGCGTCCCATGGTGGGCGGCTTTCTGGCGGCCTGGACCATTGGGTATGGCGCCGTGCAGGCCTTTGCACCGCATCTGGTGCGGCGCAGCGCCGATGGACTCAGCACCGAAGTGCCCGCCGCCCGCCTGTGGTCGGCCGTGCTGGCGCTGGTGACGGTTGCGCTGTCGGTTGCGGTCGCCATGCAGGTGCCCAATCTGGAGTGGGTGGTGGTGGGTGGTCTGGGCGTCTTTGGTTTTGCGTTTGCGGTCAATTCTTCCGTGCACTCCTATCTGATCCTGGCCTATGCCGGCTCGGAGAAGGCGGCCGAGGACGTGGGCTTTTATTACGCCGCCAACGCAGCGGGCCGCTTCTTTGGCACGCTGATGTCCGGCCTGCTGTACCAGTGGGGCGGTTTGCTGTACGCACTGGTGGGCTCGGCTGTGATGTTGTCCATTTGCTGGGCGGTAACCTTGGCTTTGCCTGTGATCAAACCGGTTGAAAGGATTTCGGTATGAACGACGTTGATGTGGTTCGCGCGTTGTCCGCCTTGGCACAGCAAACCCGCTTGCAGATCTTTCGGCAGTTGGTGGTGGCAGGTTCGCAAGGCATGACACCAACCCGCTTAGCGGAGGCGTTGAGCTTGCAGGGCACGGCCTTGTCGTTTCACCTGAAGGAACTCACCAATTCTGGACTGATCACGCAGGAGCGTGATGGCCGCAACCTGATCTACCGCGCCGCGTTTGCCACGATGAACGAATTGTTGGCCTATTTGACGGTCAATTGCTGCGACGGCCAGTCATGTGAACTGACGGAGGTGTCTGCAGCTTGCACCACCTGTTGATGGCGCCTTGCGTTCTTGAACCTTCCCTTTGTTCCCCACTGAACTCACCTCACGGAGTCCGCGTATGTCCAAAGCCTTTATGAATGTCCTGTTTATCTGCACCGGCAATTCCGCTCGCAGCATCATGGCCGAAGCCTTGATGAACCAATTGGGCGGGGGTCGCTTTCGCGCCTTCAGCGCAGGCAGCCACCCGGCAGGTTTTGTCAACCCCAAGGCGCTGGAACTGCTGGAGCGCAACCGCTTTCGCACCGGAGAATTGCGCAGCAAAAACTGGGACGAATTCGCCGCGCCCGATGCACCCCAAATGGACTTTGTGCTGACGGTGTGTGACAAGGCTGCCGGCGAGGTGTGCCCCGTGTGGCCCGGCCAGCCCATGTCGGCCCACTGGGGTGTGGAAGACCCTGCCGCAGCGACCGGCACGCCCGAACAGATTGACAAGGCCTTTGCCGATGCGTTCATGGTGCTGCAGCGGCGCATTGCGCTGTTCTTGAACCTGCCGTTTGAAAAGCTCGAAAAACTCTCCCTGCTCACAGAGTTGCAGAAAATTGGCCGTACCACGGCGCAATGAAAGGCGCACTTCATGAATGTGTTTGAACGCTACCTCACGGTATGGGTCTTCTTGTGCATCGTCGTCGGCATCGCGCTGGGCCAATTCTTCCCGGGCGTGTTCCAGGCAGTGGGCCAGATGGAGATTGCGAAAGTCAACCTGCCGGTGGGTTTGTTGATCTGGGTGATGGTCATCCCCATGCTGGTCAAGGTGGACTTTGGCGCCCTGGGTGAGGTGCGTAAACACATCAAGGGCATTGGCGTCACGCTGTTTGTCAACTGGCTGGTCAAGCCGTTTTCGATGGCGCTGCTGGGCTGGATTTTTATCCGCCACTGGTTTGCACCCATGCTGCCACCCGACCAGTTGGACAGCTACATCGCCGGGTTGATTTTGCTGGCCGCTGCGCCGTGCACGGCCATGGTGTTTGTGTGGAGCCGTCTCACCGGCGGTGACCCGCTGTTCACGCTGTCGCAAGTGGCGTTGAACGACAGCATCATGGTGATCGCGTTTGCACCGCTGGTAGGGCTGCTGTTGGGCATCTCGGCCATCACCGTTCCGTGGGACACGCTGTTGACTTCGGTGGTGTTGTACATCGTCATCCCGGTGATCCTGGCGCAGCTGTTGCGCAGGTCGCTGCTGGCCAAGGGCGTGGCGGCGTTTGACGCCACCATGGCCAGAATCGGCCCGTGGTCGATAGCGGCTTTGCTGGTCACGCTGGTGCTGCTGTTTGCCTTTCAGGGCGAGGCCATTTTGAAGCAACCGTTGGTCATTGCGCTGCTGGCCGTGCCGATCCTGATCCAGGTGTTTTTCAACTCGGCACTGGCCTATTGGCTCAACCGCGCCGTGGGCGAGAAGCACAACATTGCCTGTCCATCGGCTTTGATTGGCGCGTCCAACTTCTTTGAGCTGGCCGTGGCGGCGGCCATCAGTTTGTTTGGCTTCAACTCGGGTGCCGCACTGGCCACGGTGGTTGGTGTGCTGATTGAAGTCCCGGTGATGTTGCTGGTGGTATACGTCGTCAACCACTCCAAGGGGTGGTACGAGCGGGGCGCGGCCGCCAAGGAAACTTGAACATGGCAAGCATCACGATTTACCACAACCCCGCCTGTGGCACGTCGCGCAACACGCTGGCCTTGATCCGCAACAGCGGCGCCGAGCCCGAGGTGATCGAGTACCTGAAGACGCCGCCGTCCAAAGAGCGCTTGCTGCAACTCTTGACCGCATTGGGCATTGGTGCACGCGACCTGCTGCGCCAAAAGGGCACGCCCTACGAAGAGATGCAATTGGGCGACCCGAAATGGTCCGACGACGAATTGCTGGACTGCATGGTCCAGCACCCCATCCTGATGAACCGCCCGGTGGTCGTCACGCCGCTGGGGACCAAGCTCTGCCGACCTAGCGAATCGGTGCTGGACATCCTCCCAAGCCCGCAGCGGGGCGCGTTCACCAAGGAAGATGGCGAAGCGGTTATCAACGCACAAGGCCAACGTGTCTGATCGTTCCCTGCCATCCCCCAACCTTGCCGATGCGTGCTTTCAGGTTCCCGATCCCACGCGTCTCGTTGCCAAACAGGCTTCGACCCACCCACCCCGGATTCTGATGCTCTACGGCTCGCTGCGCGAGCGCTCCTACAGCAAGCTACTGACACTGGAAGCCGCCAGATTGCTGGAGGCGATGGGGGCAGAGGTCAAGGTCTTCGACCCACTGGATTTGCCGCAACCCGATGGCGCGCCGGACACCCACCCCAAGGTCAAGGAGCTGCGGGAATTGGCCGCCTGGTCCGAAGGCATGGTGTGGTGTTCGCCCGAGCGCCACGGAGCCATGACCGGCATCATGAAGAGCCAGATCGACTGGATTCCTCTGTCGGTGGGCGCGGTACGCCCCACCCAGGGAAAGACGCTGGCGGTGATGGAGGTCAGCGGTGGCTCGCAGTCCTTCAACGCCGTCAACCAGATGCGCATACTGGGGCGCTGGATGCGCATGCTCACCATCCCCAACCAAAGCTCGGTGGCCAAGGCGTTTCTGGAGTTTGACGAGGCCGGGCGCATGAAGCCCTCCGCCTACTATGACCGCGTGGTGGACGTGATGGAAGAGTTGGTCAAGTTCACGCTGCTGACGCGGGACATTGCGCCGTATCTGGTAGACCGTTACAGTGAACGCAAGGAGAGTGCCGAAGAACTCTCCAAACGCGTCAACCAGAAATCCATTTGAACCATGAACTGCCTTGTCACCGCGTGGACCGCACATGAGCCCGAATTGCGCGGCTGGGCCCGGCACCGGCTGGGCAACCCCACGGACGCGGAAGACCTGTTGCAGGATTTGTTTTTGAAGGCCTTGCGCCAGGGGGAGCGGTTTTGCTCGGTGCACAACGCGCGGGCCTGGCTGTTTGAGGTGGCGCGCAACACTTTGGCTGACCGCCTGCGCGTGGCCCGGCATACCGTCGAATTGCCGGACGATCTGGCCAGCCCGGCGGAAGAGGCCGACGTGGTGGACAGCTTGACGGGCTGCCTGCCCCGGGTGCTGTCGGAGCTGGATGCGCAGGACCGGGACGCCATCACCCTGTGTGACCTGCAAGGCATGGCGCAGGCCGATTACGCCCGCGCCAAGGGCTTGAGCCTGAGCGCCGCCAAGTCGCGCATCCAGCGGGCACGCCTGCGCATGAAGGCGCGCATGACCGAGGTCTGCCAGGTGCAGGTGGACGATGCCGGCCACGTGCTGGACTTTGTGCCACGTCCGCCCGTTTGATTGCTATTGAATTTAGACCCGCGGAGACAAGCGCAGAAACCCGTCACCGCGCGTGAGAGCACCATCCTTCTCCATCGCATAAATGCATCGGTAAAGCGCCTCGTGCGTGACGCCCAGTTCCCCGGCCATCGACTTGATACCCGCGCCTATGGGGTAGGCGCCGGACTCCCCTTCGGTTTCCAAAAGATGCAAAAGCCGCGCCTGAACTTTCGTCAGCGATAGCCGCTCGCATTGCAGTCGCAGGCGCCTGACCTCCTTGTTGAGCATGGTGATCCAGCGTCCAGAAAACGCAGTGTCGGTGTCCAGCGCCTCGCGCAACGCACGGATCGGTACCCGGACGATCTTGGAGTCGGCAACGACCTGGCCATGGCAGTGGTAGCTGGGCGATTTGAGGCTTGCCTCGCTCATGAAGCCGCGGCGGGTGCGCTGCAAGATGACCGGTGCGCCTTGAAGCCCTGGGCGCTCCAAGACTACCTCACCAGTAACGATGAAAAACATGTGCGTGGGCTTCTCACCGGAGGTGAAGAGGCAGGTTCCCTTGGGCGCCGCAATCTCCACGCATGTGTCGATCAGGTGCTTGGGAAGCAGCGCGTGCAGCTCTTGAAGGGCGTTGGTAAACATGTGCAAAGCTGAGCGAATATGATTTTGATCATATGAAAGGATGCCATTCTCGCGCAATACTCGTCAGATCCAATTGCGCGAGATGCCCATGGCCACCTCTGTTTTTCAATTCGGCGAGATCCGCCCTGAATACCAAATCCCGGTGCTCAACGAGCGGGCGGTCCGCGCGGCGGCGGGTATTCTGTTCTTCCTCGCGTTGATCTGCTTCATGAACGCCTGGTTGACGGGCAATTTTCAGCCGACCCGCGTTTTCGTCGTGGGCTTCCTGATCGACTTCAGCATTCGCATCTTCATCAACCCGCGCTTTGCGCCCACGCTGATCTTGGGCCAATGGATGGTGCGCCATCAGCAACCGGAATGGAGTGGCGCGCCGCAAAAGCGCTTCGCGTGGGCCATCGGCTTTGTGCTGGCCGCGACGATGCTCTATCTGGTTGTTCTCAACAACGTGATCGGTCCGATCAACTTGATCGTCTGTTCGTTGTGCCTTACCTTGCTGTTCTTCGAAACGGCTTTTGGCATCTGCATTGGTTGCAAGGTGTACAACTGGTTCAACAAGGAAAAGGCGCTACTCTGCCCCGGTGGCGTGTGCGAGATGCCAGCCAGCCAATCGAAGGGGTACTCGCTAACCCAACTTGCCATCGTCGTCCTCTTCCTGGCCACCATTACTGGAATTGCCCAATGGGTCTACAGCACGGCACCCAGGCGTGCGACGGAATTCGACAAGCCGCTTGCCGCCCAGCCCGTGGTTCCCATTGACCCCGCTGAAGCCGAACGCTGCAAGGTTCCCGATTTTGCCAAGGCCATCGGCCATGAAGAAAAGTGGAAGCTGCACAACAACTGCAAATGACCAGCCCCCATCAAGCTACCAGGAACAATTCTTATGAACATAACCCGCCGAATAGTCTTCAAATTCGCAGCGTCCACATCGCTTTTGTTGTCCATGGGCGCAACGTGGGCTGCGCAGCCTGTAGTGGAGATCATTGCGTTCGCACACCCACCCGTGCAATCCGCTCTCAAACCCTTGCGCGATTGGCTAGCTACGCAGGGAAAGAAATTTCGCGTGACAGAGATGGACATGGAGTCGCCCGAAGCGGAGAAGCGATTGGCAGCCATCGGACTCAAAGGCCACATTCCTATCGTTGTGTTGGTGGATGGCAAGTACAAACACACGCGCCAGGATGGACGCGTGGTTGAACTCGTGAGCTTTCCCAGCGGTCCCGGGACACCCGCGGGCGTCAAGGGCGAATGGTCCATTGAAGATGTGCAGGCGCTGTTGAAGGCACGAAAGCCCTAACCAACACACTTTTACAGGCGAGAAAGCAATGACAAGCATGCAACGTTTATGGGCCGCGTCCGCCGCCGCACTGTTGACCGCCATGCCCGTGTGGGCGGTCGACGTGGTCTTCAAGCCCGTAGCGGACGGTGTCTACGCCTATGTTGGCGAGATTGAAGGGCGCACCTATGAGAACGAAGGGCTCAACGCCAACATTGGCCTGGTAGTGACCCCTGCGGGCGCCGTGCTGATCGACAGCGGCGCCACGTTTCAGTCAGCCCGCAAAATCCACGAGGCCGCCAAAAAGGTGACCAACCAGCCCGTCAAATGGGTCATCAACACCGGCGACCAGGACCACCGCTGGCTGGGCAATGGCTACTTCACCGCGCTGGGTATTGAGACCATCGCCCATACGGGCGCGCAAGCCGACATGAAGAACCGCTCCGGCGAGCACCTGAAGGGCCTCAAGGTCTTGAAGGAGCGGCTGGACGGCACAGTGCCTACGCTGCCCACGCGCTGTGTCACGGGCCAAGACACCCGCCTGGAACTGGGTGGCACGGTCTTCGAGCTCAAGCACCGCAACGGCGGCCATACGCCCGGCGACACGCTGGTGTGGCTGCCGCAGAAAAACGTGCTGTTTGCCGGCGATGTGGTCTATGTGGACCGTGTGCTGGGCCTGCACCCGGTGAGCAACACCCGGAACTGGCTGGCGTCTTTTGCTGTCATCGACGCGCTCAAGCCCCAGACCATAGTCCCCGGCCACGGCAACGTCACCAACCTGGCTACGGCGCAGGCGCAAACGCGCGACCTGTTGCTGGCGCTGCGCGCGCATATGAAAAAGGCCGTCGATGACGGCGTTGACTTGAGCGCCGCCGTGAAGAGTTTCGACGGCAAGCCGTTCGCCGGACTCAAGCATGCGGAGGTGTGGATTCCGCAGTTGGCGAACCAGACCTATCTGGAGATGGAGCGGGAGTGATGCTATTGTTTTTATAGCTATTCACGCAGGTTTCATGAGGGCTAGAGGTGGTTTTTACTTGCAGGCTGTCAGCTCGTGGCTCATACCTGCATGGTGCTGGTTGATCCGGTCGATGGGTTGACACTCTTACGTCACAGCAACCAGTCGGGCCGCAGCATCATGACCGCACCCAGGGCCAGCATCACCAGACCGCTGACCAGTTTGAGCCAGCGGCCAGCGCCTTCGCTGAGCTTGCGGCTGCTCAGGGCCAGTACCGTAGCGCCCACCATCAGGCTGTCGTCGGTGATGTAGCCCAGGATGTACAGCCCCAGATAACCATAGTGGGCAGCGGGGCTGAGGGCTTGCTGCGTCAGAATCGCGGTGTACATGGCTGGCAAGCCGGCAGTGCACAACAGTTCGATGAAATTCACCACCACGGCCAGCGTCGCCGCGCCCAGCAAGGCCAGTGGCAGCGAACGCGCCTGCACCACCTGGCGCATGCGCGCGTACAAGCCCGGCTTGGCCGCAGCGGGAATCGACAGGGACAAGCCTTGAGGGCCAGCAGCGAAGTCCTTGATGTTCACCGCCGCGATGAGCAGCGCCAACACCGCCAGCCCCATGCGTACCGCATCTGACAGACCCACGGCCAAGAACACATTCAGCCAGGCTGCCATGAAGGTGTAATAGACAGCGCCGCTGACCAACACAAAGGTACCCGCAATCAGCGCCATGCGCCGACGATCGCGCAGGTGCACCAGCAGCGACAGCAGAAACAACAGCACCCACATGGCGCAGGGGTTGAAGCCGTCCAACAAGCCGATTGCCAGTGTGAACAGCGGCAAGCCCAGTTCGCTAACGGTCAGGGTGCCCCACCGGCCAGCGTCGACTTCTGCATGCGGCGGCGTTGATGCAGGAGTGGACAGATGGCCCGGTGCCGCCCCGTCCACCAACGCAGCCAACTCGGGGCCGGACTGCTCTGCATCGGCAAAACCCACCATCACACGGCCCTGGAAGACGAAGGTAGGCACACCCGGCGGCCAGAGACCCGCCTGCTCGGTGATGCGCACCAGGGCATCACGGGCGGTGGTGTCTTCGTCCACCGCACGATAGGCGACACGCAGCCAGGGTCGCTCGCGGGTGAATAGGGGCAGGTAAGCCTTGGCCTCTGCGCAGTGCGGGCAGCCCTGACGCACAAACACTTCCAGCACCGGGGTCTCAGGGTTCTGCGGCGGGGGTGCATCTGCCAAAACCAGCCATGGCAGCCCACACCACAAAAGCAAGCCCAGCAACCACCTTCGGAAAATCATGGCGTTCCTCAATGAGCGAAGGGGAAAAGGCGCAACGCTATTGATTCTAGTCAGGGGACGGAAGGCATCCAGCCGATATAGTGACTTTGCGTCTTTTTGGTGGCAAGCCCGTCTTCGTCGATATGAACATTCTGACTGCGTCGCAAAAGGCTTGGCCAATGCGCCAGCCCACCGCTTTTCTGATTCTGGCGGCCGTCGTCTGGCTGGGGCTATACCAAATGTTGAACCCTGCCGCTGAAGCGTTGGTGGCGGCCCTGCCGGTGGACCGCGCCAGCCACTTGGGTGGCGCCCTGCAGTTTTTCTTCTACGACACCCCCAAGGTGCTGATGCTGCTCACCGGCGTGGTGTTTGTCATGGGCATGGTCAACAGCTACTTCACGCCAGAGCGCACCCGTGCGCTGCTGGCGGGTCGTAGCGAGGGCGCGGCCAACGTGATGGCGGCATCGCTGGGTATCGTCACCCCGTTTTGCTCCTGCTCAGCCGTGCCTCTGTTCATCGGTTTTGTGCAAGCCGGTGTGCCACTGGGCGTGACCTTCTCGTTCCTGATCTCTGCCCCCATGGTCAACGAGGTGGCGCTCACCTTGCTGTTTGGCATGTTCGGCTGGAAGGTGGCCCTGCTGTACATGGGCTTGGGCCTGAGCGTGGCCATTGTGGCGGGCTGGATCATTGGCCGCCTGAAGATGGAAGCCTACCTGGAGGACTGGGTGCGCGACATGCCCAAGACCTCTGCGCAGTTTGAGGACAGTGGCGCCACGCTGGCCGACCGCGTGCAGAGTGGTTTTGCCGCTGTCCGCGAGATTGTTGGCAAGGTCTGGCCCTACATCCTCGGCGGCATCGCGGTGGGTGCTCTGATTCATGGCTACGTGCCAGAAGACTTCATGGCCAGCTTCATGGGCAAGGACGCCTGGTGGTCTGTGCCGCTGGCGGTCATCCTCGGCGTGCCCATGTACACCAATGCGGCGGGTGTGATCCCCATCGTGCAGGCACTGCTGGCCAAGGGCGCGGCCCTGGGCACGGTGCTGGCTTTCATGATGAGCGTGATCGCGCTGTCATTGCCCGAAATGATCATCCTGCGCAAGGTGCTCAAAGTGCGGCTGATTGCCACCTTCGTCGCGGTCGTGGCCAGCGGTATATTGCTGGTTGGTTATGTATTCAATGCTGTGCTCTGAGCGCAGAACAATTTCGTCAACTTCTAAGCAAAGGAAATTCCATGGACATCAAAGTACTGGGCACCGGCTGTGCCAATTGCAAAAACACCATCGCCCTGATTGACCAGGTCGCCCGGGCCAAGGGCGTTGCGGTCAAGCTGGAGAAAGTGGAAGAACTGCGCGACATCATGGGCTACGGCGTCATGAGCACACCGGGCGTGGTGATCAACGGCAAGGTGGTGCACGCCGGTGGCGTACCCAGCCGCGACAAGATCGAACAATGGCTGGCAGCCTGATCCATTGAAAGGAACCCACAGCATGCATCCGCAGAAAAAATTTCACCTGGTGTTCTCCATGGTGATGGGCGCCATGATGATTTTCGTCATGACCTTCGTCATCACGCTGGTCAATGTCGGAATGGGCGAGCACTTTGTGCAGCTATGGATGAAGGCCTTTGGCATTGCCTACGTGGTTGGCGTGCCCGTCATTTTCTTTCTGGCACCCGTCGCACGAAAACTGACCGGCAAGTTGCTGGGCGTCAATCCTGCCTAGTGCTATAGATGTAATAGCTGCTAAGGCACTATTCACGAGGGGTACAGGCACTTTTTAATAGTAGTAAAGAAGCGCGAGGTGCCCAGCGACCGCGAAGTGGTAGTGGTGTGCCAGGCCTTTGGTGGGTGGGCCAAGGGTATGGACTGTTCTTAAACATATAGTCCAGGCACGGTCTACTTCACCGAACACGAAAGCGAACCATGAGTTTCGACCACGACCACGCCCCAGCCAATTTCAACCGCGCGTTTGCCATCGGCATCGTGCTCAATATCGTCTTTGTGGCCATTGAGGCGTTTTACGGATGGCGGGTCAATTCCCTGGCCTTGCTGGCCGATGCTGGGCACAACCTCAGCGACGTGGCCGGTCTGGTGTTGGCTTGGGGCGGTGCCCTGGCCGTCAAACTGCGGCCCAATGCCCGCCACACCTATGGCTGGAAGCGGGGCACCATTCTGGCCGCGTTTGCCAACGCCTTGCTGCTGCTGGTTGCCATGGGCGGTCTGGCGTGGGAAGCCATTGGCCGCCTGTTGTCGGGCGACGTGTCGCTTCAGGAGCAGGGCGTGACCATCATGGCCGTTGCGGGTATTGGCATTGTGATCAACACCGCCACGGCCCTGCTGTTCATCCGTGGACGCGAGAGCGACCTCAACATTCGCGGCGCCTTCATGCACATGGCGGGTGATGCACTGGTGTCTGCAGGCGTGGTGGTGGCGGGCGCGTTGACGCTCTGGATGGGCTGGACCTGGCTGGACCCGGTGGTCAGCCTAGCCATTGCGGCGGTCATCCTGCTGGGAACCTGGGGACTGTTCAAGCAGTCGTTGCACCTGCTGTTTGACGGCGTGCCGGACAGTGTGGATCCGCAGGCAGTGCATGACTGCCTGGCTGCCTTACCGGGAGTCCGTCAAGTACATGACTTGCACATCTGGGCCATGGGCACATCGCACATTGCGCTGACTGCCCAGTTGGTGATGCCCGATGGCCATTCAGGGGATGCATTTTTGAAGGATGCGACCGAACTGCTGCATGACCGGTTTGAGATTACCCATGTTACGTTGCAAGTCGTCACGGCTGCGTTTACCGAAAGCTGTGGTGGTGTATTCGCCGCCCACTCACCTGACCACGGCCACGAGTTTTAGCCATATGAAAGTCATCATTTTTGGACTCTGTCTGTTGCTTGGCGTTGGCGCTGGTGCCCGCGAGGTCGAGACTGTGCTGATTGTTTCCATTGATGCACTGCATCCGGCCGCTCTGAGCGAGCATGCCTCTCCCAATCTGCATCGCCTGATGCGCTCTGGTCGCTATACGCTGCAGGGGCAAAGTGTTACGCCGCCGCAGACACTGATCGCCCACACGGCCATGATGACCGGGTTGACGCCTGCACAAAGTGGGAAGCAAGACAACGATTGGACGCCGGGCATGGAACGGGTACAGCAGGAAACCTTGTTTGATTTTGCAAAGCAGCGTGGTTTTCAAACGGCCTATTTTTATGCCAAACCCAAACTGGGCTACCTGGTCAGCGCTTCGGTGGATGTGCACGCGCTGGCCAGGGAAGACGGTGTCGACAAGGCAAGGGCCTTCCTCAACCGACGGGGCGGGCTGTTCGTCTTTCTGCACATGAGTGGGCTGGAAGACGCGGGTGCGGATTCAGGCTGGTTGTCTGCTGACTACGTTAGTGAACTGACGTATATCGACCGGATCATTGCCCCGCTACTGAGCGCTTTGACCCTGAGGGGCAACTACCTTGTGGTGGTGACCAGCGACCATGCGGGCCACGGGCGCCAGCATGGAACGAACCATCCTGAAGATTTCAAACTTCCCCTGGTCATGGCGTCAGACAGGGTAATACCGCCGCTACCTCCGGGAGATTTCAGCATTACGCGTCTGAAGGCATTGGTGCAAGACACAATGGCATCAAGGGATCTGGGCAAGTAGCGTGCGCTTGTTCAGGCCTCGGCGGTGTTCCTGCGTCCCAGCCACCACAAGCCGGAAAATACCACCAACCACACGACCGTACGCAGAGTCATGGCACCCAGGCTATCCTTTGCTACCGCTTCTCCTGCTGTATACGCAATGCCAATGGCTGCCAGGACGATGAGGTTGAGCGCGAAGATGACGAACGCACCATTTTTTCCGAGGTTGAGGTTGCGCCACGTCACTGTGCCAACGCCTACATAGGCGAAACCCATTAGCGTGTTGTAGATCAGCAATGGCAGAAATACGACGTATCCGGGGTTTGTCCCGGCAAGAACGCGCCCGCCCGCAAAAATGGTGATCACTCCAAACAGCACAGCCAAGAGCGCCAGCGCCTTCTGACTGATTTTCAAGTACGCAGGTCGAGTCAATTTAGCCTCCAGTGGGTCGGTAATGCGGGATCACCGCGCCTCACCAGCGTAACACCCTTGGCCCCAAAGCAGCGCCAATCAGCGCCGTCAGGCCGATTCCGGCGGTGTACCAGACCGCGACAAACGCCGCCGAAGCCTCGGGGCATGCCAATGAATATCCCACGGCGCCCAAGGCTCCGGCCAGCAGACCGGCGGCAAAGCCAGCACCGCGCAGGTGCGTGGGCGCCAGGCCGCGCACCGCCCAAAGTGTTGCGGCCAGGGCAGGTAGGGCCACTGCCATCACCATCCACGGACACAGGAACCACGTAAGCCCCAATACGGCGGCGGCACGTTCATCCGCTGGAGTGGCCCACAACGATGCGCCGCCAACCAGCCCCATGGCGACCAGCACGGCCACCACCGCCGTGCGCGGCGCTGCAAGGCGCGCCACCGGACGGGACAGCCGGGCCGTCAGCACGGCAGCGGCCACTGCAAGCGTCAGTGAATACGCCAGTTTGATCCACGGTGCCGGAGTTGTGAACATCGCGCTGGGCAAAGGCCCAATCATCAGCAGCGCCAGCGCACTGCTCATGAACAGGCTCAGGCAGATGGCAGGTGCCAGGCGACGCGCGGCGACGGCGTGCGGGGCGGGGCCGGCCCCCTGGGCCAACATATCAATCAGTGCATCGGTTCTCACGGCGCTTTACCCCTTGACCAGTGCAGCCAGGCGCTTCAGGCCTCTGTGCACTTGAACTTTGATGGCGGACTCCGAAGCGCCCGTCTGGGCGGCAGCCTCGGCGATAGAGAGTCCTTCGACTTTCGTCAACAGGATGGCTTGTCGTTGCACGGACGGCAGGTCTTGCAACAGTTTGTCGAGGTCGCGGCTGGCTTGCCCGTCCTGCTGATGGGCCACGAGTGCATGTTCATCCACGTCATCCAGGACGTCGTGCAACGCCTCGCGTCGGCCACGACGGCGCCACAGGTCCACCAGCTTGTGCCGGGCAATCGCAATCACCCACGCACTGACGGGCAGTGTCGGGTCATAGGTGCCCCGCTGCAAGTGCACCGCGAGCAAGGATTCCTGTACCAAGTCTTCTACCTCGTCCGGCAGGTTGAGCATGCGGCGACGCAAGTAGCCGCGCAAACGGGTGGCGATGCGTCTGAGGGCTTCCCGATAAGCCGCATCGTCCCCCGATTGCGCACGCAACCAGAGCGGCTTCAGGCCGGACTCAAAGTCGTTCGGGTTGGTGTCATCTGTCATTTCGTCTGCAGGTGTGTTTTGGTTACAGATAGGCTGCATTCTTTTTTGGGGACTATGTAACCTTGGTCGGCTGGCCAGCGTATAGCCCAGGGTCATGCACAACTTTCCTGAGGACACCATACCCTATGCGACCCACCCTTCCACTACTGGTAGCGACTGATTTTCCCGCCATCCGCCGCGACCGGCTGGACACTTTGCAGGTCAATCTGGGCTACAAGTGCAACCAGAGCTGCCTGCACTGCCATGTGAACGCCGGACCGACGCGCACCGAGATGATGGATGTCCACACCATTGATCTGGTCTTGCAAGTGCTGCGCCACCGAAGGATAACAACGCTGGATTTGACTGGCGGCGCGCCCGAGCTCAATGTGCACTTTCGTGATCTGGTCACCCGGGCCCGGACTTTGGGGGTGCGGGTCATAGACCGCTGTAACCTGACCATCTTGTCAGAGCCGGGGCAAGATGAGCTGGCGGAATTTCTGGCAGCGCAGGGCGTGGAGGTGACCGCGTCGCTCCCTTGCTACTCGCCTGCCAACGTGGATCGCCAGCGTGGCGATGGCGTGTTCGAGCGCAGCATTGCGGGTCTGCTGCAACTCAATGCGCTGGGTTACGGCATGGATGGGACGGGGCTGGTTCTCAACCTGGTCTACAACCCCCAGGGCGCGTCATTACCGCCGCCCCAAGGTCCACTCGAAGAAGACTACAAACGTGAGCTGCTGGTGCACTTCGGCATCCGGTTCAACCACTTGTTTGCCTTGACCAATATGCCGGTCCAGCGCTTTGGCAGCACGCTGGTCAGCAAAGGAAGTTTTGGCAGCTACATGCAACTGCTGCGCGGGGCCTACCGTGCGGACAATCTGGAGACGGTGATGTGCCGCAGCTTGATCAGTGTGGACTGGCAGGGCGATTTGTATGACTGCGACTTCAACCAGATGCTGGGTCTCAGGGCCCGCGTCGACGCGCGTGCGCGGCCGCACCTGAGAGATTTGTTGGAGCACGACCCTGTGGGTGAATCCATCCATATCGCCGACCATTGTTATGGCTGCACCGCGGGCCAGGGCAGCAGCTGTGGCGGTGCGCTGGAAGCGGTCGCCAGCGTTGCGGTTGTCGAAGGCGTGGCTGGATGACCAAGGTTTCCAAGGGCACCCTTTGGCTGGCCATCGGCGTGGTGGCTGTGGTCGCCATCGCGCTGTACCAGTATTTTGGTCTTGGGCGCCTGCTCACACTGGAGAGCCTCAAGGCCAGCCGCGACGCACTGTCGCTGGCTTATCAAAATCAGCCGTGGCTGACGCTGGGCCTGTTTTTTGTTGGCTACGTGGCGGCTGCAGCGCTCTCCATTCCGGGTGCCGTGGTGCTGACGCTGGCCGCTGGCGCCCTGTTCGGCCTGTGGGTTGGCCTACTGGTGGTTTCGTTTGCGTCAAGCCTGGGTGCGCTGTTGGCCTTTCTGTCTGCACGCTACCTGTTGCGCGACGCCATACAGTCGCGTTTTGGAAAATCGCTTGCGCCCATCAATGACGGCGTGCGCAAGGATGGTATGGTCTACCTGCTGACCCTGCGGCTGGTGCCGGTGTTTCCGTTCTGGCTGATCAATTTGTTGATGGGGCTGACCCCCATGAAGGCGTCGCGGTTCTACGCCACCAGCCAGATTGGCATGTTGGCTGGCACTACGGTGTACGTGAACGCAGGCACCCAACTGGCGGCGATTCAGTCACCCGGCGATATTCTTTCGCCCGCGCTGCTGGGCAGCTTTGTTCTGCTGGGAATTTTCCCGCTGATGGCAAAGGCCGGTGTACGCTGGTTCCAGGAGCGCAAGGTCTACGCCCGGTGGCCCAAGCCCCGGCAATTTGACCGCAACCTGATCGTTATTGGCGGTGGTGCGGGCGGCTTGGTGTCGGCCTATATTGCGTCGGCGGTAAAGGCCAGTGTCACTTTGGTGGAAGGCCACAAGATGGGTGGCGACTGCCTGAATTTTGGCTGTGTGCCCAGCAAGGCCCTGATCCGCTCGGCCAAGATGGCCAAACAACTGCACAGGGCCGCCGATCTGGGTTTTACGGGCACGCAGGGTACGGTTGACTTTGCAGCCGTGATGCGCCGCGTGCACCGTGTTATTGCTGACATTGCGCCGCACGACTCGGTGGAGCGCTACACCAGCCTGGGTGTTGATGTGGTGCAGGGGCATGCCCGCATCACCGGACCCTGGAGCGTGGAGATCACCCGCAGTGACGGCAGCCAGCAAACCCTGACCACCCGCAATATCGTGATCGCTGCGGGCGCCAGTCCGTTCGTTCCACCGATCCCCGGTCTGGAGCACACCGGCTATCTGACCAGTGACACCATCTGGGGACTGACCGAGCTGCCACGGCGTCTGGTGGTGTTGGGTGGCGGCCCCATCGGGAGCGAGCTGGCCCAGAGCTTCGCACGGCTGGGAGCAATGACCACCCAGGTCGAGATGGCTGAGCGCATCCTGGTGCGTGAAGACCCCGAAGTGTCAGAACTGGTGAGCGCATCGCTGCGTGCCGATGGTGTCAACGTGCTCACCGGTCACCAGGCTGTGCGCGCCGAAATGGTGGATGGTGAGAAGCGTTTGATCGTGCGGTGCGGCGATGTGGAGACGGTGATTGTGTTTGACGCCTTGCTGTGCGCCGTAGGACGCAGTGCGCGGGTGTCGGGTTATGGCCTGGAGGAACTGGGAATTCCACTGACACCGCGCAAGACGATTGAGACCAATGGCTACCTGCAGACGCTGTACCCCAATATTTACGCCGTGGGGGATGTGGCCGGGCCTTTCCAGTTCACCCACACCGCGGCGCACCAGGCCTGGTATGCGGCCGTGAATGCGCTGTTTGGCCGTGTCAAGAAATTCAGTGTGGATTACTCGGTCATCCCCTGGGCAACCTTTACCGACCCGGAGGTGGCGCGCGTGGGCCTTTCCGAGACTGATGCGGTAGAGCAGGGCGTGCCGCATGAAGTCACCCGCTATGGCATGGATGATCTGGACCGGGCCATTGTGGATGGCACCGCGCATGGTTTTGTGAAGGTGCTGACGGTGCCAGGCAAGGACAAGATTCTGGGCGTCACCATCGTGGGTGAGCACGCGGGCGACCTGCTGGCCGAGTATGTGTTGGCCATGAAGCACGGGCTGGGGCTGAACAAGATTCTGGGCACGATCCATACCTATCCGACCCTGGCCGAGGCCAACAAATATGCGGCCGGCGAGTGGAAGCGTGCGCATGCGCCGCAGACTCTGTTGCGCTGGGCGCAGCGCTTTCATGCCTGGGAGCGATCATGAACACTACGTTGTCGCAAGGTCGTATTGCCGTCGCTCTCCTGCTAGGCCTGGGAAGTGCCGTCGTGTTGGCGCAAGGCGCCGTTGAACACGTAGGGCGATTTGTTGCCACGGACGCCAACCCGCCGGAGCCATGGCAGGTGGTTAGTCTCGACAAGCGAATGCCTGCCACGCAATACCGTGTCATGGCATGGGACGGAGTGAATGCGGTGGAGGCAGTGGCCAAGGCCAGCATGGCGTTGCTGCAGCGGCCGCTAGCGGGCGACCTGCGCGGTACGCCCGTGTTGTGCTGGCGGTGGCGTGTGGACGGTGTGCTCAAAAATGCCGACATGGCAACCCGCCACGGCGATGACTACGCGGCGCGTGTCTATGTAGGTTTTCGACTGCCCGCCGATGCGATGGACTTCGCCACCCGCGCCAAACTGATGATAGGCCGCAGCCGGTATGGCGATCAGCTGCCCGATGCCGCACTGAGCTACGTGTGGGACAACCGCTACCCTGTTGGCACCGAGCGCCCCAACGCATACACCGACCGCGCGCACATGGTTGTGGTGCAGTCCGGGGCTCAACAGTCGGGTCGCTGGATGGTCGAGCGCCGCGACGTGCTGCTGGACGTGGGCAAAGCTTTTGGCTCCGACAAAGCGACCCCCTCGCTACTGGCCATCGCAACCGATACCGACAACACCGGTGAGAGCGCCCGTGCCGGATTTGCCGATTTGCATTTCGTGGCCCGCAATGCACCGTGTGTTTTTCCCGCCCAGACCTCTTGATCCGGCCAACCCATCTCCAGCAATCTTGTAAAACAGAAAGACACTGACCATGCACGACATCGTTCAAGACTACTACGGCCGCCAACTCCAAAGCTCCAGCGACCTCAAGACCACCGCCTGCTGTGACATCAGCCAAGTCCCTGAGTGGCTGAAGCCCTTGTTGAGCAAGATTCACCCCGACGTGCTGTCACGCTACTACGGCTGTGGCCTTGTATGCCCGCCGCTACTAGAGGGCTGCCGGGTGTTGGATCTTGGTTGCGGCTCCGGGCGCGACGTGTATGCCCTGGCCCAGCTAGTGGGCCCCACGGGGCAGGTGGTCGGCGTGGACATGACCGATGAGCAATTGGCGGTCGCGCAGCACACGCAAGACTTTCATAGCGCAGCCTTTGGCTACAGCAATGTGCGCTTTCTGCATGGCTACATTGAGCGGCTCGATGAGTTGGACCTGGAGCCCGGCAGCTTTGACGTGATCGTGTCCAACTGCGTGGTCAACCTTTCGCCCGACAAAGACGCTGTGATGCGGGGCGTGCACCGCTTGCTGAAAGAGGGTGGTGAGTTCTTTTTTTCAGATGTGTACGCCGACCGCCGCGTGCCTACCGCCGTGCGCAACGACCCGGTGCTGTATGGCGAATGCCTGGGCGGCGCGCTCTACTGGAACGATTTTCTGCGCCTGGCACACCGCCAGGGCTTTGCCGACCCGCGGTTAGCGGACGATCAGCCGCTGCGCATTACCGACCCCGCGCTGGCCCCGCTGGTAGGCAACGTGCGGTTTTACTCGGCCACCTACCGCCTGTTCAAAATCGGCGCGCTGGAAACCGCCTGCGAGGACTATGGGCAAGCCGTGGTCTACCGCGGCACCATTGCCCACCACGCTGATCGGTTTGCGCTCGACAAGCACCATGACTTGGAGACGGGAAAGGTATTTCCGGTCTGTGGCAACACCTGGCACATGCTGCACGACACCCGGTTTGCCAGCCACTTCGACTTTATCGGCGACTTCAGCCGCCACTATGGCCTGTTCGAAGGCTGTGGTTCGGCGATACCGTTTGATACGGCTGCCGGTGCGCCCGCACTCGCCTGCTGCTAAGGGGTACTCATGTTGTGGCTCTTGGTGGGCTTGGCCCTGTTCGTTGCCTTTAGCAATGGTGCCAACGACAACTTCAAGGGTTTCGCCACGGTGTGGGGCTCCAACACGCTGGCGTACCGTCCTGCGCTGGCGCTGGCCACCCTTGCAGCGCTGGCCGGTAGTCTTGCCTCGGTTGTGCTGGCGGATGGCTTGTTGCAACAATTTTCAGGCAAGGGCCTGGTCCCCGATGCGGTGGCCAGCGCGCCGGTGTTCATCATGGCGGTGGCGGCTGGCACTGCTTCCACCGTGCTGCTGGCCACCCGATTGGGGCTACCGGTTTCTACCACCCACGCCTTGATTGGCGGGCTGATCGGGGCGGGACTGGCCCAGCATGGCCAAGTGCATGTCGCCCGGCTGGCGCAAACCTTTCTTTTGCCTTTGCTCATAAGCCCGGCGCTGGCGGCGCTGTTGGGGGCAATAGCCCTGCGGTTCATACAGTCTGTGCGGAAAGATGCCGCGCAAAAGGATTGCGCCTGCCTGGTGGTTCCAATCCCAGCGCTGGTGTCCAGCGCAGTGTTGCACGCCCCCGCATTGCAAGCCCCTGTTTTTGTGGTGGCCGGTGATAGTGCATGTGACCAGCTCAACGCGCCTTTTCGGGTGTCTATTTCGCGCAGCCTGGACCACCTGCACATTGGCTCGGCCATGTTGATTTGCTTTGCCCGCGCGGTGAACGACACACCCAAGCTGGCAGCCTTGCTGCTAGCGGCGCAGGCCCTCAACGCGCAGGTCTCCATGGTCTTGGTGGGTGCTGCCATGGCGGCGGGTGGCGTGTTGTTCTCTGCGCGTGTGGCACAGACCATGGGCCGCGAGGTTACGCGGATGACCCCGCCGTTGGGCCTGGCTGCCAACCTGATTACTGCCAGCATGGTGCTGCTGGCCAGCAAGTTTGGTTTGCCGGTTTCAACCACCCACGTGGCGTTGGGCTCCATTGCGGGTGCGGGTGCCAGTGCCCAGACGCTCCACTGGCCCACGCTGCGCAAGATCTTGCTGTCGTGGGTGGCCACCTTGCCGCTGGCACTGACCATTGCCGCCATGGCCTCACGATTCGCATTGCTCATGAATTGATAGCTATCTATTCATATTTCACGAGGGCTAACACTTGTTTTTGCTACCAATGACCGCGCCATGCTGCCCATCCTGAGCATTGTGATTCCGGTGCTGAACGAAGCCCCGGGCATTGCGCTCACACTGGCTGCGCTCGCACCCCTGCGCGCGCGTGGCGTCGAGGTGATCGTGGTGGATGGCGGCAGCGCCGACGCAACTGTGGCGCTTGCCACACCCTGGGCCGATGCGGTGATGACAGGGCCCAGCGGGCGAGCACGGCAAATGAATGCCGGTGCTGTTGTTGCTAAGGGCGAGGCCTTGCTGTTCTTGCACGCCGATACCCAGTTGCCCCCCATGGCGGACCAACTGGTGATCCATGCATTGGAGCCGTTACACACAACAGGCTGGGGCCGGTTTGATGTCCGCATCGATGGTGCGCCGTGGATGCTGCCGGTGGTGGCCACTCTGATGAACCTGCGTTCGCGCTGGAGTGGCATTGCCACCGGTGACCAGGCCATCTTCATGCTCCGCGCGCTGTTCGACGCGGTCGGTGGCTTTCCGGACCAACCGCTGATGGAAGATGTGGAGATCTCCCGACGGCTGCGTGCCGTTTCCCCACCGGTTTGCCTGCGGGAACAGGTCCGCACATCCGGTCGCCGGTGGGAGAGTCGGGGCGTCTGGAGAACCATTTTTCTGATGTGGCGCTTGCGGTGGCGGTACTGGCGCGGCGAGCCCGCTGCGGCTTTGGCGGAGGCCTACCGTTGAGCTACGCCTGCACCACCACCACCGCGCTGATCATCTTTGCCAAGGCGCCCGTGGCCGGTTTGGCCAAGACCCGGCTCATTCCTGCACTGGGTGCGCAAGGGGCGGCCGAGCTGGCAGGGCGCTTGCTGGACCATGCCGTACACATCGGTATTGAGGCGGGCTTTGACTATTGTGAACTGTGCACCGCGCCTGACAGCCGCCACGTAGCGTTTCAGCGACTCGCGGCCAGCTACCCGCTTGCGCTTACTGCGCAAGGGGAGGGTGATCTGGGTCAACGCATGCACCGCGCCTTGTCTCGTGTTCTTGCGGACCACGCCCGCGTATTGCTGGTGGGTACGGATGCGCCCACGCTGAGTGCAGCACTGTTGCGCGAGGCAGCCCATACTTTGGATACCTGTGACGCGGTGTTTGTACCCGCTCTGGATGGTGGCTATGCGTTGGCCGGTTTGACAGGTGCGCATGCTGGGCTGTTCACCGGTATGCAGTGGAGCACGCCGCAAGTCATGCAGGTCACACGCGCTCGGGCGCGTGCGGCGCAGTTGACGTGGACAGAGCTGGCACCCGTTGCCGATATTGATGAACCGACGGATCTGGTGCATGTACCTGAAGGGTGGTTGGTATGAAGCGTCTGTTGCTCATCGGTGCGGGCCACGCGCATGCGCAAGTGCTGTTGGACCTGGCCCAGTCGCCCATTCCCGGTGTCGAGGTCACGGTGGTGTCACCCCATCGCCTGGCGCCTTATTCGGGCATGGTGCCGGGCTGGCTTGCGGGGCTGTACGCATTTGACGACATCGTGATCGATTTTGCCAAGCTGTGCGCAGCAGCGGGTGCGCGCTGGATCGATGCAGAGCTGGATTCACTCGACCCCCGGCTGCGCACGGTGCAGCTCAACACCGGGGAGCAAGTGGGCTACGACATCCTTTCCCTCAACGTGGGCTCTACGTTGCAGCCGCCAAGCATGGTTGGCGCCGAAGTGTTGGCCTTGCGTCCTTTGTCCGAATTGCGCAGTGGCTTTGAGTCGCTGCTGCAGCGTTGGCAGTCAAGCCCGTCGGACGGCGATTTCACCGTGACGGCCGTGGGCGGTGGCGCGGCGGGCTTTGAGTCCCTGTTGGCCGTGGTGCAGCGCTTGCGCACGCTGAAACCGCAACGCCGCGTACACGGCCGCCTGGTCACCCGGGGTGCCAGTTTGCTGCCAGGCGTCTCTGCCATGGCCCGGCGCGCGGCTGCCTCTGCACTGGCGCAGGCCGGTATCGAGGTGCTACTCGGTACTGACTGGAGCGAGGGTGCAGGTGCGTCTGGTGACTTGGTCCTGTGGGCGACTGGCGCCCAGGCCCACGCGTGGCAGACGGACCCGGCCCGCCGCGGCGCGCTGGCGGTCGGTGCGAGCGGATTCATTCGGGTCAACGAACAACTTCGCTCCGTCTCGCATCCGCAGGTGTTTGCGGTGGGGGACTGCTGTGAATGGGCCAAGCCCTTGCCCAAGGCCGGTGTATACGCGGTGCGCATGGGGCCGGTGCTGGTACACAACCTGCGCGCCGCACTTGGGGTGGGATCGGACAGGCCCTTTCGCCCCCAGCACCAGTTCTTGGCGCTGCTGGCAACCGGCCGCGGCCGCGCCATCGCTTCACGGGGTGTGTTGGGTGCCGAAGGGCGTTGGGTCTGGCGCTGGAAGGACCATATCGATCGCAGCTTTGTCCGTCGCTTTTCTGTCGGCGGCGCATCCGACTGACCTACCATTTCGTTCATTTGGAGAATTGCACCATGCTCGCCATCATCGGAGGCACCGGCCTCTACGATCTTCCCGGTCTGGTCATTGACCAGCGAATCAGCGGTGATACACCGTTTGGCACGCCGTCTGGCGACATCCTGCAAGGGCGACTGTATGACAAGGAGGTCCTGTTTCTGGCCCGCCACGGCGCCGGGCATCGGCTGCTGCCGCACGAAGTGAACTACCGCGCCAACGTGTTTGCGCTCAAACGCGCTGGCGCGCAGATGCTGCTGGGCTTTTCGGCCGTGGGCAGTCTGGTGCTGGAGGTCAGGCCGGGCGATCTGGCCATGCCCGAGCAGTACTTTGACTGGACGCGTGGCCAGCGCGAGCGGACCTTCTTTGGCAATGGCGTGGCGGCCCACGTGTCTACCGCCAAGCCGGTGAGTGCGGCGCTGGTGGGCGCGGCTGTGGCGGCTGGCCAGGCTGCCGGTCTCGCCGTTCACCGGGGGCTGACCTATGCCTGCGTCGAAGGGCCGCGCCTGGGCACCCAGGCCGAGAGCCACTTCCTGCGCCAGGCCGGGTGCCATCTGGTTGGCATGACCAATGTGCCGGAAGCCTTTCTGGCGCGCGAAGCCCAGATGGCCTACGCCACGGTGGGCCTGGTCACGGATTACGATTGCTGGCTGGATGACCCGGCCCAGCATGTCAGCGTGTCCGGCATTTTTGCCCTGTATGGGCAGACTCTGGCAAAGGCCGCCAAACTGCTCGACACGCTGCTTGCCGCGCCACTGCCCAGCCCGGAGACCGAAATTCGCACGGCACTTTCAACGGCGATGATGACGCCGGATGAAGCTCTTTCACCGGCGCAACACGCGTGGCTTGACGTCTTGCGTGGGTAGGGGACCCGATCACCCAGTCCCAACGAATACTCGACCACTCGCCCCACGCCTTCAGTATTTACCGGCGGCGATCGCCTTGGAGCAGCCGCTCCACTGCATCGCGCAGACCGTTCAGTTCATCGCGCAGCTGGCGGCGTTCCTGCAGGGTCACGACACCGTCCCTCTTGAAACTGGCCTCGTGGCGGGTGATAGCACGTTCGCGCATTTGCAACCTGCGCGCCTCGCGCCGGGAGATGTGTCCGGTACGCACGCCCTCGTCAATGCGTTGGCTGATGTTGGCCTGAACGTTGTCAATGCCGGGTGTGTTGTCACGGCCTTGGCCCACTACGCTGCTGTTGCTCATCATGCGTTCGACTTCGGCCGCGAGCCCCTCCACATCGGCTCTTAAGCGCTGGCGCTCCTGCGGGTTGACGTTGCCATTCGATTTCATCTGGTTTTCGCGCATTTCAATGTCGCGGTCACGCCGATAGAGTTCGCGCGCCTCGGACGGCGTGATGTGCCCGGAGGCCATGCCCTGCTGGATGCGGGCACTGATGGCTTGTTGCGAACGGTCAATGCCAGGCGTGTTGGTGTTCTGCGCCAAGACCGGGGCTCCGCACAGGCTGACGAATAGGGCGGAGGCCACCAATGAGCCAGTGAATAATTTTGATTTCATGAGGGTCCCCAAGATGATGTTTGCAATGAGAGGGAATTGTTGATGCCGCCCTCGAAAAGTTCTGTGCGTCCGCGCACACACAGCACATACGTGCGCTTGACCACGAACAGATCAAGGTGTTTCTGCAAACATTGCATAGACTGATATCAACACTTGAAAGATTGTTGGGGGATGGATATGGAAGTCACTGTTTTGGGAATCGGCTGCGCCAAGTGCAAGAGCACGGTTGCGATGATTGAACGGGTCGCCAAAGACGTGGGCGCCAAGGTTGAAATCAACAAGATTGAAGACCGCGCGGAGATACTCCAACACGGCATTACGGCAACGCCTGCGGTCATGATCGATGGGGTCGTGGTGCACAGTGGCGGCATACCCGCACATGAAGCGGTCGAAGCCTGGCTCAAGCCGCAGCCGCTGGAGTTGCTGCGCCGCCCAACCCGCCACCTGTTTTTCACCGGCAAGGGGGGCGTGGGCAAGACCTCTGTGTCAACCGCTGTGGCGTTGCACCTGGCCGACGCGGGCAAGCGGGTCTTGTTGGTCAGCACCGATGCAGCCTCCAACCTCGATGAAATGCTGGGCATAACACTACAGAACACGCCGGTTTCGGTGCCCGGAGCCCCCAACCTCTCTGTTCTGAATATCGATCCCGACACCGCGGCCGAGTCGTACCGGCAGCGGGTCGTAGCCCAGATGGCGGTCAACTCCAGCGATGCCGAACTCTCCACGGTGCGCGAGCAGCTGTCGGGCGCCTGCACCACCGAAATTGCGTCGTTCGACGAGTTTGCCTCGCTGTTGTCGGATGCCGACAACCACTACGACCACATCGTGTTTGACACCGCGCCTACAGGGCACACCTTGC
>Ga0208398_100359_pt1 | contig 34590 bp, 21 predicted proteins | sample LakWasMe79_HOW10_2_FD_183905 | JGI IMG/M metagenome (GOLD analysis project Ga0208398, IMG submission 183905) | Freshwater sediment methanotrophic microbial communities from Lake Washington under simulated oxygen tension - Sediment Metagenome... | ecosystem: Environmental > Aquatic > Freshwater >...
TCAATCCAAATACAAATCCGTTTCTTTTGGAAAGAATTGCCATAAATGCGACTTTCAATGCGGGAGCCATCAAATGGAATGATAAATACATTCTTGTTGCCCGTGTAGAAGGAGCCGACAGAAAATCGTTTTTTGCCATAGCTGAGAGTTCAAATGGTGTTGACAATTTCAAGTTTTGGGACAAACCTTGTGTAATTCCACAAACTGAAGAACCAGACACCAATGTGTATGATATGCGTTTAATAAAGCACGAAGACGGATGGATTTACGGAATCTTCTGTACTGAAAGAAAAGACCCTTCAGCTCCAAAAGGAGACACCAGCACAGCGGTTGCCAATGCAGGAATTGTACGTACCAAAGACTTAATCAACTGGGAAAGATTACCCGATTTGATTTCGAATACAGGACAACAGCGCAATGTGGTACTGCATCCTGAATTTGTGAATGGAAAATATGCTTTGTACACCCGCCCGCAGGATGGTTTTATTGACGTAGGAAACGGTGGAGGAATCGGACTTGGATATATTGAAGACATGAAAAATCCAATTGTTAAAGATGAAGAAATCATTTACGGAAAACAATACCATACGGTTTATGAATTAAAAAACGGCCTTGGCCCCGCTCCTATCAAAACTGAAAAAGGATGGCTGCATTTGGCTCACGGAGTTCGTAATACTGCTGCAGGTTTACGCTACACACTTTATATGTTCATGACTGATTTGAATGATATTTCCAAAGTAACACACGCTCCGGCAGGACATTTCATGGCTCCTGAAAGTACAGAAAGAGTTGGAGATGTTTCCAATGTTTTGTTTTCCAATGGATGGATTGAGGATAATGACGGTACTGTTTACATTTATTATGCCTCTTCAGATACAAGAATGCATGTAGCGGTTTCCAGCGTGGACAAACTTGTGGATTATGTTGTCAATACTCCCGAAGACACTTTGACTTCAGCAGGTTCTGTCAATACAATTATCAAGCAAGTAAATAAAAACAAAGAAATTTTATAATTGTGCAAACCGATTTAAAAAATCTTAAAACAGAATTAAACCTTGAGCTTCAAAATATTCTTTCCTATTGGATGGAAAAAACTATTGACGCAAAAAATGGCGGTTTCATTGGTCAGATAGATTACAACAACACAACAAACAATGAAGCAGAAAAAGGGTCTGTATTGAACGCCAGATTACTATGGACCTTTTCTGCTGCTTATAAAATTTCACAAAGCAAAGAACATTTAGACACCGCAAAACGTGCTTTTGAATACCTTTCAGAACACTTTTACGACAGTGAATTTGGCGGTATCTTTTGGAGTATCCATTATGACGGAGCACCAAAAGATACCAAAAACCAAATTTACGCTCTGGCCTTTGCTATTTATGGATTGAGCGAATATTATTCGGTTACCCAAGATGAAAAAGCATTAAATATGGCTGTCGGCTTGTATCAAAAAATTCAAGAACACAGTTATGATGCCCAGAACGGCGGTTATCTGGAAGCTTTTACACGTGACTGGCAACCTATTGATGATTTGCGCTTGAGCGAAAAAGACGCCAACGAAAAAAAGACAATGAATACCCATCTGCATATCGTGGAGGGTTATGCCAATTTATATACTGTCTGGAAAAACGAATCGTTGCGAAAAGTGATTGTAGAATTACTGGAAACCATCGAAAAATATTTTATCAATACCGAAACGGGTCATTTAAGGTTATTTTTTGACGAAAACTGGGTAGAAAAGAAAGACGTTGTTTCCTACGGACATGATATTGAAGCAGCTTGGCTTTTGCTGCAATGCGCCGAAATTTCGGGAGATGCAGCTTTAATCGCCAACTATAAAAAACATGCTATTCAAATTGCGGATGTAACCACAGAAGGAATAGACTCTGACGGCGGATTATGGTATGAATATGATCCGGAAACCAAGGAGCTTATGGCTGAAAAACACTGGTGGCCACAGGCGGAACTTATGATTGGCTATTTTACAGCCTGGCAGCTTTCGGGCAAACAGGAGTACTTGGATATTGTTTTCAAAAACTGGGATTTCACAAAAAAACACATCATTGACAGCGAAAAAGGAGAATGGTTTTGGGGAATTTATGCTGATTATTCCACTATGGAGAAAGACAAAGCCGGTTTCTGGAAATGCCCGTATCACAACGGCCGTGCCTGTATTGAATTGATTCAAAGAATTCAAAATTAAAAACAGCTTAACACCTATTTTCTTTAAATACAAACATTAGTCGAACACAGTCTAATTAAATCAATCATCTCTTAATTTTTGTTTATTATGAAATGTTTCCCGCTAATTTATTTATTTCTGCTTTCCGTTATTTCCAACGCTCAAACCAACATTATTAAAAACGGCGGTTTTGAATCAGAATTTCAATTTTGGAGAGGTGATGCGGCTACAATCTCAACTTTTGACAAAAAAACAGGAAATTCAGCTGGAGTAATAAATCAGTATGTAGGTGCTGACTGGAAAGGTATTGATCAAATTATTTCAATTCCCAAAAAAACTGCAGCTATTGAACTAAGCGGATGGATTAAAACTGAAGCTGTTGAAAAAGGAAAAAATGAATGGAATTCGGGAAAATTTGATATTGAATTCTTGAATTCAGGAGAAAAAGGAATAAAAAACGAAAGCGTGGCCTCTGTCCTTGGAACTACGCCCTGGACATTATACAAAAAAACTATTAATGTCCCGGATGGCGCTTCAAAACTGAGAATCATACTGGCTCTCGGACAAACTAACGGGACTATTTATTTTGATGATTTAAAAGCCGTACCTATTACCCATGAACAGCTGGACAAGATTCAGGAAGAGGAAAACGCTAAAAAGATTACCGTAGCAACTGCGGGAAATGAATCACAAAAACCAGTATTCAGCAACGGTGATTTTGAAAACGGAAGTACTGCATGGCGAGGAAACGTGTCTACTTCGACAACGGTTGTCAAAGAAGGAAAAACAGCTTTGGCTCTGAACTCGGCAGCTTTTGAATGGAATGGAATTGACCAAATTGCCGAAATTCCTGAAAACGCATCCAGTATTACTATATCCGGCTGGTTAAAATCTGACAATATCAAACAGGGAAAAGACACTTGGAACAACGGATTACTGAATGTTGCTTTTGCAGGAAATGAAGACCAAAAAACAGGAAATGATCAAAACATCGCTTTTGTAACCGGAACTACCGATTGGACCTATTACTCAAAAAAGTTTCCGATTCCTGCCGGTACAAAAAAATACAGAATCATGCTGGCGCTTGGATTTGCAACTGGCACACTCTATGCTGACGCTATTACCGTAAACTTTAATTAAAAAATGAAAAATATACATTTGCACATCCTGTTCATCGGGTTTATTATTTTTTCTTCCTGTTCCAAAGACGCTGCAGAACCAACCAATGACCCGGTAGTTACTCCACTGGCAGACACTGATGTTTTAACAACCAAAAATGTAAAAACGTATATGGTTGACAAAAATGCCACTGCAGAAACTGTTGCATTATTCTACAACCTAAAGAAATTGGCCAAAACCAAATTTGCTATTGGCCAGCAGGATGCATTCAACGGGTTTTATGACAACGGTTCTTCGGCAGAATCGGATATAAAAAAAACTACAGGTCATGACCCAGCACTACTAGGCTCCGATTTTATGTTCATTACAGACAAAAACAATAACGGACAAGCCGACAATTGGTTTTACCAACAGGAAGTCATCATTACAGATGATGCAAAAGAAGCGTATGCCAAAGGAATGATCAATACTTTTTCCTGGCATATAAGAGAGCCTAACAACGAAGAAAGCTTTTATGCGGCTGACATGACCACAGATCAAAAAACGACCGCTTTTAAAAGCATTTTACCTGGTGGTGTAAACAACGCCTGGTATAAAACAAAACTGGACAAAGTTGCCAGCGTGGTATCCAATTTAAAAGGCTCCAAAGGAGAATTGATTCCGATTATTTTCAGGCCGTTTCATGAATTTGACGGAAGCTGGTTTTGGTGGGGAGCTAATTTCTGTTCACCGGATGATTATAAAGCCGCTTATCAGTTTACTGTGCAGTATTTAAGGGATGTAAAGGGAGTTCATAATATTTTATATGCATTTTCCCCTGATAATTCCTATTCCACGTCAACTAATTATCTGAGCCGTTATCCCGGCGATGACTATATTGATGTTTTAGGTATGGACAATTACGGCGATCTGAATAACCAGGGACAAACCGGAGCTGACAAAGCTAATTCCAAACTAAAAATGATATCAGATTTGGCCACAAGCAAAGTAAAAATTGCCGCGATGACTGAAACGGGGTATCGGGTTACGGCAACTGTTTCACCGGTTGCCAATTGGTTTTCGACATATTTGTACAGTGCGCTGACAAACAATACTATTCAGATAAGTTATGTAATGTTTTGGAATAATAACCTAGACGGATATTGGGTTCCGACACCAACAGCATCGAATGCAGCCGATTTTAAAACTTTTGCAACCAAATCCAAATCGGCTTTGGTAAATTCATTGCCGAGTATGTATGTTTTGCCGAATTAAGTATTTTGAGCTTTAAACTTTAAATAAAAAGCGAAATACCGAAGTTTACAGCTCCTAAAAACAATTAAATCAATTATGAAAAAATCAGCATTAAAAATAGTTTTGGCACTTTTTTGTCTGGCCGGCATTTCTTGCGAAGCCCAAAAACAACAAGCCAGAATCACCGTGAAAGGAACCCAGTTTTACAAAGGCGACAAACCTTATTCGTACATTGGAACCAATTACTGGTACGGTAGTTTACTGGCTTCGAAGAAAGTGGGTGACCGAAAAAGACTGCTTAGAGAACTGGATTTAATGAAGAAAAACGGTATTGACAACCTCCGTATTTTGGTAGGCGGAGACGGCGGAAAATACGATTACACTGTTCGTCCGGCTTTGCAGTACGAACAGGGAAAATACGATCAGGACTTGTTGGATGGTCTGGATTTCCTGATTGCCGAAATGGGGAAACGTAATATGTATGCGGTTTTGTTTTTGACTAATAATTGGGAATGGTCAGGAGGGATGTCACAATATTTGGAATGGAATGGTAAAGGTGCGATTCCGGTTCCTGCTATCCCGCCAAACACTTGGCCTCAATTTATGGCGTATACCGAACAATTCCACAGCTGTGAACCTTGCATGGAAGGACTGAATAATCATGTGAGATTTATCATTGGAAGAACAAACGCTTACAACCATAGAAAATACACAGAAGACAACACCATTATGGCGTGGCAGGTTGGGAATGAACCAAGACTTTTTACTGTTGAAAATGAAGCAAAATTTACCACTTGGCTTAACAACATTGTCAACCTGATTGACAGTCTGGATAAAAATCATTTGATATCCACCGGTTCTGAAGGAAGAAACAGCTCGAACGACAGTATGGAAATTTTCGAACGAACTCATACCAACCCGAATATTGACTATTTAACGATGCACATTTGGCCAAAAAACTGGAATTGGTACAAAGCTGATGATGCTGACAAAACATTGCCTGCAACATTGAAAAATGCAGGAGAATATATAGACTTGCATATAAAAGTCGCCAATGATTTAAAACGTCCGATTATCATTGAAGAATTTGGTTTACCAAGGGAAAATGAAGGTTTAATTTCAACAGCTTCGGTAGCCAACAGGGATATTTTTTACAATTATATTTTCCAAAGAGTTGCCGAAAGCCATAAAAACAACGGAGTACTGCAGGCAGCTAATTTTTGGGGATTTGGAGGTGAAGGAAAAGCGGTTACCAAAGATGGAAAATGGAATCCAGGCGATCCATTGACTACAGACCCACCGCAGGAACCTCAGGGCTTAAATTCGGTTTTTTCATCAGATAAATCTACTTTGGAAATCGTAAAAAAATACAATCAGGAATTGAGTAAATAAGTTACTGAGTCGCTAAGTTACTGAGACGTTAAGATTCTTAGTAACTTAGCTTGCATAAAATCATATCGATGAAAAAAATAATAGCTTTAGTGTTTGCCGTTTTGCTTTTTTACAATTCGTATTCCCAAAAGAAACAAAACTTTCTATTGGTTTCTCCCAATGGAAAAACTGAAATCAATATTACACTTTCGGATAAAATAACTTGGGGGATTACTCATCAAAAGGAAAACGTTTTGAGTGCTTCGCCTATGTCAATCAGTCTAAATGACGGAGAAACATTAGGCAAAAATCCAATTCTTTTGAATTCCAAAAAGGAAAGCATTCACTCTTCATTTGAAACACCGCTTTACAAAAAGAAAACAGTCGAGGACAATTACAATAAGCTGTTATTGAATTTCAAAGGTGATTTTGGCATCGAATTCCGTGCATTTGACGAAGGAGTTGCCTACCGCTTTATAACCAAAAAGAAAAAAGATATTACCGTAAAATCCGAAGAAGTTGTTTTGAATTTTGACCAAGACTACGCTACTTTAATGCCCTATGTGCGTGATTTAAGAAACCCTAAAGATCCTTATATTTCGTCTTTCGAGTCACATTACGAGAACAAAAAAATAAGCGAATTTGCCAAGGACACATTGGCTTTTCTGCCCTTCCTTGTCGATTGTAAAAACCATAAAAAAGCAGTTTTCCTGGAAGCAAATCTTCAAGATTATCCGGGAATGTTTGTGACCAACAACAAAGCAAAATCTGGGTTTGAAGCCCGTTTCCCGAAATATCCTTTACAGGAAATGAACGGCGGATTCAACAACCTTAACAAATTAATCAGTCAAAGAGGCGATTATTTGGTTGCCACAAAAGGCTCCCGGAATTTCCCCTGGCGAATCGTTGTAATCTCTGAAAATGATGTGGCTTTGGCCAATAATGATATGGTACAGCGCTTATCCGAACCTTCCAAAATAAAAGATATTAGTTGGATAAAACCTGGCAAAGTTGCCTGGGACTGGTGGAATGACTGGAATATCTACAACGTCGATTTTCAGGCGGGAATCAACACCGAAACCTACAAATATTACATTGATTTTGCTTCCAAAAACAAAGTGGAATACGTTGTTCTGGACGAAGGCTGGAGTGTAGAAACCAACATTATGGAACACAACCCAAAAGTGGATTTGAAAGCCTTAATCGCTTACGGCAAAGAAAAAAACGTAGGGATTATTCTTTGGTCATCTTGGATGGCTTTGCACGAAAATATCGATGCGGTTTTCAAAAATTATGCTGATATGGGCGTAAAAGGTTTCAAAGTCGATTTCATTGATCGCGACGATGCCAAGATGGTGAATTCAGTTTATGAAATTGCTCAAAAAGCGGCCGACCACAAATTATTGCTTGACTTTCACGGCATGTACAAACCTACTGGAATCCAACGTACTTTTCCAAATATTTTGAATTTTGAAGGCGTAAAAGGGCTTGAAAACAACAAATGGACACCGAATGATGATGTTCCAACTTACGACTGCTCCATTCCATTTATCCGAATGATGGCAGGACCGATGGACTATACACCCGGCGCAATGCGAAATGCTACAAAAAGCGAATTCAAACCCAGCCATTCGAACCCTGTAAGCCAGGGAACAAGATGCCATCAGCTGGCTTTATACACCATTTTTGAAGCGCCTTTGCAAATGATGGCTGACAGTCCGACAGCTTATATAAAAGAACAGGAAAGCACTGATTTTATTGCTAAAATACCGACCACTTTTGATGAAACCGTTTCTTTGGAAGGAGAAGTTGGGAAATTCATTTCAATTGCACGTAGGAAATCAAATACTTGGTATCTGGGAGCCATTACCAACTGGAACGGCAGAGATATTACGATTGACTTTTCATTTTTAGAAAAAGGAAAAACATTCGAAGCCGATTTATTTACCGATGGATTAAACGCCGAAAAAGCGGCCGTAGACTACAAAAGAGAAAAAATCACCGTGGATTCCACTACTAAAATGACTTTCCATTTGGCAATCGGTGGCGGGTTATCTGCTATTATCACACCTAAAAATTAATTATTATTGCATCGTCTGCAGTATATTATGTACAGACGATGCAAAATCTTTTATTTCAAAATAGATTCAATTGCATTTAATTCATCTGATGAAAAATTCAGATTTTGCAACGAATCAATATTGTTGTTCAATTGCCCCACAGAACTGGCACCTATCAATACAGATGTAACTCGGTTGTCTTTCAGCAACCAAGCTAAAGCCATTTGCGCCAGCGATTGATTTCTTTCTTTGGCAATATCATTCAATTGAACAATTTTCCGGATTCTTTCCTCCGAAACTTCTTCTTCTTTTAAATGCCCGTTTGGATTGTGAGCCCTCGAATTTTCTGGAATTCCGTTTAAATACTTATCGGTCAAAAGTCCTTGCGCCAAAGGCGAAAAAGCAATACAACCCACACCTTTCTCTTCAAGCACATCCAGAAGCCCTTCTTCGGGAGTTCGCACAAACATTGAATATTTCACCTGATGAATCAAACAAGGAGTTCCCAATCGTTTCAGAATTTCTGTAGCTTCCTTTGTCTGCTCCGGATTGTAATTCGAAATCCCCGCATATAGAGCTTTTCCACTTCGAACCGCATAGTCCAGTGCCGACATCGTTTCTTCCAAAGGGGTTTCTGGATCAAAACGATGCGAATAGAAGATATCCACATAATCCACTTTCATGCGTTTCAGACTCTGATCCAGGCTGGAAAGCAAATACTTTCGGGAACCCCAGTCGCCATACGGTCCATTCCACATAGTATACCCCGCTTTGGTCGAAATTACAATTTCATCACGAAGATTACCCTGAAAATTATGCCACAAAATTTTTCCAAAATTCGTCTCTGCAGAACCGGGAACCGGTCCGTAATTATTAGCCAAATCAAAATGGGTAATCCCTTTATCAAAAGCTGCTTTGGCAATACTTTCTGCATTTTCAAAACTGTCCACCGAACCAAAATTATGCCATAATCCTAACGAAATCTGTGGCAATAACAAACCACTTTTCCCACATCTGTTGTATTTCATTTTCCTTTTTTTAGAGATTGAAAATTAAAAGAATTTAAAAATAAAAAAAACACATCAAATTCTAAAATTCAATGTGTTTAAAATATTTTTATAAATGGTTTTATTCCAGCTCAAAACTGCTTTCCAAACCTTTATCAGAGCTTCCTCCGGCCATAATTTTGAAAGTCCCCGGCTCTACCAAATAGTTGCCTTCATTGTCAAAAAAGCCCAATTCTTTATCTGTTAAGGTAAAAGTTACCGTTTTGGTCTCCCCTTTTTTCAACGAAACCAATTCAAAGCCTTTTAGTTCTTTTACAGGTCTTGCCAAACTCGCGGCAACATCCTGAATATATAATTGCGCAACTTCTTTTCCGTCATAATTACCGGAATTGGTAATATCTACGGTAATAACAACCGGCTCTCCTTTTGCGAAAGCGGCTTTATTTATTTTTAAATTTTTATAATCGAAAGTCGTGTAACTCAATCCGAATCCAAAAGGATACAAAGGCGTTTTCTCTACATCGGTATAATGCGACCAAAACACGTTTTTATCACTGTTTACAGGTCTTCCCGTATTATAGTTGTTGTAATAAATAGGCACTTGACCCACATTTCTTGGGAAAGACATTGGCAATTTTCCGCTTGGATTGTAATCCCCGTACAACACTTGCGCGACAGCATTACCAGTTTGTGTTCCCAAATGCCAAGCCTCAACAATGGCCGGAATATGTTCTGCAGCCCAAGGCAAGGCTAAGGGCCTTCCGTTATTTAAAACCAAAACAATATTTGGATTTACCTTGTAAATTTCTTCCAATAATTCCTGCTGAACTCCCGGTAAATCAAGATTCGTTCTGCTGCGCCCTTCTCCCGACTGAAAACCGTGTTCACCAAGAACCATTACAACGACATCAGCGTTTGCAGCTGTTTTTTTGGCTGCATCAAATCCGCTTTTGTCTGTGGTATTGAAAACCAATTCATCCACGAAAGCAGTTTTACCAATAGTCAAATCAGCCCCTTTTTCAAACGTCAATTGGTTGTCTTTATACTGCTGCATTCCTTCCAAGACCGAAACGGCCGTATTGTCATCCGAAGCAATTCTCCAGCTTCCCAACGGGCTGTTTTTATCATTGGCCAAAGCTCCAATCAAAGCAATTTTTTGCCCTGATTTTTTCAATGGCAGTAAATTTTTCTCATTCTTCAACAGCACAATCGATTTTTTAGCCATATCCAGCACTCCGTCATTATTGGCTTTATTTCCTATCGTTGCTTTTTCTCTTTTCTCATCACAATATTTATACGGGTCGTCAAACAATCCCAATTCAAATTTTACACGCAGTATTCTTCGGACAGCATCGTCAACCAAAGCTTCTTTTACTTTACCGTCTTTAACCAATTTCACTAATTCGGACACATACAAATGCGATTCCATATCCATATCCGAACCTGCAGTTACCGCTTTGGCCGTTGCTTCTGCACCATCTTTGGCAAAACCGTGGGCAATCATCTCCTTAACCGAAGCCCAGTCTGAAACCACAAAACCGTCGAATTCCCATTTCCCTTTTAGAATATCTCTTTGCAGAAATGCATTTCCCGTTGCAGGAACGCCATTCAGAATATTGAACGAATTCATCAATGTGCGCACTCCTGCATCAGTTGCTGCTTTAAACGGTGGCAAAACCGTATTATACAATTTTGAATTGCTAATGTCAACCGTGTTGTAATCCCTTCCAGATTCAGCAAAACCGTATGCTGCAAAATGTTTGGCGCAGGTCGCAATCGTATTTACCTTTTGCAGATCGGCTTTTGTGTCACCCTGAAAACCGGTAACCCTAGCCTTTGCAATCTTGCTTCCCAAATAAGGATCTTCACCCGCTCCTTCCATCACACGTCCCCAACGCGCATCATTAGAAATATCTACATTCGGCCCGAAAGTCCAGTTAATCCCCGATGCCGAAGCCTCGTCTGCCGCTACCTGAGCCGATTTCTTTATCGCTTCCATGTCCCAGCTCGCTGCTTCTGCCAACGGAATAGGACTTAATGTTTTGTAACCGTGAATAACGTCAAAACCAATAATTAACGGTATCCCCAGTCTGGTTTCCTCAACAGCAATTTTCTGAACCGCTCTTACTTCTTTCACCCCACGCACCGACAGCATCGACCCGACCCATCCGTCTCTCAAATGTTTGTATTTCAATTCGGCATTTCCTCCTTTTGGAGCAGGTCCCGTTACTTCCCAAAAACCGTTGTATTGATTCATTTGCCCGACTTTTTCCTCAAGCGTCATTTGTTTCATTAACAAATCAATGCGTTCATCAGTCGGTTTTGTTTTGTCTAAATGTGGTAATTTCTGTGCAATCATAGTTCCAGTGCTAATCAGGGCAAAAAACCCTGCAATAATTAATGGTTTATTCTTCATAATCAGTTACTATTTTTTTTATGGCATGCCTCTTGTCCTGAAAAAAAATCAGTACAAGAGTCGGGCTATTCGGCTTTATCTCTCCTCTCGTCCCAAAAGACAAGATGCGAGGATACCGCCTGCTATCCCTCACGCGGCTTCAGAATGAGCGAAAACATTTTAATTTTAAACAAGCAATATTGTCATTCCGAAATAAAACTCGAAGCCGGTAAATTTGCCTTATTGAAAAGAGTCGCCTGATTGGTGTTTTTCCAAGCGTAACGCGCTTTTACCGGAGCTTTCACCTTATCTGATTTCAGTGTTACTTTATTATTCTTGATGACAGCATCTGCCTTGTAAAACACATTGTCTGCTCCTGCAATTTCAAACAAATCGGCTTTCTTGTCTTTAAAATACAATCCTTCTGCATAATCAAAAGTGACAGTTATTTTATTTTTCTCAATTTTAATCCCTTTATAAAGCGGGCCGTTTACCAATGCCGAATTAGTTTTATAAGTATTCGCCAAAGCCAGATTGGCCAGACGCGTTCCCACTGATTTTTTGTCTTTTGGGTGAATTTCTTCAACAGGTGAAATATCACTGGTCAAAACCATACCCGTGTTGGGAATTTCCTTCAGTACTTTACGCTGTGCATCACGGATTACAACACCTCCAAAATGGTCTTCTCCGTATTTATAAGGCGCTATCTGAACATAATAAAACGGAAAATCATATCCCCATAATTTTCTCCAAGAGGTAATCAAAGCCGAAAGTGTTTTATCATAAACCGTTGATCCCACATTGCTTTCCCCTTGATACCACAATGCTCCGGCGATTCTGAATTTTGTCAACGGAAAAATCATCGCATTGAAAGCGCGTCCCTGTTGATTAGGACCGTAGATTTCTTCTTTCCTTGTCTTAGCCGATTCCAATAAAACAACATCATTTTGAATCACTTCTTCCGGCATCCAAATCTCGGCCGGTGTCCCGCCCCAGTTGGACGAAATCAAACCAATAGGTACATTTTTCAATTCTTCATTCAAGCGCTTACCAAAAAAATATCCCACTGCACTAAAGTATTTCATTGTCTCAGGCGTACATTCTGTCCAAGTTCCAGAAAGATTATTTTGAGGAGTCAAAGCTGTTAATTTGGGTACCAAAAAAAGTCTGATATTTGGGTTCGCTGCATTTTTTACTGCTTCATCACCGTTCTCAATTCCCCAGCCGGCATTCATTTCCATATTGGATTGCCCGGAACAAATCCAAACTTCGCCAATCAGAATGTTTTTCAAAACGATTTCATTGTAGCCTTTTATCGAAATTGTATATGGGCCTCCTTCTTTTGGCGTTGGAATGACAATCTCCCATTTCGCTTGGTTGTTCGCTTTAACTTTATAAGTTTCATTATTCCAGCTTGGAGTAATCACCACTTCTTCCTGTGAATTCGCCCAACCCCAAATGGTAACTCCACTGTTGCGCTGCAAAACCATATTATCCGAAAAGATATTCGGGAGCGTAATATTTGCGAAAGCGGTATTGGTAAGTATCAGTAAAAGAACCAATACAATGCTTTTATTTTTCATTTACTATTTTTTTAAAGAAAGGAATTAACTGCTCGGCCATCACTTTATCATCAGCAATATCGGGATGATAACCACAACCTTTTGGAGACATTGGCTGGAATTCAAACAACGCAATTGGTTTGTGTGTTTTATCATTTTCAAAAGCTTGAATCACTTTTTTCAAGCATCTGACAAGAGTTGCATTTTTCTCCCCCGAAACCATTGGACTCGTCAACAGTACAATGCGGGTATTAGGAGCGTGTTTGTAGACCGTTTTGATAAAATCAATATAATTGGAAACGTATTTTTCTTCATTAAACGGCAGTCTTGCCTTTTTCCCATCACCATCCGATAGGTCATTAGTCCCCAAACAGATACTTACCAAATCAGGCTGAAAAGCAAAATCATAAGGCTTGGAACCGTCTTTGTTAAGATATAAATTTTCATAAACATCCGGAATGTTGGGCTCATTTTCATGCTCATCATTCCAATTGCGGTACATTCCATAACCAGAAACGGAACTCAGTACAAAATCGATATTCAAAGCTCTGGAAAGAACCGGTCCATAAGCATAATATGCATTATGCTGATCATACCAATCCCCAGCTCCGCAAGGAATCGAAGACAAATCATTGCCGTAACCACAAGTTATGGAATCACCTATGAGTTCAATTTTTTTCTTCTTTTTGGACGCCACATTTTCTATTAACTTGGCTGTAGTTCCTGCAAATAAAACGCCGCCGTTAGCCGCTTCGGTAGCTTTATAAATCGAAAGATGATGCGTTTTTTTCCCATTGGGTACAACAACCGGAAAAGATTTTGCATCACCTTTTTCTATTCGTATTCTCCCTATATATTTACCATCGAGTTCCAACGAAACATAATTTTGATGATTCTCTACACTTTGCAGAGAAATGGAACAGGAATTTCCATTAAAATCAAATGACACTGAAGAAGCGGAACCTATCAGAACGACTTTATCGTCTTGCATTTTTTCGATTCTCCCTTGATATTCAAAAAGCGGTTTGGTTTCAACCTTTTTTTGGGCAATTGAAACGAATGAAACAGAAACCAGTAAAAATAAAAGGCATTTTTTTATATAATTCATAATCTTTTGGGACTTTTTTCAATACTACTATCCGCAAATATAAAGTGATTATGATCTAAGAATAGATACTATTTTTTCAAACTATAATCAAAAATCTTCAAGAGCACATTTATAAACAAAAAACCACCCTCAGGTGGTTTTTCAATTCGAATAACGTATCTACAAAGGAATATTTCCGTGTTTTCTGTCAGGAGTAACACTTACTTTATTCTCCAACATGCTAAAGGCTTTTATCAATTTGCGCCTTGTGTCTTGCGGGAGAATCACCTCATCAACAAAACCGCGTTGCGCCACCGTATATGGATTAGCAAACAATTCAGCATATTCAGCTTCTTTTTCCAGCAGTTTGGCTTCATGGTCTTCGGCATCGTGAATTTCTTTTTTAAAGATAATTTCCGAAGCTCCTTTGGCTCCCATCACAGCAATCTCAGCAGTTGGCCAGGCAAAATTCATGTCGGCGCCAATGTGTTTGGAGTTCATCACATCATAAGCACCTCCATATGCTTTTCGTGTGATTACTGTAACTCTCGGCACCGTAGCTTCGCTCAAAGCGTAAAGCAGTTTTGCTCCGTGAACAATGATTCCGTTCCATTCCTGGTCGGTTCCCGGCAAAAAGCCCGGCACATCCACCAATACCAATAACGGAATATTAAACGCATCACAAAAACGCGTAAAACGGGCCGCTTTTTTAGAACTGTTCACGTCCAGACAACCTGCCAAAAACATCGGCTGGTTTGCCACAATTCCAATGCTTCGACCTCCTAATCGTGCAAAACCCACAAGGATATTTTCGGCATAATTTTTATGAATTTCAAAAAACGAATCCTCGTCTATAATTCCTCCTATCACGCTGTGCATGTCATAAGGCTTATTCGGGTTATCCGGAATAATATTGGCTAATTGCCTTCTTGTTTCATCCTTCAGCTCATATGGTAAATTGCGTACTGTTTCTTTATTGTTTTGAGGCAAATAACTCAACAACCGCTTGAGGTCTTCCAGACAAACCACATCATTCGCCGATGTGCAGTGCGCCACACCCGACTTAGTAGAATGTGTACTTGCACCTCCCAGTTCCTCCGAAGTCACGGATTCATTGGTCACGGTTTTCACCACATTCGGACCTGTAACAAACATATAACTGGTGTCTTCAACCATCATCGTAAAATCCGTCATGGCTGGAGAATAAACGGCTCCACCGGCACATGGCCCCATTATGGCTGATATTTGGGGAATCACACCGCTGGATTGTACATTTCTGTAGAAAATATCAGCATACCCGCCCAACGAACGGACACCCTCCTGAATACGTGCACCACCCGAGTCGTTCAATCCAATCATAGGTGCACCCATTTTGACTGCCATATCCATTACTTTACAGATTTTCTCGGCATGTGTTTCAGATAATGAACCTCCAAAAACCGTAAAATCCTGAGCGAAAATATAAACCAGTCTTCCATTGATAGTTCCGTATCCTGTGATAACCCCATCACCATAATACATTTCGTTTTCCATTCCAAAATCAGTGGTACGGTGGGTCACCAACATCCCGATTTCTTCAAAAGAACCTTCATCCATCAAATAATCGATACGTTCTCTTGCAGTCAGTTTTTTGTTCGAATGCTGTTTAGCGATTCGTTTTATTCCTCCGCCCAAATGAGCTTCGGCTATTTTATCGTTTAGTGTTTTTATTTTGTCCTGCATATTTTTTTAACCGCTAATTTTCAACAATCCTTTCTTTTGGCTAAAGCCAAATTATTTTTTTTGCCACTGATTACACAGATTCACACAGATTATATTCATTATCAAAAAAAATCTATGAAAATCTTTTTAATCTGTGGCTGAGATTAAACTCAATTCAGAAAAAAAACTTAATTTCCTTAATATCTTAATGGTTCAAATTGTCTTTTCAATTCGGTAAGCGTACTATTTTTTGATCTTCAAAATACTGTTTCAATGCCACCAAAGCAGCAATTTCGGCTTCTTTGCTAGCCTGTTCTTTTAAAATTTCGGAGCTATAATACTTTTTAACAAAATGCGTGTCAAATTTCCCAGAACAAAACGCCTCGTGCTCAAAAACAAATTTCCCGAAAGGTAAAGTAGTCTGCACGCCTTCGACCTGGTAATTTTCAATCGCTTTAATCATCAATTGAATCGCCTCTTCACGGGTTTGTCCGTAAGTAATTAATTTGGCCAGCATCGGGTCGTAATAAATCGGTATATCCATCCCTTGTTCAAAACCGTTATCAACACGAATCCCTTCGCCAACCGGCAATTGATACACATTCAAATGTCCAACACTCGGCAGGAAATCATTCAGCGGATCTTCGGCATACACACGCAATTCCAATGCATGACCTTTTATTTTCAAATCTTCTTGTTGAATTGCCAATGCTTCTCCCCTTGCCACTCGGATTTGTAATTCTACCAAATCGGTGCCGGTAATCAATTCCGTAACCGGATGCTCCACCTGCAAACGGGTATTCATTTCGAGGAAGTAAAAATTATTATTTTCATCCAATAAAAACTCAACTGTTCCTGCACCCAGATAATTACAGGACTTGGCCACAAGAACTGCAGCTTCACCCATTTTCTTGCGCAATTCAGGCGTTAAAACTGCCGACGGAGCTTCCTCAACCACTTTTTGATGACGACGCTGAATACTGCATTCTCTTTCAAACAAGTATAAAATGTTGCCGTGACTGTCTGCCATCACCTGAATTTCGATATGTCGCGGAGAAGCCACATATTTTTCAATAAAAACCGAACCGTCCCCAAAGGCAGCCACAGCTTCACTAATGGCACGGTTCATTTGGGACTCAAAATCAGCTTCACTTTCCACCACTCGCATTCCTTTTCCACCACCACCGGCCGAAGCTTTAATCAAGATAGGAAAACCAATTGTTGTGGCGGCCTGCTTTGCCTTTTCGATATCGGTAATGGCTTCGTCTATACCGGGAACCATTGGAATATTGTATTCTTTAACGGCCTCTTTGGCCGCCAGTTTACTTCCCATAATTTTTATGGCGTGCGATTTTGGACCAATAAAAATGAGGTTGTTTTTCTCTACTTCTTCGGCGAAATCAGCATTTTCACTTAGGAAACCATAGCCCGGATGAATCGCATCTGCATTCAAAGATTTGGCTACTTCAATAATTTTATTTCCTAACAAATACGATTGGTTTGATGGTGCTTCCCCAATCCAAACCGCCTCATCGGCAAATTTTACATGCGGTGCATTTCTGTCGGCAGTCGAATATACTGCGACGGTTTTAATCCCCATTTTCTGTGCGGTCTTCATCACCCTAATGGCGATTTCCCCTCTATTGGCAACTACTATTTTTTGCATAATTTTACTCGAATTCAATTAATAACTGCCCTTTATCCACCGCATCTCCCGTACTCACCGAAATGGATTTAATCACGCCATCTCTAGGCGAAAGAAAACTGTTTTCCATTTTCATAGCACCCAGAATAATCAGGTTATCATTCTCTTTTACGCTTTGCCCGACAACGACACTGATTTCCAAAATTAATCCCGGCATAGGCGCTTTGATAGCGTTAACCTGTTTGGTCTGCCCAACTTCAAAACCCATTTCTTTAATTAAAACATCCAAAGGATTTGCAATAGAAACAGTATAATTTGTATTGTTTACCTTAACCGTGTAGCTTTTGTGATTGAAATCAGATGAGATGATTTCAGCTCTATAAGGTGTATTTTCATGCAGTATATGAAATTCATTAACTCCCGCAGGCACAGCATCCAGCTGAGAAGCACTTTCCTTTTCAAAATCAAAATGGAAAGCATCATTTACAGTCACTTTGTAATTATTACCCATTCTTTTACTTTTTAGGGGAGTAAAAGTATAAAAAGAAAACGTTTTCGTAAACAAAAATTCAAGTTCTGTAAAAAATATAATGCGGGCGTGCCTCCATTAGGGAAAGACCCCATTTCACTTTGCGCTTATGTGGTCTTTTCCCTACTGGAGTCGGGCTATCCGCGCTACTTTGGTAGCCAGCTTCTATCCCTCACGCAAAATGCTGACGAGAAAATTTAGTGGTAAAATTATGAATTCACATTCTTAAAGTCTTTTATCAAGTCGAGTGCAGTCGAGACCATATGTTAAGTCTCGACTGCGCTCGACTTTACAATACCTGATTATTCATCTTTTAGAAGAAAATAAAAAATCAGTGGCTATCCGTAAAATCAGCGGCAAAAAACACTACAAAACCAGCAACCCAAACTCTCTCAAAGTATTCACTGGTTTGGAGTACCAGAACAATTCGAAATCTTCTAAGTTATTTTCAAAATCGGTTTTTACTTCCTGAAAAGAATAGGTTTTTGCATTCGAAACCGAGATTTTTTGTAGCATTTCTACGAGCCATTCCCCTTCAGATTTACTAGTTTGAATCGTAAAACTTTCTTTTTTGTCGTGAAAAGTAAGCGACATCATTTCCCAAGAATTACCTTTTTTGGATTTGGTGAAATGTTCTAAAGTAGGTTTCCCTCCCAGCCAGACGATTTTGGCTGTTGGTTTTATATTAAAATTGGCTTCTTCTTGAAGTGCATCAAAAATAAAATCAGCACCAATTTTCGTCTTGGGAATCTTGAAATCGAACCACTCCTGCAACTCATAATCAAAACAGATTCCGTGCATAAAATTGAACAGCGATTTCTTGAGTCCGAAACTGAATTTATCGTGATCGATTCCCGTTGAATCAACAAAATTAATATCATTATTGGCAAAAGTTCCAATAGCTTCCGTTTCTTTTACTGCTCCAAACTGCTCCGGAAACATTCCCACCGGACTATGAGCCGTCATCGCAAATTGATGCCAAAATCCCGATTGCAAAACGCCCGCTTCAAACAATTGGCGTACCATTTCGAGGCTATCAATCGTTTCCTGAACCGTTTGCGTTGGATAACCGTACATCAAATACGCGTGTACCATTACACCTGCTTCGGTAAAATTTCGAGTGACTTTCGCTACTTGCTCTACCGTTACGCCTTTGTCAATCAATTTTAGCAATCTATCAGAAGCTACTTCTAGCCCTCCGGAAACAGCAATGCAACCCGAAGCTTTGAGTAGTAAACACAAATCTTGGGTAAAACTTTTTTCGAATCGAATGTTTGTCCACCAAGTTACTGCCAATTTTCGACGCAGGATTTCGAGTGCCAATGCGCGCATCAAAGCGGGTGGCGCGGCTTCATCTACATAATGAAAACCAGTTTCTCCCGTTTGGGCAATCATTTCTTCCATTCGATCGCACAACAAACTTGCCGCAACAGGCTCGTAAACCTTTATATAATCCAATGAAATATCACAGAACGTACATTTTCCCCAGTAACAGCCATGCGCCATCGTGAGTTTGTTCCAGCGTCCGTCGCTCCACAAACGGTGCATCGGATTCACAATTTCGATAACCGAAATGTATTTATCCAAAAGTAAATCCGAATAATCAGGCGTTCCAACCTGTGACTGTTTGTAATCGTGTTGAGTGGAATTATTTTTGTAAACCACTTTTCCATCTTCTAAAAGGAAAGTTCTTTTATATGTATTGTGATTTGGATTTTCAATATTAGTGATTAATTCTTCAATTGGGGTTTCACCATCATCCAAAGTGATGTAATCGAAAAACTCAAAAACTCTTGGATCGGATAATGAACGTAATTCCGTATTGGGAAAACCGCCACCCATCGAAATCTTAATATTTGGATAATGCTTTTTCACCCATTGTGCCGAACGAAAAGCGGAATATAAATTCCCCGGAAAAGGAACCGAAATCAAAAATAAAGTCGGCTGAATTGTTTCTATTTTCTCTTTTAAAATTGAAAGCAGGATAGTATCAATATAGGTTGGTTCCTGTTGTAAAGCTTCGTACAATTCATCAAAAGAATTGGCACTTCGTCCCAGTCTTTCAGCATAACGACTGAAACCAAAATTCTCATCGACGCATTCCACTATAAAATCCGAAATATCTTCAAGAGACAGAGTCGCCAAATGTTTAGCCTTGTCCTGCGTTCCCATCGTTCCAAAAGCCCAATCGAGTTCTTCCAGCTGAGCAAAACGAGAAGCTTCCGGCAAGAAATCTTCCTGACAGATTTGGAGCGCCAACGTTGGATTTTTTCCCTGCAAAAAAGCAATAACCGAATCAATCGTCTTAATGTATTCATCCTGCAAAGCAAGAATTCGTTTACAGTTGTCGGTTGTTGGTTGTTGGTTGTTGGATTGAAATAAACTCTTCAATCCTTCTTTCGAAAACAATTTCAAAATCACCTCAATCCCCAAATCCGCCTGAACCGATTCTATATTTTTGGTGTTCAGAAACCCTTTAATATAAGCGGTTGCCGGATACGGAGTATTCAGTTGGGTAAACGGGGGCGTGATGAGGAAAAGTTTTGGTTTCAAAAGTGTGATTGTTTTTTTGCAAAAATACTGGATATTTGGAAACTTTTAAGCAAAAGATTTTTTAGAGCTGTAATAGAATTTGGAACTGTAATTTACAGCATTTTTTGTAGATATTTAATTACATTTGCAACATGCTAAATTATACAGATGAAACATAAATTACTTTTTATCTATCTCCTTATTTCCATATTCTTTTATAATAATAGTAAAGCCCAGGACTTTCAATGGGTAAGACAAATTGGAAATCAACAAACTGATGAAGCGGAATCTTTAGAAGTGGATAATAATGGTAATTCTTATTTTATTGGTGTCGCACAATCTTATACCTATGATCTTGATCCAACTCCAAATGGCACTCAAATTATAGATAACACTTCTACTCCATTTTCTCCGTACAGTGATATTTATTTAATAAAATTAGACAGTAATGGCAACTTTAGCTGGGGAAAAACATTTGGAGATTTAAAAACGGGACAATATGCTTATAAAGTAAAAATTGGTCCAGATGGTAATATTTATCTTTTTTTACAAACTGCAGATTTAGTTCCTAACCAAATTGACTCTTTTATTACTATTATAAAAATTTCTCCAGACGGAAATGAATTGTCAAAAATTAAGATTAAAAATCCAGGCTCATTTTTCACCGATAGTTTTGATGTTGATAATCAAAATAATTTTCTCATTAGTGGGTGGTTTGTAAACTCAAAAACCATAAACTTTAACAATACTGATGTAAAATTCGAGTCACAAAACAATATGGCTTCATACATTTTTAAACTAGATAACTCTGGAAATTTTATTTGGAAAAAAATATTTGATACTCCTCAATTATCTAATGTTACAATTCAAACAAAACCTGATGGAAACATTATTACTGTCTTAAATACTTCAGATGAAGGTTATCCTATGTGTTCAATATTAAACATCAATACAAATGATGCAAATGTTATTTGGGAAAAGAAATTATCAAATCAAGCCATAAATACTTTTCATCTAGACCATAATGGAAATATAGTTATCGCAGGTACTAATGGTTTTTTTCAAGGCTCTATAGATGTTGATCCTTCAACAAATGTAGCAAATACTAGTTCGCAAAAATTTTTACTATGGCTTGACAGCAATGGTAACTTTCTAGATCTAAAAGAATATTTTGTTGCACAATTTTCAGCAGACTTTAGAATGTGGAAAATAGAAAGTGATGCACAAAATAATATTTATTTAGTTGGTGATTTTGCAGGAAAAGTTGATGCTGACCCCTCTTCAAATGTTTTTTTCTTAGAAAACCCATATGGAACGATTCAATTTGGATCTGGTTATGCAATAAAATTTGATTCAAATAGAAATTTTGAAAAAGCCTATATGCTAATTTCTAATTATCGTTCATTAGTAAAAGATATAAAAGTTAAAAATAAAAGTATATACCTTTTAGGAGACTTTAACGGCGAATGCGATTTTGATCCTGGCACTGGAAATCAAATATTTGACACTTTACATAATGGCGTTGTACTTACGAGTGATGGTTTCGTTGTTAAATTAAGCCCTTGCAATCCTTCAAAACCTGATGGCGAGGAAAATCAACTTTTTTGTACAAATAAAAATGCAACAATTGGCGATTTAGTTCCAAATTTTAATGGAATAAAATGGTATGATAATGCTACAAATGGAAACATTATTTCCCCTATAACTAATCTTCAAAACGGCAAGACCTATTATGCTTCTAATACACTTAACAATTGTGAAACCGAACGATTGGCAGTTACGGTTTCTATAGTTAATACGCCTTCTGCCCCAACGGGAAATGCAAATCAGCCATTTTGTAAAAGTGAAAATGCAAAAATTAGTGACATTACCATTACAGGACAAAATGTAAAGTGGTACGACTCTAATAGTGCAACAGTTGATTTACCCATCACAACTTTATTAGAAAACAATAAAACTTATTTCGCCTCACAAACCATTGGTTGTGAAAGTGACAGAAAGCCAATTTTAGTCCTGATAAATGATACTCCACTGCCTACAGCAAACAACAATCAACCATTTTGCATTAATGAAAATGCCACAATTGCAAATCTCAATATTACCGGAACAGCAATTAAATGGTACGATTCTGCATCAAATGGAACTATTTTACCAAATACAACTCACTTGCAAAATGACACTTATTATGCCTCGCAAACACTTAGCAATTGCGAAAGCGACAGATTTTCCGTAACGGTAAAAATACAAGACACCCAAAGTCCAATTGTTGATTCGCCACAAACATTTTGTATTCAAAAAAATGCAAAAATCAGTAACATTGAAATCCTGGGACAAAACATAAAGTGGTTTGATAGTGTTTCGTCTACAGTGAATTTACCTGAATCAACTCTTCTTAAAAACGGAGTAACTTGTTATGCTTCACAAACCACAAATAATTGCGAAAGTGACAGAATACCTATTGTTATTGACATCCTTACGGCAACAACTGGAGATTGCATCAATTTTGTAGAAGAACTTCCTTATCCAAAATTCTTTACACCAAACAATGACGGTTATAATGATACTTGGACAATCGATTTTGCCTATTTAGCATCTAACACAGTAATTAAAATATTCGATCGTTTTGGGAAATTATTAAAAGAATTGAATTCCAATTCCAATGGCTGGGACGGAACTTTTATTGGTCAAACTCTCCCCGCTACCGATTATTGGTTTGTGGTCACCCGAAAAAACGGAAAAGAATATAAAGGTCATTTTAGTTTGAAGAGGTAACCAAAAAACACGAAAAAAGTCAGTTGAATTATTAGAATTATGCAAATATTTATTTCTAAGAAACAGTTTTATTCCAAAAATTAGATTGTCAATTTCTGTTTGTGAATTTGTACAAAATAAGAATCAAATTAGATATTTTGTAAAGATTTAAATACATTTACAAAATATTTAAAATAACATCTGGTGAATATAAAATTACTCTTCTTTATAGTATTAATAACCATTTCTTCATTTGCCCAAAACAAGAACAAAACCATTGGTTTTAAAGAGAATAAAGGTCAGATTATAGACCAAAAAGGCAAACCAAACAATGCTGTAAAGTATCTTTTAAACTCAGGCGGATTGAATGTTCAGCTGAGAAAAAATGGCTTTTCGTATGATATTTATGAAGCTAAAAAGCATACTATCAATCATTCTCACAATGAAAAGAAAAAACCTTTGCCATTTCCATCAAAAGACAATGATAAACTTCCTGATTATACTTTAGAGTATCAGTTTCACAGAATAGACATTGATTTCTTGAATTCAAATCCAAAAGTAGAATTGATTACCGAAGAGAAATCTTTGGACTATGATAATTACTATAATATACCTAACAAACCCGAAGGTGTTTTGATGGTGCATCAATACAAACAAATAACCTATAAAAACATTTACCCAAACATTGACGTAGTTTTTTCGATACCAAAAGACACCTTAAAAACCGTCGAATACAATTTTGTGGTTCACCCAAAAGGAAAAATATCAGATATTCAATTAAAATTTAGCGGCGCCCAAACAGAATTGGTTGATAATAAAATCCGAATGAGTGTACGTTTTGGGGAAATGGAGGAAACGCTTCCTGCCAGTTGGACAGAAAACGGAGAACTTAAAAAGGAAATCGCTGTAGGTTATACTAAAATCAAGAAAAATGTTTATGGATTTGCGAGTTCTGAAAATATTTCTGACAAAACTGTAATTATTGATCCTGTGCCTATAAGACTTTGGGGGACTTATTATGGAGGAAATGGTGGAGAATATTCATCTGATATATGTAATGATGCCAATAACAATGTTTACTTTTCGGGACGTACGCGAAGCACCACAAATATTGCCACTATTGGTACAATCCCGGAAGATACTGATAGTACGTATTATCTAGGATTTGGTTATGTAACAAAATTTGATCAAAATGGCATTAGAATTTGGGGAACGTATTATTCTGTCATTCCTTCTACCATTAAAGTCGATTCAAATGGGAACCTATATTTTACAGGAACTGAAGAAATAGATGCAACTAATGTAACAACTTCTAATTCACATCAACCTTCAATAGACCAGTATTCCTATTCTACCGCTTATTTAGTAAAATTAAACGCTTCAGGAATTCGAGAATGGGGTACATATTATGGCGCTGGATATTTTGACTATGGTACAGATTTATGTTTTGACAGTCTAAACAACGTTTATCTTGTAGGAAGCACACAAAGTTCAAATAAAATTGCAACTCCTAATAGTCATCAACCCTCCCATTCTTCCGGTTATATGGATAGTGATGGTTACATTGTAAAATTCAACCCTCAAGGAGGCAGAATATGGGGAACTTATTTTGGAGGGACAGAAAACGACAGAATTAATTCTTGCAATATTTCTGATGATGGTTTTTTGTATATAACAGGAAACACCTCTAGTATTGCAGATATAGCAACACCTAATTCTTATGAGCCACTATTTAAGGGTTACGGATCAGGAATGATTGCCAAGTTCACATTAGATGGTGTGAGAGTTTGGGGCAGTTACTGTAATGGTGAAAGATTCGCATCAATAACAAAATCAGAGTTAAAACAGAACTTTTTATACATAACAGGTACGACAGATTCTCACAATAATCTGATTAGTACAAATACTTTTAACCCCACTTTTCAAACACCTTCATTTTTTTTAGGAGAATATTTTAACAGCTATATTATTAAGTTTGACCTAAATACCCAAAAACAGATTTGGGGTACTTATTTTGGAGAAATTGTTCAAGATATAGCAGTAAATTCGAAAAATAAAGTAATAATTGAAGGTGTAACTGATCTAACAACTGGAATAGCAACGCCAAATGCTTATACCACAACCCCTCAATATGATGATGCATACATGATTAAACTTGATGAAAATGGACAAAGAGAATGGGGAACTTATTATGGTGGAAATTTTACTGAGGGAGCTAATGGATCGGCTGATGTAAACAATAAAATATCGTTAGACCCTTTAGATAATATTTATTTGGTAGGAAATACACAAAGTTCGTCTGGCATTTCAACACCTGGAGCATATCAGGAGCATTATACTTTAAATTCCCTTGGAGGTTTATATAATGTCTATTTAGCAAAATTCCAAGACTGTCTTTCTAATCCTCAAGCATCAAGCAATTCCCCTGTCTGCATCAATAACAAATTAGAATTAAATGCCTCTGGAGGAACAAACTATTCTTGGACAGGACCAAATGGTTTTACATCAACAGATCAAAACCCGACTATATCAAATGCCACAACTAGCAATAGCGGTGAATATAGTTGTTTAATTACCGGAACTGGTGGCTGTGATGATACTACGAAAATCAATATAGTTATTGGAGATATAGAACCTCCTATCCCAAACCTCGTAACTCTCCCTACAGTCATAGGAGATTGTCATACAACGATAATATCATTCCCAACCGCTACAGATGCTTGTACAGGAGCAATTACAGCTACTACCTCAAACCCGCTTTCTTATAGTTTGCCCGGAACTTACACCGTAGTTTGGGATTATAATGACGGTAATGGAAATATCTCACATCAAAATCAAACCGTTACTATCAACAATCAGCCATTGCCATCAGCTACTACCCCACAAAACTTCTGCATCCAACAAAATGCAACAATAAATGATATTGCAATAACAGGACAAAATATAAAATGGTACGACGCATTAACAGCTGGTAACCTTTTATTAAATACAACTCCCCTTCAAAACGGCAATACCTATTATGCTTCGCAAACCATTAACGGCTGTGAAAGCGAAAGAGTTCCTGTTGCAATTACTATTCAAAACACGCTTACTCCAACTGGAGATGCGAATCAGCCATTTTGCTCAAGCCAAAATCCAACAATTGCTGATATCCAAATTACGGGAAGTACAATAAAATGGTATGATGCTCCTAATAATGGTTCTTTGCTTTCTGAAACTACAAATTTGCAAAATGGTAAAACCTATTATGCTTCACAAGCTGTTAATAATTGCGAAAGTGAAAGATTTGGAGTTACGGTTTCAATTGTCAATACTCCTCCTGCTCCAACTGGGAATGCAAATCAGCCTTTTTGCAAAAGCGAAAATGCAAAAATTAGTGACATTAACATTACAGGACAAAATGTAAAATGGTACGACTCAAATAGTGCAACAACTGATTTATCTATTACAACTTTATTAGAAAACAATAGAACTTATTTCGCCTCACAAACCATTGGATGTGAGAGTGACAGAACCTCAATTTCAGTAATGGTAAATGATACTCCACAGCCTGCAGGAAACAATAATCAGCAATTTTGTATTGATGAAAATGCTACAATTGCCAATCTCAATATAACTGGAACAGCAATTAAATGGTATGATTCTTCTACAAACGGAACTATTTTACAGGAAACGACTCTCTTGCAAAATGACATTTATTATGCTGCGCAAACGCTTAACAATTGTGAAAGCGATAGATATCCTGTTACCGTAAAAATACAAGACACCCAAAGTCCAATTGCTGGTTCTCCACAAACATTCTGTATCCAAAAAAATGCAAAAATCAGTGATATTGATATTTCAGGACAAAATATAAAATGGTTTGAGAGTGTTTCGTCCACATCGAATTTACCAGAATCAATGCTGCTTAAAAACGGAGTAACTTATTATGCTTCACAAACCACAAACAATTGCGAAAGTGACAGAATACCTATTGTTATTGAAATACTTACAGCAACAACTGGAGATTGTATCAATTTTGTAGAAGAACTTCCTTATCCAAAATTCTTTACACCAAATAATGATGGATATAATGATACTTGGACAATTGATTTTGCATACTTAGCTCCAAATACTGGAATTAGAATATTTGACCGCTTTGGAAAATTACTAACTATATTGTCTGCAAATAGTTCTTGGGATGGAAATTATTCAAATCAGCCCTTACCATCAACTGATTACTGGTTTAAGGTCACTCAAAAAAACGGTAAAGAATACAAAGGACATTTTAGTTTAAAGAAATAAAAAAGCCCGTTTTGGGCTTTTTTATGAACTATAAATTCTATTTTACTTAACCTGAACCAAAATCCATTTGGAAATTTCCTCTAATGCTATTGGAGAGAATGTCTGTACTAATGTGCCATATTCATTCGGTGAACCCGTTTCACATTCCTGAAACAAATGATTCAGATTGGGCAACTTTTTTATGGCAACATTTTTGTTCCCTCCTTTGGTCAATGCCATTTTTATTGCCTCTAAATTAACATCAGCGGGAACTTGCACATCTTTTTCACCATTGAGAGCCAAAACAGGACATTTTACTTTTTCTAAGGTCATCGATGGGTCTAATTTTAAAAAACAAATCATCCACGGAGTTGTGATACTCGCTGACAATGAATTAACCTGATCATCTTTCAGTTTATTTGCTAATTTTTGTTTTAGATAACTCGATATTTTTCCTTTTAGAATATCACGGTTTTCGGATGAATTCAGAATAATATCATAAGCACCTTTAAAAATTTCCTGTCCATTTTGAATTTCATTTTCTGGAATATTCATTTGCCGTTCTATCTTTTCTTTTTGTAAAAGCAATAATTGACCCGGACGAATCCCCACACCTGCCAATAATACTACAAAATCAATTTCTTTTGAATTCTCCGCTACAAGAGGCGCAATCATTCCGCCTTCGCTATGGCCAATTAATCCAATTTTATTTTTATCGATTTCTTTTCGGGTTTGCAGGTAAGCAACTCCTGCCTGAACATCTTTGGCAAAATCCAATGTCGTTGCTGTTTTAAATTCACCTGTGGATTTCCCTGTACCACGATCATCAAATCGCAGAACAGCAATTCCTTTTTTGGTCAAATAATCTGCCAAAACAAGAAAAGGTTTGTGTTCGAATATTTCTTCATCTCTATTTTGCGGACCACTTCCGCTTATCAAAATTACAACCGGAAACTTGCCTTCTTTATTTGGTAAAGTCAGCGTACCAGCCAAAACATTCTTATCAATTTTATTCTCAAAAGTTACCTCTTCCGTATAATATGGAAACGGTTTCTTGGGCTCCTGAGGCCTTCTTAAATCTTCTTTTTCTACTGTTCCTTTGGATAAATCCACTGGAAAAGTCTGACCATTTTGAACAAAATTTCCAACAATCAAATCCTCTTTTTTCAACAAGCCTTCATAAACAATATGAGCACTCGGAATTTCCAGTCTTAAAGCGACATTATCAAAACTGGTTGTCGTTATCGGAATAGCTTTTGCTCCTTGATCAGGACTGTCCATAGTTGTAACAAAACCGCTTCCTCTTTTTTCTATATTAAACACCAATCTTAATTGTCCGTCCGGAACTTTTAAAACACCGCTCCATTGTCCTGTAATATCCTGTCCAAACCCGGTAAATGCAACCAAAATTATCATTGCAGAAAATACTTTCTTCATTGTTTGTAATTAAATTAAAAAATCAACTCTAATCCTATAAAAAACTTATCCCCTTTTCTCCAATTCCTTATACCTGACATAGGAATATACCATTGGTACTATTGCCAAAACAAAGACTAAGGAAATAAATACTAATACGAACACAGGATTTTGAAAAATCAATCCTCCCAATACGATTGCCAATCCTCCAATAAACCAAAGTTTGCCGGCAAAAACATGAGTCGCTTTCCAAACTTCGTTATTCTCTAAAGTCCAAGGTGTGCGTATCCCAATAAAATAATTGGGCTGAATCACTTTGAAATAGTTACCCAAAATCAAAAATAAAATTCCGATTAGAATATAAATTAAATTTGGACTCGAGAATGACTGATTTTTGGCAGTAAAAATGATAAACAAAGCCAATAATGACATGCATAAAACAAGAAAAAACTTCAATTGATAAAACTTTCTGCCCATTAAAGCGATTCTTTTTTTAGGGTCAATTTTTGGAATAACAAGCAGTAAAATATACATCAAAACGGGCAGCATAAACAGCAATCCTATTAAAGTAGCCTTATCGCCCCATTTATCAATTTCTCCTTTATAATTCCAATGCGTCGGAACTTTTTCAGGGAGACTATTCCAGATTACGGCCAAATACACAAAGGGAATCAAAACAATTCCAATAATAGGAAGTTCTTTCCTAAAAGCTGAGTTCATAGTTTTATTTTTTAAAAGTTAAAATCCATTGCAGCACATCTTCCATTATGGTGGTGTTGATGGAATAGAAAATAAACTGTCCCGATTTTTCGGCTGTGATTAAATCGGCACGTTTCAAAATATCCAAATGATGTGAAATGCTCGGCTTTGACATATGGAACTGATCAGCTATTTCACCTGCAGATAAATTTTTAGTTTTCAAAAGCTCCAATATTTCTCTTCGCGTGGCATCATTCAACGCTTTGAATATGTCATTCATGATTTAAAGTATTTACATATTTAGACAAATGTCTAAATATTTTTTTAATCTGCAAAAAAAATGGACAACAATTTTCATTGCTGCCCATTTTATAAAATTATAAAGGATTTTTAAAACTTATGCTCCTTCTTACTAATTGCTAATAAAGAAAATAACGAAATACAAGCCGCTATAGTCAGATAGAAGCCTACATAAGTCAAGCTATATGTTGATGCCAGCCAAATGGCAACCATTGGTGCAAAAGCCGCTCCAAAAATACCGGCCATATTGAAGGTTAATGAGGCTCCGGAATAACGAACGGTGGTTGGAAACAATTCCGACAAAAAGGTTCCCAAAGGTCCGTAAGTGAAGCCCATTAAAGCCATTCCGATGCATAAAAACAGTGTTACCATTACAGGATTTCCTGAATTTAAAAAATACGAGAAGAAAAAACCAAAAACGGCAATGATAGCCGTAGCAATAATAAGCATTTTACGGCGTCCAATTTTATCGGCAACCACAGCCGAAAATGGAATGAAAAGAGCAAAAAACAAAACTGAAAATAATTGCATCAACAAAGCGTCTCTTTTGTTAAAACCTAAATGTGTTGTTTCCCAGCTCAATGTAAATACCGTCATTAAATAAAATACCAAAAAAGTGGTAACAGATGCTAATGTCCCAAAAATCAACTGATTTTTATAGGATTTAACCAATGCAAGAAAAGGAATTTTAACTTCTTCGTGTTCTTTTTTTGAGTTTTCGAAAGAAGGAGTTTCGGAAATTTTGGTTCGGATATAAAACCCAACTATAACCAACAGCGAACTGGCAATAAAAGGAATTCTCCAACCATAATTCATGAAATCTTCACTTGTCATAGAGTCGGTCAACAATAAAAAAGTACCTCCGGAAAGCAATAACCCAATAGGAGCCCCCAATTGCGGAAACATTCCGTACCAAGCCCTTTTGTTTGGCGGCGCATTTTCAATAGCCAATAAAACGGCTCCTCCCCACTCACCTCCTAATCCAACTCCTTGTCCAAACCTACACAACATCAATAACAAAGGCGCAACCACACCAATACTGGCATAACCTGGTAAAAATCCAATAGTCACTGTTGAAATTCCCATAGTCAGCAAAGCAGCTACTAAAGTAAACTTACGTCCTATTTTGTCACCGTAATGTCCAAAAAATGCCGAACCCAATGGCCGGGATAAAAAAGCAATGGAAAAAGTAGCTAACGATTCTAAAGTTGCGGTAGTCGAATCTGAATTGGTAAAAAATAATTGCGGAAAAACCAATACAGCCGCATTGGCATAAATATAAAAATCAAAAAATTCGATTGTAGTGCCTATTAAGCTTCCAAAAAGAACATGTTTTAGTGAATTCTGCTGATTAGAGGTGTTTTTCATTCTATTTTTAATATGTATTTTTTTAAGAAAATCGGCTGTAAAAATGATTCTATTTTTTTAAAGTAGCAAACATTTATTTACCAAAACAGCACTTTATTGTGAAAAACTCAAAACAGCGGTGTTCAATTATGGGTTATCAGTTGTCGGTCAGAATACAATACAATTCGTTATTGCCTATTGCCTACTGCCTTATTTTCATTAAATTTACAGCTATCAAAAAAATCCGTAATTATGCCAACCGACTGTATCAGCTATCAAACCTCAGGATATTTCTCCAAATTGATACAAGATTATTTAGATCAAAAAACAGAATTAAAATCTTTATATAATCATTTTCCAACTCTCGAAAACTTTGAAAAACAAATTCAGGAGAAAAAGGAAAATTTCAATGGCAATGATAACGGAAGTGCAAAAAGAGGAGTATTAGTTTCTGTTTTAGAAACACAATATGCCAAAATAAACACTTCTACAGCGACTTTAAGCAACATTAAACTTTTAAACAACACAAACACTTTCACAGTTACCACCGGTCATCAATTAAACCTGTTCAGCGGGCCACTGTATTTTTTATACAAAATCATTTCGACCATTAACCTTACCAAAGAATTAAAGTCAAAATACCCAGAGTATAATTTCGTTCCGGTTTATTGGATGGCGACCGAAGACCATGATTTTGAAGAAATCAATTATTTTTGTTTCAAAGGAAAAAAATTCCACTGGAACAGGGAAAGCACAGGTCCTGTAGGACGATTATCCACCGAAGGTTTAAAAGATTTTCTGGAAATTTATGCTCAGGAAATAGGCCCCAGCACCAATGCCAATACACTCAAAAAACTTTTTGAAGATTCATACATCAAGCATGATAACTTAGCCGACGCTACCAGATATTTGGCCAACGAACTGTTTGGTTCATCCGGATTGGTAATTATGGATGCTGACAGCCATGTTTTGAAACGTAGTTTTATACCCTACATAAAAGAAGAATTGCAGCAACAAACTTCTTTCAAAAAGGTAACCGAAACCAACGAAAAATTAAGCGATTATTTCGTTCAGGTGAATCCCCGCGAAATCAATTTATTCTACATTGAAGATAATTTACGCGAACGGATTATTCTGGAGAACGGAATTTACAAAGTCAATCATACTAAAATTGAATTTACCGAAACCGAAATTTTGGCATTACTGGAAAGCAATCCTGAAAAATTCAGTCCGAACGTAATTATGCGTCCATTGTATCAGGAAGTGATTCTGCCTAATTTATGCTACATTGGCGGGGGCGGAGAAATTGCATATTGGCTGGAACTGAAATCATTTTTCGCTGCCGCAAAAGTAACTTTCCCAACATTATTGATAAGAAACTCTGTGCTTTTGGCAACCGAAAAACAAAACAAAAAAGCCGACAAACTAAACCTCACTTGGTCTGATTTGTTTACAAACCAAAGCACTTTAGTTAACCGCATCACGCAAAAATTATCGGATTTTCCAATTGATTTCTCGGAACAAAAAGAAGCTTTGAGAAAACAATTTGAGGCTCTTTTAGAATTAGCCAGCCACACTGACAAATCATTCACAGGAGCTGTAAAAGCACAGGAAATCAAACAAACCAAAGGGCTGGAAAATTTGGAAAAACGATTACTCATTGCCCAAAAAAGAAAATTTCACGATGAACTCCAACGCGTTATTGACCTGCAAAACGAATTGTTCCCGAACCAAAGTCTACAGGAACGACAAGCCAATTTCTCTGAATTTTATCTGGAAAACGGAGAACGTTTGATTCCTCAATTGATAAATCAACTCAAACCATTGGAACAAAATTTCAATATAATAACTATTTAAGATTCTGAGATTCTAAGCAACTAAGATTTAAATAATAAAAAATTAAAAAACCAGAGACTCAGCACCTGAGAAGCTTAGCAACTTTTAAAAAAAAACTATGACCAAAGACCGCCTTATTTCCCTTGATGTTTTTAGAGGATTAACTATTTTATTAATGACCATCGTCAACAATCCCGGAAGTTGGGCAACCGTTTACCCTCCTTTATTACATTCTGAATGGCACGGTTGCACGCCAACTGATTTGGTTTTTCCTTTCTTCGTTTTCATTATGGGAGTAGCCATTTCATTTGCAATGCCAACCAAAACTTATGACAGCACCACTTTAAACAAAATATTCACACGCTCCTTGCGTATGATTTGTCTGGGTGTCTTTTTTAACTTTTTCGGAAAAATACAGCTCTTTGGACTCGAAGGCATTCCATTGGTGATTGGACGTTTAATCATAACTGCTGCAGTTGGCTATGCTTTGATGGGGAATTTCAATTCCAAACTAAAAACCTATTTGGCTGTTGCAATTTTTGCGCTTTATTTAATCTTAGCCTATGGCGGTTTCGAAGCCTACAAAACAGTCAGACTTCCCGGTGTACTTCAACGTATTGGAATTGTCTATTTTATAGCCTCTCTTTTATATCTAAAAACTTCTCAAAAAACACAATTACTGACCGCAATAGGGATACTATTAGCCTATTGGGCAATTATGACTCTTATTCCTGCTCCTGGATTTGAAATAACAAATCTCGAAAAAGGAACCAATCTGGCTGCCTGGGCAGACAGTCTTTTACTAAAAGGACATATGTGGGAAGTCACCAATACATGGGATCCTGAGGGAATATTAAGCACGATTCCGGCAATTGCCACTGGTATTATCGGTCTTTTGATTGGACAATTACTGAACAGTCCGACTTCGAAAATTGAAAAAGCAAAAAAACTGGCATTCATAGGAATCTTTCTTATTATACTGGGACAACTTTGGAACATCCTTTTCCCAATAAACAAAGCGCTTTGGACCAGTTCTTTTGTAGTATTCACGGCAGGATTAGCAACATTTACCTTATCCCTTTTATACTATTGCATTGATATTATCGATTTTAAAAAGGGAACCAAATTATTCCTGATCTGGGGGGTAAACCCTATGATTGTTTTCTTCCTGTCTGAAATTATTCCGCAGGCAATGGTGATGGTTTCATTTCCAAATCCAAAATCACCAGCTGAACAAATCAATCTTTTAGACTATTTATACGTTTCTGGAGTACAGCCATTTTTCGACAATCCGATGACTGCTTCACTAGTTTTTGCTTTTCTTTATGTAGGTTTATGGTCGATTCTTTTGGCGTATTTCTACAAAAAGAAAATGTATTTCAAAGTTTAAAACCAAAAAAACAGCAGTAATAACAGATTTTCGTTATTAAATTATCAATTTGCTAAAATCATTCGATAAAAAAAGTATATTTTTGCGCAAAATTTTAAAACACAGAAAAAATGGCGACTAATAGAACTTTTACAATGATTAAGCCTGATGCGGTAGCAAATG
>Ga0208398_100360_pt1 | contig 34528 bp, 27 predicted proteins | sample LakWasMe79_HOW10_2_FD_183905 | JGI IMG/M metagenome (GOLD analysis project Ga0208398, IMG submission 183905) | Freshwater sediment methanotrophic microbial communities from Lake Washington under simulated oxygen tension - Sediment Metagenome... | ecosystem: Environmental > Aquatic > Freshwater >...
CTGTCGCTGATCGGCATGGCGGCCATGAATGCCGCGCTGGCGGTGAACCACCGTCCCGGGCGCTATCTGGCTATTTGAGATCCCCAGCCAGGCTGGCCAGGGTCTCGGCCGGGATCTGGCCGTGGATCGGGTAGTTGACGTGGTCGCAGCCCAGCTTGGCGGCCGCGCCGGCGCGCAGCGCCTCGCGCATCGCGGGCGTGAACTCGAAACGCACGAAATGCACGGCCGAGGTCTTCTCGGCGTTCTCGCGCTCCAGGTCCTCGTCGGCGATCGCGTAGACGCGTGCATGGCCCTCGACCTCGACGAACAGCCGGTCCTCCACGCCGATCAGCCGCGCCAGCTCGCGACGGCGCTCATGCGGGTCGGGATACTCGAGCAGCATGGTGGCCTTCCAGTTCGTGCCATCGGGCACCAAGGGCAGGTAGGCGTCCAGCTCGCCCTGTATGCCCTCCTCCTCGAAGATCTTCTCGATGCGCAGCATCTCCTGGATCTGATAACGGATGGTCTGCTCGTCCTCGAACTGCAAGCTCATGTGTTCGCCCAGGGCCACGCTGCGCAGGCGGCGGTGCGCGATCACATCGCCGTGGTGCTGCTTGCGGTGCCGGGCATAGGCCTCCAGGGTCATGAGGCTGTCGCGGGTGATGGTCATGTGCTCGCTCGTCTTGCTAGGTCAATCCATAGGCCATGCGCAAGAGGCTCAGCGGGTGAGCCAGATGCCTGGCCGGCGTACCGGCCTGCTCCATGCCCTGGGCAATATGGTGGCCGGCCAGCGCGCAATCGCTGGCGATATGGTCGGGCTCGTCCTTGGCCATGGCCTTGAAGACCGGCTTGCCGATCTTCATCGCCACCGGGTGGTAGGGCGTCTTCACGCCATAGGTGCCGGCATGGCCCGAGCAGCGCTCCACGGTGTTGAGCTGCACGCTCACCGTCTGGCCGATCAGCTTGAACATCTCCTCGGTCTTGCGGCCGATCTTCTGCACCCGGCCATGGCAGGGGATGTGGTAGCTGACCTTGCCCAGCGCGGCCTTGAAATCGGTTTTCAGCAGGCCGTCCTTGTGGCGCGCGATCAGGTACTCGAAGGGGTCCCAGATCGCCTCCATCACCAGCTGCACATCGGCCTCGTCCGGGAACATCAGCGGCAGCTCCTGCTTGAACATCAGGGTGCAGCTGGGGATGGCCGAGAGAATGGCATAGCCCTCGCGCGCATAGCGCGCCAGCACGGGGATGTTGGCGTCCTTGTGCTTCTCCACCGTGACCAGATCGCCCAGCTCCAGCTTGGGCATGCCGCAGCATTTTTCCTTCTCGACAATCACATAAGGAATGTCGTTGTGGGCCAGCACCTTCAGCAGGTCGTGGCCAATGCCGGGCTCGTTGTAATTGATGTAGCAGGTGGCGAAGATCACCACCTTGCCGGGCGTACGTTCACCCTGGGTCGCCACCTGTGACGGGCTCTTGGCCGCGCCCCAGCGAAAGCGCTGGCTCGCCAGCTCGGGCATCCAGGCCTCGGGATGCACGCCCAGGGCCGCGTCCATGGCCTTGCGCGCCAGCCGCGTCTTGTTGACGGCGTTCACGGCCTGCACCACCACCGGGATGCCGGCGAACTGGCCATGCACATCGGTGGAGGCCAGCAAGCGCTCGCCGGCGCCCACCTCGCCCTTGCGGAACTTGATCGCCTTGGCACGCAGCATGGTGTGCGGGAAGTCCAGGTTCCAGACATGCGGTGGCACGTAGGGGCACTTGGTCATGTAGCAGAGATCGCAGAGATAGCACTGGTCCACGACCTTCCAGAAATCCTGCTTGCCCACACCGTCAAGCTCGCCAGTCTTGCCCTCGTCCACCAGATCGAACAGGGTCGGGAAACTCTGGCACAGGCTCACGCAGCGCCGGCAGCCATGGCAGATGTCGAAGATGCGCTCCATTTCGTGCAGGCATTGCTGCTCGTCGTAGAAGGCGGGGTTCTTCCAGTCCAGCGGATGCCGGGTGGGAGCTTCGAGATTGCCTTCGCGGGTGCTCGTCATGCAGCGGCTCCAGGAAAGAACGGCGGCGCCCTGAGAACTTGTTCAAAGCGCCGCCCGGCTCCTCACATGTCTACCAGGGCATCCAAGGCCTTCTGGTAGCGGTTGGCATGCGAGCGCTCGGCCTTGGCCAGCGTCTCGAACCAATCGGCGATCTCGTCAAAGCCCTCGCTGCGCGCGGTCTTGGCCATGCCCGGGTACATATCGGTGTACTCGTGCGTCTCGCCGGCCACCGCGGCCTTGAGGTTGTCGCGCGTCGGCCCGATCGGCAGGCCGGTGGCCGGGTCGCCCACGGCCTCGAGAAACTCCAGATGGCCATGCGCATGGCCGGTCTCGCCTTCGGCGGTGGAGCGGAACAGCGCGGCCACATCGTTCTGGCCCTCGATATCCGCCTTGTTCGCGAAATACAGATAGCGCCGATTCGCCTGCGACTCACCCGCAAACGCGTCCTTCAGGTTCTGCTCGGTTTTCGATCCTTTCAAGCCCATGTCGCTCTCCAGTGATGGTTGGTCGGTCAGTGGCTGTCTGAGAAGCCCGCAAAGCAACACCCAGCAGCACAGGCCGACGCTAACTCAAGCCACCAGGGCCCGCCAATACCAAGAATCAATCTGGCTCATAGCAGTGCGCTATACCAGCGCAGGTCCAGCAGCTTGCGCGCCAGTTGGTGGCTGCGCCCCTGCGGGTCGGCCAGATCGTGCAGCACGGTGAAGTGGTTGAGCCCGGGCAGCGTCTCGCAGACCGGCACCGCACGCTCGCCCCAGGCGCGGCGGATGGCGCTGTTCTGCTGCAGGAACTCCTCGCTCTCGGCCCCGCCCACCAGGGCGTAGAGGGGCGAATCGGGGGCCGGGAAGTTGACCGGGCTGAGGCGGCGCACGGCATCGGCCGTGAGCTGCAGATCGCGCTGCAGATAGGGTGCCTGGCGGATCGGCGCCAGATCATGCAGGCCCGAAAGCGAGAGCACGCCCTTGACCAGCTGGCGCGGCAGGTCGGGCGCCACCGCCTTCCAGTCGCAGCAGCTCAGCATCGCGGCCAGATGACCGCCGGCCGAATGCCCGGCCAGCACGATCTGGTTCGGGTCGCCGCCGAAATCGGCGATGTTGCGCCACACCCAGGCCAGCGCCTGGGTCAGCTGCAGGGGGATGCGCTCCATGCTGACGCCCGGGCAGAGGCTGTAATTGGGCAGTACCACCAGGGCGCCCTCATCCGTGAAGGCCGGCGCGATGAAGGAATGATCGGCCTTGTCCAGCGCGCGCCAGTAGCCGCCGTGCAGGAACACCAGCACCGGCGCCTTGGCGCTCTCGGCGCGAAACAGGTCCAGGCGCTCGTCGGGCCCGGCGCCGTAGGCCAGGTCCAGTTCGCAAGCCACCTGCTCGCGCACCAGCCGCGAGGCCCGCTGCCAGCGCTCCAGCAGCACCGCGCTGTCGGCCACGCGGGCACGGTTGTTGTACTGGGCATCGAACCATTCGGGCGACCGGCTGGACATGGCATCCTCCGCAAACAAGACCCCGGTAGTTTCCCCAGGTCGGCCGAGCCCGCGCTACCGCAAAAGCCCTAGGACTCTGGCTATACTTTCCCTGCGTTGGGGGGGTAGCTCAGCTGGGAGAGCGCCGCGTTCGCAATGCGGAGGTCGGGAGTTCGATCCTCCTCCTCTCCACCAAACGCCCAAAGCCTTACTGCCGGCGGCCGAGGCCGGTGCCAACCTCGAGTTCGGCGAACCAGTTGATGAAGCGCTCGACGTCGCGCCCCTGGTAAATGGAACCATGCTGCGGGCAGAGCATGTCGAGATTGAGCTGGGCGGCGCGCTCGCACCAGTCCAGCACCGCCTCGCGCGAGCCCATCCAGCGCCGGTGGAAACCGGCCGCATGGCGGATATGACGGTCGAAGTCGTCGACGTAGAGCCCGTCCTCCTCGGGTGGCGTCATGGCCGCGCCGACATCGCCGCTGAACAGGATCTTGGCCACCGCATCGTGCAAGTGGAAATTCCCGGACGAATGCAGGTAATGAGCCGGCATCGCATGCAGCTTGAGCGTGCCAAGAGTCAGCGCCTGCCCTTCGTCGGGCAGGCAAACAAAGGTGTCCGCCGTCCCGCCGTAGTGCGGCAGAAAGGTATGCCAGATCTTGGACGCGTAGCACTTCAGCGCCGGGTTGAATTCCAGCCATAGCGCCAGCGAGCTCACCACGTCCGGATCCTGGTGCGATGCGAAGATCCACTTGAGCTCCTGCGCATTGGCGCCGTTGGCAAGGGCCGCGAACACCGCCGGAAAGATCTCCATGCCACCCGGATCGGTCAGCAGGGATTCACCTCCATGGCTGACCAGATACTCATTGGTGTCAATCAGCGCGGAGGCGCGCGCCGGATCGCGCGCAATCACCGCCCAGCGATGCTGCCCCTGCTGATAGATCGTTTCCATTCGCTTCATGTCGAGATCCCCCGCAATTCGGCCTGCATCTGTTTGAGTAAGTCGATGATGCCGTTCACCGCATCGGCGAGTTCGGTCGCAACCTGTTGCAGTTGCTCGGCCATCAGTTCGGCATGAACGGCTTCGATCAGGGCACAGCGCGCCAGATTGCGTCCGGCGTCGCAGATGCGCAGCGAACTGGCCACGCTCAGCGCCAGCCGGCGTTGCTGCTCCCGCAGACGCACGCGCGCGGCCGCGCCGCTTGCCGCCAGCGCGGCCAATAACTTGAGCAGGCAGGTCTGGTCGGTCACCAAGTTCGCGCGGGCGGCGTCCAGCTTGCGCCGGGCCCGGTCGCGCTTGCGCAACTGGGCCACCTCGCCGCTGAGATCGTTCACGATCGTCGCCACCGACGCCATGATGGCGGTCAACTGGGTCGAGAAGACTCGCATCTGGGCGGCCGCCGTCCTGAAACCCTTCGCACTGCTGCTGGCACGATGCGCACTCAACATCGCGTTGAGCGCCGCCAGGTCGACCTTGCCAGCGCCGTCAAGCACGCGCTGCGTGCAATGTCCCAGATGCGCCACCACGAGCAGGTTGCCCTGGCTGCCCGCCGCGTCGGGTGCGCCCCGCTCCTGCGCCTCACGCATGGGCGGCTGTCGCAGCAATGCCCGGCTCGGCATCGTGCCCCGAAGAATGCTTGTCAGGGTTCAGATCAATCATGCAGGCATGCTAAGTGGAGCAACCGCACGCGGCTATCGGCGCCGGGCTGATTCGGACTTAGGGTCGGGCTGAATTTGCGTCAGGGAAACCTGAGCGCACAACAGCCAGGCAGGCGCTGTGTGCGCCTTCCGGCCGCGCAAGCAGCAAGCCTGACACAATCGCGCCAGGCCAAATTCCCAGCCGAAGGCAAGGTCTTGATCGATCGCAAACGCGCCATCAACGCTTCCGTACTGCGCTTGGCATGGGCCTGGCTCGCGCTCGGCGCGATGCTGCTGCTCGGCTTGCTGCACCTGGGCGGCTGGGGTACTGCCGGACAGGGCGCATGGCGCGCCACCGAGCTGAGCGCCGCGATGCTGCTGGCCCTGCTGCTGCCAGCAGCGGCCCTGCTGCTGCTGGAGCGGGCCCCGCGGCTCGCCGGCTTGATCGGGCTGGCCACCATGGTGCTGACCGGCATGCTGCTGCTGAAATGGAGCATGCGGCTCGACGACAGCGACCTGCTGGCAAACCGTGCCATCGACGGCGTCTCGGTGCTCGGGCGGTACGCGCTGGGGGCCTGGCTGTTCTGCGCCGGGGTGGTTTGCTGGGCCCTGGGAAGCGCCGGTCTGCTCGGTCTCAGCATCGCGATGTCGACGGCCCTGATGATGAGCCTGGCCGTCTGTGCCGCCGCCGTCTTTGCGCTGAGCTGCTGGCTGATCTTCGGTGAGCTGCCGGGCAGCTCGGTGCTGATCAGCATGCCGGTGCTGGCCGCCGCGGCGACGCTGGCGCTGGCGCTCATGCTGGCGGCCTGGGATCAGGTGGCGCGGCGCAGTGCGTCACGGCCAGAGGAAAGCTATCGCTGGCTGTTCATGCGCCAGCTGAGCCTGCTGCTGAGCGTCGGTGTGCTCGCCGGCCTGGCCGCCGCGAGTCTGCTCTCGATGCACGCGGCCGAACTCCTGACCGAGGGAGTGCAGAACCGCACGACCCGGCAGGCGCAGGCGCTGGAGCGCTATGCCAGACGCAGCGCTGCCACGGTGCAGGCGCTGTACGAGCGCAGCGGCCCCTTGGCAAGCGATGCACTGCTGCGCGAACTGCGGCGCGTGGCGGACCGCGTGCAACTGGCCGAAGACGGCCAGGATGCCGCGCGCCAAGGCTGGCCGCAGGCCGTGCCGATATTGCGGCGTGCGGAATTCAGCGTCGGCCTGCAGGCCGATGGCGGTGTCCGCATCGAATTGGCGCCCAGGCAGGGCCGTGGCCCACTGTGGGTAAGGCTGCAGTCGCGTCAGGTACCAGGGCTCTTCACCGAGCAGGACAGGCAGCCGCTGTCAACCCAGCAGCTGCTGTGCGTGGCGCAAGCGCCGGAACAGCTGAGCTGCGCCGACATCGTGGCGCCCCTCAGCGAGGCTGCGTCGGGTGCGACGCCGCCATTTGCGCTGCAGACCGCCGGCGCGCAATTCCGGGCCGCCGGGCTGACAAGGATCTACGGCCCGTTCACGGGCCGCAGCCTGGCGGCCATCGCCCCGATCGGTGAACTGGGCGCCCAGATCGTGCTGAAGGTCGATGCCGCCAGCCTGTTCAAGTCAATCGGCGGCCCATTGCTGCTCGCCATGCTGGTGATGACGAGCCTGGCCCTGCTGGGCGCGGCCTGGAGTTACTGGCGTCAGCTGCCGGTCACGCGCGAACTCTATCTGTCGCGTGCACAGGCCGAGGCCACCATGCAGCATGTGCCACTCGCAACCCTGGTACTGGATGCTGAGGGATTGGTGCTGCAAGCCAACCCGGCGGCACAGGAGTTGCTCGAGGCCGATGGGCAATCCCTGCAGGGCCGGTCCATCGCCATGCTGCTGCCGGATTGGCGCGGCGCACCAGCGCCAGGCACCGATGCGCGCCAGCGCATGCAGGCGATCAACCTGCGCGGCGCGGCGCTGCCGGTCGAGGTCTTCAGCTCCGGCTATTCGCAACTCGGCCAGCAGCGCCGCCTGCTGATGCTGCGGGACCTGCGCGCGGAGCGCCGCGACGCCCAGGAGCGGCAACGCTGGAGGCATGTTTTTGACGACGCCGGCTGGGGCATGGCAATCGCCTCGATCGGCGCTGACCCGCTGCTGGAGTTGGTGAACCCGGCCTATGCGCGCATGCTCGGCTGTCAGCCCGCGGACCTGCTTGGCAAGCCGGTGCGCGCCGGCATCGTGCCCGCCTGCTGGGACACCTTGCTGCAGCTGCGCGTGCGGGCCGAACGCGGCGGCATGGTGCAGGCGCAACTGCGCCATCAGCGCCAGGACGGACAGGAACTGCCCACCCTGCTGAGCCTATCGGCGGTGCGCGACGAACAGGGCGAGCTCTCGCACTTCGTCGTCAGCGTGCAGGACATCGGCGAGCTGAAGCAGGCCGAAGAGCAGGCCACCCGACATGCCACCTATCTGCGTGCCGCGCTCGATGCGCTGCCGGTGGGCGTCTGGATTGGCGATGCCCAGGGCATGGTGCAGCAGACCAACCGCACCGCGCAACGCCTGTGGGAGCAGGCCGACGCCGCACCCGGCGGCGCGATCCAGCCTTGGGCGCGCGGGCAGCATGCGCTGATCGACCACGATTCGCTGATGCGGCGCGCGGCCATCATGAACGCCACCGTCGACAGCGGCCTGATCGACCTGGCGCTGCCGGGTGGCAGCCACCGCACCCTGCTCACCACGGCCAGCCCCATGCTGGATGCGGCCGGCAAGGTCATCGGCGCCATCGCCATCGACGAAGACCTCAGTTCCCTGCGCCGCGGCGAGCTCGCGCTGCGCCATGCCCACGACCTGCTTGAACGCATTCTCGAAGCCTGCGCCGTTGGCATCGCGCTGTGCGATGCCAAGGGTCAGGTCTTGCGCCGCAATCTGGCCTGGAACCTGCTGATCGGCTCGGCCGCGGATGCAGATGCGCTGGGCCAGACGCTGGACCCAGACGATAGCCTGAGGCGACGCGAGCTGATCGGCCGCGTGGCACGCGGCGAGCTGCCGACCTATGTGGGCGAGCACCGCATGCTGCGCGCATCGGGCGCGACGGGCTGGACCATGCTGGTGGTATCGCGCCTGAGCGCCACGCCCGAGGAAGCCGGCGAGGTGCTGGTCCAGGTGCTCGACGTGGACGACCGCCGGCAGATCGCCGACGAGATCGCCGCCAGCCATCTGCGCCTGGCCGCGGCGCAAAAGCTCGCGCGCATGGGCGACTGGCAATGGGATGTCTCGCTTGACCGCGTCAGCTGCTCCGACCAGATGCTCAGCATGCTGGGCTATGGGACGCAGGTCCGGGAAACGCTGACGCGCGCGCGCCTGATGCAGCTGGTGCATCCGGACGAAAAGGAGCGGCTGGCCGGCGCCCTCGATCAGGCCCTGTCGCGCCTCGGGCGGCTCGACCAGGATGTCCGCCTGATACGGGCGGACGGCGAGGAGATGATGGTCCATGTGCATGGCGTGGCCCAGCGCACGCCAGCCGGCATGAGCATGGCGGGCACCATACAGGACGTGACCGAGCGCAAGCGCATCGAATCGGAACTGCTCGCATCGCGCGAGCGCCTGCGCGAGCTGGTGGCCTACGAGGGCGAGGTGATCGAAGAGGAGCGCAAGCGCATCGCGCGCGAGGTTCATGACGAGCTGGGCCAGTTGCTCACTGCGCTGCGCCTTGATCTGGCAGTGCTGCACAAACAGCTACCCGTGGGCGCTGAGGCGCAACGGGCCGAGCGGATGCGCGAGACCATGGCGACCATGACCGATGTGGTGCGCCACATCGCCTCCAACCTGCGACCCGCTGCCCTGGACCTCGGCCTCGTGGCCGCCATCGAATGGCTGGCCGAGGACTATTCGCTGCGCTGGGAAACCCGCTGCGATGTGAAGCTGCCGAGCGACTTCGAGCCCGAACTGCCGGAATCGGTCGCGCTGGCAATGTTCCGTGCGGTGCAGGAGTCGCTCACCAACATCGCCAAGCATGCCCAGGCCAGCCGGGTCAGCATCGAGCTGCAGCTGCGCAACGGCGAGTTGCACTTGCGGGTCAGCGATGATGGACATGGCTTTGACGCGGACGAGGTGGCGGCAAGGCGCGGTGGCGGCCTGGGCTTGCTGGGCATGCGCGAACGCATGCACGCGATTGGCGCGCAGCTTGAGATCAGCACCGGGCCGGGCGGCACCAGCGTGGAAATCAGCTACAAGAACGCCAGGAGCACCTACATATGAAAACCATCGATGTCATCCTCACCGACGATCACAGCATCGTGCGCAGCGGTCTGCGCCAACTGCTGACTGGCGCCGGCGACATCCGCATCGTCGGCGAGGCCGCCGACGGGCATGGGCTACTGGAGCTGCTGCGCAAGGGCACGGCCGACATCGTGCTGCTCGATCTCTCCATGCCCGGCCTCAGCGGCGTCGACCTGATCAAGCGGCTGCGCCTGAGCCACCCCGAGCTGCCGGTGCTGGTGCTGTCCATGCATGTGGAAGGCCAGATCGTGGGGCGGGTGCTGCGAGCCGGGGCCTCCGGCTACGTGACCAAGGACTGCGATCCGGCTGCCCTGATTGCCGCGGTGCGAAAGGTAGCGGCCAAGGGTCGCTATATCGATCCAGCGCTGGTGGATTCGGTGGTGTTCAATGGCACGCTCAACAGCGACCCGGAGTCACCCGCCGAGCAGCTCTCGCCACGCGAGCTGCAGGTGCTGGAACGTATCGCCGCCGGCCAGTCCCTGGGGCAGATCGCTGACGAGCTGCATCTGAGCCCCAAGACCGTCAGCACGCACAAGATGCGCCTGATGCAAAAGCTAGAGCTGCAGACCAATGTCGACCTGCTGAAATACGCCGTGCGGCACGGCATCACCAGCAGCTGAACGCGATCGCCCACATGCGCTGTCAGGACTTCCTGACACAGAATCCGGCACCGCTGACGCGCGCTTGGGGAGGCTGACTACAGACCTGCGGCGCGGCCTGCGGCAGCATCAAGGCGTGCCAAATTGCCGCATCTCAGCCCCCACCCCGCCCGCGTCACGCGCCCGCAGGGCGGGCACCGTTCGGCCGCGGCACCATCAGGGGGAACGATAGATGGGACATCTGGAACTCATGCGCAGGCTCAGCTGCGAGTACCCCTACCGGGTGCTCATGATCGACGACGATCCGCTGCAGCGCCTGCTGATCGACGAGACGCTGGCAGCGCCGCAGTATGCGGTGGTATTTGCCACGGCGGCTCGCGAGGGCCTGCGCCTGCTCGAAGCGGGTGATTTCGACGTGGTGCTGGCCGATCGTCGCATGCCGGAAATGGATGGCGACGAGTTCTGCCGCCAGGTGCGCAGCAATCCGGCCCTGGCCATGCAGCCCATCCTGATGGTGACCGGCAGCGGCTCGGCAGCCGACATCCAGACCGGCCTGGCGTCGGGTGCCGACGATTTGCTGCGCAAGCCCTATCACCCGGGCGAGCTGCGCGTGCGCGTCAACGCCGCGGTGCAGCGCAAGCGCATGACCGATCAGCTCGATAACACGGAATCCACCCTGTTCGCGCTGGCGCGCATGGTCGAGGCCAAGGACAGCAATACCGGGGATCATTGCTCGCGCCTGGCCCACAAGGCGGTCGTGCTGGGGCAGGCGCTCGGGCTCTCAACGCTCGAGCTGATGGCGCTGCGCCGCGGCGGCGTGCTGCACGATATCGGCAAGCTCGGCATCCCCGACGCCATCCTGCTCAAACCCGGCAAGCTCAGCGAGGAAGAATGGGGCGTGATGCGCCAGCACACCAGCATCGGCCATCAACTCGTCACGCATCTGAAGAGCATGCGCCTGACCGCGCCCATCATCCGCCACCACCATGAACGCTGGGACGGCAGCGGCTATCCAGATGGGCTGGCGGGCGAGCAAATCCCCCTGCTGGCGCGCGTGTTCCAGCTCGTCGACATCCACGACGCCCTCAGCCATGCCCGCCCCTACAAGCCCAACCTGAGTCCGCAGCAGGTCGCGGCCATCCTGTCCGAAGAAGCGGCGTGCGGCTGGCGCGACCCTTACATCACCCCGCTGTTCCTGGACCTGCTGCGCCGCCAGCCCGACGCGATGACCATGCCGGCGGAACAGCCCGTCGACGATCTGGGCGTGAGCCTTTATGCCAGCATGGCCGTGCAGCATAGAGCCCCCAGCCCCGAGCCCTGAGTCCCAAGCCCATGCCGATCTCCCGCCCCGCCGAACCCAGTACACGCGCCGAATGGCGGCGCGCCCTTCCCTTGCTGCTGCCGATCGCGCTGATGTGGCTGCTGGAATCGGCCTCGATGGGCGGCGGAACGCCGGCCTTCGCCATGCTCCGCTATCTCGCCGTGCACAGCGCCTTCGAGGTGCTGGCCATCGTGTTGGCGGCGCTCAGCTTCGCGCTGCTGTGGATGGCGCCGCAGGGTTCGCGCAGCAGCGGCAGCGTGGTGCTGGCGGCGACATTGGCCGGCGCGGCCGGCCTGGATTTCCTGCATTTGCTGAGCTATGAGGGCATGCCGGCCCTGGTGACGCCCTCGGGCGTCGAGAAAGGCATTGCCTTCTGGCTGGGGGGGCGTAGCCTGATGACGCTGGGCCTGCTCGCCCTGGCCTTCGTGCCGACCGACAGCACGATGCCGGGGCGCCGGCGCTATGCCGTGCTAGCTCTGACCCTCACCGGCGCCGTCCTGCTCGGCGGCGTGGTCCTGTGGCTGCCGGACCGGCTGCCGCACACCTATGTCGCCGGCCAGGGACTGACCGGCTTCAAGGTCGGCGCCGAGCTGCTGCTGGTCGCCCTGCTGCTGAGCAGCGCCATGCGCCTGGCCTGGCGCGCGCGCAGCAGCGGCAGCAACGCGCTCGCGGCGATGGCCATCGCAGCCCTGCTCTCGGCCCTTGGCGAGCTCTGCTTTGCGAGCTATGCCAGCCCCTCGGACCTGCTCAATGGGCTGGGGCATATCGCAAAGATCGGCGCCTACGGATACCTGACGCGCGCGGCCTACCTGCTGGCGGTGCGCCAGCCGCTGGCCGACGTGAGCGGCCTGGCCGACGCCCTCAGCGCCACCAACAGCCCGGCGCTGATCTGCAGCGAGCAAGGCAAGATACGCTGGGTGAACCCGGCCTTCGTGCAAGCCACGGGCTACGCCAGCGACATGCTGCTGGGGCGCGACATCGATCTGCTCAAGGTCGATGGCGACGAGCCCGTCTGGCAACAGATGCGTGCGGCGATGCAGGCCGGCCAATCCTGGCAGGGTCAGGTGCAGGTGAGGCGCGGCAATGGCAGCGTCTACTTGGACGAGCGCTGCCTTACGCCGGTGCGGCAGGCCCAGGGCCATCTGGGCGGCTTTGTGATGCTGGGCGATGACATCACCGAACGCACGCGCGTCGCGCGTGCCCGGCAGGCGGACGAGGAGCGCCTGCGGGTGCTGCTGGCCTCGGCGCCCGATGCGGTCGTGGTGATCGATGCCGAGGGTTGCATACAGCTCGCCAACCCGGCGGTCGAGCAGCTGTTCGGTTACCGGGCCGAGGAGATCCTGGGCAGGAATGTGCGCGTACTGATGCCGCCCGACATTGCCCGGCAGCATGACGGCCACCTGCAGCGCTATGCGCACACCGGCGTCCCCCACATCATCGGCACCGGCCGCGATGTGCTGGCCCAGCGCAAGGATGGCAGGCTGCTGCATGTGCACCTGACCATTGGCGAGGCGAAGCTGCCCGACGGGCCGGTCTACATCGGCTTCATGCGCGATATCGGCGAACGCATCCGGGCACAGTCCGAGCTGGCCGAACGCGAGCAGCGCTATCGCGCCCTGATGGACACGGCCGTCGACGGCGTGTGGATCTGTGATCGCGAGGGCCGGCTGCTTGCGGTCAACGACGCCTACGTGAACATGTCGGGCTACAGCCGCGCCGAGCTGCTGCTCATGCGCGCGCCCGACCTCGACGCCGACGACAACACCGCGGCGGTGACTGCGCGCATCGCGCGGGTGATCGAGCGCGGCCATGACAAGTTCGAGACCCGGCATCGCGACAAGGCGGGTCGGATGTGGCCGGTCGAGGTCACGGTCTCCTATTGGTCGCTCGGCGACGGCCAGTTCTTCGTGTTCCTGCGCGACCTGACTCAGCGTCAGGCCGCCGAACAGGCGCTGCAGCAAAGCGAGGAGCGTTTTGGTCTGGCGCTGCGCGGCACCAATGACGGACTGTGGGATCGCAATCTGGTGGACGACACGCTCTACCTCTCGCCGCGCTGGAAGGAAATGCTGGGCTACCGCGACGAAGAGTTGGCCAACCGCCGCGAAACGTTGGCCGAGCTGCTGCATCCCAACGACGCGCTCGCCGCCCACCTGGCGATCTCCGACGCCGCCAGCGGACGCGGCGCCGAGCGCTTCGAGATCGAGATGCGCCTGCGCCACAAGCTGGGCCACTGGGTCGATGTGCTCTCGCGCGGGCAGCTGGTGCGCGACGCCGACGGGCGTCCGATCAGGTTGATCGGCACCCATCAGGACCTGAGCGAACGCAAGCGCGCCGAGGCGGCACTGCGCGAGAGCGAGGAAAAGCTGCGCTATCTCTTCGAGCTTTCGCCGCTGGGCATCGCCCTGTATACGCTGGACGGCAAGCTGGTCGAATTCAACGAGGCCTACCGCGCGCTCACCGGCCATGCCAGCGAGGCGCTGAAACAGCTCAGCTACTGGGACCTGACCCCGACCGAATACATGCGCGCCGATGCCGAGCAGGTCGAGATCCTGATGCGCACCGGCCGCTACGGACCCTACGACAAGGAAATCCAGCGCGCCGACGGCAGCCGCATCCCGGTGCGCCTGAACGGCGTGAAGATCTCGCTGGGAGGGCGGGCGCATCAATGGTCCATCATCGAGGACCTGACGGTGTCGCGCCGCGTCGAGAGCGAGCGGCAGGCCATGCAGCAGCAGCAGATGCAGTCGCAAAAGCTCGAGGCCCTGGGCCATCTGAGCGGCGGCATCGCGCACGACTTCAACAATATGCTGGCGGGCATCATGGGCCTGGCCAGCCTGGGGCTGGAGCGCCATATCAGCGACCCCGATGGCAAGCTGGCCCAGTACCTGCGCGAGATCGTGCGCACCAGCGAACGCGGCCGCGATCTGGTGGCCAAGATGCTGGCCTATGTGCGCACCGCGGAACCCGAGCAGGTGGCTGCGCGCCAGCTCGCGCCCATGCTGGGCGAGATGTGCGACATGCTGCGTTCCTCCATTCCCAGCGGCATCGCGCTCAACTGCAGCCACGATGAGCCGCTGCCGGCGGTGCGCATTTCGGCGGTGGATGTCCACCAGATCATCATGAACCTGGTGATCAATGCGCGCGACGCCATCGGCGCCCATGGCCAGATCGACATCCGGCTCGGCAGCACCGAGCTCAGCGATGCGACCTGCAGCAACTGCCACGAGCGCGCCAACGGCCACTTCGTGCTGCTGGAGGTCTGCGACGATGGCTGCGGCATCGAACCCGAGCTGCTGCCCAAGATCTTCGATCCCTTCTTCACCACCAAGGAGGTCGGCAAGGGGACCGGGCTCGGGCTGTCATCGGTGATTGGCCTGGTGCACAAGGCCGGCGGTCATATGCAGGTGCAGAGGCGGCAGCCGCGCGGCACGCTGATGCGCGTGCTGTTGCCGGCGGCCACGGTGGCCATGGACGACGCTGCCGAGGAGCGCAAAGCGCCGGCGCTCGCGGCCGCCGCGCCGGTGTGGGTGGTGGACGACGACCCCGCCGTGCTGGTGTTCCTGACCGAGCTGCTGCGTGAACATGGCTTCAGCGTCTCATCCTTTGCCGACCCGCGCCTGGCGCTCAGCGCCCTGCAGGTGGCCCGACAGCCCGGCGGCGCGGTGCAGGCACCCGTCGCGCTGATCACTGACCAGACCATGCCCGGCCTGTCCGGCGCCGAACTGGCGCGCGCCGCCCTGGATATCTTTCCGACCCTGGCGGTGATCCTGTGCACCGGCTATAGCGAGCACATCGACGCCAGCTCGGCCAAGGCCATGGGTGTGCGGAAGTTCCTGCGCAAGCCCTTCGACTCGCACGACTTGCTGACCGCGCTGGCCGAGACACTGGAGCCAGGCAGGCCTTAACAGGCTGTTGAAAAACGTAGCGAGCACGGCCAGCTGCCAGGCGTGCGGCGCGCAGGAGCCGGAACTTACTTTCTGTACGTGAGGATTCCGAGCACCGCGCAACGACGCAGACGGTCGCCGCAGTGGTTTTTCAACAGCCTGCTAACAGTCGGCTGCCGCGTCCCGGCGCACGGGTCAGGAATGCCTGACACCATTTCAGCCAGCCCCTAGCGAACGAAGCGCAATTCGCCTATAGCGGGGGCCGCGGCCCATCCCTAGCATGCGGAGCATGAACTTCGCACCCGCAGCCCCGTTTACCGCGCTCAAGCCAACGCCGTCGCTGAGCGCGCTGGCCTGGCCGCTGACCCTGGGCCTGGGCGGCGCAGCGGCCTGCCTTGGCAACGGTGCATGGCTGCTGGCGGGCGCGCTGGCGGCGGCGGGGGCCGCGGGCGCCTGGCAGCAGTGGCGCGACCAGCGCCGGCAGCATGCCCGTCTGCACCAGGGCCAGCAGGCGCAGCTGATGCTGGCCGAGCTGCAGCAGCTCTTCGCTCAGGCGCTGCCGATCTGGAACCGCCAGATCGACAGCTCGGTGCAGCAGGCCGAGGCCGCGATCGCCGAGCTGGCGACGCAGTTCGCCACCATCAAGCAGCGCCTGCAGCTGGCCCTGGACCTCTCGGCCCAATCCGCTGGCAGCGACAAGTCCGGCTCCGGAGCGGTGTTCGCCGGCGCACAGTGCGAGCTGCGCCAGATGGGCGATGGTCTGCAGCTCGCCATGCAGGCCAAGGTCGACATGCTCGCCAACATCAAGGGCCTCGGCGGTGTCACGGCGGAGCTGCGCGAGATGGCCGAATCGGTGGGCGCGATCGCCCAGCAGACCAACTTGCTGGCCATCAACGCGGCCATCGAGGCGGCGCGGGCCGGCGAGCAGGGGCGCGGCTTCGCGGTGGTGGCGCAGGAAGTACGCCGGCTCTCGGCCCGCTCGGCGGAGACCGGGCGCCAGATCAGCGGCAAGGTCGCGTCGGTGGGCCAGTCCATCGGCGACATCGTCAAGGCAGCCGAGCATTTTGCGGAGCGCGACCAGCAAATCATGCAAGCCTCGGAACGCACCATCGAGGGCGTGCTCGGCCAGCTTCAGACCGCCGTCGGCGAACTCGAGCAGCGCGGCGAACAGCTGCAGCAGGAGGCCGCGCTGATCAACGATGACGTCAGCCATGTGCTGGTGGCGCTGCAGTTCCAGGATCGCACCGGCCAGATCCTGCGTCATGTGCAGAACGATTTGAGCCGGCTCGACGCCGATCTGCAGGTCCGCAGCGGGCATGACGCTGCGCGACTCGACGCCGCTGCCTGGCTGGAAGCCTCGCGCCGCAGCTACACCATGCAGGAGCAGCTCGACAACCATCTCGCGTCGCCTGCGGCGGCGGGAGCCGGCGTAGCCGCCGTGGCGACAGCAGTCACTTTCTTCTGATTCAGCGAGAACCCGATGGCAAAGACAGTCTTGGTGGTGGACGATTCAAGCAGCGTGCGGCTGGTGGTGGGCATCGCACTCAAGGGTGCTGGCTACGACGTGATCGAGGCCTGCGACGGCACCGACGCGCTGCGCAAGCTCGACGGCCGCAAGATCCACCTGGTGATCAGCGACGTCAATATGCCCAATATGGACGGTCTGACCCTGCTCAAGCAGATCAAGAGCCTGCCCAACTACAGATTCACGCCGGTCATCATCCTGACCACCGAATCGGATGCCGCCAAGAAGCAGACCGGCCAGTTGGGCGGCGCCAAGGCCTGGGTGGTCAAACCCTTCCAGCCACCACAACTGCTGGCGGCGGTCGGCAAGCTCATTCTTCCCTGAGGAGCAGCGCAGATGGACATCATCCGAGAGCCGTCGGACGGGCAGGCGCGCATGCGGCTGCAAGGCGACTGCAATATCTACAGTGCCGCCGAACTCAAGACGGCCCTGCTGGAGAGCCTGCGCACAGAGCCGGCGCTGGAACTCGATCTGGCGGCCGTCACCGAGCTCGACAGCGCCGGCATCCAGGTGTTGATGGCCGCCAAGCAGTTCGCGCGCGCCGGTGGTGGCGCACTGCATCTGCTGAACCACAGCGCGCCGGTGCTGGAGCTGATCGAAATCTACGACCTGGCAGTCTGGCTGGGTGACCCGCTGATCGTCTCGGCCGCCCCCGCTGCCGCCGCCTGAAGGGGCGCCACCATGGACCTCAACGACGCACTCCAAACCTTTATCGCCGAGAGCCGCGGCCTGCTGGCCGAGATGGAAACGGCGCTGATGAATCTCGAGACCGAGCCCGACGACGCCGATGCGATCAATGCGGTGTTCCGCGCCGCCCACACCATCAAGGGCGCGGCCGGGCTGTTCGGCCTGGACGCCATCGTCGGCTTCACCCATCAGCTCGAAACCCTGCTGGTGCGGATGCGCGAGGGCAGCATCGCGCTGAACGAAGCGCTGCTGGGCCTGCTGCTGCAGGGCGGCGATCACATCGGCCTGCAGATCGACGCGCTCGAGGCCGGCGACGCCGATGAGGGCATGCTCGAGGCGCAGGGCCAGAGCCTGGTGCAGCAGCTGCAGCTGGCCAGCGGCCAGCAGGGCGGCGCCGTGCAGACGACCGGCATGCCGCAGGCGGACGCCGCCGGCGCCGACAGTCTGGGCGGCGACGAACTCTGGCATCTCTCGCTGCGCTTCGCGCCCGGCGTGCTGCAGGATGGCTTCGACCCGGCCAGCTTCATCAACCATCTGCGCACCCTCGGCCGCATCGTGCAGACCAGCACCCTCACCGGCGCGCTGCCGACGCTGGACCAGCTGGATCCGGAATGCTGCTATCTGGGGTTCGAGGTCCGCCTGGCCAGCCGCGCCAGCAAGAGCGAGATCGAGGCGGTGTTCGAGTTCGTGCGGCAGGACTGCGAGCTGCGCATCCTGCCGCCCAACAGCCGCGTCGAGGACTATCTGCGCCTGATCGACGAGCTGCCCGCCGACCGGCTGCGCCTGGGCGAAATCCTGCTGGCCTGCGGCGCTCTCACCGAGCATGAGCTGAGCCGCGCGCTACAGGAGCAGGCCGCCGAGCCCGAGGGCCGCCTGCCGCTGGGCGAGATCCTGGTGGAAGACAGGGCGGTGCAGCCCGAGCTGGTGCGTGGCGCTATCGGCAAGCAAAACGAGCTGCGCCAGCGCCAGTTACAGGAATCCAAGCTGATCCGCGTGCATGCCGACAAGCTCGACAAGCTGATCAACCGCGTGGCCGAACTCATCATCGCCAGCTCCGCAGTGGGTGTGCAGGCGGGGCGCAACAAGGACCGCGCGCTGCGCGAGGCGGTGTCGATGATGTCGCGCTTGACCGAGGACGTGCGCGACGACGCGATGCGCCTGCGCATGGTGGAGATAGGCGAAACCTTCGGCCGCTTCCGCCGTCTGGTGCGCGACGTCTCCAAGGAGCTGGGCAAGGACATCGAGCTGCATGTCAGCGGTGCCGACACCGAGCTGGACAAATCCCTGGTGGACCGCATCGGCGATCCGCTCACCCACCTGGTGCGCAATGCCATCGACCACGGCATCGAGTCCGCCGCCCTGCGCCTGCAGCAGGGCAAGCCCGCGGCCGGCCGCCTGGACCTGCGCGCCTATCACGAGGCCGGCGCGATCGTGATCGAGGTCAGCGACGACGGCGCCGGTCTGAACCGCGAGCGCATTCTCGCCAAGGCGGTGCAGAAGGGCCTGGTCGATGCCGGCGCCGAACTGAGCGACAGCCAGGTCTGGGCGCTGATCTTCGAGCCCGGCTTCTCCACCGCCGAACAGGTGAGCAATATTTCGGGCCGCGGCGTCGGCATGGACGTGGTCAAGCGCGGCATCGAGGCCTTGCGCGGCACGGTGGACATCAGCAGCCGCCCCGGCGCGGGCGCGACCTTCCGCATCCGGCTGCCCCTGACCCTGGCCATCATCGACGGTTTCCTGATGGCGGTGGGCGACGCGCACTACGTCGTGCCGCTGGACGCGGTGCTGGAATGCGTGCAGCTGCCCGCCGGCGCGAGCGGCTATCTGAACCTGCGCGGCGAGGTGCTGCCGCTGCTGCGCCTGCGCCGGCACTTCGACCTGCCGGGCCGCAGCACGCGGCGCGAGAACGTCGTCGTGGTGCAGGTCGGCGGCTGCAAGGCGGGCCTGGTCGTGGACCAGCTCAAGGGCGAACTGCAGGCCGTCGTCAAGCCACTGGGCCCGCTGATGGAGGGCCTGCCGGGCATCGCAGGCTCGACCATCCTGGGCACGGGCGAAGTCGCCCTGATGCTCGACATCCCCACGCTCATCCACCTGGCCTCACGGGAGGCCGACCGCTTGCCCTTGGCAGCCACCACCACCGCTTGAATCAGGGAGTTTCACCATGTTGAACAATTTCCGCATCGGCCTGCGCATGGCCCTGGGCTTCGCCCTCGTGATCGGTCTGCTGCTCGCGACCCTGGCCATGGCCATGGTCAAGCTGGGCGATCTCAACGACGAGATGCAGAAGATCACCGACGACCGTTTCCCCAAGACCGTAATGGCCAACGACGTCGTCGACCAGGTCAATGTGATCGCCCGCGCGATGCGCAATGTGGCGCTGGTCAAGGATGCCGACGAACAGAAGTTCGAGCTGGAGCGCATCCAGAAGGCTCGCACCAGCATTACGGACATGCTGGACAAGCTCGACAAGAGCATCGTCTCCGAGCAGGGCAAGGCCAAGCTGGCCGCGATCAAGGAGGCCCGGGCCAGGTATGTGGAAGGTCAGACCCGCTATCTGAAGCTGATTGCCGGCGGGCAGATCGAACCGGCAGTCGAGCTGCTGGTGGGCGATTTGCGCAAGACCCAGGCCGGCTATATGGGCGCGGTGGACGAGCTGATCAAGTTCCAGACCAAGCTGGTCAACGAGGCCGGAGACGAGGCCGATGCCAGCTTCAAGCAGGCGCAGAAGCTGATGCTGGGTCTGGCCCTCGGTGCCTGCCTGCTGGCCCTGGCGGTGGCCTACTTCGTCACCCGCAGCGTGACCCGCCCGATCGCCGAGGCCACCGAGGTGGCCGTCATGCTCGCCAACGGTGACCTCAGCGCCCATATCCAGGTGCGGGGCCGCGACGAGGTGGGCCAGTTGCTGGCCGCGATGCAGGCCATGGTGAGCAAGCTCTCGCAAATCATCGGCGAGGTGCGTGGTGCCTCCGACAGTCTCTCAAGCGCCTCCGAGCAGGTCTCGGCGACGGCGCAGTCGCTTTCCCAGGGTGCCACCGAGCAGGCCGCCGGGGTGGAAGAGATGTCGGCCACCATCGAGCAGGCCAGCGCATCGATTCATCAGAATTCCGAGAATGCCCGCGTCACCGACGGCATGGCGACGCAGGCCGCGGTGGATGCGGGCGAAGGCGGCGATGCCGTCAAGCTGACGGTGCAGGCGATGAAGAGCATCGCCGGCAAGATCGGCATCATCGATGACATCGCCTACCAGACCAATCTGTTGGCACTGAATGCCGCCATCGAGGCGGCCCGCGCCGGCGATCACGGCAAGGGCTTCGCCGTGGTGGCCGACGAGGTGCGCAAGCTGGCCGAGCGCAGCCAGGAAGCGGCCCAGGAAATCGGTGAGCTGGCCAGCAACTCGGTCGAGCAGGCCGAGCGTGCCGGCCGGCTGCTGGAGGAAATGGTGCCCTCGATCCGCAAGACTTCGGACCTGGTGAAGGAGATCTCCGCGGCGAGCGAGGAGCAGAACTCCGGTATGGGACAGATCAACACCGCCGTCAACCAGCTCAACCAGACCACCCAGCAAAGCGCTTCCGCCAGCGAGGAGCTCGCGGCCACCGCCGAGGAGATGAGCTCGCAGGCCGAGCAATTGCAGCAGCTGATGGCCTTCTTCAAGCTGGGTGCGGGCGAGCAGGTCGCCGCCGCGCCGCTCACCGCGGCCAGGCCGGCTGCGCCCGCCACGCCCAAGGCCCCGAGTCGCAAGCTGGTGGCGAGCACAGCGCTGGGTGCCGATTTCGTGCGCTTCTGAGCGGAGGCCGATATGAGCACAGCCTTGGCAGAACACGGCGCCGTCGCCCGAGCGGGCGGCGCTGGCAAAGCCCACAAATACCTGAGCTTCACCCTGCATGGCGAGGTCTATGCAATGGCCATCGAGCAGGTGAAGGAAATCATCGAGTTCGGCCATATCACTAGCGTGCCGATGATGCCGCCGTTTATGCGCGGCGTGATCAATCTGCGCGGCGCCGTCGTGCCGGTGATCGATCTGTCGCGCCGCTTCGGCGGCGCGGCCAGCGCGGTGGGGCGCCGCACCTGCATCGTGATCCTGGAGCTGCGCGAGGACGGCGACGGCGAGCCGCAAGTGATCGGCGTGATCGTGGACGCGGTGAACGCGGTGCTGGACATCGCGGCCGAGGCCATCGAGCCGCCGCCCAGTTTCGGCACCGGCATCAGGCCGGACTTCCTGCAGGGCATGGGCAAGGTGAAGGACCGCTTCGTCGTGATCCTGAACGTGCACCGCACCCTGTCGGTGGATGAGCTGAAGGCGCTGCGCAGCCTGCCCGCAGACGAGCAACGCGTCGCGGCATGATGAGCTTGCAAGCGGAACGCATGGCAGCGCTGCCGACCCTGACATTGCGCGATGCCGACTTCGAGCGCTTCCAGCATTGGATACAGCAGGTGGCAGGCATCTCGATGGGGCCGGCCAAGAAGGCGCTGGTGGCCGGCCGCCTGGCGCGGCGTGTGCAGCAATGCGGGCAGTCCAGCTTCGAGGCCTATTTCCAGCTGCTGCAGCGCGATGGCAACGAGCACCAGACGGCCATCGACCTGCTCACCACCAACGAGACCCATTTCTTCCGCGAACCCAGGCATTTCGAGCTGCTGCGCGACGTCGTGCTGCCGGCCCATCAGGCCGAGACGACAGGTCGGCCACTGCGCATCTGGAGCGCCGCCTCCTCCACCGGTCAGGAGCCCTACAGCCTGGCCATGTTGCTGGCGCACAGCCTGGGCGAGGCAGCGTGGGAAATCCTGGGCTCGGACATCTGCAGCCGCGCCCTGGAGCGGGCCCGCGCGGCGCTGTACGACATGGCGCTGGCGAAGGAGATCCCCGCGCCGCTGCTGCGGGCCTACTGCCTCAAGGGCGTGGGGGCCCATGAGGGGCGCTTCCTGATCGCGCCCGAGCTCACGCGCCGCGTGCGCTTCGTGTCCATCAACCTGAACGAGCCCCTGCCCGAGGTGGGTGAGTTCGACGTGATCTTCCTGCGCAATGTGATGATCTACTTCAACGAGACCACCAAGCGCGCGGTGGTCGAGCGTCTGCAGCAAAAGCTCAGGCCCGGCGGCTGGTTCGTCGTCGGCCATTCCGAAAGCCTGCACGGCATCAGCCCGCAGTTGCAGGCCCACGGGCCCTCGGTCTACCGGAAGCGGTCGTGACAGCCGCAGCGCAAGCCTGCCTGGAGTTGGGCAACGTCTTTCCCGGCGAAGTCTGGTTCGGCCACGCACCGGCGCAGGTCAGCACCCTGCTCGGCTCCTGCGTGGCCATCACGCTCTGGCATCCGCGCAGCAAGTCCGGCGGCATGTGCCACTACATGCTGCCCGGCCGCCCCCTGCCACGGGGCCGTGCGGCGCTGGACGGGCGCTACGGCGATGCGGCCCTGCAGCTGCTGTTGCAGGCCGCCGCAAGCGCGGGCTGCGACCCGAGCGAATGCGAGTTCAAGCTGTTCGGCGGTGGGCGCATGATTGGCTGCGAGGCCCGGCTGCGCGAAGCCGGCCTGCAGGTCCATCTGCGCAATGTGGAGCAGGCGCATCGGATGGCCGGCCGGCATGCCCTGAAGGTCGTGGCTCAGCATCTGGGCGGCGCGGGGCATCGGCAGATACGCATGGATCTCGCCACCGGTGCCGTCTGGCTGCGCCATACGCCGCTCGCTGTGCAGGCCGATCGGCCGGGCGCCAATGTCGGCCATCGTCGGTCCGCCGACGCGGCCCTCGCCCATGCGGATCGCTGGTGTAATCCAGCCCCATGGAAGCGCCCGCCGACACCACCAACCTTTCCCGCCCCGCGCCGCTGAGCTTCTGGACCGCGCTGCGCTTCTGGCTCAAGCTGGGTTTCATCAGTTTCGGCGGCCCGGCCGGGCAGATCGCGGTGATGCATGCCGAGTTGGTGGAGCGGCGCCGCTGGATCAGCGAAGGGCGCTTTCTGCACGCGCTCAACTACTGCATGCTGCTGCCCGGCCCCGAGGCCCAGCAGCTGGCCACCTATATCGGCTGGTTGATGCACCGCGGCTGGGGTGGCATCGTCGCGGGCGGGCTGTTCGTGCTGCCCTCGCTGTTCATCCTGGTCGGGCTGTCCTGGCTCTACATGGCCCATGGGCAGCTGCCGGTGGTGGCGGGCATCTTCTACGGCCTCAAGCCCGCCGTCACCGCGCTGGTGCTGCACGCCGCCCATCGCATCGGCACGCGCGCGCTGAAGAACGGCTGGCTGTGGGCCATCGCGGGCGCGGCCTTCGTTGCCATCTTTGCGCTCGATGCGCCCTTCCCGCTGATCGTGCTCGGCGCGGCGCTGATCGGCCATCTCGGTGGCCGGCACGCGCCGGCGCTGTTCGCGCCGGGCGGCGCGCATGGCCAGGCCCGGCCGCAAGGCCATGGGCCGGCCCTGATCGACGACGACAGCCCCACCCCGCCCCATGCCCTCTTCAGCCGCGCCCGGCTGGCCCGCGTGCTGCTGATGGGCGTGGGACTGTGGGCGCTGGTGTTCGGCTTGCTGCTGGCACGCTGGGGCTGGCAGGGCACGCTGACGCAGATGGGCTGGTTCTTCACCAAGGCGGCGCTGCTGACCTTTGGCGGCGCCTATGCGGTGCTGCCCTATGTCGTCCAGGGCGCGGTGGAGCAGCAGCAATGGCTCAGCGGTGCGCAGATGATGGACGGCCTGGCGCTGGGCGAGACCACCCCCGGCCCGCTCATCATGGTGGTGGCCTTTGTCGGCTTCGTGGGCGGCTGGGTCAAGCAGGTCTGCGGGCCCGAGGCGCTGTGGCTGGGCGGCGCGCTGGCGGCCACGGTGGTCACCTTCTTCACCTTCCTGCCCTCCTTCCTGTTCATCTTTGCCGGCGCACCCTTCATCGAATCCACCCATGGCAATCTGAAATTCACCGCGCCGCTCACCGCCATCACCGCCGCGGTGGTGGGCGTGATCCTCAACCTGGCGCTGTTCTTCGCCTCCCACGTGCTGTGGCCGCGGGGCTTTGGCGGCCCGTTCGACTGGGTCTCGGCCCTGATCGCGCTGGCGGCCGGCCTCGCGCTGTTCCGCTTCAAGCTGGGCGTGCTGCCGCTACTGGCGGCCTGCGCCAGCGCCGGGCTGCTGCTCAAGTTGCTGCCGGTCTGAGCTCGCGCTGATCAGCCGTCGATCGGCACGCCCCCGGTCCAGCGGCACATCCAGCCCTCCCACCAATCCTGGTTGATCGACCGCATGGCGTCCTGCCAGCTCATCATCATCTGCCATTGGGCGGCCTGCAGCTTGAGCAGCTCCTGCGCCCAATGGGCACCATAGGACAGCGTGGCGGCGGGCGCCGCCGGGCTCGGATTCGAATCGATGGACTTCATGCGGCGCTCTCCAGCCAGTGATACGGTCATCGAGGCAATCTATGACGCGCGCCCTGCCGGACGTTGACGCAGCGCAATCCGGCGACTCTAGTCATGCTCGAGCCCCCAGATCAGATGCGCATCGATCAGCAGGCGATGGCGCGCACGCAGTGCCTGCACGCGCGCCTCCAGCTCGGCGCGCTGCGCCTCCAGCCATTGGCGGCGCGCCAGCAGCAGCGCCTGCAGCTCGCCCTCACCCAGGGCATAGGCTTTTTGCAGCATCGTGGCGCTCTCGCCCGCCAGACCGGCCGCCTGCGCGGCCAGCTGCCAGCGCGCCAGGCTGCCGTCCCACTCGGCCACGCCGCCGGCCAGCTCGAGCTCCAGCGCCTCGCGCTCGCGCGCCAGCGCGGCGCGCGCCACCTCCACCTCGGCCAGCGCCTGCTGCAGGCGCGCCTCGCGGTAGGCACCGCCCAGCGGCAGGCTCAGGCTGATGCCCACTACGCGTTCGTTGCGGAAGGCCTCCGAGGCGGTGTAGACGCCCACGGTGGGGTCGGGCCGCTTGTCGGCACGCGCGCGCGCCGCCTCCAGCTCGGCACGCTGCAGCAGGCCCTCGGCGGTGCGCAGCTGATCGGACTCGGCCAGGATGCGCGGCAGCCAGTCCAGCGCCGGCGTCGCGATGGCGGCCGGATCGGCCAGCGCCGGCGCTTCAACGGGCAGATTGGCCGGCAGCTCGGCCGACATCTCGGCATAACGGCGCTGCAGGCGCAGGCGCGCCTGCGCGAGGCGGCTGGCGGCGGCGCTGCGCTGCCGCTGCAGCTCGGCCAGTTCGCTGCGCGCCAGGCCCTGCTCCAGGCGGGCGGCATCGCCGGCGCGCAAGCGCTTCTGTACCACCTGCAGATTGGCCTCGCCCAGCGCCAGCTGCTGCTGCGCCAGCGCCTGCGCGGCACTGGCGGCCTGCCAGTCCAGCCACAGCTCGGCCAGGGCGCGCGCCGCCTCGTGGCGTGCCTCGCCCAGGCGGGCACGGGCGATGTCCTGGTCCAGCTCGCCGAGCCGGCGGTCCAGCGCCGCCTTGCCGCCCAGGCGCAGGGTGCGCTCCAGGCCCAGGCTCCACTCCTGCGAATTGCCCAGCTCGCGCACCCGGCGGCGCTGGCTGCCGGCCTTGAGCAGCCATTCGTGCGAGGAGGCCGCGAGCGCGGCCGCGCCATGGCCGGCGCTGCGCAGCGCGGCCTGGGCCTGCAGCACCATGGGGTCGCGCTCCAGCCAGGCCGCGGCCTGCTCGGTGGCCGGCAGGCCCGCTGGCGTGGGCTGCGCCTGCGCCTGTGCGCCCAGCGGCAGCGCCAGGCTCAATGAAATCAACAGGGCACGCATCAGAACTCTCCTTCCATCACCAGGGCATGGGCCCAGAAGCGCAGGCCGGTGCCGGCAAATTCCTCGCGCAGCCGGCCGCGCAGCACCTGCAACTCCTCCGCGCTCAGGAGCACCTGCACCTGCACCGAGCGGCTGCGGCCCATCACCTGTTCGGTGGGGCTGAGCCGGCCATGCGGCGTGCCGTGGCTGAAGGTGGGGCTGCTGGTGAAGAGCTCGTCGCCCACATGCAGCAGCAGGGCGTCGAGCAGCTTTTCTTCCACCGAGGGTGGGCAGATCAGGGTCAGGCAGAACTCAGCCATGAGAGGCCTCCTTGGCGCTCGCGGGCGCGCTCGGCGCGGCAAAACGCAGATACAGAATGGGCAGCAGGATCAGCGTCAGCGCGGTGGCGCTGATGAGCCCGCCGATCACCACGATGGCCAGCGGCCGCTGGATTTCCGAACCCGGCCCGCTGGCGAACAGCAGCGGGATCAGGCCGAAGGCGGTGATGGCCGCCGTCATCAGCACCGGGCGCAGGCGGCGCTCGGCGCCCTGCAGCACGCAGTCGCGCAGGCTCAGGCCCTCGGCCCGCAGCTGGTTGAAATAGCTCAGCAGCACCACGCCGTTCAGCACCGCAATGCCCAAGAGCGCGATGAAGCCCACCGAGGCCGGCACCGAGAGATACTCGCCGCTGAGCCACAGCGCCGCCACCCCGCCCACCAGCGCGAACGGGATGTTGCTGAGCACCAGCAGGGCCTGGCGCACCGAGCCGAAGGTGCTGAACAGGATCAGGAAGATGAAGCCCAGCGAGAGCGGCACCACCAGGCTCAGGCGCGCCGCGGCGCGCTGCTGGTTCTCGAACTGGCCGCCCCAGCTGAGGCGGTAGCCGGCCGGCAGCGGCACGGCCTCCGCCACACGCGTCTTGGCCTCCTCCACAAAACCCACCAGATCGCGGCCGCTGACATTGGCGATCACCACGCCGTAGCGGCTGCCCAGCTCGCGCTCGATCTTCACCGGCCCCGATTCGCGCGTCAGCGTGGCCAGGGCCTGCAGGGGTACCGCCAGGCCCTCGCGGGTGGTGATGCGCAGGGCCGCGAACTCGGCCGGCGAGACGCGCAGCAGATCCGGGCCGCGCAGCAGGATGGGGGTGCGGCGGTTGCCCTCCAGCACCTGGCCCACGCGCAGGCCCTCCACCTGCACGCGCAGCGCGTCCTGCACCTCCTCCACCGTGAGGCCATGGCGGCCCGCCTCCAGGCGATCGACGCGCACGCGCAGGTACTGCACGCCGTCGTTCTCCACCGTGTAGACGTCCTGGCTGCCGGGCACGCGCTTGAGCGCCGCCTCGATGCGCTGGCTGAGCGTGTTGAGCGTCGCCAGATCGGGCCCGAACACCTTCACCGCGAGGTCGCCGCGCACGCCGATGATCATCTCGGAGACGCGCATCTCGATCGGCTGGGTGAAGCTGTAGCTGATGCCGGGGATCTGGTCCAGCTGGCTACGGATGCGCGCGATCAGCGCCTCCTTGTCGGCCAGCTGCCATTCGGCGCGCGGCTTCAGCACCAGGAAGCTGTCGGTCTGGTTCAGCCCCATCGGATCGAGGCCGATCTCGTCGGAGCCGGCGCGCGCCACCACGCCGCGGATCTCGGGGATCTGCATCAGCGCCTGCTGGATCTTCAGGTCCAGCGCCGCGCTCTGCTCCAGGCTGACGGAGGGCAGCTTCTCGATGCCGACGATCAGGTCGCCCTCGTCCATGGCGGGCAGAAAGGTCTTGCCCACCTGGGTGTAGAGCAGGCCGGCCAGCGCCAGCAGGGCCGCGGCCAGGCCGAACACCAGGCGCTGGCGCTGCAGCGCGGCGCGCAGCAGCGGCCGGTACAGGCGCAAGAGCTGGCGCGGCAGCCAGGGCTCTGCGTGCGCCAGCTGCTTCAGCAGCAGCGAGGCCAGCACCGGGATCACGGTGAGCGAAAGCAGCAGCGAGCCGGCCAGCGCGAACACGATGGTCAGCGCCACCGGCGCGAAGTACTTGCCCTCCAGACCCTGCAGGCTCAGCAGCGGCAGGAACACGGTGACGATGATGAGCACGCCGGCCACCACCGGCGCCGCCACCTCATGCACCGCGCGCAGCACGATGTGCAGGCGCGGCAGCTTGCCGCCGGCACGCTCATGCGCGAGCTGCTGCACGATGTTCTCCACCACCACCACGGCCGCGTCCACCAGCATGCCCAGCGCGATCGCCAGCCCGCCCAGGCTCATCAGATTGGCCGACATGCCGGCCACCCGCATCAGCACGAAGGTCCACAGCGCCGCCAGCGGCAGCACCAGGGCCACCACGATGGCGGCGCGCAGATTGCCCAGGAAGGCGCCCAGCAGCACCAGCACCAGCAGGGTGGCCTCGATGAGCGCCTTGGAGACCGTGCCCACCGCCTTCTGCACCAGCTCGGCGCGGTTGTAGAACACCTGCACGCGCACACCCGGCGGCAGGCTGGGCTGCAGCTCGGCGAGCTTGCGCTCCACGCCCTCCACCACCTGCTGGGCATTCGCACCCGCCAGGCCCAGCACCAGGCCCTCCACCGCCTCGGCGCGGCCGCTTTGCGTGACCACGCCGTTGCGCGTCACGCTGCCCTCGCGCAGCTCGGCCAGGTCGCCCAGGCGCAGCACGCTGCCGGCCTTGCGCGCCACCACGATGCCGCGCAGATCTTCCAGGCTCTGCACACTGCCCTCGCTGCGCACCAGTAGCACCTCGTCGCCCTCGCTGAGGCGCCCGGCGCCGTCATTGCGGTTGTTGGCGGCGATGGCCGCCTGTACATCGGCGCTGCCGAGGCCCAGCGCGGCCAGCTTGGCCGGATCGGGCAGCACCTCGAAGGCGCGCAGCTTGCCGCCCAGCACGTTCACATCGGCCACGCCGGGCACGGTGCGCAGGGCCGGGCGAATCACCCAGTCCAGCAGACTGCGGCGCGCCTCCAGCGAGAGTTCGGGCGCCTCCACGGTGAACTGGAACATCTCGCCCAGCGGCGTGGTGATGGGCGCCATGCCACCGCTCACCCCGGGCGGCAGCTCGCCCTGGATGGTGGCCAGGCGCTCGGCCACCTGCTGGCGCGCCCAGTAGACGTCGGTGCCATCCTGGAAGTCCACCGTCACGTCCACCAGGCCGTACTTGGACACCGAGCGCAGCATGCGCTGGTGCGGGATGCCCAGCATCTCCACCTCGATGGGCGCGGCGATGCGGGTCTCCACCTCCTCGGGCGTCATGCCCGCGGCCTTCATGATGATCTTGACCTGGGTGCTGGAGACGTCCGGGAAGGCATCGATCGGCAACTGGCGAAACGCATACCAGCCGCCACCCGCCAGCAGCGCCGTGGCCAGCAGCACGAAGAGGCGCTGCGCCAGGGCGAACTGAATCAACTGTCTGAGCATCTCACTGCCCCCCGCTCTTGCCCAGCCAGGCGGCCTTCAGGGCCACCACGGCGCTGGCCGCCACCTGCTGGCCGGCGTGCAAGGGGCCGCGCACCTGCACGCTCTCGCCCCCGCTGGCAAGCAGCTGCACCGGTGTGGCCCGGAAGCCCTGCTCGCTGCGCACGAACACATAGGCCTGCTCGTCCTGGCGCGCCAGCGCCGCCAGCGGCAGCACCCAGGCGTCCTTGGGCGTGGCGGCGGGCAGCTGCACCTGCAGCACCTCGCCCGGGCGCAGCAGCGCCGCGCCCTCGCTGACGCGCGCCCGCAGCGTGAGCGTCTGGCCCTCGCTGACCTGGCCGGCCAGCGACAGCACGCGTGCCTTGATGGCGCGGCCCGGCACCGTCAGCTCGGCCCGGGGTGGCAAGGCCGCGGGCTGTGCGCCCAGCTGCACGTCCAGCCACAGCTCGCCCTGCTCGGCGATGTGCAGCAAGGCATCGGCCTCGCGCACGCGCTGGCCGGGCTTGGCATCCAGCGCCGTCAACTGCCCCGCCACCTTGGCACGCAGGGTCAGGCCTTGCTCCAGCGGCCCGCCGGAGCGCAGGCGCTGCATGAGCGCGGCATCGGCACCGGCCAGGCGCAGCGCGGCCTCGGCCTGCTGGGCACGGGCGCGCTCGCTGCGCTCGGCCGCCTGCGCCTCCAGCACGCGGCGCTCGGCGATCACGCCCTCCTCCAGCAGCCGCTGCTCGCGCGCCAGCGCCTTGGCGGCCAGCTCATGGCGGCTGGCGGCGTCCATCAGACGCAGCTGCAGCTCGGCGTATTCCGGGCTGGCCAGGCGCAGCAGCGGCTGGCCGGGTCTGACCAGCTCCTGCCCGCTCACGAACAGGCGCTCCACCACGCCGCCCACCGGGGCGCTGAGCACCTGCTCGCGCCCGGGCGGCAGCACCACCCTGGCGCTGTGCAGCAGCGAGGGCGCGGCGGCGTTGGGCGCCAGCGTGTGCAGGCGCACACCCAGGGTCTGCAGCTGGGCGGGCGAGACCGCGAACGCGGCCGCCGGGCTCTCGGCACAGGCAGACCAGCTGGCCATGGCCAGCAACAGGGGCAGGAAGCCGGCGCGCAGGGCTGCGCGCGCGATCGGATCAAGGATCATGCGTGATGACTCCGTATGAGAGAGAAAAACGGCCGCGCCGGCGTGCGCCGGGCAGGCGAGATGCGGACGCGCAGCGCCCGGGTAGCGGATCAGGCCGTGATCAGGCTCTGGGAGGACGTTCCAGGCTGCGCAGCGGCGGCAGCTGGATGGCGGTGCGCAGCGGCTCGGCGGGCGCGCACAGGCTGGCGGAGAGCAGCGGCAGATCGAAGTCCATCAGCAGGCTCGGCGCATGCACGCAGGCATCGTCCAGCGCATGCTGCTGCGAGGCCTTGGACTGGTCCTTGTGGACCGAGCCATCGGCATCGTGGTGATGGCTTTCCAGCTTCAGAAAGTGCAGCCGGGCATTCAGCTGGCTGTCACCGCGCGTCAGCAGCACGCCCACACCGGCAGCGGCCAATGCTTGCCAGCACAGGCACAGCATCAGCAGCAGGTGAAGGAAAGGCTTGAAGCGCATGGGCGCGCAGTCTAACGCAGCAGGCTTGCGCTAGCGCAAGGCAAAAGCCCTGCATGGCGCCCCGCCTTCAGCGGCGCTTAATCCGCAGGCTGCAGGCGGTAACCCTCGCCGCGCACGGTTTCGATGCGCGTCAGCAAGAGCTTGCGGCGCAGGCCGTGCACATGCACGTCGATCGCATTGCTCTCCAGATCCTGGCCCCAGCGATAGAGCTGGGCGAGGATCTGCTCGCGCGTGCACAAGGCGCCGGCAGGCGCCATCAGCAACGCCAGCAGATCGAACTCGCGACTCGTCAGCCCGAGCGCGCGGCCCTGCTCGAAGGCGCAGCGGCCTTGGGCGTCCAGCACCAGGGCGCCGGCCAGCAGGGCCGATTCCAGATTGCCTCGGCCGCCCAGCACCATGGCCTGCAGGCGGGCACTGAGCTGCGCCGGGTCGGCCGGCCGCAGCGCATAGGATTGGGCGGGCAGCGCGCTGCGCAACAGCGGCGCGAGGTCCCCCGCCTCGCAGCACACCAGCAGATGCGGGCGCTCCACCGGCGAGGTGCCGCGCACCAGCCGGTCAGGCTCGCACCAGGCGGCGCCGGCGTAGTCCAGCACCAGCGCGTCAAAGGCCTGGGTCTGCAAGGCCAGTTGCAAGGCGGTGGTATCGGGCGCCAGCGTCGGCCTCCAGCCGCGGGCGGCCAGCAGTTGCATCAGCTGCGTCCGCAGATCGGGGTCGTCCAGGGCCAGCAATGCGCGAAAGGCGTGCGCGGCTTCGGCGGCGCGAGAGGGTACGTCTTGCTTCACCCCGGCAGCCTTGCCGCCGCGGCTTAAGCCCAGATGAAGCGTGCGCGGCGCGCGCGGCTTCATGTCGGCTTAAGGCACTTTCAAGAGCATGGATGTAAGCAGGCGTTGCCACCTCAAGCATTCGCAACACTCGCTTACCGCCTTAATGAAGAAGTGCAGCGACCTCTGCAGACTGCGCCAAAACCAGCGCAGCCATGCGCCCATTCAATCCAGAAAGTCGTCGGGAACAGATGTCCAGCACCCTCTCATCCATGAGCGCTCCGCCAGCTCGGGCCACAGCGGCGGCCACGCCGGCCGGCCGGCAGCGCCCCTGGTGGATCGAAGCCCTGCTCTATCTGGGCATCGCAGCGCTGGTGGCGGCGGCCTGGCTGCTGGTGCGGGCGCTGGACCTGCACGCCGCCTCGGACAGCGGCTACTGGCTGGGTGTGGCGGGCGGCTGCATGATGCTGCTGCTGTTTGCCTATCCGCTGCGCAAGCGCCTGCGCGTGATGGCGCGCTGGGGCGCCGCCAAGTGGTGGTTCGCGGTGCACATGGTGCTGGGCATAGGCGGGCCCTGGCTGGTGCTGGTGCATTCGGGCTTCCAGATCGGCTCGCTGAACGCCGGCGTGGCGCTCTACAGCATGCTGATCGTGGCGGGCAGCGGCGTGGTCGGGCGCTTCCTCTATCTGCGCATCCATCGCGGCCTCAGCGGCGAGCGTCAGAGCCTGGCGCAACTGCAACAGAGCCTGGGCCTGCAGCACGACGGCCTGCACTCGGCGCTGGGCTTCTCGCCCCTGCTGGAACGCAGCCTGCTGCGCTTCGAGACCTATGCCCTGGCCGGCCAGGGCAGCTTGCGCCAGCATCTGCGCGCCTACACCCTGCTGCCGCTGCGCCATGCCGCCACGCGCGAGCGCTGCCTGCGCGCGCTGCGCCCGGCCCTGCGCAAGCAGGCGGGGCTGCAGGGCTGGGACGAGACCACGCGGCGGCGCCAGCACCGCTTGCTGCGCCAGACCGTGATCGGCTATCTGCAGGCGGTGCAGCGGGTGGCGCAGTTCCAGGCCGCGGTGCGCCTGTTCTCGCTCTGGCATGTGCTGCATGTGCCCTTTGTCTACCTGATGGTGATCTGCGCCGTGGCGCATGTCATCGCGGTGCACGCGTACTGAGATGCCGCATGGCCAGCCGCACCGCACCCGGGCCCAGGCATGCCGATGCTGAGGCTGGCGCTCGCCTGGCTGGTGCTGCTGGCGCTGAGCGGCCCGTTGCGCGCGCAGAGCATGGAATCGGTGCTCTCGCCCGGCGCGCTCACCAAGGCGCACCTGAAGTGGGAAGACAGCTGCAAGAGCTGCCATGTGCCCTTCGACCGCAAGGCGCAGGACAAGCTCTGCGCCGACTGCCACAAGGACATCGCGCGCGATCTGGCCGAACGCAGCGGCATGCACGGCCGCATGAAGCCGCAGGCCTGCCGTGCCTGCCATACCGAACACCGGGGGCGTGAGATGCAGATCGCCGCCTTCGACAAACCGAAATTCGACCATCAACAGACCGACTACCTGCTGCGCGGCAAGCACCGCGAGCTGGACTGCGCCAAATGCCATGCACCCGCCGCCAAGTACAGCGCGGCGCCGCACGACTGTCAGTCCTGCCACCGCAAGGACGATGTGCACAAGGCCGCCCTGGGCGCCAAGTGCGAGAACTGCCACGAGGAGAAGAGCTGGAAGGAAACGCGCTTCGACCATAACAAGACCCGCTACCCGCTCACCGGCGCCCACCTGCCGGCGCGCTGCGAGTCCTGCCACAAGACGCGTGAATACAAGGACACCCCGCAAACCTGCATCGGCTGCCACCGCAAGGACGACAAGCACAAGGCGCAGTTTGGTGAGAAGTGCGAGAGCTGTCACGCCACCGCGCGCTGGAAGGATGTGAGCTTCCGCCACGAGCTCGACACACGCTACCCGCTGCGCGACAAGCACCGGGACCTGCGCTGCAGCGCCTGCCACGGCGGCCCGCTCTACAAGGACAAGCTCGCCAGCGACTGCGTGAGCTGCCACCGCAAGGACGACAAGCACAAGGCGAGCCTGGGCACGCAGTGCCAGAGCTGCCACAGCGAGCGCGGCTGGAAGGAAGTGCAGCGCTTCGAGCACGACCGCAGCGCCTTTCCCCTGCTGGGCCGGCATGCGAGGGCGGCCTGCAAGGACTGCCACCAGAGTCTTGTCTATCGCGAGGCGCCCAAGGACTGCGTGGCCTGCCACCGCAAGGACGACCAGCATGCTGGCTCATTGGGCGAGCGCTGCGCCGACTGCCACAGCGAGCAGGACTGGAAGGCACCGCGCTTCGAGCACGCACGCACGCGCTTTGCCCTGCGTGGTGCGCACGCCGCGCCCACGCTCGCCTGCAGCGCCTGCCACCAGGATGCGCGCCATTTCCGCGCCACGGCCATGGACTGCATCAGCTGCCACCGCAAGGACGACAAGCACGAACGCCAGCTTGGCGAGCAATGCGAGAGCTGCCACGCCGAGCTGCGCTGGAAGGACACCCGCTTCGACCACGCCAAGGCGCGCTTTGCGCTGGCGGGTGCGCATCTGGCGCTGGAATGCAAGGCCTGCCACCAAAGCACGCGCTTCCGCGACGCGGCGCGCGACTGCGTGGGCTGCCACCTCAAGGACGACCGGCACAAGGTCCGCCTGGGCAGCGCCTGCGAGAGCTGCCACAACGTGCGCGCCTGGCGGCTCTGGCGCTTCGATCACGAGCGCCAGA
>Ga0208398_100365_pt1 | contig 34127 bp, 31 predicted proteins | sample LakWasMe79_HOW10_2_FD_183905 | JGI IMG/M metagenome (GOLD analysis project Ga0208398, IMG submission 183905) | Freshwater sediment methanotrophic microbial communities from Lake Washington under simulated oxygen tension - Sediment Metagenome... | ecosystem: Environmental > Aquatic > Freshwater >...
ATCAGGAGGTTCTGCAGCACGGTGGCATGCTCGAACAGCTCGATGTTCTGGAAGGTGCGCGCAATGCCCAGGCGCGCCACCCGATGCGGCGCCACCTGCGTCAAGACCTGACCCTTGTAGCGGATCTCGCCGCTGCTGGGCTGGTAGATGCGGCTGATCAGGTTGAAGACCGTGGTCTTGCCGGCACCATTCGGGCCGATCAGCGTGAACACCTCGCCGCGCCGCAGCTCGAAGCTGACCTGGTTGACCGCCAGCACGCCGCCAAAGCGCAGGCTCAGCGCGTGCGCGGCGAGCAGGATGTCGGGTTCGCTGCCCAGGCTCATTTCAGCCGGTCCGATTTCTGGAAGGCCTTCTGGCGCTTGAACAGGCCGCGGCGGTAGAAGGGGAACAGCTGCAGCCAGGTGCGCGCCTTCAGCCAGCGCCCGTACAGGCCCAGGGGCTCGAAGAGCACGAAGCCGATCAGCACCAGGCCGTACACCGCCGCCTGCAGGCCCGGTGCCTCACCGATGGCGGCGGGCAGCCCGTCCTTGAGCAGGGCGATCAGCTGCGGCATGGTGATCAGGAAGATCGCGCCCAGAAAGGCGCCGTGCACCGAGCCCACACCACCGATCACGATCATCAGGAGCAGGTCAATGCTCTGCAGGATGTTGAACTGGTCGGGCGAGAGAAAGCGGATCTTGTGCGCATACAGCGCCCCGCCCACCCCCGCCAGCGCCGCCGAGACCGCGAAGGAGAGCGTCTTGTAATAGGCCAGATGGATGCCCATGCTCTGCGCCGAGATCTCGGAATCGCGGATCGCCACGAAGGCGCGGCCGGTGGGCGAGCGCAGCAGGTTCAGCACCCCCAGGGTGCAGGCCACGGCCAGCAACAGGCACACGAAATAAAAGGACGCGTCGGTATCCGCGGCCCAGCGCCAGCCGCCCAGCTGGAGCTGCAGCGCCCCCACCATCTTGCCGGCATTGCCACCGGTGACGCTCTCCCAGCGCGCCAGCACCTCCTCGACGATGAAACCGAAGGACAGCGTCGCAATGCCCAGATAGATGCCCTTCACGCGCAGCGCCGGCAGGCCCACCACCGCCCCCACCGCGGCGGACAGCAGGGCCGCCATCGCGATCGACAGCGGAAAGGGCCAGCCCTGCGCCGCCAGCACCGCCTGCGTGTAAGCGCCCACGCCCAGAAAGGCCGCATGCCCCATCGAGAACAGGCCGGTGAAGCCGGCCAGCAGCATCAGGCCCAGGCCGACAATGCCGTAGATCAGGATGAAGGTGAGCTGGGCCAGCCAATAGTCGTCCACACCCCAGGGCGCCGCCAGCAGGGCCAGCAAGAGCAGGCCGTACCAGAAGCGCTGGCCGCCATGTTTGAACAGGTCGATGTCCTGGTCGTAGCTGGTCTTGAAGATGAAGCGCATCGCTGCCGGCCCCTAGACCTTTTTGCGCAGCTGGTCGCCGAACAGGCCGTTGGGCCTGGCCATCAGCATCAGCAGCACCACCGCATAGGGCGTCACGTCCTTGAAGCCCTCGGGCAGATAGAAACCGGCCAGCGCCTCCACCACGCCGATCACCAGGCCGCCGACGATGGCGCCGGGCAGGCTGCCGAAGCCGCCCACCACCGCGGCCGGAAAGGCCTTCAGGCCGATCAGGCCCATATTGGCGTGCACAAAGGTGATAGGCGCCAGCAGCAGGCCGGCGATCGCCGCCACCGCCGAGGCCAGGCCCCACACCAGGCTGTTGAGCCGGCGCACCGGGATGCCCATGTAGTAGGCGGCGATCTGATTCTGCGACGCGGCCTGCATCGCAATGCCCACCTTGCTGCGCTTGAACAGCAGGTAGAGCCCGGCGCACAGCAGCGCCGTCACCGCGATGATCACCAGTTGCTCCACCGCCAGCACCAGAGCGCCAAACTGCAGCAGCTCGCCGCGGTAGGGCAGCTCCAGCGCATGGGTCTCGGTGCCGATGCCGGGAATCATGGTGATGGCGCCGCGCGCCACATAACCCAGGCCCAGCGTCAGCATGACGATGGAAAACGCCGGCTGGCCCAGGATGGGGCTGATCACCAGGCGCTCCAGCGCCAGCCCGAACAGCGCCATCGCCGCGATCACCGCCGGCACCGCCACCCAGGCGGGCAGGCCCAGGCCCGACAGCAGGGCCAGACCCAGAAAGGCGCCCAGCATCATCAATTCGCCCTGCGCGAAGCTGACCGTCTCGGTGGCCTTGTAGATGAGCACGAAGCCCAACGCGATCAGGCCGTAAATGCAACCCTGGGCCACGCCGCCGACCAGCACTTGCAAGACCTGCATCGTGGCACTGCCTCCACCTTGTTGTGGTCGCAGTTTTAACTAGGCTTTGCGGGCCTGTATGCCCGAGGAAACCCGCGCGCCGGCTACTCTTCCTGGAAGGCTTCCTCGCGCTTGCTCTTGATCGAGGGCAGCATCACGATCACCACCAGCAGCAGGGCTGCCACCAGCAGACCGGCCGACAGGGGCCGCGTGAAGAAGGTGCCCCAGTCGCCACGCGACAGCAGCAGCGCACGACGCAGGTTCTCTTCCATCATCGGTCCGAGAATGAATCCCAGCAGCAGCGGCGCCGGCTCGCAGCTCAGCTTGTAGAACACATAGCCCACCACCGCGAACGCCGCCGTCATGTAGACGTCGAAGGCGTTGTTGTTGAGCGAGTAGGTGCCGATGCAGCAGAAGGTCACGATGGCCGGGAACAGGAAGCGGTAGGGCACCGTCAGCAGCTTGATCCAGATGCCGATGAGCGGCAGGTTCAGCACGATCAGCATCAGATTGCCCACCCACATCGAGGCGATCAGGCCCCAGAACAGCTCGGGGTTGCTGGTCATCACCTGCGGGCCGGGCTGGATGCCCTTGATGGTCATCGCACCCACCATCAGCGCCATCACCGCATTCGGCGGAATGCCCAGGGTCAGCATGGGGATGAAGCTGGTCTGCGCGCCGGCGTTGTTGGCCGACTCGGGCCCGGCCACGCCCTGGATGGCGCCCTTGCCGAAGGGCACGCGGGGGTTGCGCACGGTCTTCTTCTCCAGCGTGTAGGAGGCGAACGAGGCCAACAACGCGCCGCCGCCCGGCAGCACGCCGAGGATGGAGCCCAGCGCGGTGCCGCGCAGCACCGAAGGCCAGGCCTCCTTGAAATCCTCCTTGGTGGGCCAGAGCCCCTTCACATCCTTGGTGAAGACCTCGCGATGCTCGGCCGGCTGGCCCAGGTTGGCGATGATCTCGCCGAAGCCGAACACACCCATCGCGATCACGACGAAGCCGATGCCATCGGTGAGTTCGGGAATGTCGAAGGAGAAGCGCGGCGTGCCCGAGATCACATCGGTGTTGATCTGCCCCAGCAGCAGGCCCAGCAGAATCATCGAGATCGCCTTGATCAGCGAACCCGAGGCCAGCACCACCGCGCCGATCAGGCCCAGCACCATCAGCGAGAAATACTCGGCCGGTCCGAACTTGAAGGCCAGTTCGGTGAGCGGCGGCGCAAAGGCCGCGATGATGATGGTGCCCACACAACCCGCGAAGAAGGAACCGAGGCCGGCCGCCGCCAGCGCCGCACCGGCACGCCCCTGGCGCGCCATCTGGTAGCCGTCGATCGCAGTCACCACCGAGCTCGACTCGCCCGGCACATTGATCAGGATGGCGGTGGTGGAGCCGCCGTACTGGGCGCCGTAATAGATGCCGGCCAGCATGATCAGCGCGGGCGTCGCATCCAGCGCGTAGATCGAGGGCAGCAGCATCGCGATGGTGGCCACCGGGCCCAGGCCCGGCAGCACGCCGATCAGGGTGCCCAGCAGCGCGCCGCCCAGGCAGTACAGCAGGTTTTGGACCGTCAGGGCGGTATGAAAGCCCAGCGCCAGATTGCTCAAGAGATCCATGGCGCGCTCCTCAGTTGACCAGGAAGGTGGGCCACACGGGGATCACCAGTTTCAAACCCCAGATAAAGACGAACCAACTTCCTATCGTCAGGATGACGCTGTTGAGCAGCGCATCTTTCCAGTGGAACTCGTCACCGGCCAGGGCCGCCACGAAGATCAGCAGCGGCAGCGTCAGCACCAGGCCCAGCCTGGGCAGCGCCAGGCCGAACATCACGATCGCGCCGACGATCAGCAGCAGCGGCTTCCAGGCAATGCCGCCGATCGGATCGCCGCCGGCCGATTCGATCGTCAAGGCCTTGAACAGCACCAGCGCCCCCAACAGGGCCAGCAGCACGCCCAGGCCGAAGGGGAAGTAGCCGGGACCGGGACGGGCCGATGAGCCAAAGCTGTATTCGGTGGAACCCCAGGCGAAGGCAATGCCCACCAGCACGAACATCAGCCCCGACCAGAAGTCTCTCTGGCTCTTGATCTTCATAGCGAATCCTCGCGTCGATGTCTTTGACGCGCGATTCTAGGCAGCGGGGGTGCCCTGCCCTGTGTGGTTTCCACGTAAGGAGAAACAGCCTGTCAGCCTTCCCACTGCGGCGTACTGCGCAGCACCTCGTCCAGCGTGGTCAGGCCCTCGGCCACCTTCATGGCACCGGCCAGGCGCAGCGGGCGCAGGCCCTCCTGCACCGCCACGCGGCGCATCGCCGAGGTGTCGGTGACCGGATGCAGATGCGCTTTCACGCCCTCGCTGAGGGTCAGCAGCTCGTACAGGCCGGCACGGCCGCGGAAGCCGGTGTTGCGGCATTCCAGGCAGCCCACCGGCTGGTAGGGCTTGACGCCGCCATTCATGCGCCAGTGCTTGAGCATGTCATTGAGGGTGTCGCGCGTCACCGCCGGATCGGGCTTCTTGCAGTGCACGCACAGGGTGCGCACCAGGCGCTGGGCCAGCACGCCAATCACCGTGGCATTGATCAGATAGCTGGGCACGCCCAGGTCGGTGAGGCGGGTGATGGCCGAGACGGCGTCGTTGGTGTGCAGGGTGCTGAACACCAGGTGGCCGGTCAGCGAGGCCTGGATCGCCATCTCGGCCGTCTCCAGATCGCGGATCTCGCCCACCATGATGATGTCCGGGTCCTGCCGCATCAGCGCACGCAGGCCCTCGGCGAAGCCGAAGTCCAGCGCCGTCTGCACCTGGGTCTGGTTGAAGGCCGGCTCGATCATCTCGATCGGATCCTCCACGGTGCAGACGTTCACCTCCTCGGTGGCCAGGCGCTTGAGCGTCGAGTACAGGGTGCTGGTCTTGCCGCTGCCGGTGGGGCCGGTCACCAGGATGATGCCGTGGGCTTGGGTGGTGAGGCGGTTCCAGCGCTCGGCGTCGTGGGCGGTGAAGCCAAGCTGGTCAAGATCCTTGAGCGCGGTGTCGGGGTCGAAGATGCGCATCACCATCTTCTCGCCGAAGGCGGTGGGCAGGGTCGAGAGCCGCATTTCCACTTCGTCGCCGGCAGGGTTGCGCGTCTTGATGCGGCCGTCCAGCGGGCGGCGGCGCTCCACCACGTCCATGCGGCCCAGCAGCTTGATGCGTGAGGTCATCGCGCTCATCACCGAGGGCGGCAGCTGGTAGACGGTGTGCAGCACGCCGTCGATGCGGAAACGGATCACGCCCATCTCGCGGCGCGGCTCCAGATGGATGTCGCTGGCGCGCTGGTCGAAGGCGTATTGCCACAGCCAGTCCACCACCTGCACGACGCCCTGGTCATTGGCATCCAACTGCTTGTTGCTGCGCCCCAGCTCCACCAGCTGCTCGAAGCTGGAGACCTGGGTGACCTCGCCGGTCTTGGTGGCGGCACGCACCGAGCGCGCCAGGGTAAAGAACTCGGTGGTGTAGCGCGCAATTTCCAGCGGGGAGGCAATCACCAGCTTGATGCTCTTGCGCGTGTGCGATTCGATTTGCGCCACCCAGGCGGTATCGAAGGGCTCGGAGGTCGCGATGGTCACATCCGTCAGCCCCACCAGCACCGGCAGGCAGCGCTTGGCCTCGGCATAGCCCACCGACATCACGTCGGCGATGCGGCCCACATCCACCTTGAGCGGGTCGATGCGCAGATAGGGCAGCTTCAGGTGCGCGGCCAGCCACTCGGAGAGGGCGTCCACATCCAGCGACTTGCCATTGGCCACCCGCGTCAGCCCCGCGTGGCCCAGTCGCACCAGCGGATGCAGGGAACTATCGCCGGCCGCGAAGCGCTGCTCGGTGCGCAGCACCTGGGCCTCGTCGATCACGCCATCCTCGCGCAACCAGTGCAGCAGCTTGCGCCACTCCAGCCGCCCGCCGGGCTGGGCTGCCGGTGCAGCCACGTCGCTGCCGCTCTTGCTGCTGTGCTTGCTGCTGTTCATGTCTGGGGCTCGGCCACGAGCTGGTTGATGATGGACAGGGGCAGCGGCCTCACCAGGCGCAGCCATTTGCGCGCGGGCAAGTCGTACTGCGACTCGATGGTAGCCGCTCGACGCTCGAGTTCCTCGCGCTCCGGCACCTGCACACCACGCGCCGCCACCACGATGGTGTTGCCCTCCTTGGTGGGCGCCAGGCTCCACACCTGGTCGCTGCCGAACACCTTGGCAATGCGAGACGCGCTGCGCGCAAAGCTGGCATCGCGGCCGAACAGGTTCACCGTCATCAGCCCGCCCTCGGCCAGCAGGCCGCGGCAATGCGCGTAAAAGGCCTCGTCGTCCAGCACCGGCGAGGCCGCGTCGTGGTCGTAGAGGTCCACATTCAGCACCTGCACCGTCTGAAGGCGCTCGGGCTCGGCCACCCAGCGGGCGGCGTCCTCGTTGTAAACGGTCAGGCGCGCATCGTCCTCGGGCAGGTGGAACCAGGCGCGGCAGGCCGAGATCACGGTCGGGTTGATCTCCACCGCGCTGGTTTTCATACGCAGCACCTTGTGGCAGAAACGCGTGATCGCAGCGGCGCCCAGGCCCAGCTGCACCGCATGCCCCTGGCGCAGCTCGGCGCCATCGCGCCACAGCATCCAGGCCATCATGCGCTGCACATATTCCAGCTCCAGGGCCTGGGGTTTGCGGATGCGCATGGCGCCCTGCACCCAGATGCTGTCCAGGTGCAGAAAGCGCACGCCGTCGAACTCCGACAGGGTGGCGGGCGCCCATTCAGCCTTGCCGGGCTTGGACTTCTTCGTGTTCTTGCTGCTCATATCAATCCATGTCGTGCGAACACTTGGCTCCAGGCGGCCAGCTTGCGCTCGAAGGACCAACTGGCATTCGCCGGGCTGGTCGAGGGTAGCTGGTAGACCGGCAGGCCAAAGGCCGCGGTGACGCGCAGGGTGCGCGCCGATTCCCCACCATTGTGGGCGATGGCCTGCAGATTCGGCAGCAGGGAAACCAGGGCCGCCAGATCGTTGGGCCGGGGGGCGCGTATGGCGGCATCCAGGCTACCCTCGCGCTCGCAGCTGGCATAGACATCCCAGATGGCCAGCCCATGGCACTGCGCGGCTGCCACGCGCTCCGCATAGGACATGGCAGGCAAGTCCTGACCCCAGAGCGCAGCGAGAATGCGCCAGAACTGGTTGCGCGGATGGCCGTAATACTGCTGCGCCTGCAGCGAGGCGACACTCGGGAAGCTGCCAAGCAGCAACAGGCGCGCCGCCGGCGACCAGATCGGTGCCAGGCCCTCCAGACGCGGGCCGCTCAATTTATTCACAGGGAGTCTTTAGCAAATGAATACCGCCGCCAATACGGAAGCCATCTGGCATTTTCTCAGCACCCAGGGGGCCGACTTCGGGCTCAAGATCCTGGCGGCCCTGGCCGCCTGGGTGGTGGGCCGCTGGCTGATCAATCTGCTGGTGCGGCTCTTCACCGCCGCGCTGGAGCGCGGCAAACGCATCGACTCCACGCTCTCCACCTATCTGCGCTCCATCCTCACGGTGCTCCTGAACATCGTGCTGGTGCTGGCGATCCTGGACATCTTCGGCATCCAGACCACCTCGTTCGCCGCCCTGCTGGCCGGCGCGGGCCTGGCGATCGGCACCGCCTGGGGCGGCCTGCTGACCCATTTCGCCGCCGGCGTCTTCATGCAGGTGCTGCGCCCCTTCAAGGTGGGCGACTTCGTGCAGGTGGGCGGCGTGGTCGGCACCGTCACCGAGATCGGTCTGTTCGGCACCACCGTGACCACGCCCGACAATGTGCAGACCATCGTCGGCAACAACAAGATCTTCTCGGACACGATCCAGAACTTCTCCACCCTGCCCCACCGCCGGGTGGACTGCGTGGCCAAGGTGGCCAACTCGGTGGATCCGCTGGACGCGATCGCGCGCCTGCGCACGGCCGTGGCCGCGATCCCGAACGTCAAGGCCACACCCGCCCCCGACATCGAGATCATGAGCTTCACCCCCGAGGGCCCGCTGCTGTGCGTGCGACCCTACGCCCACACCGACCACTACTGGCAGGTCTATTTCGACACCCACAAGGCAGTGGTGGCGACCTTTGGTGCGGCCGGCTACCCGGTGCCCGAGACGCCTATCGCGCCCCGCAACCGCGAAGTCTGATCAGGCCGCCAAACGCGGCAGCGCCGCACACACATTCGCGCTCGTGATCGCTGCCGTCTGCGCCGGCGTCCAGCCGCGCAGGGCCGCCAGGCTTTCCGCAATGCGCGGCAACTCGGCCGGCTCGTTGCGGCCCGTGCCGTCACCCGCCGCGCGCTGCTCGGCGGTCTTGTAGAGCCAATGCGGCGGGATGTCGGGTGCATCGGTTTCCAGCACTAGCGCCGTCTCGGGCAGGGTTTGGGCGAGGCGGCGGATCTGCAGCGAACGCTCGTAGGTGAGCGTGCCGCCGAAGCCCAGCTTGAAACCCAGTGCAAGAAAGCCGGCCGCCTGCTGCTCGCTGCCGTTGAAGGCATGGGCAATGCCGCCGGCCACGGTCACACGCCGCAGCCCGGCCAGCAACTGGTCGGCACTGCGTCGCACATGCAGCAGCACCGGCAGCGCGAAGCGACGCGCCAGCCTGAGCTGCTCCAGATAGAAGTGCTGCTGGCGCTGCGCGTCCAGGCCCGGCACGAAGAAGTCCAGGCCGATCTCGCCGACGGCCACCAGATGCGGATCATCGCGGCAGCGCTCCAGCCGCTCGGCCAGCAGGGTCAGGTCTTGCTCCTGGGCCCGCATCACGTAGAGCGGGTGAATGCCCAGCGCATAGGCAAAGCCGTGGCGATGCGCCAGTTCGCGCACGCTGTCGAAATCGAAGGGCGCCACCGCCGGCAGCACCATCTGGCGCACGCCCGCCGCCTGCGCGCGCGCCACCACCGCCTCACGATCCGCGTCGAACTCCGGCGCGTCCAGGTGGCAGTGGCTGTCTATCCACACTAGCGGAACACCACCGTGCGGTTGCCGTTCATCAGCACCCGATGCTCGGCGTGCCACTGAATCGCGCGGGCCAGCGTCACGCATTCGACGTCGCGGCCGATCGCCACCAGCTGCTCGGGCGGCATGCTGTGGTCGATGCGCGCCACCTCCTGCTCGATGATGGGGCCCTCGTCGAGATGCGAGGTCACGTAATGGGCGGTGGCGCCGATCAGCTTGACGCCGCGCTCATGCGCCTGGTGATAGGGCTTGGCGCCCTTGAAGCTGGGCAGGAAGCTGTGGTGGATGTTGATGGCCCGGCCCGACAGGTACTCGCACAACTCGGGCGAGAGGATTTGCATATAGCGCGCCAGCACCACCAGGTCGATCTGGTTCTCCTCCACCACCTCGCGGATCTTGCGCTCCTGCGCCTGCTTCTGCTCCTCGCTGGCGTTCAGCAGCGGGAAGTGGTGAAACGGGATGTTGTGCGAGGCCGCGAGCTGGTAGAAGTCGCGGTGATTGGAGACGATGGCCGGGATCTCGATCGGCAGATGGTTGGTCTGCACGCGGAACAGCAGGTCGTTGAGGCAGTGCCCCAGCTTGGAGACCAGCAGCAGCACGCGCGTCTTGGCGGCGCTGGCCACCAGCTCCCAGTCCATCTTCAAACGCTCGGCATGGCCGGCAAAGGCCTGGCGCAGGGCCTGGGCCTGCATTGGCCTGGCGCATTCGAATTCGATGCGCATGAAGAAGCGCTGGTGTGCCGCATCGCCATGCTGGGCCGAGGTGAGGATGTTGCCGCCCTGCTCCAGCAGAAAGCCGGTGACGGTGTGCACGATGCCGGGCTGGTCGGGGCAGCTGAGCTTGAGGATGAAGCGGGTAGTCATGCGGGGATGCTACTGCAGGGTTGCGGCGGCCAGGCCACCGGCGAGATTCAAGCGGGTTTCACATTGGGCCGCCAGCGCCTGGTCGTGGGTGACCATCACAAAGGCCGTGCCCTGCTCGCGCGCCATCGCCAGCATCAGCTCGAACACCGCCTGCGCGGTGCCGCGGTCCAGATTGCCAGTGGGCTCGTCGGCCAGCACGCAGGCCGGCTTGGTGACCAGGGCGCGCGCAATCGCCACGCGCTGGCGCTCGCCGCCCGAAAGCTCGCCCGGCCGGTGCGCCACGCGCGCGCCCAGGCCCACGCGTGCCAGCATCGCCGCGGCCACCTCGCGCGCCCGGCCCAGCGGCATGCGGCGTATGCGCAGCGGCATGGCCACGTTGTCCACCGCACTGAACTCGGGCAGCAGGTGGTGGAACTGGTAGACAAAGCCCAGATGCTGGTTGCGCCACTCGCCGCGCGCGGTCTCGCTCAGGCGTGCCAGGTCCTCACCCATCAGGCTGACACGGCCGGCGCTGGGCTGGTCCAGCCCGCCCAGCAGGTGCAGCAAGGTGCTCTTGCCCGAACCCGAGGCGCCGACGATGGCCAGGGTCTGGCCACGCTTCACCGTCAGGTCCACGCCCGACAGCACCTGCACGTTCAGGCCGCCTTCGCTGAAGCGCTTCGACAGCCCCAGCCCCTGCAGCACGATGCTCGGCTCATTCATAACGCAGCGCCTCCGCGGGTTGCACGCGGCTGGCACGCCAGCTCGGGTAGAGCGTGGCCAAAAAGGCCAGGATCAAGGAGGTGATGGCAATCGGCACGATGTCCCCCGACTGCGGATCGCTGGGCATGCGGGTGATCATGTAGATGCTGCCGGGCAGGAACTGGGTGTTGAGCAGGCGCTCGATGGCCGGCACGATCACGTCCAGGTTGAAGGCCACCAGCAGACCCAGGCCCACGCCCGAGAGCGTGCCGATCACGCCCGAGGCCGCGCCTTGCACCATGAAGATGCTCATGATGGAGCGCGGGCTGGCACCCAGGGTGCGCAGGATGGCGATGTCGGCCTGCTTGTCGGTCACCGTCATCACCAGGGTGGAGACCAGGTTGAAGGCCGCCACCGCGACGATCAGGGTCAGGATGATGCCCATCATGCGCTTCTCGACCTGCACCGCGTCGTACCAGTTGGCATTGGTGCGGGTCCAATCGCGCACGCGGATCTCGGGGCCCATGCTGCGCGCGAGCTGGTCGGCCACCTGACGCGCCTCATGCACGTCCCGCAGCTTGAGCTGCACGCCGGTGGGTCCGGCCACCTTGAAGAATTTGGCGGCGTCGGCCACATGGATCAGCGCCATGCCGCTGTCGTATTCATAGTGGCCGGCGTTGAACACGCCCACCAGGGTGAAGGTCTTCAGCCGCGGCGTCACGCCCACCGGCGAAACATCGCCGCTGGGCGCCACCACGGTGATCTTGTCGCCCTCGGCCACGCCCAGCTGGCGCGCCAGCTCGATGCCCAGCACGATGCCCCAGGTGCCAGGCTTCAGGCGCGCCAGCGCGCCATCCTTCAGCTGCGCGGCCAGCGGGGTGACGGTGGCCTCCTCGGCCGGCGAGATGCCGCGCACGATGGCGCCGCGCATGTCCTCGCCGCGCGCGATCAGCACTTGCGAGGCCACAAAGGGTGCCGCCGCCACCACGGCGGGGTTCTCGCGCGCCTTCGCCGCCGTGGCCTGCCAGTCGGCCAGGCCCTCGCCCTGGTAGGAGAGCAGCTCCACATGCGAGATCACCGAGAGCATGCGGTCGCGCACCTCTTTTTGAAAGCCGTTCATCACCGAGAGCACGATGATGAGCGCCGCCACGCCCAGCGCGATGCCCAGCACCGAGACGCCGGAGATGAAGGAGATGAAGCGGTTGCGCCGCCCGCCGCGGCCGGCGCGGGTGTAGCGCCAGCCGACTTGCAGTTCGTAAGGCCAATTCATGGGGCTGGATTATGCGGGCGGCCTCGGGGCAATCCCCGGCCTTGACATGGGCCGAGCTCCGGCATGATGGAGGAGCTGCACCGCCCTGTATCCGGAATACCCATGCCCTTGTCGCCGTCACGCCTGCTGCTGCTGCTCAGTTGCTTCGCCCCGACATGCTGGGCCGGCACGACGCTGGACGTGGGCGTGCCGGAGCCGAATACGCTGGCGAGCATGGCGCAGGCCGTGCTGCAGCGCGCGTATTCCAAGCTGGACATCGAAATGCGCCCTCAGGTGTTGCCGCTGCGCCGCGCCCTGCTGATGGCCGAAGCGGGCGAGCTCGATGGTGATCTGATGCGCAATGCTGCGGTGTTGAAGGACAGCCCCAATTTGCTCACCGTGCAAGTGCCGGTGGCGGTCGCCGTGTACTCGGTGTACCGGCGCGGCGACTGCCCGCAGCGCATCAGTGCCGCGGAGCTGGCCGACAAACGCGTGGCCTACTTCCGCGGCATACGCGCCATCGAGATGCTGCTGCCCGCCCAGGCGCTGCTGGCCGCCAGCAACAGTTGGGACGCCTTGCGCCATGTACAGCAGGGCATCACCGAGTACGCCATCGGCATGCAGAACGAAAGCGATGCCCTGCTGGCCAGCCATGGGGTGAAGAACGTCTGCCGTATTGCCGAACCCATCAGCATCACGCCGCTCTTCCACGCCTTGCACAAGCGCCACGCCGCCCTGGTGCCGCGCCTGGAGGCAGTGCTGCGCGAGATGGACAAACAGGGCGAGATCGCGCGCATCTGGGCCACCGAGGAGAAGCGCGCCTTCGATGGCGCGCAGCGCGAGGTGCCCTGACAGCTGCCCGTCCTCAGTGCGCCTCGTCCCAGTTGCTGCCCACGCCCACCTCGGCCAGCAGCGGCACCTTGAGCTGGGCCACGCCGGCCATCAGCGCCGGCACCTGGGCCTTGACCCAGTCCAGCTCGGCATCGGGCACCTCGAACACCAACTCGTCGTGCACCTGCATGACGATGCGGGTCTGCTTGCCTTGCGCGTCCAGCGCGGCCTGCACCGCGATCATGGCGAGCTTGATGAGGTCGGCCGCCGTGCCCTGCATGGGCGCGTTGATGGACTGGCGCTCGGCACCGGCCTTGCGCGGGCCGTTGCCGCCCTTGATCTCGGGCAGATAGATGCGGCGGCCGAACAGGGTCTCCACATAACCCAGCTCGGCGGCGCGCGCCTTGGTGTCGTCCATATAGCGCTTCACGCCGGCAAAGCGGGTGAAGTAGCGATCGATATAGTCCTTGGCGGCCTTCTGCTCGATACCCAATGACTGGGCCAGGCCAAAGGCGCCCATGCCGTAGATGAGGCCGAAGTTGATGGTCTTGGCGTAGCGGCGCTGCTCGGTCGTGACCTCGGCCACCGGCGTGCCGAACACCTCGCTGGCGGTGGCGCGGTGCACGTCCATGCCTTCGCCGAAGGCGCGCAGCAGGCCCGGGTCCTCGCTGATATGGGCCATGATGCGCAGCTCGATCTGCGAATAGTCGGCGCTGACGATGTGATGCCCGGCCGGCGCCACAAAGGCCTCGCGCACGCGCCGGCCCTCGGCGGTGCGAATGGGAATGTTCTGCAGGTTCGGGTCGTTGCTGGAGAGCCGGCCCGTCACCGCCACCGCCTGCGCATAGTTGGTGTGCACGCGACCGGTCTGGGCGTTCACCATCAGCGGCAGCTTGTCGGTGTAGGTGCTCTTGAGCTTGGCCAGGCCCCGGTACTCGAGGATCTTGGCGGGCAGCGGGTAATCGGCCGCCAGCTTGTCCAGCACCTCCTCGTCCGTGGAGGGCGCGCCGGTGGCGGTCTTCTTCACCACCGGCAGGCCCAGCTTGGTGAAGAGGATCTCGCCGATCTGCTTGGGGCTGCCCATATTGAAGGGCTGGCCGGCGCTGCTGTAGGCCTCCTGCTCGATCAGCACCAGGCGCTGCGCCAGCTCATGGCTTTGCGCCTGCAGGCGCGCGGCGTCGATCAGCACGCCATTGCGCTCGATGCGCGCCAGCAGGGCCGACACGGGCATCTCGATCTGCTCGTAGACGAACGTCAGCCCGGCCTCGGCCTGCAGCTTGGGGTACAGCAACTCATGCACCTGCAAGCACATGTCCGAGTCTTCGCTGCTGTATTCGGCAGCCTTGGCCACGTCCACCTGGGCAAACGGGATCTGGTGCACGCCCTTGCCGCACAGGTCCTCGTAGCTCAGGCCGGCGCGGCCCAGGTAGCGCTCGCCCAGGGCGCCCAGGCCATGGGTCTTGTGCGCCTCCAGCACATAGCTTTGCAACATGGTGTCGTGCGCATAGCCGGCCACCGCGATGCCGTGATTGGCCAGCACATGGGTGTCGTACTTGATGTTCTGGCCCAGCTTCTTCTTGCCGGCGTCCTCCAGCCAGGGTTTGAGCCTGGCCAGCACCTCGTCCAGCGGCAGCTGCGCGGGCGCATCCGGCCCGGCATGGCGCAGCGGGATATAGCAGGCCTCACCGGCCTGCACGCTGAAGGACAGGCCGACGATGCGCGCCTGCATGCCGTCCAGGCTGTCGGTCTCGGTATCGAGCGCGGTGAGCGTCGCGGCGTTCAAGCGGGCCAGCCAGGCGTCGAACTGTTCCCAGCTCAGCACCGTCTCATAGCGCTTGTCGACAACAGCCGCCGGCGGCGCGTCGGCAAACATGTCCTGCGTGCCCTGCATGCCCGGAGCAAGCGGCGCGGGCTTGGCAGCGGCGGCTGCCCCACCCTCCAACTCGCGCAGCCAGGTCTTGAAGCCGTAGCGCTTGTAGAAATCCTGCAGCGCGGCCTGGTCCACGGCCTTCAGCGCCAGCGCATCCAGCGCCGGCCAACCGGGCACATGACCGCTCAGATCGCAATCCAGCACCACGGTGACGAGCTTGCGGCCCGTCGGCAGCCAGTCCAGAGCCCTGCGCAGGTTCTCGCCGGCCACGCCCTTGATCTGGTCCGCGCTGGCGATCACGCCGTCCAGCGAGCCGTACTCGGCAATCCATTTGGCGGCGGTCTTGGGGCCCACCTTCTCCACGCCGGGCACGTTGTCCACGGTGTCGCCCATCAGGCTGAGGTAATCGATGATGCGGTCCGGCGCCACGCCGAACTTGGCCAGCACGCCGGCCTCGTCCAGGCGCTCGGGCGGCTTGCTCATGGTGTTGATGAGGCTGACGTCGGGGTTCACCAGCTGGGCCAGGTCCTTGTCGCCGGTGGCGATCACCACGCGGTGGCCGCTCTCGGCCCCCAGCTTGGCGAGCGTGCCGATGGCATCATCGGCCTCGATGCCGGGCACTTCCAGCACCGGCCAGCCCAGCAGCTTCACCACCTCGTGGATAGGCGCGATCTGCTCGCGCAGCGCATCGGGCATGGGGGCGCGCTGGGCCTTGTATTCGGGGTACCAGGCGTCACGGAAGGTCGGGCCCTTGGCATCGAAGACGCAGGCCGCATGCTCGGCACCCACATCCTCGCGCAGCTTCTTCATCATCGCCACCAGGCCGTGCACCGCCCCGGTGGGCTGGCCCTCGGGGCCGCGCAGATCGGGCAGGGCGTGGTAGGCACGGTATAGGAAGCTGGAACCGTCGACCAGCAGCAGGATGGGTTTGTCGCTCATGGGAGGCATTGTCACGCAGGCTCTAGAATCGCTGCCATGAGCATTGCCCATTTGCACGAGACCGCCGCCCGCCCCAATCACAGCCAGGCGCGGCGCGGCGCAGCCTACCAGGCCTGCCGTGCGGTGATGCTGGGTCTGCTGCTCGTGCTGGGCGCCACCGCGCCGCATGCCGAACCGGCCCCCGATGCCAAGGTCGAGCGCACCGTGATCGAAGACGATGCGGTGCGCGTGGAAGAGCTGCGCGAGCGCGGCCAGACCCGCCAGGTAACGGTACAGAACAAGGGCAGCAAGGCGCCGGCCTATGAAATCCTGATGGGCGATGGCAGCCGCGACCTTTCGCAAGGCCCGGGCTCGACGCGCGGCGCCGCCGGGCAGCGCGTCTGGCGCCTGCTGGATTTCTGAGCCGGCGCGCGCCGCGCGGCTCACTCCAACCTCCTTTCTTCCCCTTCATGGCTGTATTCACCGAAGTCACGCAGGCCGAGGCGCAAGCCCTGCTGAGCCGTCTGGACCTGGGCACCCTCAGCTCGCTGCGCGGCATCACCGCCGGCATCGAGAACACCAACTACTTCGCCAGCAGCGAGCGCGGCGACTATGTGCTGACGGTGTTCGAGCGCCTCAGCTTCGAGCAGCTGCCCTTCTATCTGCGGCTGATGCAGCACCTGGCGCGCAAGGGCGTGGCCGTGCCCGATCCGCAGGCCGATGCCACGGGCGAGATCCTGCACAGCATCCAGGGCAAGCCGGCCGCGGTGGTGAACCGCCTGCGTGGTGGCCACCAGCTGGCGCCCGACCTGTTTCATTGCGAGCAGGTGGGCGCGGGTCTGGCGCGCCTGCATCTGGCGGGTCAGGACTTCCCGCTGCAGCAAGCCAATCTGCGCGGCCTGGCCTGGTGGCGCGAGACCGTGCCGGTGGTGCTGCCCTATCTGGACGCCTCTCAGGCCGAGCTGATCAGCGCCGAGCTGGCCTTCCAGAACGCGCTGGCCGCTTCCGCCGAGTATGCCGAGCTGCCGCGCGGCCCCATCCATGCCGACCTGTTCCGCGACAACGTCATGTTCGACGGTCTGCCCGGCCGCGAGCGCCTGAGCGGCTTCTTCGATTTCTACTTTGCCGGCGTCGATAGCTTTGCGTTCGACCTCTCGGTGTGCATCAACGACTGGTGCATCGACCTGGCCAGCGGCCGCCTCGACGAGCAGCGTGCCCAGGCCTTCGTGAATGCCTACGAGGGCGTGCGGCCCCTGAGCGGCGCCGAGCACCGCCTGTTGCCGGGCATGCTGCGCGCCGCGGCGCTGCGCTTCTGGATCTCGCGCCTGTGGGACTTCCACCTGCCGCGCGATGCCGCCCTGCTCAAGCCCCATGACCCGACGCATTTCGAGCGGGTACTGCGCGCGCGCATTGCCGAGCCCTGGCACGCCTTGAAGGATTGACCTTGAGTGCTTCTTCGTCTTCGATGATCCTGCATCTGCAAACCGTGCCGGCACGCAACGGCGCGCTGTGGGTGCGGCATGGCCTGAAGGTGTTCCAGCGCAAGCCGCTGGCGCTCACCGGCCTGTTCGGCATCTTCATGTTCCTGGGCTTTGCGCTGATGCTGATCCCGGCGCTGGGCCCGCTGCTGCTGCTGGCCACGCTGCCGCTGGTGTCGCTGGGCTTCATGCTGGCCACCCACCAGGTGCTGCAGGCGCAGACCCCCACCGTGGCGGTGTTCGTCGCGCCGCTGCAGCTGACGCCGGAACGCCGCCGCACCCAGCTCACGCTCGGCGTCGCCTATGCACTGGCCACCGTGGCCATCATGTTTTTCAGCGACTGGGTCGACGGCGGCAGCTTTGCGGCCCTGCAGGAGCTGCTGGGCAAGGGCGATGTGGACGAGGCCGCGCTGGAGGCCGCCCTGGCCGAGCCGCGCCTGCTGTGGGGCGCGGTGACGCGCCTGGGTCTGGCCACCCTGCTCTCCATTCCCTTCTGGCACGCGCCGGCCCTGGTGCACTGGGGCGGCCAGGGCGCGCTGCAAGCGCTGTTCTCCAGCACCCTGGGCGTGTGGCGCAACAAGACCGCCTTTGCGCTCAGCGCGGCATGCTGGGGCGGCCTGGCGCTGGGCTTCAGCTCGCTGCTGACCCTGGTGCTGTCGCTGCTGGGCCTGGGCAAGCTGCTGCCCATGCTGATTCTGCCGGCCGGCCTGATGCTCTCGACCATGTTCTACAGCTCGCTGTACTTCACCTTCGTCGACTGCTTCATGTTCGGCGCACCGCGCGATCTGCTCAGCGAGAAGCGCTGAGCCTCCTGCCCCTCCAACGGCCCCGGCAATACCGGGGCCGTTTTTCATGGTGGGCGCATTCATCGTCCTGACATACCGAGTTCCTACAGTCGCGCCGCGGCCGGAGCCCTGTGCCCCGGCATTCAGTTGACGACCCTAGAACCGGAAGCCAGACCATGTCCAAGCCTACCCATCCCTCCCGCCGCCAGGCCCTGAAGTTCCTGGGCACCCCGCTGATGCTGCCCCTGGGCGGCCTTGCCGCCGCCAGCCTGACGGCCTGCGGCGGTGGCGATGATGACGCGCCGGCGCCCACGCCCACCCCTGCGCCGGTGATCTTCAGCTCGGCCAGCTTCTCCGCCATGGCCGCCCCCAGCCTGGCGGTGCCGGCCGACATGGCCAAGACCCTGGTGGCCTCGAGCCTGGACGTGACGCTCAGCGACGGCAGCAAGCAGAGCTTCAAGCTGGCCTACCAGGCCTTCTTCCTGACCGGCGACCTGGTGCCGGACGGCAAGGGCGGCACCATCCAGGCCGGTGCCTACTTCGACATCAACAACAAGCCCATCATCGACACCACGGTGGCCGGCAAGGAGCGCCAGTTCTTCTCCGACTCACCCGACGGCACCTCACTGCTGAGCCTGCCTAACGCCTCGGTGACGGGCGTGAAGGGCAAGCCGGTGTTCGCCGTGGTGCAGTTCGAATACACCACCTGGGCGCAGGACGGCAAGACCGATATGTACGGCAAGCTGCCCTCGCCCATCGCCGTGCTGACGCTGGACCAGGACCCCGCCACCGGCAAGCTGAGCCTGGTGAAGTACCACAACGTCGACACCTCGGCGGCCCATGGTCTGTGGATCACCTGCGGCTCCAGCCTCTCGCCCTGGGGCACCCACCTCTCCAGCGAAGAGTACGAGCCCGACGCCTTCACCATCGCCGGCAACTCGATGTTCAAGGCCTTCAGCAAGAACACCTTCGGCGACGAGACCAAGGCCAACCCCTACCATTACGGCCACCTGCCCGAGGTGACGGTGAACGTCGACGGTACCGGCAGCATCAAGAAGCATTACTGCCTGGGCCGCATCTCGCACGAGCTGATCCAGGTGATGCCCGACAACCGCACCGCCATCATGGGTGACGACGCCACCAATGGCGGCTTCTTCATGTTCGTGGCCGACAAGGAGAAGGATCTCTCCGCCGGCAGCCTCTACGTGGCCAAGTTCGGAGCCGGCTTCTCCATCGACCCCAGCGCCGCCGGTGCCGCGCTGAGCTGGATCAAGCTCGGCTCGGCCACCAGCGCCGAGATCGAGAAACTGGCCGACACGCTCAAGCCCACCGACATCATGGAAGTGGCCACCACCGATCCCAAGGATGCCAGCTTCGGCAAAATCTACCTGGATGGCAAGATCCAGTGGGTCAAGGTCAAGCCCGGCATGGAAAAGGCCGCTGCCTTCCTGGAAACGCACCGCTATGCGGGCCTGGTGGGCGGCACCATGGCCTTCACCAAGATGGAAGGCACGACGGTCAACATCAAGGACAAGATCGCCTACTCGGCGCTGCAGAACATGCAGAAGTCGATGGTGAAGGGCAACTCCGCCAACAACCCCGAGTACCCCGTGGCGCTGGACAAGGCACTGAATGCCGGCGGCGTGCTGGCTCACACCCTGAGCGCTGGCCAGAAGGATACGGCCGGTGCCGCCATCAACAGCGAGTGGGTACCCTCGCTGACCAAGACCCTGCTGGTGGGCGAGGACATCGCCGCTGACGCGCTGGGCAATCTGGCCCACCCCGACAAGATCGGCGCGCCCGACAACCTGAAGTTCTCGGAGAAACTGCGCACCCTCTTCATCGGTGAGGACAGCAGCTACCACGTCAACAATTTCATCTGGGCCTACAACGTCGACACCAAGACGCTGAGCCGTCTGGCCTCCATGCCCTCGGGCGCCGAGGCCACCGGCCTGGGTGTGGTGGATGACCTGAATGGCTGGACCTACATCACCAGCAACTTCCAGCATCCCGGCGACTGGATCACGCCGGGCCTGCACGACAAGGTGAAGGCCACGCTGGACCCGCTGGTGCGCGCCAACTACAAGGACCGCTTCGGCGCCGCCGTCGGCTATCTGACCGCGGAAGCCACTAGCCTCAAGCTCGGCAAGCTGTAAAGCCGCAGCAGCGACATGACACGGGCGCCCATAATGGGCGCCCGTTTGTCATTCAATTGTTCACCATGAGAAGCCTCACGCTCGCCCTGATCGCGCCCTGCCTCGCCCTGAGCGGCTGCGCCGTCGTCAGCGTGGCCGGCACGGTGGTCAGCACCACCGTCTCGGTGGCCTCCACCGTCGTCACCACCGGAGTCAAGGTCACCGGCAAGGTGGTGGAGAAGACCGTGGATGTGGTGACGGGTGGCGAGGCGGCGCCCGCCCAATAAGGCTCGATCAATCGATCGGCGTCAGCTTGGCCACCGCCAACGCCAGCCACTTCATACCGTGGCGGCCGAAGTTGACTTGCGCGCGCGCATCCTGGCCGCCGCCTTCCAGCGTCACCAGCACGCCCTCGCCGAACTTGTTGTGGAACACGCCCTTGCCGACGCGCAGGCCGCCGTACTCGTTGCCGACCTTTTGCGCCGCCGCCTGCTTCATGGTCTGCGGCACCGGGGCCACATAGGCAGGCTTCTCGACCCGGCCCGCGCCGACCATGGACTTGAGGCCCGAGCCACGCTCCCAGGCACTCTGGTACTCGCGCGCAAAGCCCGAGCCAAAACCCTGGTTGCGCGGCGTCAGCCATTTCAGCGATGCCTCGGGCAACTCCTCGAGGAAGCGGCTCTTCACGTTGTAGCGCGTCTGGCCGTGCAACATGCGGGTCTGGCTGAAGCTCAGGTAGAGGCGCTGGCGCGCGCGCGTGATCGCCACATACATCAGGCGTCGCTCTTCTTCCAGGCCATCGCCGTCGGAGAGCGAGTTCTCGTGCGGGAACAGGCCCTCTTCCAGGCCGGTGATGAAGACGGCGTCGAACTCCAGGCCCTTGGCGGAATGGACGGTCATGAGCTGGATCGCGTCCTGGCCCGCCTGGGCCTGGTTGTCGCCGGCCTCCAGCGAGGCGTGGGTGAGAAAGGCCGCCAAGGGCGACATGATCTCCCCCGACTCCGGGTCGGGGGAGACGCCAGGAATTGAGCTCCCGCCCTGAATCCCTCCCTCCAAGAGGGAGGGACTGCCGAGTTCGTCGACGGGTAGTCCCACCGCATCCTTGCCAAAGCCCTCCTGGGTGACGAAGGCCTCGGCGGCATTGATCAACTCGTCCAGGTTCTCCAGGCGTTCGGCGCCGTCCTTGTCGTTGCGGTAGAACTCCGCCAGGCCCGAGGTCTCGAGCAGCTGCGAGATGATCTCGCGCAGGGTCAGGCCTTGCGTGAGATTGCGCATCGATTCGATCAGGTTCACGAAGCCGGCCAGGTTGCTGCCACCCTTGCCCGCCACCGCGCCCACGCTCTGGTAGAGGCTGCGGCCGCTGGCGCGCGCGGCGTCCTGCAGCAGCTCGATGGTGCGCGCGCCGATGCCGCGCGCCGGGAAGTTCACCACGCGCAGAAAGCTGGTGTCATCGTTGGCGTTCTCGATCAGGCGCAGATAGGCCAGCGCATGCTTGACCTCGGCACGCTCGAAGAAGCGCAGGCCGCCATATACGCGGTACGGGATGCCGGCATTGAAGAGCGCCGACTCCAGCACGCGCGACTGCGCATTGCTGCGGTACAGGATGGCGATCTCCTGGCGCGGCATGCCCTGGCGGTGCAGGGCCTGGGCCTCTTCCAGCAACCACTGCGCCTCGGCGAAATCGCTGGCGGATTCGTTCACCCGCACCGGCTCGCCGGGGCCCATTTCGGTGCGCAGGTTCTTGCCCAGGCGGTGGCTGTTGCGGCTGATCAGCTCGTTGGCGGCGTCCAGGATGTTGCCAAAGCTGCGGTAGTTCTGCTCCAGCTTGACCACCTTCTTGACGCGGTACTCGCGCTCGAAGTCGGCCATATTGCCGACACGCGCGCCGCGGAAGGCGTAGATGCTCTGGTCGTCGTCGCCCACCGCGAACACACCCTGGCCCGCGCCCGGCGGCGCGAACATCTTCAACCAGGCGTACTGCAGCTTGTTGGTGTCCTGGAACTCGTCCACCAGGATGTACTTGAAGCGCTGCTGGTAGTGCGCGCGCAGCTCGGCGTGGTCGCGCAGCAGCTCGTAGGTGCGCAGCATCAGCTCGGCGAAGTCCACCACACCCTCGCGCTCGCATTGGTCCTGGTAGGCCTGGTAGATCGCCACCATGGTGCGCGACTGCTCATCGCGCTGCTCGATGTCCTTGGCGCGCAGCCCGTCTTCCTTGGCGCCGGCGATGAACCAGCTGACCTGCTTGGGCACGAAGCGCTCCTCGTCCAGCTTCATGGCCTTGATGACGCGTTTGACGGCCGAGACCGAATCGCTCGCGTCCAGGATCTGGAAGCCCTGCGGCAGGCCGGCCAGCTTCCAGTGCGCGCGCAGAAAACGGTTGCACAGACCGTGGAAGGTGCCAATCCACATGCCCCGCACATTCACCGGCAGCATCGCGCTGAGGCGGGTCACCATCTCCTTGGCCGCCTTGTTGGTGAAGGTCACCGCCATCACCCCGCCCGGCGCCACCAGGCCCTGGCTCATCAGCCAGGCGATGCGCGTGGTCAGCACCCGGGTCTTGCCCGAGCCGGCACCGGCCAAGATAAGCGCGGGCTCCTGGCCCAGGGTGACGGCGGCGTATTGCTCGGGGTTGAGGTTCTTCAGCAGGCCACCTTGTTGAGGGGCAGTGGGCGGCGTGAACGAAAGATCGTCTTCGAAAGGGGGCTGACTCATTGCAGCATTTTAGGGACTGGCATCATGCGGCCATGAAGAACAAGCTTTCTTGCCCCTGCGGCAGCGGCAAGCCCTATGAAGCCTGCTGCGGCGCCCTCCACCAGCGTTTTGCGGAAAGCGGCGAGCTCAGCGCGCCCACGGCCGAGGCCCTGATGCGCTCGCGTTACAGCGCCTATGTGCTGGACCTGCGCGACTACCTGCTCGCCAGTTGGCACCCCAGCCAGCGGCCGGCGTCATTGGAGGGCAACGAGCCCGGCTTGAAGTGGCTGGGACTGGATGTGAAGCGCCACCAGCAGCAGGACGCCGATCACGCCACCGTGGAGTTCGTGGCGCGCAGCAAGCTCGGCGGCCGCGCCCAGCGCCTGCACGAGACCAGCCGCTTCGTGCGCGAGCAGGGCGCCTGGTATTACCTGGACGGGGATCTCGCCTAGGCGAATTCCTGGCACACCATGCGCGAGTTCAGGCGCGCCAGCAGCCACAGCAGGCCGGCGCTGCATGCCAGAGCCAACAGCGCCAGCAACAGATTGGCCTGCGGCCATTCGGCCAGCCACAGCCCCAGCAGCATGGCCGGCATCAGGCTGGTCAGCAGCACGGCGCTGAGGCGGCGGCCCCATTCCAGGCGCCGCAGCAAGGCTTGGCCCCCCAGCGCCGCGGCCACAGACCAGAGCAGCAGCGCCAAGGCCAGCCAATGCCCGAGCCACAAGCCCCAGCCCGCGCTGGCCATGCCGAACAGGCCCGCGAGCATCAGGCCCCAGGCCAGGGCCGAGACCAAGGGGGAGCGGTATCCAACGTGAAAGACCTGGGGCATGGCGTACTCCTGAACTGCGTGATGATGGCCACAACGCATGACAGGATTGTTGAGAACCCAGGGACAACCCTGAAGCCCCCCAAAATGGGGAAAGCCCCATGGAATGGGGCATCCACGCCACAGCGCCCCGCGAACAAGGGGGCCGGCAGCACTGCCCATGAACAGCTTGTTACCCATTCTCCATGCCGACGAGCAGCTCGTCGCGATTGCCAAGCCCGCCGGCCTGCTGGTGCACCGCAGCGCCCTGGATGCGCGCGAGGAGGTCTTCGCGCTGCAACTGCTGCGCGACCAGCTCGGCCGCCATGTCTGGCCGGTGCACCGCCTGGACAAGGGCACCTCGGGCGTGCTGCTGTTCGCGCTCGACGCCGACAGCGCCAGCCTGGCGGCACAGGCCTTCGAGCAAGGCCTGGTGCGCAAGCGCTACCGGGCCCTGGTGCGCGGCTGGCCCGCCGAAGACGCCGGCAGCATCACCCACGCCCTGGCCAAGGATCCGGAACTGCCCTCGCAGGGCCAGGTCTTGCTGGAAGCACGCACCGACTGGACCTGCCTGCGTCGCCTGGAATGGCCGCTGCAGACCGACCCGCGCCACGCCAGCAGCCGCTTTGCCTTGCTGGAGGCACGCCCGCTGAGCGGCCGCCGCCATCAGATCCGCCGCCATTTCAAGCACATCGCCCATCCCATCATCGGCGACGCCACCCATGGCAAGGGGCCCTTGAACCGCGCGGTGGCGGCCCATCTGGGCCTGCAGCGCCTGTGGCTGCATGCGCTGGAGCTGGAGATCGCGCATCCGTTGACCGGCCTCCAGCTGCGCATAGCGGCGCCGCTGGGGCCCGAGTGGGAATGGCTTGTCGATCAGCCGAACTGCACGGCGTAGATCGGCGGCAGATTGAGCGACACGGTGGACCAGCTGTCGCCCCCATCGTCACTGGCCCAGAGCCCGCCGGTGGTGCTGCCCATCAGCAGATGTTGGCCGTTCTCGTCCACCGCCAGGCCATGGCGGTAGACCAGGTCGTAGCAATGCTGCTGCGGCAGGCCGGTGCGCAGGGTCTGCCAGGTCTGGCCACCGTCGCGGCTGCGGTTCACCACCAGGGCGCCATCCACCGGGATGCGGCGCTCGTCCTTCACCGCCGGTACAAACCAGGCGGTGAGCGGGTCCAGCGGATGCGCCGCCACCGCGAAACCGAAGCTGGACAGTGGCGCCTTCAGCTCCTGCCAGCTCAGGCCGTTGTCGCTGCTGCGCCAGATGCCGTTGTGATGCTGGCACCAGAGCACCTCGGGCGCGGCCTCGCAGCGCGCGATGCGGTGCGGGTCCTGGATGTTCTCCTGCTCCTGCTGGCCGGGCGGCATGAAGTCGGCGCGCATGCCCTTGGCGCGCAGCGCCCAGCTGGCACCCTCGTCGGCGCTGTGCCAGACGCCGCCGCAGCTGATGCCCAGCAGCAATTCGCCCGGCTGGTTGGGGTGCGGGCAGATCGAATGGATGCCCGGCGCGTCGTAGCCGCCGCCAAACCAGCCCAGGCGCTCGGGGCGCTGCCAGAGGCTCTCCACCAAGGCCCAGCTCTCGCCGCCGTCCACGCTCTTGAACAGCCCGCCCGGCAGGGTGCCGGCCCACAGCGCCGCGGGGCTGCGCGCCAGCGACCAGATCTGCATCAGCTTCCAGGCCGGACCCTCGGCGCCCTCGGGCTGGGATGGGTAGGCCGGCGCAGGCAGTTCGCGCCAGGTCTTGCCCTCGTCGTCCGAGGCCTGCAGCTTGACGCCGAAATGGCCCAGGTTCAGCGCAGCAAACATGCGGCCATCGAACTGCCCATGGTCGGAGCCGGGCAGCACCATGCTGACCGGATCGCCCACAAAGCTGTGGCCGGCGATCTGCCAGCCGGCACTGCTGCCGCGATGCGCGATCTCGAACAGACCCTTGCGGGTCGCGACCCAGGCATTCAGGCTCATGAGCTCATCCTCCGGACAGGGCTTGCAGGACATGGACGACGCTGTCGGGCCGCAGCGCATCGCTCAGCGTGACGCGATCCTGCAGGCGACGACCATCCACAAAGATCGCCACATTGGCGCGCACATGCCCCTGATCGTCAAGCACATAACTGCGCAAGCGCGGCTGCGCGGCAAAGGCCTGCGCCAGGGCCTCGCGCAGCACCAGGGCGCTGGCGTCGAAGTCCGGCAGCTCGCCGAGCAGGCGGCGCAGCTGCGGGGTGAAGGCAATGCGGGGCATGGGGCGCATTTAAGCACCAGGACTTGAAAAAGGGCGCCCGCCGCACACAGGGTTTCCCGGTCATGACCTTTGGCCGGCAGGCCTGGCGCGGCATGGGGACAATGCGGGCGATGAATCGCGATTCTTCCAAAGGCGTCATTTACGCCGCCCTGGCCTACGCGGCCTGGGGTCTGTTCCCGCTCTACTTCAAGCATTTGGCCGGCGTGGCCTCCCTGGAGGTGGTGGCGCATCGCACGGTCTGGTGCATGGTCTTCATGCTGGCCGTGCTGGCGGTGCTGAAACGCTGGGCCTGGCTGGGCCCACTGCTGCGCCAGCCCAAGGTGTTGAGTGCGTTTGCGCTCTCGGCCCTACTGCTCTCGGCCAACTGGCTGACCTATGTATGGGCGGTGCAGCACGACCATGTGCTGGACGCCAGCCTGGGCTACTTCATCAACCCGCTGGTGAATGTGGCGCTGGGCTATGTGTTCCTGCACGAGCGGCCGCGCCGCCTGCAATGGCTGGCCGTGGGTCTGGCGGCGCTGGGCGTGCTGTGGCTGACCCTGCAGACCGGTCGCCTGCCCTGGGTGGCCCTGGTGCTGGCGGCCAGCTTCGGTGTCTACGGGCTGCTGCGCAAGGTGGCCAGCCTGGGCGCGCTGGAAGGCCTGGCCCTCGAGACCATGCTGCTGACGCCGGTGGCCGCGGCAGCGCTGGGCTGGTGGACCAGCCAGGGCAGCAGCGCGCTGGCACAGGGCGACGCCGGCATGATCACCTGGCTGCTGTTCGCCGGCCCGCTCACCGCCCTGCCCCTGTTGCTGTTCGCCGCCGGCGCGCGCCGCATCCCGATGACGACGCTGGGCCTCTTGCAATACATCTCGCCCAGCATCCAGTTCATGCTGGGCGTGTGGCTGTACCACGAGCCCTTTGCCGCGGCCCGGGTGGTGGGCTTTGGCCTGATCTGGGCGGCGCTGCTGGTCTACAGCCTGGAGGGCTGGCTGAACAGCCGCCGCGCCTGAGCAAGGCGCATCAGTTGCGCATCAGGTGCGCATCAGGTAATCAAAGGCGCCGAGCGCCGCCTTCGCACCATCGCCGGCGGCAATGATGATCTGCTTGAAGGGCACGGTGGTGGCGTCGCCCGCGGCGAACACGCCCGGCACCGAGGTCTGGCCCCTGGCGTCGACGATGATCTCGCCGTGCTTGGAGAGCTCGACCACACCCCGCAGCCACTCGGTGTTGGGCACCAGGCCGATCTGCACGAACACGCCTTCCAGCTCAATGTGGTGCGACTCGCCACTGGCACGGTCGGTGTAGGTCAAGCCGTTGAGCTTGTGGCCATCGCCGCTCAGCTCGGTGGTCTGGGCCTGCGTGTGGATGCTGACGTTGGGCAGGCTCTTGAGCTTGCTGACCAGCACCGCATCGGCGCGCAGGGCCTCGCCGAACTCAATCAGGGTCACGTGGTTCACGAGGCCGGCCAGGTCGATCGCCGCCTCGACGCCGGAGTTGCCACCGCCGATCACCGCCACGCGCTTGCCCTTGAAGAGCGGGCCGTCGCAATGCGGGCAGTAGGCCACGCCCTTGTTCTTGTATTCCTGCTCGCCGGGCACATTCACGTTCCTCCAGCGCGCGCCGGTGGAGAGGATCACGGTCTTGCTCTTGAGCGTGCCGCCGTTGGCCAGCTGCACCTCGATCAGGCCGCCAGGCGTGGCGGCCGGGATCAGCTTGTCGCCGCGCTGCAAATTCATCACGTCCACGCCATAGGCCTTCACATGGGCCTCCAGGCTCATGGCGAACTTGGGGCCGTCGGTCTCCAGCACCGAGATGTAGTTCTCGATCGCCAGCGTGTCGTTGACCTGGCCGCCAAAGCGCTCGGCCGCTATTGCCGTGCGTATGCCCTTGCGGGCGGCGTACACCGCAGCGGCAGCGCCGGCGGGGCCGCCACCGACCACCAGCACGTCGAAGGGGTCCTTGGCCGAGAGCTTGGCGGCGTCCTTGTCCGCCGCGCCGGTATCGAGCTTGGCGACGATCTCTTCCACCGTCATGCGACCCGAGCCGAAGGGCTGGCCGTTCAGGTAGACGCTGGGCACCGCCATCACCTCGCGGGCATTGACCTCGTCCTGGAACAGGGCGCCGTCCACGATGACCGTCTTGACCTTGGGGTTGAGCACCGACATCAGGCTCAAGGCCTGCACCACGTCCGGGCAGTTGTGGCAGCTGAGGCTCATATAGACCTCGAAGCTGAATTCGCTGCCGTCATGACCCAGGCCCTTGATCTGGTCAATCACGTCCTGATCGACCTTGGGCGGATGGCCGCCGGTCCACAGCAGGGCCAGCACCAGGGAGGTGAATTCATGGCCCAGCGGGATGGCCGCAAAACGCAGGCTCATGTCGGAGCCCAGGCGCTTCAGGCTGAAGGAAGGGCGGCGCTGATCCTGGCCATCGGTCTTGAGCGAGATCTTGTCGGACATCGCGGCGATGTCCTGCAGCAGGGCCAGCAGTTCCCTGGCGCTGTCGCTGTCATTCAGCGAGGCTTCGATCTCGAAGGGCTCGCGTACACGCTCGAGGTAGGCCTTGAGCTGGGTCTTGAGGGTGTCGTCCAACATGGTGCTGCTCCTTGTTCAGGCGAGGCCAAACCAGCCTCTCTGGGAGCACCCCATGCGGACGCTCTCAGAGTCGCTCGTGAGCTTCTCTGGGGGATGCTGCAAGCCCTCCCGGGCCTGCGGCAAAACGGGTCATCAGATCTTGCCGACCAGATCCAGCGACGGAGCGATGGTCTTGGCACCTTCGTTCCACTTGGCGGGGCAGACCTGGCCAGGGTTCTTGGCGGTGTACTGGGCAGCCTTGAGCTTGCGCAGGGTTTCCTTGACGTCGCGGGCGATCTCGTTGGAGTGCACTTCAGCCGTCTTGATCACGCCTTCCGGGTTGATCACGAAGGTGCCGCGCAAGGCCAGGCCTTCTTCGGGGATGTGCACGCCGAAGGCATTGGTCAGCTGGTGCGTCGGGTCGCCGACCAGGGGGAACCTGGCCTTGCTGACGGCCGGCGAGGTTTCGTGCCAGACCTTGTGCGCGAAATGCGTGTCGGTGGTGACGATGTAGACCTCGGTCTCGGCCTTCTGGAACTCGGCGTAATGGTCGGCCGCGTCTTCCACTTCGGTCGGGCAGTTGAAGGTGAAGGCAGCCGGCATGAAGATCAGCACGGACCACTTGCCCTTCAGCGACTCTTCGGTGACGGTGATGAACTTGCCGTTGTGGAAGGCTTCGGTCTTGAAGGGCTGGACTTGGGTGTTGATCAGGGACATTAGGGATTCCTTGCTAGGGTGGTTGATGGAATGACTTAACTATATCGACACTAGTGTGTCGTTAGTTTTGGTTAATCAAATCACCCTTATTGGAATTCCCTATCAGGCCTCCAGCACCAGCAGTTCCTCAACCGTCTGGCGGCGGCGGATCAAGCAGGGTTCGGCCGCGCCATCGACCAGCACCTCGGCGATCAAGGGCCGGCTGTTGTAGTTGCTGGACATCGAGGCGCCATAGGCGCCGGTATCGTGGATCACCAGCAGGTCGCCCACCTCGGCCGCCATCAGCTCGCGCGGCACCACCACGCCACCGTCTTCCTGCGTAAATACATCGCCCGACTCGCACAGCGGCCCGGCCACCACGGTGGGACGGCTGGGGCGTTGGCTGCCGTCGCGCGGCAGCAAGCTCATCGCATGGAAGGCGCCGTACATGGCCGGGCGCATCAGCTCGTTGAAACCAGCGTCGACCAGCACGAAATGATTGTTGCCGGCGTTCTTGGTGGCGCGCACCTCGGTCAGCAGCAGGCCGGACTCGGCCACCAGGAAGCGGCCGGGTTCGATCTCCAGATGCAGCTTGTGGCCCACGAGGGCCTCGGCCTCCCGGCGGGCGGCATCCCAGAGGCCGAAGTAATGGGCGGTGTCGATGCCGGCATCGCCCTCGCGATAGGGAATCGACAAGCCGCCGCCGGCCGAAATCGCCTGCAGGTCATGGCCAGCCGCCTGGGTCTGACGCACCAGGCCCACCATCGCGCCGCAGACCTGGCTCAGATGTCCATAGTCCACGCCCGAGCCGATGTGCATGTGCAGGCCCACCAGTTGCAGGCCATTGGCCTGGATGACGGCCAGCGCCTCGGCGAGTTCGCTGTGCCAGATACCGTGCTTGCTGTGCTCGCCGCCGGTGTTGGTCTTGTTGCTGTGGCCATGGCCAAAGCCGGGGTTGATGCGCAGCCAGACCATGTGGCCCTTGGATACGGCGCCGAGCTGGCGCAGCATGTCGATCGAACCGGCGTTGACGGGCACACGGTGCTCTACGACAGTGGCCAGCGTCTCGCGGTCCAGCAAGTCGGCGGTGAAGACGACTTCATCCCCGCCCGCCTGATAGCCGGCCGCCAGCGCCCGCAGGATCTCGCCGCGCGAGACCGCATCGACCTTGACGCCCTGCTCACGCATCAACTTCAGGATGTGGGTGTTGGAGCAGGCCTTCTGGGCAAAACGCACCGTGTCAAAGGCCTTCAGCGCGGCGATGCGCTCGCGTATCACCGCGGCGTCGTAAATCCATAGTGGCGTACCGAAGCGCTGGGCCAGCGAGCGCAGCAGGGTGGGGTTCAGGTCTTGAGGCATGGCAGCATCGTGCCAGTCCTCTCGCATTCATTCAAATGCTTTAAATTAGAAAGATAATCCACTTCTGATATGGTTAACGCATGATCAGCCACCGCCATATCGAGGTCTTCCGAGCCGTCATGCGTGCCGGCAGTGTCACGGCGGCGGCGGCGGCGCTGCACAGCTCGCAGCCGACCGTCAGCCGTGAGCTGGCGCGCCTGGAGCAGTTGCTGGGCTACGCCCTGTTCGAGCGCCAGCGCGGGCGGCTCAAGGCCACCGCCCGGGCCCTACACCTGTTTGACGAGGTGCAGCGCTCCTTCCAGGGCCTGGAGCGCGTCGTCAGCCGTGCCAACGAACTGGGGCGCGCCGAGCAGGAACGGCTCAACATCCTTTGCCTGCCGGCCCTGGGCCATGCCCTGCTGCCGGCGGTGAGCGCGGCCTTTCTGGCGCGCCATCCCGCGGCCCAGCTGAGCATCACGCCGCAGGAATCCCCGTTGCTGGAAGAGTGGATGAGTGCCCAGCGCTTCGACCTGGGCCTGAGCGAGCAGCGCCAGACGGTGGCCGGCACGCGCCTGGAGCGGCTCAACAGCCTGGACGAGCTGTGCGTGCTGCCGGCGGGCCACGCCCTGCTGGCCAAGCCGGTGCTGAGCCCGGCAGACTTCGAGGGCGAACGCTTCGTCAGCCTGGCGGCCGAGGATCCCTATCGCATCGAGCTGGATCGCATCTTTGCGCAGGCAGGCGTGCAGCGCCGCATGCAGCTGGAAACGCACAGCGCGGTGGCGGTGTGCGCCATGGTCGAAGCGGGGCTGGGCCTGGCCATCGTGAACCCGCTCACCGCACTCGCCTGCGCGAACGAGCGCCTGCAATGGCGGCGCTTTGCGGTGTCGGTGCCCTTCGAGCTGAATGCCTTGCTGCCGGAACATCGGCCGATGCAGGCGCTGACCGCGGATTATTTGGCCTTTGTCAAGCAGGAGCTCAAGCGCATTTCCAAGCGTTTGGCAGCGGGCTGATCAGAGGCGCTCGATGCGCGCGTAGGCCGAGTGGTTGTGTATGGATTCAAAATTCTCCACATCCACCGCATAGGCGCCGATACGCGGCTCGGCATTCAGGCGCAGCGCCACGTCACGCACCAGGTCCTCGACGAACTTGGGGTTCTCGTAGGCGTGCTCGGTGATCCACTTCTCGTCGGTGCGTTTGAGCAGCGGCCAGATCTCGCTGGACGCGCTCTCTTCCGCAAAGCGCACCAGCTCCTGCCAGCTTAAGGCCTCGTCCTTCAGCTCGGCGCTGATGGTGACCAGCGAGCGCTGATTGTGGGCACCGTAGTCCGAGATTTCCTTGGAACAGGGGCACAGGCTCTTCACCGGCACCGCCACCTCGGCACGCACCGTCGTCTTGCCGGCACGCGTTTCGGAGATCAGCGCGCCCTGGTAGTCCAGCATGCTCTCGATGCCCGAGACCGGCGCGCGCTTGCGCAGGAAGAAGGCAAAGCGCACCTCGATGCGCCCCTCCACCGCCTCCAGCTTGGCCAGCATCTGCGCATGCAGGGCGCGCAAGCCGGCGGCATCCAGCGGTTCGTGCAAGGCATCCAGCCATGCCACGAAACGCGACATATGCGTGCCCTTCTTCTCCGCCGGCAGGGCTACGTCCAGGGTCCACTGGCCCACGGTGGGCTGGGCCTTGCCAGCGATGCGCAGCTGCAGGGGGTAGCGCACATCCTTGACGCCGACACGCTGGATCACCAGATGGCGTTCGTCGCGCTCACTCTGGGTGTCGGGAATGTGCAGGGCGCTAGTGACTTGGTTCATAGAAAGGAGAGCATCGCACCAACCGAGGAACCTTGCCTCGGCCGGGGCTTACTGGTTTGCTGCTGCGCGCAGCAGCGTCGGACGGCCGCCAAAGCGCTTGAAGATGGATTGCTCGATGCCCGCGGCGTCCAGGCCGCATTGCGACATCAGCTTGGCCGGGTCGCCATGCTCGACGAACACATCGGGCAGGCCCAGCTGCAGCACCGGCACATTCAGGCCGGCGGCCTGCAGAGACTCCAGCACCGCGCTCCCGGCACCGCCCATCACGCAGCCATCCTCCACCGTCACCAGGGCATCGTGTGTGCGTGCCAGCTCGGCCACCAGGGCGTCGTCCAGCGGCTTCACGAAGCGCATATTCGCCACCGTGGCATCGAGCTGCTCGGCCGCCTGCAGGCAGGGGTAGAGCAAGGTACCAAAGGCCAGGATGGCGATGCGCGGACCTTGGCCCTGCAGGCGGCCGCTTTCGCGGCGCACTTCGCCCTTGCCCCACGGCAGGGCCGACATGTCCTTTTGCACCGGCACGCCCACGCCGGCACCGCGCGGATAGCGCACCGTGGCCGGGCCGTCGTGCTGGAAGCCGGTGTAGAGCGCCTGGCGGCATTCGTTCTCGTCCGCCGGCGTCAGCACCGCCATGTTCGGAATGCAGCGCGTATAGGCAATGTCGTAGTTGCCGGCATGGGTGGCGCCATCGGCACCCACCAGGCCGGCACGATCGAGCGCGAACAGCACCGGCAGGTTCTGGATCGCGACATCGTGGATCATCTGGTCGTAGGCGCGCTGCAAGAAGGTGGAGTAGATCGCCACCACCGGCTTCAGCCCCTCGCAGGCCAGGCCCGCGCCAAAGGTCACCGCATGCTGCTCGGCGATGCCGACGTCGTGATAGCGGGTCGGGAAGCGCTTGTGGAAGTCCACCATGCCCGAACCCTCGCGCATCGCGGGCGTGATGCCCACCAGGCGCGCATCGGCCTCGGCCATGTCGCACAGCCAGTCGCCGAAGATCTGGGTGAAGGTGGGCTTGGGCGGCGTGGCCGGTTTGACGAAACCCACCGCCGGATCGAACTTGCCCGAGGCGGCGTGGTACTTGACCGGATCGGCCTCGGCCAGCTTGTAGCCCTGGCCCTTCTTGGTCACCACATGCAGGAACTGCGGGCCCGAGCGGCTGCGCAGGTTCTCCAGCGTGGGGATCAGCGCGTCGAGGTCATGGCCGTCGATCGGGCCCACATAGTTGAAGCCAAATTCCTCGAAGATGGTGCCGGGCACGACCATGCCCTTGGTGTGCTCCTCGAAGCGGCGCGCAAACTCGTACAGCGGCGTGTTCTTCAGCACGCTCTTGGCGCCCTCGCGCGCGGCGCCGTAGAACTTGCCGCTCATCAGGCGCGCCAGATACTTGTTGAGGGCCCCCACCGGCGGGCTGATCGACATGTCGTTGTCGTTCAGTATCACCAGCACATCACCCATCAGGCCGCCGTGCGAGACGCCGGCATTGTTGAGTGCCTCGAAGGCCATGCCCGCCGTCATCGAGCCGTCGCCAATGATGGCCACGGCCTTGCGATGCTCGCCCTTGAGCTTGGCGGCCATGGCCATGCCATGGGCGGCCGAGATCGAGGTGGACGAATGGCCGGTGCCGAAGGTGTCGTATTCGCTCTCGTCGCGGCGCGGAAAGCCGCTGATGCCACCCAGCTGGCGCAGGCCCGCCATGGCTTCGCGGCGGCCCGTCAGCACCTTGTGCGGATAGGTCTGGTGACCCACGTCCCAGACCAGGCGGTCCTGCGGGGTGTTGAACACATAGTGCAGCGCCACCGTCAGTTCCACCGCGCCCAGATTGGAGCCCAGGTGGCCACCGGTCTTGGAGACGCTCTCCAGCACATAGGCGCGCAGCTCGTCGGCCAGCTTGGCCAGATCGGTGCGCGGCAGCCGGCGCAGATCGGCCGGGCTGTTGATGGTGCGCA
>Ga0208398_100366_pt1 | contig 34034 bp, 34 predicted proteins | sample LakWasMe79_HOW10_2_FD_183905 | JGI IMG/M metagenome (GOLD analysis project Ga0208398, IMG submission 183905) | Freshwater sediment methanotrophic microbial communities from Lake Washington under simulated oxygen tension - Sediment Metagenome... | ecosystem: Environmental > Aquatic > Freshwater >...
GCCTTGTCGATCGCCAGCACCGGGCACAGCACGGCGTCGTATTTGTCGGAGATGCTGGGCTCGAAATCCATCCAGCAGCTGGTGCGGGCGCTGACGCGCAGGCCGGTCTCGCTGCGCAGCCTGGCCGCCAGCTTTTCGCCCGCATAGAGCTCCACCCGGCCGAGCTGCAGCTGGCTGCCTTCCAGGCCCTTGATGCGTTCGGCATTGCTGGAGACGAAGCCGATGCCAGCGTTCCTGAGCAGCTCGGCGCCGCCGCCGATCTCGCACCAGTTGCCCAGCACCACGTCCACCTTGGCCTCGATCAAGGCCTTGGTGGCGGCCTCGGCCTTCTTGGGGTCGCAGCCGCTGTCCTTCACGATCAGGGTGGGCACGGGCTGCGAGGGCCAGGTCTTGAGGGCCAGCTGCATGCCGTTGCGGATTTCCTCGGCCTGTTCCTTGCTGGGCCAGCTCTCGGGCAGGATGACACCGATGCCGCCGCCGCTGGCCTGGGCGCTCATGGACGAGGCCATGGCCAGCAGGCCGAGGCTGAACAGGGCTGCGCGCTTGAATTCCGTCATCATCGTCTCGTGCTCCTCGGTCGATCGGCGGGCGGTGCGGAGATCGCCCGAGCGGGTGTATCGCCCGGACTTCGGCCAGCGGCAATCGCCGTTTACCCTGGAGCTGGGGTTTGAGTGCCCGCGCGGCGGTAAGGTGTCACGAATCCACCACGTTCATCCCAGCGCGAGGGCGGCCACGCCCAGGCCGATGCTGAGTGCGCCCAGCAGGCGCAGGGCGCGGTCGCCCTCGCCCAGCAGGCTGCCGCCGGCCAGCGCAGCGAACAGCATCGAGACCTCGCGCGCCGGCGCCACATGGCTCAGCGGTGCCATGCGCATGGCGTAGAGCACCAGCACGTAGCTGACCGGGCTGAGCACGGCGATGGCCAGGGCCGCCTTCCAGCGCGTGCGCCAGACGGCCAGGGTGGCGGCGCGCTGGCCGCGCGCCAGCAGGGACAGTTGCAGTGGCACGCGCAGCAGGTTGTTGGCGTATTGGGCCAGCGCGGGGGCGATGGCCAGCACCTTGACGGCATAGCCATCCACCAGGGTGTAGCCGGCGATGCAGGCGCCGGTGAGCCCGCCCCACAGCAGGCCCTGGCGCGTGCGCGCGCGCAGTTCGGGCTGCTGCGCCTGCTTGAACAGGCCCGGGCCGCCGGCGATCAGGAATACCCCGCCCACCACGCCCAGCGCGCCCAAGGCGCCCAGCAGGCTGAGCGATTCGGACAGCAGCAGCAAGGCGCCGGCCGAGCTCAGCAGCGGCCCGCTGCCGCGCGCCACCGGATAGACCACGCTGAGGTCGGCGACCGCGTAGCCATGCATCAGGCAGCGGTAGTAGACGACGTGCAGCAGCGCGCTGGCGCTCAGCACTGCGAGTTCCCGCCAGCCCCATTGCAGCGCCTGTTCCAGCCCCAGCCAGGGCAGCAGCGGCGCCCACACCAGCAGCACCAGCAGGGCGATCAGCAGCACCAGGGCCTGGCCGCCGCCGGCCTTCTTGGCGCTCAGGTTCCAGCCGGCATGGCACAGCGCGGCGATGAGGACGAGGGCGAGTGCGAGCGGGCTCATGGCCGCGCATTCTCACCGCAAGCTAGCGCCAGCAGGGCTCTGCTCCAATATGGCCATGTTTGCCATGCGCTGCCTGCTGATGTTCCTGTTGCTGCTGCCGCTGGGCCTGCGCGCCGCGCCCGCCTCGCTGCGCGACGAGGAAATCGCCCAATGCCGTCCCGGCGAAATCAGCACCTGGGGCGATGGCCGGGACCGCCCGGCGATCGGCTCACCGCTGCTGTTCGTCTACACGCACCGCAGGGCGCCGTACTGGTTCAGCGCCCGGCAGGTGGAAGAGGCGCTGGAGCGGGCCTTGCAGGGTTGGTCCGGCTGCGGCGTGTCGGCGCGCCTGCTGCTGGGCGAACACCCGCAAAACGCCTGGCGCCAGGGTGCGGTGCTGGTGCAGTGGGACGAACAGGGCGCGGCACGCAACTTCGGCCTGGCCAATCTCGGCCAGCGCACGCTCTCGTTGGGCCCCGCGGCCTTTGAACTGCTGCACGAGCGCAACCCCGGCCACCCGGCCGAGCAGACCCTGCAGATGGTGATCTCGCACGAGATGGGCCATCTGTTCGGCGTGATGGCACATTCCAAGCGCTGCGTGGACGTGATGTCCTATTACACCGGAGCCAAGGGCGAGGTCTGCAGCATCCGCGACGGTTCGCGCCTGGCCCAGGGGGTGGAGTACCGCGCGCTGCTGCCTACCGCCTGCGATGTGCAGCGCTGCCGGGCGGCGAATGGCGGCGCGGCGCGGCGCTGAGCTGAGCTGAGCTGAGCTGAGCTGAGCTGAGCTGAGCTGAGCTGAGCTGAGCTGAGCTGAGCTGAGCTGAGCTGAGCCTATTCGGCCAGACGAGCGGTCACCAGGTCCACCAGCGCGCGCAGCCGTGGCAGGCGGCGCAGGTCGCGGTGGTAGCCCAGCCAGACATCGCGTCCGGGCGGCGGCGGGTCGACCTCGATGCGTTCGATGTTGGCGATGCTGTCGCCCAGCGGCCTGGGCAGCACCGCCAGGCCGGCACCCAGCGCGCACATGCGCGCCTGCACGTCGCGGCTGTTGCTGGTGAAGGCAATACGCGCCTTGGGCAGGGTCTTCTTCAGCCAGCGGGCATCGGGGAAGTCGCTGTAGGCGGCATCCAAGGTGATCAGCGCGCTGCCTTGGCCGCCCGCACCGTCCGGTCGCGGCCCGCCCTTGGCCACGTAGAGGCCGTAGGGCACCGTCATCAGCCGGCGCTGGATCACATGCGGCTCGGCAAAGGGCTGGATGCGAAAGGCCAGCTCGGCTTCGCGCCGCGCCAGGCTGAACAGGCGCGCGTCGGTCACCAGCTCGATGCTGACCTGGGGATGCGCCTTGCCGAACTCGGCAAAGACCGGCGTCAGCATGTGGACGCCAAACCAGTCCGACGATGCCACGCGCAGCTGGCCTTCGAGCTGCGTCTGCTGACCCGCGAGCTCGCGTTCGAAGGCCAGCGCCTCTTGTTCCATGCGCTCGGCATGGACCAGCAAGGCATCGCCCTCGTCGGTCAGCAACAGGCCCTCGCTGCCGCGCTGAAACAGCGCATGGCCCAGATCCCGCTCCAGCACCTTGAGCCGGCGACCCATGGTGGGCTGGCTCTGCTTGGTCGCACGCGCGGCACCGCTGAGCGAGCGTGCGCGCGCAATCGCGAGAAAGACCTTGATATCACTCCATTCCATGGATGCCCTAAACAAATGTGCATGAGCGTCATGCGATGTTGTGAATTTACATGCGTTATTGATGAACCAAGAATGGCGCCATCCACCTACCACGGAGATATCCATGACCACCACCTCGATGCGCGCCCTGGTGCTTGAAACCGCCGACGGGCCCTTCCTTTCCCGCACATTGCCTCGCCCCGTGGCGGGCCCGGGGCAGGTGCTGCTGGAGATCGCCGCCAGCGGCGTGAATCCGCTGGACAGCAAGATCCGCGCGGGCAAGGCGGCCCATGCGCAGCATGCCCTGCCGGCCGTGCTCGGCATGGACGTCGCCGGCGTGGTGCGGGCCGTGGGCCTCGGTGTCGAACGCTTTCGCGTCGGCGACCCGGTCTATGGCCTGACGGGAGGAGTCGGCGGCCTGCAGGGTTCGCTGGCTGAGTTCGTCGCGGTGGACGCGGACCTGCTTGCGCACAAGCCGACCAATCTGTCGATGCGGGAGGCCGCGGCGCTGCCGCTGATCACCATCACCGCCTGGGAAGGCCTGGTCGACAAGGCCAGGACCCGGGCCGGTCAGAAGGTGCTGGTGCATGGCGGCGCCGGCGGGGTCGGCCATGTCGCGGTGCAACTGGCCAAGGCGCTCGGCGCCGAGGTGTTTGCGACCGTGTCGCCGGCGCAGGCCGAGACGGTGCGCCGCTTTGGCGCCACACCCATCGACTACACCGCCACCTCCGTCGAGGCCTATGTGGCCGAGCACACCGGCGGCCTGGGTTTCGATGTGATCTACGACACCGTGGGCGGCGCGGTGCTCGACGCGTCCTTTCAGGCGGTGCGCCCGCATGTCGGCCATGTGCTGAGTTGCCTGGGCTGGGGCACGCATGCGCTGGCGCCGCTGTCGTTTCGGGCGGCCAGCTACTCGGGCGTGTTCACGCTGCTGCCGCTGCTCACCGGCGAGGGCCGTGCCCACCAGGGCCACATCCTCGAAGAGGCCGCCAGGCTGGCCGAGCGCGGGCAGCTCGTGCCGCTGATGGACGAGCGCCGCTACACCCTGGACAGCGCGCTGGCCGCGCACGAGGAAGTGGCCGCCGGCCGCGCACGTGGCCGGCTGGTGGTCGAGGTGCGTGCCTGAATGGGCGCGCGAAGCAAGGTATCCCCCATGGAACAGGACCATGCAATGAGGCAAGTCTGGTTGATCACGGGCAGTAGCAGCGGCCTCGGCCGCCATATCGCGGAGGCGGCGCTCGCCGCCGGGCACCGCGTGCTGGCAACGGCGCGCGAGGTGCGCGCCCTGGACGCGCTCGTCGAGCGCTATGGCCCGCGCGTGCGCACCGCCGCGCTCGATGTGCGCGACGAGGCGCAAGGCGTCGCAGCGGTGCAGGCCGCCATCGCCGCATTCGGCCGGCTCGATGTGCTGGTGAACAACGCCGGTTACGGCGATGCACGCCCCTTCGAGCAGATCCCGTCCGAGGATTTCCGTGCCGTGGTGGAGACCTGCCTGTTCGGGGTCGTCAACCTCAGCCGCGCGGCCTTGCCGCTGATGCGCGCGCAGCGCAGCGGCCACATCATCCAGATCTCCTCGGTCGGCGGGCGCATCACCAGGCCTGGCAATTCCTCGTATTTCGCCGCCAAGTGGGCCGTGGGTGGCTTCACGGAATGCCTGGCGCAGGAGGCCGCCCCCTTCGGCGTGTCTGTCACCGCGCTGGAGCCGGGCGGCATGCAGACGAACTGGGGCAAGCGGGCCCATGGCCAGGGCGTGGACCTGCTGCCCGATTACGAGCCCTCGGTCGGTGCCTTCAACCGCATGCTGGAGGACTATTGGGGCCATGAAAACGGCGACCCGGCCAAGGTCGCGCAGGTGGTGCTCAAGCTTGCTGCGGCCGCGCAGCTGCCGCCGCACATCCTGCTGGGCAGCGATGCCTTCACCTATGCCCGCCAGGCCGAGCAGGAGCGCGCCGAGCTGGCCGACCGTTGGCAGGCCCTGAGCGTCTCGATCGACCGGGCCGCCAGCGGCCCGGTGCCGGAGCTGGCCAGCCTGGCAGGCCCCGGCCCTACCTGAAATCCCGGCTGCTCACCCCCAGGCGGCCGAGCCAGGGCGTCAGATCCTCGAAGCGCTGGGCGATCAGGTTGCGCACGCCGTTCTCATGCTGCCAGCGGCCATGCACCACCAGCAGGCGCGCGGCCAGGATGGTGGAGCGGTGGGCCTTGTAGATATCGGGCCAGACGATCACCTGCACGCTGCCGGCCTCGTCTTCCAGGCTGATGAAGAGCGTGCCCTTGGCGGTCTGCGGGCGCTGGCGTACCGTCACCAGGCCGCAGCTGTGCACCATGCGGCCGCTGGGCCAGTCCTGCAGCTCGGCCGAGCTCTGCAGCCCGCGCTTGCTCAGGCGCGCGCGCAGCAGCGCCAGGGGGTGGCTGCGCAGGGTCAGGCCCAGCGAGGCATAGTCCCACAGCACCTCCTCGCCCTCGGGCGCGGCGGGCAAGGCCAGCTCGTCCTCGGCCGGCATGCTGCCGCGCAACAGCGGCGGCAGGCTGCGCAGCGCCGAGGCCTGCCAGACCTGCTGGCGGCGGTGGCCGCTGAGCGAGCTGAGGGCATCGGCGGCGGCCAGCAATTGCATCTCGCGCTGGTCCAGCGCGGCGCGCAGGGCCAGGTCTTGCGCATCGCTGAAGAGGGCTGCGCTGCGCGCCGCCACGATGCGCTCGGCCGCGGCATCCGCCAGGCCGTGCACCAGGCGCAGGCCCAGGCGCACGGCGGGCTGCTCAAGGGCCGCATCGTCGCCCAGTACCTCGGGCGTCAGCTGGCTGTCCACGCCGCTGAAGCTCACATCGGCGGGCAGCACCTCGACGCCATGGCGGCGCGCGTCCTGCACCAGCTGGGCCGGGGTGTAGAAGCCCAGCGGCTGCGAGTTCAGCAGCGCGCACAGAAAGGCCGCCGGCTCGTGCCTCTTGAGCCAGCAGCTCACATAGGTGAGCAGGGCGAAGCTTGCGGCATGCGACTCCGGGAAGCCGTAGGAGGCAAAGCCCTTGATCTGCTTGAAGATGGATTCGGCGAACTCGTCCTGGTAGCCGCGCGCGCGCATGCCGTCGAGGATCTTGGCGTGAAACTTGCCCAGGTCGCCGGGGCGCTTCCAGGCCGCCATGGCGCGGCGCAGCTGATCGGCCTCGCCGGGGGTGAAGCCGGCCGCGATCATCGCCACCTGCATCACCTGCTCCTGGAAGATCGGGATGCCGCAGGTGCGCTGCAGCGCCGCCTTCAAGGCCTCGCTGGGGTAGATGACATCGTCCGGGCGCTTGGCGCGGTTCTCCAGATAGGGGTGCACCATGCCGCCCTCGATCGGGCCGGGGCGCACGATCGCCACCTCGATCACCAGGTCGTAGAACTTGCGCGGCTTGAGGCGCGGCAGCATCGACATCTGCGCGCGGCTTTCGATCTGGAAGGTGCCCACGGTGTCGGCGGCGCAGATCATGTCGTAGGTGGGCGCGTCGCCCTGTGGCGTGGTGGCGAGCTCCAGCGTGCTGCCGCGCAGCCGGTTCACCATCTCGTAGCAGCGCCGCAGCGCGCTGAGCATGCCCAGGGCCAGCACGTCGACCTTGAGCAGATTGAGGGCATCGAGATCGTCCTTGTCCCACTCGATCACGCTGCGGTCCTTCATCGTCGCGTTCTCGATCGGCACCAGGCGCGAGAGCGTCCCCTCGGTGAGCACGAAGCCGCCCACATGCTGGCTGAGGTGGCGCGGCATGCCCATCAGCTGGCGCGCCAGCGTGATGAGCTGCTGCAGCTTGGGGTCCTGGGCATCGAAGCCGAGTTCGGCCTGCAGCTGCGCGAAGCGCTCGGGGGGCAGGATGTCCTCGCTCCAGCCCGAATGGTCCTTGGCGAGCTTTTCCAGCAAGGCTTCGTCGAAGTCCAGCGCGCGGCCCACATCGCGCAGGGCGCTGCGCGCGCGGTAGGCGATCACCACTGCGGTGAGGGCGGCGCGGTGGCGGCCGTAGCGCTGGTAGAGGTACTGGATCACCTGCTCGCGGCGCTCGTGCTCGAAGTCCACATCGATATCGGGCGGCTCGTTGCGCTCCTTGCTGATGAAGCGCTCGAACAGCAGGGTGCTCTCGGCCGGGTCCACCGCAGTGATGGCCAGGCAGTAGCAGACCACTGAGTTGGCGGCCGAGCCGCGCCCCTGGCAGAGGATGCCCTGCGAGCGCGCAAAGCGCACGATGTCGGCCACGGTGAGGAAGTAATGCTCGTAGCGCAGCTCGGCGATCAGCGCCAGCTCATGCTCGACGCGCTCCAGCCAGGCGGCGCCGCCATCCGCGGGCCAGCGCCTGGCCATGCCCTCGAAGGTGAGGCGACGCAGATAGCTGGATGGGGTCTCGCCGGCGGGGATGACCTCGCTGGGGTATTGGTAGCGCAGCTCGTCGAGCGTGAAATGACAGCGCGCGGCGATCTTCAGCGTCTCGGCCAGCAACTCGGGCGGGTAGACCTGGGCCAGGCGCAGGCGGCTACGCAGATGGCGCTCGGCATTGGGCTGCAGGTCCAGGCCGCAGGCATGGATGGGCTTGTTGAGGCGGGTGGCCGTCATCACGTCCTGCAGCGGCTTGCGCGAGCGCACATGCATGTGCACGTCGCCACAGGCCACGAGCGGGATTTCGGTCGCCTCCGAGAGCGCGCGCAGGCGTTGCAGCCAGAGCTCGTCGGAGAGTTCGCTGAGCAGTTCCACGCCGATCCAGGCGCGGCCCGCGCAGGCACCCAGCAGCCAGCGCGCCTGTTCCAGCAAGGCCGCATCGCTATTGCTCATGCGCAGCGGCAGCAGGATCAGCAGCAAGCCATCGAGCCGACCCTCCTGGCTGGCTGCGCGCAGCTCTGGCCAGTGCAGCCGGTACTGGCCCTTGGTGGGGGAGGCGCGGCGCAGATCGGTGATGAACTGGCTCAGGTTGCCATAAGCCTCGCGCTGTGGCGCCAGCAGCACCAGCTTGAAGAGCGGTGCGTCATCTTCCGCGCGCACCAGGAACTCGCTGCCGATGATGAGCTGGGGCAGCTCCAGCTCGGGGTCCAGCTCGGGCCGCTCGCCCATCAGGCGCTTCAGGCCCACATGGGCGCGCACCACCCCGGCCAGCGAGCATTCGTCGGTGATGGCGATGGCGGCATAACCCTGGTGGTGGGCGCGCCGCACCAGCTCCTCGGGGTCGGAGGCGCCGCGCAGGAAGCTGAAATTGCTTAAGGCATGCAGCTCCGCATATCCCCCCGGCCCGCGCGTCGGCGCATTCATGCGAACACCCCGTGCAAAAACCAGCGCTGCTCCGCGGTGGAGAGGCGCTCCTGGTAGATCCACAGCAGGCCGCTCTGGCCGCTGCTGGCGCCGCGGGCGAGGAAGTAGTCGCGCTGCACCTGGGGATCCACGGCCCGGCCGCCCCACCAGCCGCCCTCAATGCGCTGCGGCCCGGCCAGCAGCTGCAGCGGCTGGCCCTGGTGCAGCGGTTGATGGTCGCGGCGGGTCTTGAGCGCCAGCGGCGGCTCCAGCAGCCAGCTGGGCTGGGGCTGCAGGGCCGGGCGCACGCTCGCTGCAGGCAAGACCTGGCCCCAGGCCAGCCAGTCCTGCATGCATTCGGGCCGGTGGTCCTCGCGCAGGCGGGCGCGGCGCACGCGCTCGGGGCCCAGGCGTACCGCCATGCGTTCCAGCAGCTGGTTGAGCGGCTCCCTGGCCTGCTCGGGGGAATCCGGCAGCAGCGAGGCGCTGTGCTCCTGCAGGGCCAGCACCTCGTCGGCGCGCAGCTGCAGCTCGCCCACCGGGGCCTGCAGCGTCAGCTGGGCCAGGTGCTCGCGCAAGAGGCGCGCGAGGTGGCCAAAATCTCGCGTGGTATCGGCCGTGCCCAGGCTCAGCTGCCCGCCGCTGCCGGCCTCGCGCGCGCGCATCGCATCGTGCTGCCAGGCGAGCGTGAGCCGCTTGATGCCGGCATGCCGCGCTGCCAGCCAGGCGCAGAGCTGGCGCAAGAGCTGCTCGATGTAATGGCTCAGCGCGGGCGCGTTCTCGATGCGGTAGGGCAGTTCCAGCCGCGCCTGGAACTGCTCGGGCGCCACCACCCAGGCATGGGCCTCGGGGGCCTGGCCATAGGCCTGGTCCAGCGCCTGCAGCAGGGCCGCGCCAAAGCGCCGCGCCGTCGGCCCGCGCGGCAGCGCGCGCAGCTGGCCCAGGCGCTGGCAGCCAAGCCGCGCCAGCATGGGCTCGTGCGCGGCCACCGCGCTGAGGCTGTGCAGCGGCAGGCTGTCCAGCAGCGGGGTCAGGTCTTGCGTGAGGCCGTCGACGATGCCCGCTCTGGCCAGCGCCAAGGCGCCCAGGCTGGTGGGGGCCCAGGCCAGACCCTGCACGCCATAGGCCGGCCCCTCCTGCAGCACGCGCCGGTGCAGGGCGCGCAGGCCGCCGAACAGGCGCAGGCTGGCGCCCAGCTCCAGCAGCACGGCCTGGCTTTCTTCTTCTTCTTCTTCCAGCAGGGCCACGCGCGGCGTGAACTGCAGGCTCCACCAGGCCAGGGTCTGCCGCGCAGCCGGATCACTGGAGGCTGGCGGCGCGAGCAGCAGGGCGAGCCAATACAGCGGATGGGGCGGGTTTGGGCTCATGGCTGAGCTCCTTGGGTACGGCGGGGACCTTCGGCGCGATGACCGTGGCGGGGCGCAGCTGCCGCGGCGCCAGCAGCGCGGCCAGCTCGGCCGGCAGCGCCTCCAGCCGCAGCGCCTGGGCATGGGCGGGGCCGCGGCGCTTGAGGATCAGCAGTTCCAGGCTCCAGTCGGCGCCGGGGTTCAGGATCAGGCGCAGCGGCGCGGCCGAGGATTGGGTCTGCACCGCCAGCGGCCGGAACAGGAATACCGGCGCCGCCGAGCCCAGGGCCGCGGCCTGCAGGCGGCGTATCTGTGCCGGCCTTGCCTCGGGCAGCCAGGCCAGCACGGCGCCGGCGGCATTCGCCTTGATGGCCTGCTCGGTGGCCCAGAGCGCCTGCAGCGCGTTGGCGGGCGCGACCCAGACCAGTTGCTGCGGTGTGATGCCATGCGCACGCAAGCCCGGCAAATGGGGCTGCTGCGGCGGGTTCACCAGCAGCAGCGGCGGGCGCGCCGCGGGTACCGGCGTGGCCGGCTTGCGGCGCGTGGGCTGCGGCTGCTGCGGGGCTTGTTGTAAAAGCAGCCGGCCCAGTGCCGGCCCCAGCAAGCGCCATTCGCACAGCCCGGCCTGGGCCTGCAGGATCTCGCTGAGCATGCGCGTGGGCCAGCCGCCACCGGGCAGCTGGGCATCCAGGGCGCCGAAGCCGCTGGCGATGCAGGGGCTGGCGCTGGCGCCCAGGCTGGTGGCGCGCCACAGCCGCGCATCGGCCAGCAGGGCGGCATGGCTGGGATCGGTGGCGAGAGCGGGGCTTGGCATGATAGCTGTACAAAAACACAGTATATGCAAATCGGCAGCATGTCACAGCGGAATCCGCTGCGCGCACAGGCCCCCAAGGCCAGGGGGCTCGGCCCGCTCGGGCTGCCGTCATAATCAGGGAAAACCCCGAACCCAAAGGCTTTGGCAAGGCATGAGTTGGCGAGATCCCGTTGCGAATGCGCATCCCATGGCAGCACCGCTGCTGCTGGAGACCGAGCGCCTGCTGCTGCGCGCGCCCGCCGATGCCGACCTGGACACGCTGTTCGAGGTGCATGCCGACCCGGTCACCAACCATCACAGCCCGCACGGGCCCCTGCATGCGCGCGCGGAAGCCCAGGAGCTGTTGCAGCAATGGCAGGCCCATTGGCAGCAGCGCGGTTTTGGCTACTGGGTGATTGCCCTGCGCGAGCAGCCTGCCGAGGTGATCGGCTTCGGCGGCATCATGGCCAAGCCCATCGACGGGCAGGAGGGGCTGAATCTCTACTTCCGCTTCCGCCCCCAGGCCTGGGGTCAGGGCTATGCCTCGGAGATGGCGCTCACCGCCCTGGGCCTGGCCTTCTCGCAGCTGCAAGCCCCCGCCGTGCTGGCGGTGGTGCGCCCGGCCAACACGCCCTCGCGCAAGACCCTGGAGCGCATCGGCATGCGGCTCAAGGGCTCACTCGCCGACGTGCCAGGGCAGGCGCCCAGCCTGCTGTATGAGCTGAGCGCGGCGCAATACGCCAGCTGCCCCCGGCAGAAGCCCGAGCCGACGCCGTTTGGGGCGTGAGCGGGGCCGAGGACAGCACCTGCGTGCTGTCCGACATCGACCGAGGCTTGAGCACCTGCCGGCGACCGAACCCGCATCCGGCCTGCGCCCGCGCCCGCTGCTACTAGGCTGAATCCCAATAGCCCTGGTGCAACGGCCATGCACACTCGGCTGGTTAGTCCCAGTCGAAAGGGCGCGCATGTCGGTGCAAGTCTCAACCAGCAGTTTTGTGAATCATCGACTGCGTCTGGTGATGCTGCCCTTCTTCATCTCGGGGCTTGCGGCGCTGACTTATCAGGTGGCCTGGCAGCGATTGATGTTCGTGGCCTTCGGTGTCGATCTGGAGTCGGTCACCATCATCGTGTCGGCCTTCATGCTTGGATTGGGCAGCGGCGCGCTGATGGGCGGGCGCCTGGCCGACCGGTATCCAGGGGCCGTGATCCCGCTGTTCGCCATGGCCGAAATTTCGATTGGCATTTTCGGCCTGCTCAGCCCCGCGCTGATCGCCATGGTAGGTGCGAGCACCGTGCAGCTGTCGATCTTCTGGGTTGCGGGCGCCAACTTCCTGCTGCTGCTGTTGCCAACCTCGCTGATGGGGGCAACGCTGCCGATGCTGGTGGCGTTTTTGGTTCGCAGCAACCGCAACGTCGGCCTCTCGATCGGCGCACTGTACGCAGTCAACACGCTGGGAGCGGCGCTCGGGGCCGGGTTGGTCAGCTTCTTGGCCTTCCACTGGCTGGATCTGTTGCAGACGATCAGGGTCGCCGCGGCTCTGAACTTCTTTGCCGGTGTGCTGGTGTTGTGGCTGTTCCGGGGGGGGCGTCGATGAACTTCCCATGGCTGCTGTCTTTTGCCGTCGGGTTCCTTAGCCTGAGCCAGGAGATTCTTTGGGTTCGGCTGATCAGCTTTGCGCACATGGGGGCGCCGACTGCGTTTGGCTTTGTGCTAACGCTCTATCTGGTAGGCATTGCGTTGGGGGCGGAGATCGGCAAGCGCGCCTGCAAGCGCGGCACCGATCTCTACGATGTCGCCGCGCTGGCCCTGCTGCTGGCCGCACTGACGGATCCCTTGCCGCCGATCCTGGGCCCGGTGATCGCCTTGCGCGTCGGCAGTGGGGTCGGCCTGGTGCAGATGCTGGTACCTAGCTTGGCCATCGTTGCTACCGCGGCGATCAAGAGCGTGCTGTTTCCGATCGCGCATCATCTGGGCTCCAGCCAGGCCGGGGCCCATATAGGCAGTTCTGTTTCGAAGGTCTACTTCGGCAATATCCTCGGATCAACGCTGGGGCCGATCGTGATGGGATTTTTCCTGCTCGACCGGGTGGGGCTGGATGTGGCATTTCGCCTGGTAGGCTTGGGCTCGTTGCTGCTGGCCGGCGCCTGTGCGCTCCGCTCGGAGCGCCGCCGTCGCGGGACAGTGATCGGCGTAGCTGCGGGTGTACTGGCCCTTGTCCTCTGGCTTGGCCAGCAGCCGTCCCATGTGATCCGATCCGGTGACCGCAGTTTCCAAGGCGCCGAGGGTGCTCAGGCCGAGATACGCCAGGTGGTCGAGAACAAGTACGGCATCATCCATACCGTCGGCATACCGGGGCGCACCGACGATGTCGTCTACGGTGGGAATGCCTACGACGGTGCCATCAGCATCGGTCTGCACCCTGATCCGAACGGCATTGCCCGTGTCTATGTGGCCGGCGTGCTGGCGCGGCAGCCGCGTCGAGCGCTTGTGATCGGCTTGGCTGGTGGTGCCTGGGTTCGTGTGCTGACAGCCCTGCCCACGCTTGAGCGCGTTGATGTCGTTGAGATCAACAAGGGCTATGTCGACCTGATCCAGTCCTACCCTTTGGTGAAGCCGATTCTGGACGATGCGAGGGTTGCTATCCATGTCGACGATGGTCGACGTTGGCTGAAACGCCATCCGGGCGAGCGCTATGACCTGGTGCTGATGAATACGACCATGCATTGGCGAGCCTTCCAGACCAATCTCCTTTCCGCCGAGTTCATGAGCGAACTGCGCGGGCATATGAACGCAGATGGTGTGTTTGCTCTTAACGTCACCAACTCCCTGGATGCCGCCTTTACCGTCGAAGCAGCATTCCCCGGTGCTTTGAGGCATGGGAGTTTTCTCTATGCCCGCCGGGGTGGCTCACCCGTGGTCGGTGGTGATCAGGTGCAGGCGGCGCTGAGATCGATGACGCTGGATGGTCGGCCGCTGTTTGCAGCCGCTGATTGGGAGCCGGGTGGCTCGGCGCACCGGATTGTGGATCTGGTCGCTGGGCTGAGCCCCGTTAGCGTCCTGTTGGCGCGTGAAGGTGGGCGCGGGCGGATGATCACGGACGCCAATCTATTGCCCGAGTACCGGCACGGCATCCGGCTGGAGCTACCGCCGGTCAGTTGGTTGCTCCCGGCCCGAGAGCAGGCCAAGTTCACGCATTGAAGGCCGCTGCTCGCCGTGAGTTCACTGGCACGGCGCGCCATCATGGCTGCGGATAGCGCCTCAGGCCCTGCAGCTCCAGCACCCGCACGCCACCATATTCCACGCTGATCAGGCCGCGCTCCTGCAGATGGCTCAAGGCCTCGTTGACACGCTGGCGCGACAGGCCCACCAGCTTGGCCAGTTCCTGCTGGGTGATGCGCAGCAGGCTGCCCACGCCGGGGTAGAGCTGGGGGTGGAAGAGGGCGGCGAGGTTGCGCGCCACACGCAGGTCGGGGTCGGAAATGCGGTCGATTTCGCGCGCGGCGATGAACTGGCCCAGGCGCTCGTTGAGCTGGTTCAGCACGAAGCGGTTGAAGCCGATGCTGTGCTCCAGCAGGTCGTGGAAGGTCTCGATCGGCAGGCCCGCCACCACGCTGCGGCGCAGGGGCTGGATGTTGTAGCGGTAGACCTCGCGCTTGAGCAGGGTGCCCTCGCCGAACCAGCCGCCCGGCGGCACGCCGGTGAAGGTGATGGACTGGGCGGCGGCATCGTCGTTGCTCATCTTCAGGAGGCCGTCGATCACGCCAAACCAGAAATTGGCCGGCTTGCCGATGCGGCAGACCCGCTCCCCGACCTCGGCGTCGGCCACCTGCAACTGGGCCACGGCGGCCTCGCGCTGTGCCGGCTCCAGCACGGCAAGCCAGGGGATCGCGTCAAGTTCGGCGGCGCTGGGCGGCCGCGCACGCTGGCGAAGGGTCAGGTGTTGCGTCACTGTCGAGTTCATCCCCCTATTCATCGCCGCTCAGCATGACGTGATCCTGACGCGGCACCCCCGGGAAAGCACGGACCGTGATTTCCATCAAATGTCGTCGCAACGACAACACGACGTCAAAGTAAAGGCCTAGGATGGCACCGCAACAAGGCATGCACCGCCTCACTTGCCCGCTGGTGGGGCGCAGTGCACCGAGGAGACACACGGTGACGACGACTTTTCCCAGGCTCTTGCTTGACCATGCGGCCCAGCGTCCGAACGACGCCGCGCTGCGCGAGAAGGAATACGGCATCTGGCAGGCGCTCAGCTGGGCGCAGCTGGCGGAGTTGGTGTGCGCGCTGGCCCATGGCCTGCACCAGGCCGGCGTGCAGCGGGGCCAGCATCTCATCGTGGTAGGCGAGAACCGCCCGCGTCTGGCGGCCAGCATGCTGGCCGCCCAGGTGCTGGGGGCGATTCCCGTGCCGCTGTACCAGGACGCGGTGGGCGCGGAGTTCGTGTTCCCCATCAGCAATGCCGAGGTGGCGTTCGCGATCGTGGAGGACCAGGAGCAGGTCGACAAGCTGATCGAGATACGCGGCCAATGCCCGCAGCTCACCCATCTCTGGTACGACGATCCGCGCGGCCTGCGCAACTATGACGAGCCCGGCGTGGCGCCGCTGGACAGCCTGATCGCCGCCGGCGCGGCCGCTGCCAAGACGCAGCCGCAGCTGTTCCGCGAATGGGCCGAGCGCGTCAAGCCCGACGATGTGGCGGCGATGTTCTTCACCTCGGGCACCACCGGCAACCCCAAGGGCGTGGTGCACAGCCATGCCACCCTGATCGACCGCGCCCAGGCCGGCGCGCGCTTCGACAAGCTCGGCAGCCACGAGGAAGTGCTGGCCTATCTGCCGCCCGCCTGGATCGGCCAGAACATCTTCAGCTATGCCCAGTGGCTGGCCTGCGGCTATGTGGTGAACTGCCCCGAGTCGGCCAGCACCGTCTCCATCGACCTGAAGGAGATCGGCCCCACCTATTACTTCGCACCGCCGCGTGTGTTCGAGGGCTTGCTCACCAGCGTGATGATCCGCATGGAAGATGCCGGCAGCCTGAAGCGCTGGCTGTTCGGCCGCTGCATGGCGCTGGCGCAGCGCGTCGGCCCGGCGCTGATGGACGGCAAGCCGGTGGGCGCCCTGGACAAGCTGAAGTACGCGCTCGGCAATCTGCTCATCTACGGGCCGCTGCGCAACACCCTGGGCTTCTCGCGCGTGCGGGTGGCCTACACCGCGGGCGAGGCGATCGGCCCCGATCTGTTCAGCTTCTACCGCTCGATCGGCATCAACCTCAAGCAGCTCTACGGCTCCACCGAAACGGCGGTGTTCGTCTGCCTGCAGCCCGACAACGAGGCGCGCTCCGACACCGTGGGCGTGCCCATCGATGGCGTCGAGATCAAGCTGGACGCGAACGGCGAGATCCTGGTGAAGTCGCCGGGCCTTTTGAAAGGTTATTACAAGAACGAGGCCGCCACCAACGAGGTGCTCACCGCCGAGGGCTGGTATCACACCGGCGACGCTGGCTTCATCGATGCCAGCGGCCACCTGAAGATCATCGATCGCGCCAAGGACGTGGGCCGCATCATGGGCGGCCCCAACGACGGCGCGATGTTCGCGCCCAAGTATGTGGAGAACAAGCTCAAGTTCTTCGCCCACATCAAGGAGGCGGTGGCACTGGGCGACAAGCGCGAGCGCGTCTGCGCCTTCATCAACATCGATTTCGAGGCGGTGGGCAACTGGGCCGAGCGCCGCAACCTGCCCTATGCCGGCTACACCGATCTGGCGCAGAAGCCCGAGGTCTACGAGCTGATCCGAGAATGCGTGGAGAAGGTGAACGCCGATCTGGCCCGGGACGAGCTGCTGGCCGGCAGCCAGATCACGCGCTTCCTGATCCTGCACAAGGAACTGGATGCCGACGATGGCGAACTCACCCGTACCCGCAAGGTGCGGCGCGGCGCGATTGCCGAGAAGTACGCGGTGCTGATCGATGCGCTCTACGGCGGCAAGACCAGCCAGTTCATCGAGACGGCGGTGAAGTTCGAGGACGGGCGCAGCGGTTCGGTCTCGGCCGATTTGAGAATCATGGATACGAAGACGTTTCCGGCTGTCAGGAGGGCCGCCTGATGGCCAAGAAGATTGGCGAGGTCATCCTCGAGGTCAAGAACATCTCGCTGGCCTTTGGCGGGGTGAAGGCGCTGACCGACATCAGCTTCGATGTGCGCGAGCATGAGATCCGCTCCATCATCGGCCCCAACGGCGCGGGCAAGAGCTCGATGCTCAACTGCATCAACGGCGTCTACCAACCGCAGCAGGGTTCGATCAGCTTCAAGGGCCAGACCTTCAAGCATATGAACTCGCGCCAGGTCGCCGAGATGGGGGTGGCGCGCACCTTCCAGAACCTGGCCCTGTTCAAGGGCATGAGCGTGCTGGACAACATCATGACCGGCCGCAATCTGCATATGAAGTGCAACCTGCTCTTGCAGGCCCTGCGCTGGGGGCCGGCCGAGCGCGAGGAGATCGCGCAGCGCGAGAAGGTCGAGCGCATCATCGACTTCCTCGAGATCCAGGCCTATCGCAAGACCCCGGTGGGCCGCCTGCCCTACGGCCTGCAAAAGCGCGTGGACCTGGGCCGCGCGCTGGCGATGGAGCCCAAGGTGCTGCTGCTGGACGAGCCGATGGCCGGCATGAATGTGGAGGAGAAGCAGGACATGTGCCGCTTCATCCTGGACGTGAACGACGAGTTCGGCACCACCATCGTGCTGATCGAGCACGACATGGGCGTGGTGATGGACATCTCCGACCGCGTGGTGGTGCTGGATTACGGCAAGAAGATCGGCGACGGCGAACCCGATGCGGTGCGCCAGAACGAAGACGTCATCCGTGCCTACCTGGGCACCTCGCACTGAAGGCAGGCAAGCATGGGATTCCTGATCGAAACAATCTTCGGCGGCCTGATGACGGGCATGCTGTACTCGCTCATCGCGCTGGGCTTTGTGCTGATCTACAAGGCTTCGGGTGTGTTCAATTTCGCCCAGGGCGCGATGGTGCTGTTCGCCGCGCTGGCGATGGCGCGCTTTGCCGAGTGGATCCCGCAGTGGACCGGCATCAGCAACCCCATCGCCGCCAATGTGCTGGGCTTCGCCGCGGCCTTTGCGGTGATGATCGCGGTGGCCTGGCTGATCGAGCGCCTGGCCCTGTCCAAGCTGGTGAACCAGGAGGGCATCACGCTGCTGATGGCGACGCTGGGCATCACCTACTTCCTCGAAGGTGCGGGCCAGATGCTGTTCGGTTCGGACATCTACAAGATCGACGTGGGCATGCCCAAGGATCCGATCTTCCTGTTCGAGAAGGCCTTTGAGGGCGGCGTGCTGGTCAACAAGGAAGACCTCTACGCGGCCCTGATCGCCGCCGCCATGGTGGCGCTGCTGGCGTTGTTCTTCCAGAAGACTGCGACCGGCCGCGCGCTGCGTGCGGTGGCCGACGACCATCAGGCCGCGCAGTCCATCGGTATCCCCTTGTCCACCATCTGGGTGATCGTGTGGAGCGTGGCGGGCTTCGTCGCGCTGGTCGCCGGCATCATCTGGGGCAGCAAGCTGGGCGTGCAGTTCTCGCTCTCGCTGGTGGCGCTGAAGGCGCTGCCGGTGGTGATCCTGGGCGGCCTGACCTCGGTGCCGGGCGCCATCATCGGCGGCCTCCTGATCGGGGTGGGCGAGAAGGTCTCCGAGGTCTATCTGGGCCCGCTGCTGGGCGGCGGCATCGAGATCTGGTTCGCCTATGTGCTGGCGCTGATGTTCCTGCTGGTAAGGCCGCAGGGTTTGTTCGGCGAGAAAATCATCGATCGGGTCTAAGTCATGCTGTACAGAGAAAACGGCCAGTTCAAGACCTCCTACCGGGCCGACAACGCGATCTTCACGATCCGGCAGGACCAGATCGCGATTGCGCTGCTGCTCTTGCTGGCCTTCGTGGGCATGCCCATGCTGGCCTCGGAATATCTGTTCCGCGCCATCCTGATCCCCTTCCTGATCCTCTCGCTGGCGGCCCTGGGCCTGAATGTGCTGGTGGGTTACTGCGGCCAAATCTCGCTGGGCACCGGTGCCTTCATGGCGGTGGGCGCCTACGCGGCCTACAACTTCCAGGTGCGCATCGAGGGCATGCCGCTGATCGCCTCGTTGCTGCTGGGCGGCCTGTGCTCCACCGTGGTGGGTGTGCTGTTCGGCATCCCCTCCCTGCGCATCAAGGGCCTGTATCTGGCGGTGGCCACGCTGGCGGCGCAGTTCTTCTGCGACTGGGCCTTTCTGCGCATCCAGTGGTTCACCAACAACTCGCCCTCGGGCAATGTGTCGGTCTCCAATCTGCAGGTGCTGGGCGTGGCGATCGAATCACCGGTGCAGAAGTACCTGTTCTGCCTCGGCTTCGTCAGCGTGTTCGCGCTGCTGACCAAGAATCTGGTGCGTTCGTCGATCGGCCGTGAGTGGATGGCCATGCGCGACATGGACGTGGCCGCCGCGGTGATCGGCATACGCCCGGTCTACGCCAAGCTGACGGCATTTGCGGTGAGCAGCTTCATCGTCGGCGTCGCGGGTGCGCTGTGGGGCTTTGTGCACCTGGGCTCCTGGGAGCCGGCCGCGTTCTCGATTGATCGCAGCTTCCAGCTGCTCTTCATGGTCATCATCGGCGGCCTGGGCTCGGTGATGGGCAGCTTCTTTGGCGCCGCCTTCATCATCTTCCTGCCCATCCTCCTCAATCAGGTGCCGCATTGGCTGGGCATCCCGATCGGCACCGAGACCTCCTCGCACCTGGAACTGATGGTGTTCGGCGCCCTGATCGTGTTCTTCCTCATCAAGGAGCCGCACGGGTTGGCGCGCCTGTGGTCCACGGCCAAGGAAAAGCTGCGCCTGTGGCCCTTCCCTCATTGACTTATTAAAACCGCACCACGAGTGCATCCAACCGGAGACTGAGCATGAGTAAGAGACTGAAGTCGATCGCGTGGGCGATCACCATGGCCGCCGGCTTTGCCGGCGTGGCGGGGCAGGCGCAGGCGGCTGCCGAGCAGTTTTTCCCGGTGCTGGTCTACCGCACCGGCGCCTATGCGCCCAATGGCACGCCCTGGGCCAATGGCTATATCGACTACCTCAAGCTGGTGAACGCGCGTGGCGGCATGAACGGCGTGAAGATCAGCTACGAGGAATGCGAGACCGGCTACGCCACCGACCGCTCGGTGGAATGCTATGAGCGCCTGAAGGGCAAGGGCGCCACGCTGTTCCAGCCGCTCTCCACCGGCGCCACCTTTGCGCTCACCGAGAAGGCCCCGGCCGACAAGATCCCGCTCATCACCGCCGGCTATGGCCGCAGCGAAAGCGCCGATGGCGGCGTGTTCAAGTGGAACTTCCCGCTGCTGGGCACCTACTGGGTCGCGGCCGACGTGCTGCTGCAGCACATCGTCAAGAAGGAGGGCGGTTGGGACAAGCTCAAGGGCAAGAAGTTCGCCCTGGTCTACCACGACAGCCCCTATGGCAAGGAACCCATCCCGTTGCTGCAGGAGCGCGCCAAGCTGCATGGCTTCGAGCTGCAGCTGTTGCCGGTGACGGCGCCCGGCGTGGAGCAGAAGGCCACCTGGCTGCAAGTGCGCCAGAGCCGCCCCGACTATGTGTTCCTGTGGGGCTGGGGCGTGATGAACTCCACCGCCCTGAAGGAAGCCCAGGCCACCGGCTATCCGCGCGAGAAGATGTACGGCGTGTGGTGGGCCGGCGCCGAGCCCGATGTCAAGGACGTGGGCGATGGCGCCAAGGGCTACAACGCCGTCACCATCCAGCATGGTGCCGAGCCTAACTCCAAGGTGGTGCAGGATGTGCTGAAGGAGCTGCACGCCAAGGGCCAGGGCACCGGACCGAAGGAAGAGGTCGGCCAGGTGCTGTATATGCGCGGCATGTTGTCGGCCATGCTGGGCGTGGAGGGCGTCAAGCGCGCGCAGGAACGCTTCGGCAAGGGCAAGGTGATGAGCGGCGAGCAGACCCGCTGGGGCCTGGAGAACCTGGCGCTGGACCAGAAGAAGCTCGATGCGCTGGGCTTTGCCGGGGTGATGCGTCCGGTCTCGACTTCCTGTGTCGACCACATGGGATCGAGCTGGGCGCGCGTGCACAGCTGGGACGGCAAGCAGTGGAAGTTCATCTCCGACTGGTACCAGGCCGACGAGCAAATCATCAAGCCGATGGTGAAGAGCACGGCCGACAAGTACGCGGCCGAAAAGAAGATGGAGCGCCGCACGCCGGCTGACTGTCAGTCCTGACGGACTGACAGTCTCCGGCGTGGCAGGCAATGCCTGCCGCCGGTGACCCTGGGGCTCCCACCCCCATCCCCGCCCTCCGAGAGGGCGGGGTGTCCTAACGAGGCAAGTGATGAGTAATGTGCTTCTGAACGTCAACGGCATCGAGGTCATCTATAACCATGTGATCCTGGTGCTCAAGGGCGTGTCCCTGCAGGTGCCCGAAGGCAGCGTGGTGGCCCTCTTGGGCGGCAACGGTGCGGGCAAGACGACCACGCTGCGGGCCGTCTCGAACCTGCTGGCGGGCGAGCGCGGCGAGGTCACCAAGGGCAGCATCGAGCTGCGCGGCGAGCGCATCGAAAAGCTCTCCACCTCGGAGATGGTGAACCGCGGCGTGATCCAGGTGATGGAGGGGCGGCATTGCTTTGCGCACCTCAGCATCGAGGAGAACCTGATGACCGGCGCCTACACGCGCCAGGACGGCAAGGCCGCGGTGGCCGCCACGCTGGAGAAGGTCTACACCTACTTCCCGCGCCTGAAGACGCGCCGCGGCTCGCAGGCCGCCTACACCTCGGGCGGCGAGCAGCAGATGTGCGCGATCGGCCGCGCCCTGATGGCCAATCCCAAGATGGTGCTGCTGGACGAGCCCTCGATGGGCCTGGCGCCGCAGATCGTCGAGGAGGTGTTCGAGATCGTCAAGGATCTGAACGCCAAGGAGGGCACGACCTTCCTGCTGGCCGAGCAGAACACCAATATGGCGCTGCGCTATGCCGACTACGGCTACATCCTGGAGAACGGTCGCGTCGTGATGGACGGCGAGGCCAAGGCCCTGCGCGAGAACGAGGACGTGAAGGAGTTCTATCTGGGCATGGGCGGTGGTGACCGCAAGAGCTTCAAGGACGTGAAAAGCTACAAGCGCCGTAAACGCTGGTTGGCCTGACGAAGGAGCACAACCGTGTCGGATGAATTCTTCGCCCCGCCCGCCTTCAACCCCGAGCAGGCGCTGCTGCAGTTGAAGCGCAATCTGCGCGATCTGCGGCCCCTGGCCGAGCGCGGCAACAGCTTCACCCTGCAGGGCCAGCCGGTGATCGAGCTGGCCGCCGACAGTGAACACCTCAACGTACGCCTGGCCAAGAAGCCGGCCCGCGCGCCCGAGTGGGAGCTGCGCGCCTGTCGCAACAGCGCCGATGTGCGCGCCCTGCACGACGAGATCAAGCGGCGCCTGGCGCGCTGGACGGACGAGACATGAGCATCAGCGACACCACCTTCCACGACGCCCTCGAGGCGCGCGACCCGGCCGAGCGCGAGGCCGCGCTGCTGGCGGCGCTGCCGCGGCAGATCGCCCATGCACAGCGGCAGGCGCCGGCCTTCGCCGAGTTGCTGGCGGGCGTGGACGCCGGCAGCATCGCCAGCCGCGCCGCGCTGGCGCGCCTGCCGGTGACGCGCAAGCACGAGCTGCTGGAGCGCCAGCAGGCCCGACGCCAGCTGCAGGAGGGCCGCGATGTGTTCGGCGGCTTCTCCGCCATCGGCTGGGCCGGCTGCGTGCGCAGCAGTGGCGCGAAGCGGGTGTTCCAGTCGCCCGGCACGATTTATGAGCCCGAGGGCCATGCCGCCGACTACTGGCGCGTGGCGCGCGCCATCCATGCGGCGGGTTTCCGCAGTGGCGAGCTGATCCACAACAGCTTCAGCTATCACCTCACGCCGGCCGGTTCAATGATGGAAACCGGCGCCCATGCACTGGGCTGCACGGTGTTTCCGGGTGGTGTGGGCAATACCGAGATGCAGCTGCAGGCGGTGGCCGAGCTGCGCCCGCAGGGCTATATCGGCACGCCCAGCTTTCTGAAGATTCTGCTCGACAAGGCGGCGGAGCAGGGCCAGCGGCTTTCCTTCAGCAAGGCCCTGGTGAGCGGCGAGGCCTTTCCGCCCTCGCTGCGCGACTGGCTCACCGAGCGCGGCGTGCAGGGCTACCAATGCTATGCCACCGCCGACGTCGGCCTGATCGCCTACGAGACCGCGGCGCGCGAGGGCCTGGTGCTGGACGAGGGCGTGATCGTGGAGATCGTGCGCCCCGGCACCGGTGACCCGGTGCCCGAGGGCGAGGTCGGCGAACTGGTGGTCACCACGCTCAATCCCGACTACCCGCTGATCCGTTTCGGCACCGGCGACCTCTCCGCCGTGCTGCCGGGCCGCTGCCCGACCGGCCGCAGCAATCAGCGCATCAAGGGCTGGATGGGGCGGGCCGACCAGAGTGCCAAGGTGCGCGGCATGTTCGTGCATGCCTCGCAGGTGGGCGAGGTGCTCAAGCGCTTCCCCGAGCTGGGCCGTGCCCGCCTGGTGGTGGAGGGTGAGATGGCGAACGACCGTATGAACCTGCTGCTGGAGCTTGTCGGTGGGCCCGACGCAGTGCCCGAGGGTTTGGGCGAACGCATCGCCGCCGCGGCGCGCGACATCACCAAGCTGCGCGCCGAGGTGCGCTTCGTGGCGCCCGGCAGCCTGCCCAATGACGGGCGCGTCATCGAGGACGCGCGCAAGTACGAATGATCAACTCCGACCCTGCCGCTCGCGATCCTCGCGGCTGAGGACAAAGGCCTGCACCAGGCCGCCCAAGCGCAGCGACTGATCCTTCAGCGACTCCGCCGCGGCGGCGGATTCTTCCACCAGCGCGGCGTTCTGCTGCGTCATCTGGTCCAACTGGGCCACCGCCTGGTTCACGCGCGTCAGGCCCTGGCTCTGCTCGCCGGAGGAGGCGGTCACCTCGCCGATGATGTCGGCCACGCGTTGCACGCTGCTGACGATTTCCTGCATGGTGCTGCCGGCGTCGCCCACCAGGCGCGCACCGGCGTCGACGTTTTCGAGGCTGTGGCCGATCAGGGTCTTGATCTCCTTGGCCGCCTCGGCCGAGCGCTGCGCCAGCGAGCGCACCTCGCTGGCCACCACCGCGAAGCCGCGGCCTTGCTCGCCGGCGCGCGCCGCCTCCACCGCGGCATTCAGCGCCAGGATATTGGTTTGGAAGGCGATGCCATCGATCACGCCGATGATGTCGCCGATCTTGCGCGCGCTGTGGCTGATGCCGTCCATGGTGGTGACCACCTCGCCCACTACCTGGCCGCCACGCGTGGCCACCTGGGCGGCCGAATGCGCCAGCTGGTTGGCCTGCGCCGCGGAGTCGGCGGACTGGCGCACCGTGCCGGTCAGCTGCTCCATCTGCGAGGCCGAGGTCTGCAGGCTGCTGGCGGTCTGCTCGGTGCGCTGCGACAGATCCAGATTGCCGCTGGCCACCTCCTGGCTGGCGGTCTGGATCGATTCCGCGGTGTGGCGGATCTCGCCCACCAGCTCGCGCAGCTTGTCCTGCATCGCGGCCAGGCCGGCCAGCAGCTGGCCCAGTTCGTCGTCGGACTCGGGCACGAAGCTGGATGACAGATCGCCCTGCGCGATGCGCTCGGCCACTACGATGGCGCGATCCACCGGGCGCTTGATGCTGCGCGTGATGCGCCAGGCCAGCAGGGTGCCTACCGCCAGCGCGGCCAGGCTCAGCAAGCCCAGCACCCAGAGCGCCCGGCTGGCACCGGCCGAGATCTCGACGCTGGCCGCCTGGCTCATGCGTTCCTGCGCTTCGACGATCTCGGTGACCTTGCGCCGCCAGGCGGTCTCCACCGGCTTGACGGCCTGGGTCAGGGTCAGGGTGGCCTCGATATTGGCGCCGTCCTGGCCCTCCTTGGCGGCGCGCTGCAGCAAGGGGATGGTCTTTTGCGCGCCCTCCTGCACGGCTTTCATCAGGGCCTGCTCGTCGGCATCGCCCTGCTGCGACATCAAATCCGCCAGCCTGGTCTCGATGCCCTTGTAGCGCTCTACCGCGGCGTTCAGCACCTTGACCTCGGCGTCGATCTCCTTGACGTCGGTCAGCAGGGTCACCGAGCGGGCCTGGATGGCCATCTCGTTGATGGCATGCAGCATGCTGTTGGCCTGGGCGCTCTTGGCGTTGTTGACCTGCACCAGCTGTTCGACCCTTGCGCCCACCGAGCGCATCTGTGTGGCCGCCAGCACCGCCAGCAGCAGCAGCAGGGCCAACACGGCCCCAAAGCTCAGCGCCAGCCTGCGGCCTACCGACATCTTCAACTTGTGCATGCCCATGTCTCGTCACCCCAGCCGATGTTTTGTGGATTGCATCCGGACGGACGCTTATCCAGGGTCTTATCGGCAGCCCGCGCGGAAAGTTGAGCTCAGAGCGTGTTTGCGATCCCGTCATGGTGCCCGCAAGCACGCTCTTACGTAGTTTCCGCAACCCTGGCCCGGGCGGTCGGCCCTAGCATGCAGGCTCACCCCTACCATCGTTGAGGCAACAACATGAACAAACTGCTGCTCGCCTGCCTGGCGGCCCTGGGCACCACCGCCGCCTGGGCCGAGTACCCTGAGAAGCCCATCACCATCGTCGTGCCCTTCGCGGCGGGCGGCCCCACCGACAAGGTGGCGCGTGACCTGGCCGAGGCCTTGCGCAAGCCCCTCAACGCCACGCTGGTGATCGAGAACGTCGGCGGTGCCGGTGGCACCCTGGGGGCGACCAAGGTGGCCAAGGCGGCGCCCGATGGCTACACCATCCTGCTGCACCACATCGGCATGTCGACCTCGCCGTCCCTGTACCGCAATATGCAGTACAAGACCCTGGACGACTTCGAGTACCTGGGCCTGGTCAACGAGGTGCCGATGACCCTGATCGCCAAGCCCAGCATGGCGGCCAACAACTATGTCGAGCTGAGCAAGTGGATCGCCGCCAACCAGGGCAAGATCAACCTCGCCAATGCCGGGCTGGGCTCGGCCTCGCATCTGTGCGGCCTGCTGTTCCAGAGCACCCTGAAGGTCGATATGACCACCGTGCCCTACAAGGGCACCGGCCCGGCCATGACCGACCTGATCGGCGGCCAGGTGGACCTGATGTGCGACCAGACCACCAACACCAGCAGCCAGATCGAAAGCGGCAAGGTCAAGGCCTATGCGGTCACCACCACCAAGCGTCTGACCGCGCCCGCGCTGGCCAAGCTGCCGACGCTGGACGAGATGGGCCTGAAGGGCTTCAACGTCTCGATCTGGCATGGCATGTACGCGCCCAAGGGCACGCCCAAGCCGGTGCTGGACAAGCTCAACGCCGCACTGAAGACGGCCCTCAAGGACGCCGACTTCCACAAGCGCCAGGAAGCCCTGGGCGCGGTGATCGTCAACGATGCCCGCAACAACCCGGCCGAGCACAAGAAGTTCGTCGAGGCTGAGATCAACAAATGGGGGCCGGTCATCAAGGCGGCGGGGCAGTATGCCGACTAGGGACAGAAAGCCCGCCTGCGCGGGCTTTCTCGCCCTAGGAGGGGCCCGACCAGCCGCTTGCGCGCGACTGGTCCTTCGCCAGCCCTGAAGCAGCCAGCTGCTTCAGGCGCGGGCTCAGAGCTCTGCGAGGGCGCGGCCTGCAAGGCGACTGAGGACAATCAAGCCGCCTGCGCGGCTTGTCTTGTCTTAGGCAGGGCTGCGGCACACCAGCGCCAGCTTGTTGCCATCCAGATCGCGGAAATAGGCCGCGTAGAAATTCGGCCCATAGGCCTCGCGCAGGCCGGGTGCGCCTTCGCTGCGTCCACCCTGGGCCAGCGCGGCGGCATGGGCGGCATCCACCTGGGCGCGCGTGGCGGCTTCCAGGGCCAGCATGCTGCCGTTGCCGGCGCTGGCGTCCAGGCCGTTGTAGGGCTTGCAGATCCACAGCTGGGTCTTGGCATCGGGCGCGTCGGGGCCATAGCCGACGAAGTCGTCGTCCGCATAGCTGGCCTTCATGCCCAGCAGCTGTAGCACGGCGTCGTAAAAGGTCTTGGCGGCCTGGCGGTTGTTGCTGCCCAGGGTGGCGTAGCTGATCATGGTCCTGGTCTCCTTGTTCTTCAGTTGATGATGCGCATGGGGATGGTGACGGGGCCGTCGTTGATGAGGCTTACCTGCATGTCCGCCCCGAACTCGCCGCTTTGTACCAAGCCATGCTGGGCGCGGGCAAAAGTCAGGCAATGCGCGTAGAGCCTGCGGCCCAGCTCGGGGCCGGCCGCGCCGCTGAAGCTCGGGCGGTTGCCGCCGGCCAGGTCGGCCGCCAGGGTGAACTGCGACACGATCAGCAGGCCGCCGCCCACATCCTGCAGGCTCAGGTTCATCTTGCCGGCCGCGTCGCTGAAGATGCGCAGCTTGAGCAGCTTGGTGATGAGCTTTTCGGCCTGTGCCTCGGAGTCGGTCGGCTCGGCGCAGACCAGCAGCAGGAGGCCGGGACCGATCTCGCCGATGGTCTGGCCGGCCACCTCCACCTTGGCCTGCTTCACGCGCTGGACCAGGCCGATCACAGCAGATCCTTGGGGTCGTCGAAGTGCGCTTCCACGTCCATCGGCAGCAGCTGGATGGTGGCGCGCAGCCCCGGCACGGCGCTCATCAGGGCCTGCTCGACGGAGGCCCGCACCGCCGCCGCGCGCCCCAGGCTCCAGGCCGCGGGCATGTGCATGTGCAGGTCGACAAAGCGGCGCTGGCCGGCGCAGCGGGTGGCGATATGGTCAAAACGGATGGTCTGGTGGGCAAAGTCGTCCAGTACCTGCTGGATGGTGGCGCGCGACTCGGCGTCCAGGGCCTGGTCCATCAGACCGTCGGTGGACTTCCAGATCAGCAGCGCGCCCTCGCGCATGATGTTGAGCGCCACCAGCATGGCCAGCAGTGGGTCCAGCCAGAGCCAGCCGGTGGCCATCACGCCCAGCAGGCCGACCACCACGCCGGCCGAGGTCCAGACGTCGGTGAAGAGGTGGCGTGCGTCCGCCTCCAGCGCCATCGAGCGGTGCTCGCGGGCCTTGCGCAGCATCGCCCAGGCCAGGCCGCCGTTGAGGGCTGAACTCAGCAGCGACAAGGTGATGCCCAGCCCCAGCGCTTCCACCGGCTGCGGGTCCAGCAGGCGGTGCACGGCGGCCCAGATGATGCCGGCGGCGGCGGCAAAGATCAGCACACCCTCGAAGCCGCTGGAGAAATACTCGGCCTTGTGGTGGCCGAAGGGGTGGTCGTCGTCGGGCGGGCGCTGCGCCACCGTCACCATCGCGAGGGCGAAGATCGCACCGGCCAGGTTGACCAGCGATTCCATCGCGTCGGACAAGAGGCTGACCGAATCGGTCCACCACCAGGCGCCGGTCTTGAGGGCGATGGTCACCAGGGCCACGCCCACCGAGATGCGCAGATAGGAGCTGACTTGCATGGGTGGCATTGTCGCCGCGGCCGCGGCCGGGAGCGGCCGATGCAGGGGGGGGCGGTCCTACAATCTCCGGCAGCCCCATCCACGCCTTTTGATCCAGCGCATCATCATGAGCCAAGAAGCACAGCACCAGACGGACGTCTCCCACATCGCCCCGCGCGAGAAGGCCGAGATCCTCTCGCAGGCCCTGCCCTATATCCGCAAGTACCACGGCAAGACCATCGTCATCAAATACGGCGGCAACGCCATGACCGACCCGGCCCTGCAGCAGGACTTTGCCGAGGACGTGGTGCTGCTCAAGCTGGTGGGCCTGAATCCGGTGGTGGTGCACGGCGGCGGCCCGCAGATCGAGGGCGCGCTGAGCCGCCTGGGCAAGAAGGGCCATTTCATCCAGGGCATGCGCGTCACCGACGAGGAGACCATGGAAGTGGTCGAGTGGGTGCTGGCCGGCCAGGTGCAGCAGGACATCGTGGGCCTGATCAATGTGGCCGGCGGCAAGGCCGTGGGCCTGACCGGCCGCGACGGCGGCATGATCCGCGCCAAGAAGCTCAAGATGGTGGACAAGGACGACCCCGCCAAGGAACACGATGTCGGCCAGGTGGGCGACATCGTCAGCATCGACCCCAGCGTGGTGAAGGCCCTGCAGGACGACCAGTTCATCCCGGTGATCAGCCCGATCGGCTTTGGCGAGCACAACGAGAGCTACAACATCAATGCCGATGTGGTGGCCGGCAAGCTGGCCGAGGTGCTGAAGGCCGAGAAGCTGGTGCTGCTGACCAACACCCCCGGCGTGCTGGACAAGGCGGGCAACTTGCTCACCGACCTGTCGGCGCGCGAGATCGACGGCCTGTTCGCCGACGGCACGCTCTCGGGCGGCATGCTGCCCAAGATCGCCTCGGCGCTGGACGCGGCCAAGAGCGGCGTGAACGCGGTGCACATCATCGACGGGCGGGTGCCGCACTCCATGCTGCTGGAGATCCTGAGCGACCAGGCCTACGGCACCATGATCCGCTCGCACTGAGCGAATGACGCAGCGCCGCCAGCCGGTCTGGCTCTTCGACCTCGACAACACCCTGCACAACGCCTCGCACGAGGTGTTCGGCGCGCTCAATGTGGCGATGACGCGCTATATCGAGCTGGAGCTGGGTGTCGACGCGGCCGAGGCGAATCGGCTGCGCGCGCAATACTGGGCCCGCTACGGCGCCACCCTGATCGGCCTGGTGCGGCACCATGGCGTGGACGCCGCGCATTTCCTGCGCGTCACGCACGCCCTGCCGGGTCTGGAGGACGGCCTGCACACCCACGCCCATGATCTGGCCGCGCTGAAGCGGCTGAAGGGGCGCAAGGTGCTGCTGACGAACGCGCCGCTGGCCTATGCGCTGCGCGTGCTGAAGGCCCTGAAGATGCGGCACTGCTTCGACGCCGTGCTGGCGCTGGAGCACATGGCCATGTTCGGCGAGCTGCGCCCCAAGCCGGACCGGCGCATGTTCCGCTACATCGCGGCCAGGCTGAAGGTACCGCCCTGGCGCTGCATCCTGGTGGAGGACACCCTGATCCACCAGAAAACGGCGCATGGCCTGGGCATGGGCACGGCCTGGATGCAGCGCTGGGCTGCGCGCTCGGTGCATGGGCCGGAGGCCGGGCTTGCCCTCAAGCGCAGGCCCGTCTATGTGCGCCAGCGCATCGCCAGCCTGCGCGCGCTGCGGCCGTCGCAGGGCAGGGCGCGCTGAGTATCGCCGTGCCGGCGCCGCCCGCACCCTGGGGCAAACCGCCGTAGGGGCAGGGAAGCTACGCTCCTCTAAGCGTGGGATTGCAGGCACCGCTGCCGCTGCCAGAATGGGGCTCCCTCACGTGGCGACCCTCGCATGTCATTGTTCAGTGTTCTGATCGTTGAAGACCAACTCAGGTTTCGAGAGGCATTCGCGCACGCGCTTGAAAAGGCGCCGGATATCCGCCTGCTGGGTATCGCCACCGACCTGCCGCAGGGACGCAAGCTGTTCGACCAGACCCGGCCCGATGTGCTGCTGGTCGACCTGGACCTGCCCGGTGGCAGCGGCATCGAGCTGATACGCCATGCCGCCCACACCATGCCCGAGTGCGAGGTGATGGTGATCTCGGTGTTTGGCGACGAGCAGCATGTGCTCTCCAGCATCGAAGCCGGCGCCACCGGCTATCTGCTGAAGGACAGCCTGGCGCTGGATCTGCCGGGCCAATTGCGCTCCCTGCGCGCTGGTGGCAGCCCCATCAGCCCGGTGATCGCGCGTCGCTTGCTGATGCGACTGGCACCCCAGGCCGGCCATGGCCCGGCGCCCGATACCGGCACCCTGCCGCTGGACGACGAGACCGTGGTGGCCCTGTCCGAGCAGGAATCTCGCGTGCTGCACCTGGCCGCCAAGGGCTTCACCTTCGACGAGATCGCCCAGTTCATGAGCGTCTCGCCGCACACCATCATGACCTATGTGAAACGCACCTACCGCAAGCTGCAGGTGCGTTCCAAGGTCGAGGCGATCTACGAAGCGCGCCGCCTGGGCTGGCTGCGCGACTGACGATTCAGGGTGGGGCGGGCGCCTATGCCAGAATCGGCGCACCCAACCCGCACCGAGCCGATGCACGCCTCCCCCGACGACCTGAGCGACGCCGAATCCGCGCCTGCTGCGCCCAGCAGCGCGCCGCGCAAGCGGCCGCGCCCGGGCGAGCGCCGCGTGCAGATCCTGCAGGTGCTGGCCGGCATGCTGGAGGCGCCCGGCGCCGAGCGCGTCACCACCGCGGCGCTGGCGGCCAAGCTGGAGGTGAGCGAGGCGGCGCTGTATCGGCATTTCGCCAGCAAGGCGCAGATGTTCGAGGGTTTGATCGAATTCATCGAGACCAGCATCTTCAGCCTGGTGAACCAGATCACCGAGCGCGAGGGGTCAGGTCTTGCGCAGGCGCAGAAGATCGTCTCGGTGCTCTTGCAGTTCGGCGAGCGCAACCCCGGCATGACGCGGGTGATGGTGGGCGATGCGCTGGTGACCGAGAACGAGCGCCTGGTGGCGCGCATGAACCAGTTCTTCGACCGCATCGAATCCTCGCTGCGCCAATGCCTGCGCAGTGCCGCCGAGGCCGGCGGCTCGGCCACGCCCACGGTGGACGCGAATGCCCAGGCCTCGGTGCTGGTGAGCTTCGTGATCGGCCGCCTGCAGCGCTATGCGCGCTCGGGCTTCAAGCGCCAGCCCACCGAACAGCTGGAAGCCGCGCTGCGCATGCTGCGCTGAACAGAGTCTTTACACTGCGGCCATGTCTGCAGTTGAACACCTGATGGCACGCGCCGAGGCGCTGCTTGGCCGGCTCGAAGCCGTGCTTCCCCAGCCGCTTGCGGCCCCCGATTGGCAAGCCTCCACGGCCTTTCGCCTGCGCAAGCGCGCTGGCCGCACGCTGCTGGAGCCGGTGCGGCATGTGGCGAGCATCCGCCTCGCCGACCTCAAGGAGGTCGAGCCGCAGAAGCAGCGCCTGCTGCGCAATACCGAGCAGTTCGTGGCCGGCCGCCCGGCCAACAACGTGCTGCTGACGGGTGCCAAGGGCACCGGCAAGAGCTCGCTGATCAAGGCCTGCCTGAACGAATTTGCCGCCCAGGGCCTGCGCCTGATCGAGGTGGACAAGGCCGATCTGGTGGACCTGCCCGATCTGGTGGACCTGGTGGCCGAACGGCCCGAGCGCTTCGTGATCTTCTGCGACGACCTCAGCTTCGACGAGGGCGAGCTCGGCTACAAGGCGCTCAAGTCCATGCTGGATGGCTCGATTGCCGCCGGCAGCGACAACGTCTTGATCTACGCCACCAGCAACCGCCGCCACCTGCTGCCCGAGCATATGCGCGACAACCTCGGCTATTCGCACACCGAGCGGGATGGCAATGTCGAGGTGCACCCGGGCGAGGCGGTGGAGGAAAAAATCTCGCTGTCCGAGCGCTTCGGCCTGTGGGTCAGCTTCTACCCCTTCAGCCAGCAGGAGTACCTGGCCATCGTGGCGCAGTGGCTCGCCCATTTCGGCCTGAGCGAGGCCCAGATCGCGGCAGCGCGCCAGCCCTCGCTGGTGTGGGCGCTGGAGCGCGGCTCGCGCTCGGGCCGCGTGGCCTACCAGTTCGCGCGCGACCTGGCGGGCCGTGCCGAGGCGCTGCCCGCCGCAGCACAGGCCAGCACGGCAAGCCCGCCGGAGGGTCTGGACCATGTCTGATCGGATCCCTGTGGACGTGGCTGTTGGGGTGCTGGTGGAGCGCGACGCCGCCGGGCGTGAAGGGCGTTTTCTGCTCACCTCGCGGCCCGCGGGCAAAGTCTATGCGGGCTTTTGGGAATTTCCGGGTGGCAAGCTGGAGGCCGGCGAGAGCGTGGAGCAGGCCCTCAAGCGCGAGTTGCACGAGGAGCTGGGCATCCAGATCGGTGCCGCCCACCCCTGGAAGGTGGAGCTGATGGACTACCCGCATGCCCGCGTGCGCCTGCATTTCTGCAAGGTCTACGACTGGCAGGGCGAGTTCGAGATGCGCGAGCAGCAGGCCATGGCCTGGCAGAGCCTGCCGGTGCAGGTGCAGCCGGTGCTGCCGGGCACTGTTCCCGTGCTGCAGTGGTTCGCGGCTGAGCGTGGTCATCAGGGACATACCCACGCCGGCTAAACTGGGCGCATGAATTGCCTGGATCAAGTCAAGTGGGATCGCGACGGCCTGGTGCCTGTGATCGCCCAGGAGCGCGACAGCGGCGACGTTGTCATGTTCGCCTGGATGAACCGTGAGGCCCTGGGGCTCACCATCGCGAAGGGTCAGGCGGTGTATTGGAGCCGCTCGCGCGCCCGCCTCTGGCACAAGGGCGAGGAGTCCGGCCATGTGCAGCAGGTGCACGAGATCCGCCTGGACTGCGACAACGATGTGGTGCTGCTGAAGATCACCCAGCTGGGGCATGAACCTGGCATCGCCTGCCATACCGGCCGCCATTCCTGCTTCTACCAGCGCCTGGAGAACGGCGTCTGGCAGAGCGTCGAGCCGGTGCTCAAGGATCCGGCCAGCATTTACCACGCAAGCAAACAAGCATGAACGGCAACGACATCCTCAGCCGCCTGGCCGACGTGATCGACTCGCGCAAGCCCGCGGCCGGCGGCGACCCCGCCACCAGCTATGTGGCCAAGCTCTTCCACAAGGGCACCGACGCGATCCTGAAGAAGGTCGGCGAGGAAGCCACCGAAGTGGTGCTGGCCGCCAAGGACGGTGATGCGCAAAAGCTCGTCTACGAGGTGGCCGATCTCTGGTTCCACTCGATGGTGGCGCTGTCCGCCCAGGGCCTGCGCCCCGAGCAGGTGCTGGCCGAGTTGGCGCGGCGCGAGGGCCTGTCGGGCCTGGAAGAGTTTTCCCAGCGCCCGAATTCCTGACCTCTCAAGTACCTTTTTTGCCTATGTCGCACGACCCCAACTGCATTTTTTGCAAGATTGTTGCCGGCCAGATTCCGTCCAAGAAGGTCTATGAAGACGAGCAGGTGCTTGTTTTTCACGATATTCACCCCTGGGCGCCGGTGCACATTCTCTTGATTCCCAAGCTGCACATCCCCAGCTTGGTAGAGGTGACGGGTGAGCATGCTGCCCTGCTGGGCCATATGAGCACGCTGGCACCGCGCCTGATGAAGGAGCTGGAGGTGACGAATGGCTTCCGCACCGTCATCAACACCGGCCCGGACGGGGGGCAGGAGGTCTACCACCTGCACATGCATGCCATGGGCGGGCCGCGGCCCTGGCTCAAAGGCTAAGTTGGTTCAAGGTCATGTCATTGCGCGCCACCTAGAATGGCCGCTTCGTTTCCAGGAGAAAACATATGGGTTCGTTCAGCATTTGGCACTGGCTCATCGTGCTGGCCGTGGTGGTGCTGATCTTCGGCACCAAGAAGCTCAAGAACGTGGGTTCTGACCTCGGCGCCGCAGTGAAGGGTTTCAAGGAC
>Ga0208398_100369_pt1 | contig 33766 bp, 27 predicted proteins | sample LakWasMe79_HOW10_2_FD_183905 | JGI IMG/M metagenome (GOLD analysis project Ga0208398, IMG submission 183905) | Freshwater sediment methanotrophic microbial communities from Lake Washington under simulated oxygen tension - Sediment Metagenome... | ecosystem: Environmental > Aquatic > Freshwater >...
TGATTGTCAGCGTCGCGATCATGAGCATGCGGATGCTGTCTGAAGCACTCCAAAGCTCCAGTTCCTGTCCGAAGCGCTGGGCCAGCCGGTGGTAGAGGGAATCGTCCATGGCGAATCCGACATCGGGCACATGCTTGATGACGGCCTTGTGGCCTTGTCTGGCCGGAACGATCTCCTTGACCTCGGCGATCAGCAAGAGCAGCCGCTGACGGCCACCGCTTGGCCCGCCGACACAGGCCCAGATGTCCCGTCTGCGCGAAGTGATCGCGTCTCGGTGTTCGACACTGAACGGCTCCGGCACATAGAGCTTGGTTGCCAGCGATTCGCCGCAGGTCAACATCTGTTCGGCGGCCTGTAGCAACTGGCGGCGCACCGTGCCCCAGGATCGCCGACCCTCAAAACCAGGATGCCAGCGTGTCAGCTCCGCCTGGTCCCAGAGGTAATGCAGCAGTCCGCGCAGCGAGAGCTTGGTGATCGTGCTCGAAGCAGTGCTGGAGAGCGTGTTGTGCTTGGCCGGGGTGGTTCGTCCCGAGCGCTTGGACAGCGAGAAGCCGAGCTTCAAGGTCGTCATGCCGGTGTTCGGATCCTCTTTGATCGCGCTGCCCATCAGGTGCCGTAGGCCGGAGAGCTCGGTCGGCGGCTCGAAGGAGGCGCAATCCGGTGCATGTCGGCTTCCCGTCTCGGGCATCCGTTTGACGATGTAGCCATCACCGAGCCGAGCGACATACATCTCGATGCCTTCAGGACAACAGAGGCATCGAGGCCTCCGCCGCCTGCTGTAGGCCTGCGCGATCGCCTCCGCGAAGCCAGGTGAGGAAGGTGCGAGCGGCATGCCTTCGATACTCAAGGTGGACACGCGCTGGCCGCATTCCAGGGTGCTGGCATTCATGGCGGCGCTCAACGGCTGCGGGTCGGGGCTGCTCTGTCTTGCGCGCGGTTCAAGTCAGGTGCGGGCAGAGTGATCGGCAGTTGCCGTTGGGCGGTCCTGTCGTAGACCTTGATTTCCGGCACTGCGGCGCTTCGGGACCGTTGCGCCAGCTGCTCCGACGCGGCAGCCAGAACAGCCTGGCGCTTGGCCTCCGGCACCTTCTTCGCTATCAGCACAGCGTCGATGGCGGCGATCATGGCCTTGCGGCCGCCGCCCCGGACCGACGACTTCTCGTTCGCCGTAGTGGCGTTGCCAGTGCCGGCATCGCGCGCCGGCTCGATGCGGTTGGTGTGCCTGGCCTCGCGCTCGCGCTTGAGCACCTCCATATCGGCGGGGTTGGGCTCGTAGCCGACGGCTTTCACACCGCGCACCGTCGCCTCCAGCCAGACGATGCGTCGGAAGTCCTCAGCGCCGGAGACTCGCAGGCCCTTCCAACTGCGAGCCTGTGCCAAGTCCACCATCGACCGCGCTACAGACGGGCTGTTGGTGTCGGTCGCCAGCCGGAAGGTCGACTCGGTGAACGCGACCCGGGAGCTGTCGCCGCGGAAGCGGTACTCAGTGCTGCCGATCTTCATGTCGCCGACCATCACCGGTGCGCGTTTGATCACGTAACGTTCCGACAGCGAGCTTTCAATACGCGCGACCATGGCGGCTCGTTCGGCTTCTGCGTCGATTCTCGCGATGGCCTTGGCCGTCGCCTTGTCTTGCGGCGCGTTCTTGGTAGCGGTGGGACCTGCCATTGGCTCCGCGGAGACGTCGGGCACGTCATCTCGCGTGGTCATGGGGTCGGACGGGCGCTTCGGCAGCGCGGGCAGTGCGGTGCCGCGCTGCCATTCGCCGTTGACCTTCTGGATCGGGGTGCGTACACCTTCCCCATCGATGGCTGCGAAGCGGGTCGCGCCCATCTGTCCGGCCTTGGCGATCATCTCGTCGAAGGTCTTTGCACGGTAGGTGACGTCAAAGAATGGATCGCGAAGTTCGAAGCGCTCACCGGGCTGTTCGTGCGGCGTCTGGAATCGCTCCTTGGCAAGGGCCGCGCGGTTGGCCGGCTCGACGGTGCCGCCGCGAATCGGCGCGGAGCGGGAGTTCGAGGAGTGGTCTTCGTCCATGATGAGCCTCTCTCATGCTGCAGTTCAGTGCCCCGAGATGTCGGTCGGCGCTGCGTTGAGCGCCACGGGCAGAGCGCGATAGATCTCGATCTCGACGCGCCGGTTGAGCGCACGACCGCTGGCAGTCTGGTTGTCAGCGGTGTGATCGCCGGTGGGTTGATAGGTCGCCCTGATCTGCGATGGGTTCACGCCGGCGGCCACCAGGTAGTCACTCACCGCCGCAGCACGGGCGCGCGCAATGAGGCTCTCGATGGGCGCATCACCGTGCCCGTCGGTGCGGCCGCGCAGCAAGATCAGCGGAGCGACTTTTGCCTCTCTGAGCAGGTCCAGGGCGATGTCCGATGGGATGTCGACCCGAGTGCTGCCGTAGTCGAACCGAACGGTAGTGATGCTGTTGGGCTGCGGCGCCGGTGTCTCTGTCTGGTGCTGCGCCTGCAGGCCTGTCAGGGCCTGCTGAAGCGCAGCGATGTTTGCCTGGGTGACTGCGCTGGTCTCGGCGACGCGCCCGGATTCGATGGCACGCAGCCGGGTGTTTTGAAGATCGTTCTTGCAGACCTGCAGCTCCACGGCCATCGCCGTGTTAGCGGGTCGCTTGCGTGATTCATCGACCGAGGGCGGCTTTGGCGGTGCGCTGCAGGACGCCAGCAGCGCAAGCCAGGGCAGGAAGGGCGTGAGCAGGATCGTTGGTCGCATGGTCTTCTCCCTTCAGGAGTGGGTGAGGTCAGTGCTTCGGTCTGCATGTTGGGGCTCGTCCGCATGTCGCTCCGGGCTTGTGATCAGGACGCCGTCGTTATCGACCATCGGCTCGACCGTGCCGCCGGCGGCCGAGGCCTCAGGCGCTGGCGGGCTGAAGAACTCGATCAGCGCGGCCGCCAACTGCTCGGGTGGCAGGTCGAAGTTGTCGGGAAGCTGCGACATGTCGTAGGCCAGTGCCTCGATGTCGAACCCCTCGCCGGGCGCCAGCTCATCGGCCGCATGGCGCCAGCGCTGCTGAACTCGGGCGAGGTGGCGGTCCATGTTCATGCGCGGCACATCCGGCGCGGGCCGCAGTCGCTTCCGAAACGCCTCATCGCGGTAGTAGCGGATCTTCTCGCCGAGGATGGGCTTGCAGCCTTCCATGATCACCACCAGGCGCTCGCTCCCCAATTCCTTGAACTCCTGCGGCAGCAGCAAAGCGCGCCGCTGCTCGCTGTCGTTGCGGCTGACGGTCGTGTGGCCTTGGCCGCTGAAGGACCGGCTGCGGCCCCGCGATGTGGCCTGCTCGGTGAAGTTGCCGAGCATGGCGCTGTATTCGTTCGCATCGCGCTGTTCGCGCGGCGCGAACAGGATCTGCAAGCCGTGGTTTGTGGCGAAGGTCCGCGCCTCCTTGTCGCCGTACACCGCATCGAGCTGGGACATGGCTTGCACCACCGTCAGCAGGCGCAGGTTATAGCCGGCGAGGAAGGCCGCAGAGGTCGTGATCACGGACACCCGCCCCATGGCCGTGAACTCGTCATTCATCAGCAAGCATTGGTAGCGCAGTGTCGGGTCGCGCTCCGGCAGCTGCTGTGTGTTGAGGCTGACCAGCTGCGAGAAGAAGAGGTTCAGCAGGGGCCGCGCGCTGGTCAGGCGATGTGGCGGAATGCGCACATAGACGGACATGCGCTCGCGACGCAGGTCCTCCAAGCTGAAATCGTCGGCAGAGGTGGCGGCATCAACGATGGCGTCCGCGAAGATGGTCAGCGGTGCCACGAAGGTGGCCACGATGCTCGACATGGTGTTGTCGGAGTTGGACAGCAGGCGCTGCAGTGCATCGATGCATTCGTCAGACAGCGGCTTCTCCAGCGCAAGCCGTTGCGCGATCACGCCCGCCAGGTGCTCTCGCAGCGATCGCCCCTTGCCCGACGATTGCCGCAGCATCTCGCCGACGCTGCGGGGCAGGTCCGGGGATTCGAGCAGCAGCAGGCCCAGGCCGAGAAACAGGTTGCGCGCCTGGTCGTTGAAGAAGGCCTCGGACGAGGTGCCGCTGCCGTCATTCGGAAAAAACACCTGCCCGATGTTCAACAGGTCGCCAACCCGATGCAGCTCGTTCGCGCGCACGGCAGTCAAGGGATTCCAGCGATGGCTTCGGGCACCATCATCGAACGGCGAGAACGCATACACAGGCTGTCCGCAGGCGTGGCGATAGCCGGCCGTGACCTCGTAGTTCTCGCCCTTGATGTCGAGCACGACAACCGAATCGGGCCAGTTCAGCAGATTCGGGATGACGACGCCCACGCCCTTGCCGCTACGTGTCGGTGCAGACAACATCACCGACAGCTGACCCTGCAGCGAGAGGAGCTTGCCGCGATGCCGCCCGACGAGGATGCCCGGCCTGCCTGTGTTGTGGAGACCCGCGAGCCGAACCTCGGCCGCCGTAGCAAACCGGGCGCTGCCGTGAAGCGCTCGCCGCCGCTGGCTTGCCGCGACGAGTGCCACTGGCAGGATGACGAGCAGACCGCCTGCTGACATACCGATGGCTGCCCAGAGCTTCCTGCGCAGCGGCGGATCGTCGGCGTACAACTGCCAGTACTGGACGATGCTGGTGAGCTTCGCCTGCGCTGGGTTCGCCTTGTTCAGCAACAGGAACAGGGCGGCCGACAGGTACATCGCGGCGCAAGCCAGGACCGCATAGCCTGCCAGCGCGAAGATGCCGGCCGCGAGTTTCCTGCCGGTCGACCAGGCTACCGAGGGCAGGGCTCCCGGGCTGCTCATGGCAGGGCGTCCGGTCTGTCACCCAACCGCGTCAGGCGGCGTGCGCGGGGCTCGTAGGAGATCTCGGAGATGAAGCGTCCTCGCTCGTCCTGATCGAACTGCACGATGATGTCAATGACCAGACGAAGCAGCCGCTTGATCTCGTCCATGGTCATGCCACCGCCGGCCCCCGACTCGCGAATCATCAGCGCCATCTGTTCGATGGCCAGGGCGCAGCTGCCGGCGTGGACGCTGGTGATGCTGCCGGGGTGGCCCGAAGCGGCCAGACGGATGAACTGGAAGCACTCTTCACCACGGACTTCGGCCAGGAAGATCCGGTCGGGCTTCATGCGCAGGCACGCCTCCAGCAGCGACTTGGCTGTCACGCGGGCGGTGCCTTGGCCGTCCTTGCTGTAGAACAGGTGAACGACGTTCGGGTGATGGGGCAGCGTGAGCTCCGCCGTGTCCTGGATCGTGATCAGACGCTCCTGCCTGGGGACTTCTTCGATCAGGCCCTTCATGAAGGTCGTCTTGCCCGAGCCGGTCCGTCCGCTGACGACGATGGTCTGGCGCTGGCGTACGGCCAGTCGCAAGAAGTCGGCGTAGCGACGTGCCTCCTGGAGCTGACACAGTTCGGCCTCGAAGGCCCGCATCTCATCGCTGTCCCTCGCAGCGCAGGCCGTGCGATCGAACAGCCCTTCCTGCTCAAACGCGCGCAGATCCTTGATCAGCGACGCGGGCTTGCGCAGGGTGATCGAGACCGTGCCGCGGGGAACTGCCGGCGGGATGGCGAACTGCACACGTTCGCCGGACGGCAGTGTGGCCGACAACAGCGGCCGCTCCTGGTTGATTTGTTGATCGCAGAACGTCGCCACAGCGGTCGCCAGCGACAGGCACCGCTCCACCGTCATGTCCGGCGCAGCCACCACCCGCCAACCCTTCGCGCTTTCCACGAGCAGCTCGCCGGGTCGGTTCAGGCAGACTTCCTGCACGCTCGGCGCGTCCAACTGCTCGCGCATGGGCCGCAGAAACTCGACTACGGATGTAGCGTCCCCGTGCCATGCGGTTTCGCCAACTGCGCAGTCAGGAAGTAGTTCGGACATGGCGTCAAGGCCGAGTCGGCCCCTCCGGGGTGGGCACCAGGGCGTACACGCTCGAGAAATCGACATCTCGCGCGACGTAGATGCCGACAATGCCGCCCTGGTTCTGATAGATCAGCGGCGGAATGTTGATGGTGCTGTCCAGCACCTTTTCGGCCAGCTTGCTGCTGTTGGCCGTGGTGGAGGGCAGCACGATGGTGTCACCCTGGCGGTCGTTGGACTGCTGTTGAATCACGAGCTTCACCGAGTCGTCGATGAGCGAGAGCAGAATCGCAGCGCCGATCCGCTCGCTCCAGCGGTTGTCGACATGACCGTCAATCCCGGATTCGCCGAGTTGCCCGGTCGCTGGCGAGTCGATGTCGACGGTCACCCCGAGCGGCGTGCGTACGCGCGTCCACAGCACAGGAATGCGCACCATGCCGGGGCGAGCCGTGGTGATGCGGTACTCGCCATCCAGATGCGAGCCGCGCTCAATCAGCAACACGCGCCCGTCGTCGCCGTACACATTGCGCTGGACCATGCAGCCGACCATGCCGGAACTCGCCGTGACGATCCGGGTCTTCAGGGCGCAGGTAAATGCGGTTCCCTTGGGCAAGGTGAGGCTGCGGTTGCCGAGCATGGACGCGGCGGCCATCGGTGTCGAGGATCCGATGAGCTGGCCGCCGAGCAATCCGGCGTGTGCGGGGGAGCCGTAAGCGTTTGGCGCGGGCATGCCCGACGGTGCCATCGCCGGCAAGGTACTGCCGCTGTTGGCCAGGTCGGCCGTTCGGTTCAGGTTATCCAGCAGACTTTGGAGCTGGCGTTGGTAGCCCTTGAGATTGCGTGATGTGGCATCGAGTGGATCACGAGGATCGGTGGCGGCTTCGCCGGCATCGACAGGCCCGTGCGTCTCGACTGCACGAGGCACAGCGCCCATGGTCGGACCCTGGCCCGGTCGGCTGCTGACGAGGAGCACCGGCGCGTCTTCAGGCAGTAGCGGTTTGATGCCTGAGGGGTTCGATGGGCTTGATCCCGTCCGGCGAACGCCGATCGGCTCCGCCAGCTCGTCTTCGGTTGGCACCAATGCAGGGATTCTTGGCGCTGGCGTGGATGAGCCGGGGGATACAGCAGTTGCCGCCGCCCCCAGGTCGAGCCTGCGCGGCTCACTGGTCGCCGCAGCCGGCTTGTCGCGGACCATCTTGCCGTCGTCCGCATGGGGCGCCGTGGTCTTGGCCGTGCAGCGCTGAATCGCCAACGCTGAGGCGACCACCAAGCTGCTGATGAGCAGTACGACAGCCACCACACCCTTCTTGGAGACGGGCTGCCGCTGCGGGGCCGCGACATCGGGAAGGCCCATTTCGCCGGGCAAGGGGGAGAACGAGCCGCCATCCTTGCCGGGATTCTCTGCGGCGCCTGCGCCGCCCTCGATGCGCGGTGGATCTGCTGTCATGGGGCACCTCCAGTGCGGTCGGATTGACGGACTGCTTGTGCTGGCCGTCCTGGTTGCTCTGCCGCCCTCAGCGCGCGGCGCAGGCCTGGCACCGTCGTTGACTCTTCGGGGGGCACGCCGTCGAGGTCGAAAGCCTCGTTCCAAAGCCCCACGACAGCGGTTCCGGCGCGCAGCATGAGTCGGCGGCTCACCCGATCGACCACCAGCAGGTCATCCTCCATGCGCGCGTTGACGAGCGTCTCGCTGCCGTCGCCAAGGACATGGAACACCGCGGGCACCTCACGATTTCCGGGGAAGCGCAGGTACGTGAAGCGACCGTCATCGAAGGCCAGGGTCGGCACGATGTCCTGGGAGTGAGCGCCTTCGGCCAGGGCGTACTGGGTGTTGAGCACGGCTGGCTTGGCTTGCAGGCGCTCCGACACCAGCTGCTCCGGCGAAGGGCGTGGAGGCAACGGCGCAAGTGGGACGTTCAGCGCTGGCGCGGGCTGCTTTACCTGCGCTCGCGCTACAGGGGCAAGGGCAGGGGCAGGGAGGGGCGGCGCCTTGACGACGAGCCGGTAGAGCGGGAGCCTCGGATCCTCGTCACTGAGGACGAAGAACCGGAAGTTGTGAACCCGCCGGTTGGTGACGACCGCGAGATTGTTGGGCACGGCTGCCATGCGCTTGGGTTTGATGAACAGTGTCCGTCCGCCGGGCTGTGCCGCGATGCACCAGGCGGACTCCGCTTTGGCGCAGTCGCCGCCGAGGCCTGCGCCTACCTCGGCGATGGCCTCGTCCGCGTCGAGCACTACCAGGGTGACAACACCACGCTTTACCGGGACCGCGACCACGGCATGCGGGTCGTAGAGGACCTCGCGAAGGCGTGCATCGGCGGCCTGCACCGCCACTCCATGTCCCGTGGCCCCTTGCGCCGCCATTCCTGCGCTGCTGACCAGCAGGCAGCAGACCGCCGCAAAACGTACTGCTGCCTTCATTGCCTGCCTCCTGCTGCGGTGGTGGCGATCTCGGGATCGGATCGATAGGCCAAAACGACGAAGCCGAAGGGGTTCTCGAGGCGATCCCGCTCCTTGGCGAAGACGCGAGGTTGGTACTGGAACACGACGCTGGCGACATGGCGTGTGGTGACATCGGGCAGATTGCGGTCTGCAACGCGTACCACCTTGTCGTAGGTGACTGTGGCCTCTCCCTTGTTGCCGCTGCGCCCCGATGCGGCCAGCCGGACGCTGACAATGCTGATGCGCCAGTCCTCGGTCGCGCCGACCTTTTTCTGCAGGGCGCTATCACCCTCGAACTGGCGGTTGTAGTCTGCAAACACAGCTGGCACGGCCATGCGTGCGACCTGGTCGAAATCGCGCTGCAGGAACATCCAGCTATAGCCCTCTCGCGCTCGGACGAAGGCGGCCAGGTTGTGCTTGTCGAGCGCTTCCAGCGGGGGCACGGTCTCGACGCTGAGCCGCTGCTGGATGGTGGTCTCGCCGGTGAGCCGGTCCACCACGATGGGGATCTCGACCACCTGCCGCAATGGACCTTGAACAAAGACCGCGGCGATCCCGGTCAGCCCGATGAGCATGCCGGCGCAGGCGACCCACCAGGCGCGTCGCTCAGAGCATTCGAGCATCAGCGCGCGGTCAATCTCCCAAGCGGCGTTGGCACTGATCGAGTTCGCTGTTTCAGCGGCGCCGTGATCGTTGTTGCCTTGATCAATGAGATCGGGCAATGCAGCGGCTGGTCCTGGCATCAGGAGTGCACTCATGGCTGTTCCTCATAGGGCCGCGCGGTCGCGCGGCTGGGGCTGGGTTCAGGGTAGGTAGTCGGCGACCTTCCCTGTACGGGTCAGCATCTGGTATTGACGCTCTCGATCGCGCGACCGCGCGATGCGTTCCTCACTGTCCGACATGCCCTGCAGCATCTGTATCTGGGACATCTCATGGTTCAACAGGGCGTTCTCTGCGCCGATGCGCGCCTGGATCTCCAGCACGGCCTTCTGGTCAACCGTGGCATTGATCTGGCGCATCAAGGATTGGATCTGGGTGAGCCGGCCCGCTGCCGACTTCATGGCGTCCTGCAGCATGCCCTTTTGCTGGTACGGCTGGGCCAGCGTGGCTTGGCAGCGTGTCTGATCGTCACCGCTGCGATCCAGGCAGTTGTAGACCATATGCCGATCACGCAGTGCTTTTGCGGTGCCGTTGAGACCCGAGTAGCCGGCGGTGTTGACTGTGTTGATCAGGGTGTAGGCCTCGGCCGGCACATAGTTCTGCAGCAGCGGATTGTTGAAGACATCACCGAGGTTGCGGATGCCGCTGATGCTGCGGAGCTGGTCCTGCAACTGGACGATCTGCTGCACCTGGTTGTTGATCGCTGTGATGTCGTTCATCACCTGCTGGACGGTCTGGATCAGGTTGGCGGCGTCGATGACCGGAATGCCTTGTGCCGGCGCTCGGTGAGGGCTGAAGGCGCCCACGAGGATGCAGACGGCGGCGACCATACGGAGTCGGGTGTGCATGGCAGTGCTCCTGTGCTGGGGGTTATGCCCGGCCGCGCATCGCGGCGAGCTTGTAGGTGGCAGCCCGTGCCGCGCCGTATCCGTGTCTAGCCGCGGCGCTGGAACCAGAGGCTGCCGCGCCGACGGCCTGACCCACCGCGTACGGCGCCCCAGTGCCGGCTCGAACAACGCCTCCCTGAGTGCCGCCGGCCGCCCCTCTTGCGAATGACGCTGAGCGCAGCCCCGAGACCATCATGACGTTCTGGATCATCTGGACGCCTTGCTGCACGGCGGCGCCGCCGGTCAGCGCCGAGGCCAGGCTCGGCGCCTGAAAACACAGGATCGCCATCAGGATCATCACGATGCAGTACTTCAGGGACTCGGCGACGACGTTGAAGGTCGGGCCGAGGAAGCCGCCTTGATCCTGAATGACTTGCACCAGTCTTTCGCCCATGGCTGCGCTGAGCCCAAGGGAGAAGAACGCGAACCATGCGAGCACCACCGCGTTCAGCACCATGGACAACCAGCTGTCGAAGAAGCGGGCGGTTGGCCGCCAGGCGAGGCAGAGGATGAAGAGGGGGCCGACCGCCAAGGTGAACGTGAGGAACACCTTCGCGAGCGTCACAACGAACAGCGCCAGGCAGAGGAAGATGACGTTGCCGAATGCGGTGACGATGGCAGCGAACACCAGGTCCAGCCGCGTGATGCCGGCATCCTTAAGAAGATCGACGACGAGCTGACTGGCTCGCTCATTGAATGCGTCAAGAATTGCGTATGGGGTTGTGATCGTTGCGGGATTTACAGTAGGAGGCAGGAAGGTCGTGGCGACACCGGTGGCGAGCGCATTGGCTGTCTCGGCCACCTGGCTGATGTAGATCCCGGATTGCAGAGCGAAAGCGAGCACCAGTCCGATCTTGAAGACCTTCCAGACAAATGCTGGGACGGTGTCCGACACCTCGTTGCGCAGAACCGCCCATCCGAACAGCGCGACCCAGATCGTCATGGCGGACAAGGCGACGGGCGTGATCGCGGTCATCAGCGTTGCAACGACGCCGAGCACATAGGTGTTCAATACACCGTCGAATTGCGACCCGACCCAGGCGAACATGGCGACCTCTCACTGCACGATGAGGTTGGGCAGCGTCTTCGTGGTGACGCACTTGCTGTCCAGGCTTGGCCGTTCACATTGCAGCCACTGACCCTTGGACTTCACGATCCACAGCCTAGGTCGCTTCTCCATGCCGAACGACGATGCGCGGCAGGTGCCTGGGCGCGCATAGAGCTCGGTGCACTCCCGAAACCCCTCACTCGTCTCAACCATCAGCCAGCCACCTGCGGTGCAGGCGGCGTTGGCCGCAGGGCAGGGCTTGCCGAGCGTAGCCTTGGGCAACGGCGGCGTTTCGACCTTGGCAGTGCCGTCGGAGTTGAGGCTGACCGCCTCGTTGCCCTTCACAAACTGCGCGCAGGCGCCTGTGGCTGCAAGTGCAAGCGCGGTCATTGCTGCGAGATGCTGAACTGTGTTCATGCTGCTCTCCCGAAATTGCGAAGCCTTCGATCCTGAACCTCTCGCAGGAAGACGGGAAGCCATTGAAACGGATCGTTGCCATGGCGTTCACGCACGGCGTCGAGCACGGCCACGTTGTCGGTGGTGCCCGAGAGGACGGCGATGAAGTCATCCAGGCCGGCCAGGTCCAGTTCGCAGATTGCGCTGGCATGGCCTTGCTTCACCAGGAATCGCCGGCCGCCTTGCGCGCTGAGGCCGCGAACGATGTCGAACTCGGCCTGGGTGAGCCCGAAGCCTTCGACATACTCCTCCCGCACCGCCTCGGGATTGGCTAGGAAGATCTTGGTCACGCTCTGCTCGATCATCGTGCGGCCGATGGGGTGGCGCAGCACGTCGGACGGGCTCTGCGTGTCGAAGATGCCCAGGCCGTTCTGCTTGCGGATCGTCTTCTGTTTCTGCTTGGCGAAGTCGCTAAAGATCTCGTGGTCCAGTGCCTTCCAGAATTCCGAGATCACATAGATGAGCCGCTCGCCGTTGACGAGCTCTTCCATCACCTGCAGCAGGTACATCATCACCGGCGTGCGGACCTCGGGCAGGTCCAGGACCTCGGTGGTGTCGAAGCCGATGACTGCCGCGGCGTGCAGGTCGAGCAGCCGGTCATCGGCTTCGTCGAACACCCAGCCCAGCGCGCCACCCTGGCACCAGCGGCCCAGGCGCTCGAAGAGACTGTTCTCCCCGGACTTGGGCAGGTTCTGCCGCACGGTAGAGAACCGGCGCAACGGTGCCGGCATCATCGCCACGGCCCGGACTGCATCGGCAATGGCGCGTTCGTCGGCGGGCAGCAAGGGCAGGGCGGTGGTGGCGATGCAGGTGCGGACCAGCTGCTCCCAAAACTGGATCCGCGCTGGCGTCGGTTCGCGTTGCAGCGGGTTGCAGCCAGTGGGTTTGCCTGCTTCCAGCGTGAAGTAGCGGCCACCCAGCGCACGGATGGCGATCTCGCAGCCGCGGTCCAGATCGAACAGCACCAGGCGTGGCGCGGGGTTCCATTTGCGCGTGAGTGCCAGCACGAACATCTCCAGCGTGGTCTTGCCGACACCGGTCGAGCCGATGATCAGTGTGTTGCCCGGCAGCTTCTTGTCGGCCGAGTCTTCGCCTTCCGGGCTGCTGTGCAGGTTCAGATAGAAGGGTTGGCCCGAGGGCGTGCGCAACAAGGCCACCGCTTCACCCCAGGGATTGCCATCTCGTTTACCGCTGGCGAAGTTGTGCGCACTGGACAGGGCCGCGAAGGCGCGTGAGGACAGCTTGGCATCCCGAGGCCGCCATTGCCAATTGCCGGGCATCTGGGCAAACCAGGCGGCATCCGCCACCAGGTCCACAGGCGACATCTGCAGACTCGACGCTTCGCCGACGGCGCCAATGGCCTGCGCGGCACGCCGGCCTGCGTCGGCCAGATCTCGGCCGAACACGACCAGGCTGTAGTGGTACTCGCCCATGCAGAACTGGCCATCGCCGAGGTCGTTCAGCGCCGTGTCCATGTCGGCGATCTGGCTCGCCACCACGTCTTCGCTGGCGATCAACTGATCCCGCTGCAGTTCCAGCGCCCGCATGGCGTCGCGGCGGGGCAGGATGGAGAAGCTTTGCGTTTCGATGAACTCGCTGGCTTCATAGAGCAGCGCGTTCAGGATGCCGGGCTCCACTGCATCCGCGTACTCCTTGATGTCGATCAGAGCGGCATAGCGGCGTGTGTCGCCATGCCTCAGTTCGAGCTTGTCGCCGCCGAAGAACAGGCGCACTGTGGGCAAGGCCCGATAGAGCGGGCCGGCCGCCATCGGCACAGGATCCGAACGACCGTTAACCAGATAACCGAGGAACTCGGCGACCTCAGAGTAAGTGCGCCCGCCCTGTTGCCGGGCGCCCAGCAGCCGAGGGCCGAAGCCCCGCAATACGCGCGCTACCAGCGCCGACCGCTCTTCCATGACGCGCACGGCGTCCGTCTGGGCCTCGGCAATGGCGACCCGCGAGCGCGGCCTGGCCCGCAGCGTGAGGCTGAGGCGCGACGCGGTCGGGCGGTAGACCAGCGTCAGGTAGAGCTCGTTGCTCATCATCGCCTGCTCGCCGAGCCTGGCCTGATAGGCCAGGGACAGATCGCGGGCAAAGCCCGGCGCCTTGGGGTCTTGCAGATGATCGGCGACATGGCGGTGCAGGCGATGCGTCCACACGGCCCACTGGCCGCCCGCCAGGTTGCGCAGCAGGCTGCACAGCGCCTCATGTCGCTCCGCGATCTGGTGCTCGTCTGCGCATTCGAAGGCGATGCCCTCCAGGCGCCAGACCCGCAGATAGTCCCCGCCGCGCGTGATCACGTCATGCGGGCTGAGCAGCGACGAGAACGGCACGAATGCAGCGACGGGGTTCTCTGCACGGGCTCGCGCCCAGTGCCTCGGCTGGGCCTTGCGGCGCCATGGCCAGCGGGAGGCTGCCTCGGTAGGGTTAGACATGCCAAGCATCGCGAACTCCTCTATACAGGTGGGGGGAATAGCTGCGCGCGCGCCAGAGCCGGTGATTGCGGTCATGCAGGCGAAGCTTCAGGGCGACGAAGACTTGCCTGAAGCGCTGGTCGTCCTGCGCGCTCACGTAGCGCATCCAGAGCCATGCGGGGCCAACGGCAGCCAGGACGCACAGGGCGATCCACCAACTGACCAGAATGCCGCCCCACACGATCAACAGCAGGCCGGCGCCGAGCAGCACGACCAAGGGGGTGAGCGGGACGCCCAGCGTCATGGCCGGCCGCGTCGCTCCCTTATAGATGGCTTCGCCTTGCATTGCAGTCACCACCGTGGTTCAGCTGACGATGAAAGCGGCAAACGCGCCAGCGCCACCGATCAGCGTGCCGCCAATCAGGATGTTCGCCACATCGACCAGGCGCGCCGCCTGAAAGATCATCTTGAATCCCGCCCAGATGATGGCGATGGTGACCACGGCAATCGACACCACCACCAGAATGGCGTTGACGTTCGTGACCGTGGTGTTGATCTTGTCGAATCCCTGGGCGAGGGCAGGGTGCGCCAACGTCCCCAGCAGCAGCGGGACCAGTGCGGGCGCGACCCGGCGAATCGTCGTGATGATCTTCATGGCTTTTCCTTTGGTTGGGCAGTGGTGGATGGGCGGGCAAGGTCGCCAGCGGCGGCGGCGACCTTGCGCACGTAGCCGTGGGCGAACCCGGTGACGAAGTTGCCGCTGTAGTAGCAAGACAGCGCCTGTCGCAGCGCGGTCTGTTCCGCACTCGGCAGCCTTTGGGGCGCGGGGACCCTGGCCATGCATTCGGTCAGCACCGTTTGCATGGCGCTCAGGTTGGTACAGGGCTCGAAGGCCGCGTTGACCGTTAAGCCCAGACGCTCGAAGTTGCCCAGATTGATCTGGCCGAGCCCGACGCTGAAGTTCCAACCGGTGGCTTGCAGGGCCTGGGCCGTGGCCAGCGCTTCAGCGCGGTTTCGGGGCTGGCGCGCCAACTGGCCGCCGACCACGCCGATCGCCCAGGGGTTGAAGGCGCTTTCGACGCTGACCAGCGCGCGTGCCGTGTCGGCATGCAGTTGTGGGGCACAGGCCAGGGTCAACGCGAGGAAGGCGGAGGCATCCATGGTGCATAGCCTCAGTTGCTTGAGTCAGCCGGTGGGGCGGGTGGAGGCTGGGTCGCGATCCAGGCGGCGTAGTCGTCGTCGAATCGCGTGTCCCAGCGGCCGAGTTGGGCCTTGGCCGCTGGGCTGAATTCGGTCACGGTGTCGCCGTCCATGGCCCACCAGGTGCGAGCGAAGGGAGCGCCATTGACAGTCACAGACACTGCGCCGGTGTAGTCGCAGTAGTAGCGGGGGCCGTTGGGGCCATCGACGACCCGTGTGTACTGGGGTGGGCAGAAGCTGGGCGCGATGGCCCAAGCGTGGCCGGCGGTGTTGCCGCTGCCGGCCATCGCGCAGGTGGGGAAGGCCTTGCCCCGGGCCAGGTCTCGCAGCAGTTGGGTGATCGTGGGCACGCATTGGGGGATGGCGCGCCAGCTCGGGGCGGCGAGGCAAAGCAAGACCTGGCACCCGTCGACCGCAGCCGCGGGCGTGCTTGTGCCCAGCAGCGCGGCGAAGGTCGTCAGCGTGGCAACGCTGCCGCGGATCCGGCGGATGGGCGTCGCAGTGGCATCCCTTCTGGATGGGCTGCGCCGCGCGGAGGTCAGGCAAGTAGTCATGGCGGAGTTGGCAGTAGTGGATACCGTGGGGTTTCGCATCAGGGCGCGTTGTTGCGTCCTGTATGGAAACTCTAGGTGCCAAAACGGCTAACTCGTGTGATGACTTTTGACGAAGAATCAGCGGGGCACCGCTGTGGCCATCGAGCTCCGGTGCCTCGCACGTTGCAGCAGGAATCCGTACCGATCGCGGTGCTGATGGCTAGATTGGCTGCGAGGTCTGCGGCTGTAGACCCCTTGCCGTCCTCCGGCGTTTTCAGCGTCGACTGTGCAGCGGGAGCTGCCGTTCAGGGGCGGCTGGCGTACTCACTCTGTCGGACTGCAAGCGGTCGTACGGATATCCGATCAGAACGAAGGTGGGTCAAATTTTCCCGCCGACCCCCTTGAACTTCTCAACGAACGCAGCGATCTTCTGAAAGACGGTCTGCTTCTTTGTCTTGAACTGTGGGTTCAAGGGGCTCATCTTGGGCAGAACCGCGTTGAGTTCGGTGCCGTTCTCGCTGGCGAACTCCCGTTTGAGTGAGGTGGTGATGTAGCGCTTCGCGGCCTCAGCGTTGAGGTCTTCCGTGGTGATTAACTCCTGGGCTTCACGTTGCTGCTCAGCCTGGGCGAACTTGAAGAACGCATCGATCACGCTGGCCTTGTCGCCGATCGTGTCCAGGTCGGTCTGGTTGATGAAGTCGACCAGCAAGCTCTCCTTGGCGCGGTTGCCCAGACTCGCACGAATCACCCGTCGCGCCTCGTCCACCAACTCTGCCTTGCTCTTGATCTTCTTGTTATGCTCAAAGATCAGTTCCAGGATGTAGTCCAGGTTGATTTCCTGCGACTTCAGCAGGTCCACCTCAAAGACCACGTCATCCCAGTCGATGGTCGACTTCTCCTTTTCGGCTCCGTCCTTCTCGCGGCGCAGCCAGTCGCGCACGTCGTTGTAGGTGGAGCGGTAGTCTTGGATCTTCCGCTCCGCAGGGAGCGTGATGGTTTGTAACGCCTTCAGATCTTCATCGCTCAAGTAGTGCTTGGCCTTGAAGGCCTCCACTGCAGAGGCATCCTTCAGGTCGACGCTTTGAAGCTCTTTAAGGCTGGCAAACTCGTCGTAATTCTGCAGGATGTTCTCGACGCGCAGGTACTCGCCGAACAGCTTGGCAAAGGCCTTCTTGTCGGCCTCCTTCTCAATGGCTGCCGGGTCAGGGAAGCGTGCTTCCAGCTCCTGCACCACATCCTTGAAGCCGCGCCGCGCCTCACCGGTGGCCGCATCGGTGAAGCCTTCCATGTACTCCTTGTAGCTCTTCTCCAGCACCACGTTCTTGGTGTTCTTGTCACCGAACAGGGTGATAGCGTCGATGGTCGCCTGCTCCAAGTCGCGGAAGGTGACGATGTTGCCGAAGGTCTTGGTGGCGTCGAAGATGCGGTTGGTGCGCGAGTAAGCCTGCATCAGCCCGTGGAAGCGCAGGTTCTTGTCGACAAACAGCGTGTTGAGCGTGGGGGCATCAAAGCCGGTCAGGAACATGCCGACCACAATGAGCAGGTCAACTTCCTTAGCTTTGACCTGCTTGGCCAAGTCGCGGTAGTAGTTCTGGAAGCCATTGCTGTCCACGCTGAAGTTGGTCTTGAACAGCGCGTTGTAGTCGGCGATGGCTGCACTCAAGAACTCCTTTGCGCTGCTGTTCATGGCAGACACATCAAAGCTCTCGTCCTGGATGTCGCCGATCGCGTCCTGCTCCTCGTTTGCTGCGAACGAGAAGATGGTGGCCACCCTCAGGGGCTTATCGCTGCTTCTTTGAAGCTCCCTGAAGCACTCGTAGTACAGCTTGGCGGCATCCACGCTGCTGACGGCAAACATGGCGTTGAAGCCCTTGTTGCCACCATGCAGGCGATGGGTCTTCTGCCGGAACTTGCTCAGGATGTACTGGGTGATCTCGCGAATGCGGTCCGGGTGCAGCAGGGCTTGCTTGTTCTCTGCCGCGCTCAGCTTCTTCTCGTCCTTCTCGGTCTCGATGGCCTTGAACTGCGGGCGCACATCGTTGTAGTCCACCTTGAACTTCAGGACCTTCTCGTCGCGGATGGCATCGGTAATCACGTATGAGTGCAACTCACGGCCAAACACGCTGACCGTGGTCTCGGCGCCCAAGGCGTTCTCCGGGAAGATGGGCGTGCCGGTGAAGCCAAACTGGCAGAACCTCTTGAACTTCTTCTTAAGGTTCTTCTGGGCCTCACCAAACTGGCTGCGGTGGCACTCATCAAAGATGAACACCACCTGCTTGCCGTAGATGGGCAAGTCCGCCTCGCTCTTCATCAGGTTATTGAGCTTCTGGATGGTGGTGACGACGATCTTGTTGTCGTCCTTTTCCAGGTTGCGCTTCAGGCCTGCTGTGCTGTCCGAGCCGTTGACGCTATCTGGTGAGAACCGCTGGTACTCCTTCATGGTCTGGTAGTCCAGATCCTTGCGGTCCACCACGAAGAACACCTTGTCGATGAAGTCCAGTTCCGTGGCCAAGCGCGCCGCCTTGAAGCTGGTCAGCGTCTTGCCTGAGCCCGTGGTGTGCCAGATGAAGCCACCGCTCTCCGTGTTGCTCCAGTTCTTGGCCTGATGGCTGCTGTTGATCTTCCACAGAATGCGTTCCGTGGCGGCGATCTGATAGGGCCGCATCACCAGCAACGTGTTGCTGACGTCAAACACCGAGTAGTGCAGCAGCACGTTGAGCAGCGTGTGCTTCTGGAAGAAGGTGGCCGTGAAGTCCTTCAGGTCCTTGATCAGCGTGTTGTCCGCCTTCGCCCAGTTCATGGTGAAGTCGAAGCTGTTCTTGTTGCGCTGCGTGGTGTTGGCGAAGTAGCGGCTGTCAGTGCCGTTCGAAATCACGAACAGCTGCAGGAACTTGAACAAGGACTGATCGCTGTTGAAGCTCTCCTTGCTGTAGCGGTGCACCTGGTTGAAGGCTTCGCGCATGGCCACGCCGCGCTTCTTCAGCTCCACCTGCACGAGCGGCAGGCCATTGACCAGGATGGTCACGTCATAGCGGTTGGCGTGCGTGCCCCTCTGTTCGAACTGCTTGATCACCTGCACCTTGTTGCGGGTGACGTTCTTCTTGTCCAGCAGATAGATGTTCTGGATGCGCCCGTCGTCAAAGACAAAGTCGTGGATGTAGTCGTCGTGGATCTTGCGGGTCTTCTCGACGATGCCGTCACTGGGCCTATCCAGCCAAGTCTCTGCAAAGCGTAACCATTCGCCGTCGGTGAACTCCACGCTGTTGAGCGTCTGTAGCTGGACGCGCACATTGGCCAGCAAGTCGGCAAGCGTCCTGATGGACGAGGCGAACTCGTAGCCTTGGTTCACCAGATCCTGGATCAATTCGCGCTCCAGATCACTCTCGCTCTGGTAGTGCTCGGCGGCGTTCCATTCCCGTGTGTACTTGTCCAGAACGATGAAGTTCTTGGACTCGGCGATGGCCTTGTAGTCGTTCATTGGTTAGGCGCCCTGTGGCTGCCAAAAGGCGTGGTTGTTCTTCAGGTGGTCCAGCAACAGCTTGACCGTGGCGCTCTCTGCCGGTGTGGGCTGTGCAACGGCCTCATTGGACAGCGTGCTGTGGCTAGTGAAGTTGATGATCCGGCTGTAGTAAAGCTGCTTGTCATCCGGCAGAAGCTCGGACCACTTCCGGTAACCCAAAAAGCTGGCAGTCTTCTCGTAGAGATTGCGCAGCAGGGTGAAGTGAAACCGCTCGACCTTGCTGTCGGCAATGGCCTGCTCGATGGTCTGAAGTAGGTGCAGGTGATAGGAAAAGCTCTTGTTGGAGTCGCCTGACTTCTCAGTGAGCGCGAAGCTGCCGTCCTCGAAACGCTCCAGCATGTAGCAGCCCTTGTTGCTGAACTCATTGAACAGCACGTTGTAGAACAGCGGGCTGTGCGTGGCGATGATGAACTTCAGCTCGGATTGACTGGATTTGATCAACCCCGCCAGGTTGACCGCCAACTCGATCAAGTGGTTTTCGTCCAGTGAGCTCACCGGGTCATCAACAAAGACGTAGGCCAGATTGTTGAAGACATCGGTGGAGCGGTCGGCGACTTCCATGATGTTCAGCTCGGAAATCACCTGCTCCAGCAGTGCATTGAAAACGCTCCAGATGAAGTTACTTTCCTCTCCTTTGGAGATCTTGACGTGGGGCTCTTGCTGATTATTCCCGCGCTCGAACGAAAAGCTGACCGACGAGAAGTCCGCGCTGAACTGCGGCGTCAGCCTTGCACTCGTGTATCGCTGAAAGGTGGCGGTGATGCTTTGGTCCTGGCCTTGCTCTTCCAGTACCCATTTGGTGAACGCATTGGGTTGAATCTTCAGCCTTGGCTCGGCATCAAATCCCAGGTCGTTGTCCCAATAAAACAGGTCTTCGGTGAAGGCGCTGTAATAAAGCATCTTCTTGTCAGCCAACTCCGACGACGGTGAATCTTCACCGTCCACCTTGGGGGCGATCAACTGCTTGAACGCCCGCGACAGGCGAGTCTTGCCTGTGCCATTGAAGGCATATATCAGCTGCACCCTTTTGTTAGCGCTTTGCAGTTGTTGAGCGATTTCCGCGAGCGTCTTGCTCATGTTATGCCTCTGCGGCTTCCGGCTTGGGGAAGCTCAACAGCAAGTCACGGTAATACTCGTATTGCTTCTGCCGCAGCGCGATTTCGCGAGGCAAGCCTTCGGTGATGGAGTTGGTCAGGGAGTCGAATTTATCGAGGATGGCGATGATTCGGGCTTGTTCATCAGACGATGGGACAGGAATTTTGAACTGCCGTAAAGTCGACAAGTTGAGCATTCCGTAGTTGCGCATTTCAGACTTAAGCTTGTCGTACAGACTTGTAAGGAAATAGAAGACAAACTTATCAGAAATCACGCCCGCATTCTTTGATTTGATGCTGGCAATATTTTGATTTGTTGCGGCGGAAAATTCTATGAATGCAGTTTTGAAAATTGTCGCACCAACAAGGGCAATCAAAGTCGTTTCTTTTTCTAGAAGCTTCGCGCTGGATTTCTTTAATCCAAGTTCGGTTATGAAGTGGTTTGCCGAGTAAACGGGTTCATTATTGCATGACTCCGATTTAAGCCATGGGATATTGCCATTGCTCCAGTATTCCGGTTTGCCCGTCGAGGGAGTCCCGCCAGAAGTCACTTGAAAATACTCTTCATCCCCCAACGACTTCCACTCCACGCCACCTTCCTCAAAACTCAACAACTGATCTCGATAGTAGTTGTATTGTTTCCTGCGGGCGGTCAGTTCTGCGGTCAGCTCGGCAGTCAACTCGGCGGTCAATTCGGTGAAGGCGTCCAGGGTGCGAACGATTTCAGCTTGGATTTCAAGTGATTTTTTGGGATTGTTGGGACAGGGAATGGGGAGCCTATATTCGAGTATCTTTGCTTTGTCGCCGCGAGGCATTTTTGCCCCTTTGGCGTGCTGCATGTTGTAGGCAAAAAAATTCTCATCGGTGAGTACCTGGTGCAAGTAACCAGAGCTCAACGATTCATGAGTAGGGCGGACAACAAGCACATCGCCATTTGTGCCGCCAGACTGATTGGCGAGCCAAATTTTCTTCAAGTATGGACGAATATTTCCGATCAAGATATCACCTGGGCGATATTCAATCAGGCGACCCTCAGTAGGTACATAACTTGAGTCGGTTTTTCCTGCCCTATTCTGGAGAAGGTTATCAACACCTACATAGTTCTTTTCATTGACTCCATTACAGTCGATGCGCACGTCCGAGTATTTGGCCACATCCCCTAGCACCCGCCACTCCACCTCAACGCCATCCAGCAGCTTGTCCAAGAAGTTTGCGTCACTCATGCCCCCAACTCCTCGCCTTCAATCTTTGCAACGATGGCATCAATGTCTTTGCGCAGTTGGTCGATCTTGGTCACAGTGGTTTTCAAATCAGCATTGAGCTTGGCAATATTCAGCACCTCACGAGTGTCCTTGGCTTCCACATAGCTGCTAATCGACAGGTTGTACTCCTTGGCGACCACTTCCTCAAACGCTGCCGACTTGGCAAAGTGATCGACGTTTTCCTTGCTGTCGAACGCCGCCATTATTTGCTCGATATGCGAATCCAGCAGCACGTTGTTATTGGTTTCTTTGTTGAACAGCCCGCTGGCGTCGATGAACTGAGTGGTGGTGTCTTTTTTGTTTTTCGCCAGCACCAGAATGCTCACAGCGATGGTGGTGCCGTAAAACAGGTTCGGTGCGAGCGAAATCACGCTCTCCACGTAGTTGTTGTCCACCAGGTACTGGCGAATCTTCTGCTCGGCCCCGCCCCGGTAAAAGATGCCCGGGAAGCACACGATGGCTGCGCGCCCCTTGGCTGAGAGGTAGTTGAGCGCGTGCAGCACAAAGGCAAAGTCGGCCTTGGACTTGGGGGCCAGTACGCCGGCCGGGGCAAAGCGTTCGTCGTTGATCAGCGTGGGGTCGTCGCTGCCGATCCATTTCACCGAGTAAGGCGGATTGGAGACGATGGCGTCAAAGGGCCGGTCGTCAGCAAAGTGCGGCTCTTCCAGCGTGTTGCCCAGCTGGATGTTGAACTTGTCGTAGTTCACGTTGTGCAAGAACATGTTCATCCGCGCCAGGTTGTACGTGGTGTGGTTGATCTCTTGTCCGAAGAAGCCGTCTTCGATCAGATGCTGATCGAAGTGTTTTTTGGCTTGCAGCAGCAGCGAGCCCGATCCGCAGGCAGGGTCGTAAATCTTGTTGACGCTGGTTTGCTTATGCATGGCGAGCTGGGCAATCAGTTTGGACACATGCTGCGGCGTGAAGAACTCGCCGCCTGATTTGCCAGCATTGGCGGCGTAGTTGGAGATGAGGAACTCGTAGGCGTCGCCGAACAGATCGATGCGGCTGGCGCCCCCCTCCCCAAAAAAATCTGCGCCGAAGTCCAGTTCTGCCACGCCCTTGAGCACTGCGGCCAGCCGGGCGTTCTTGTCTTTGACGGTGTTGCCCAATCGGTTGCTCGTGGTGTCGAAATCGGCAAACAGGCCTTTGATGTCCAGCTCGGAGGGGTAGCCGTTGGCAGAGGCCTCGATGGCCTTGAAGATGTTGGCCAGATCGGTGTTCAGGCTCTCGTTGGTGTTGGCGTTGGCCGCCACATTGACGAACAGCTGGCTGGGGTAGATGAAGTAACCCTTGGTCTTGATGGCGTCGTCTTTGGCGGCTTCGATGTTCTCGTCATCGCCCGCCATGGCAGCGTAGTCAACGCTGGAGTCTCCGCCGGTGATGTAGTCGATGAAGTTCTCGCTGATGAAGCGATAAAACAGCGTACCCAGCACGTACTGCTTGAAGTCCCAGCCGTCGACGGCTCCGCGGACATCGTTGGCGATCTGCCAGATCCGGCGTTGCAGTTCGGCGCGTTGTTGGATGCTTGTCATGATGCTTTGTGCAGGGTGTTGCAGGTGGGAGGCCGTCGATCTACGCGAGTTCTGGAGAAAACGCGTAGGTCGGCGGTCGGCTTTTGGCGCCAGTCTACGTGGCCCCGCAGGGCACTCCCTCTCTCTGATGCCCGAAGGTGTGTCGCGTCTAGCGCAGCGGGGTACCGCCAGTACCTGTTCAGATTGTCAGCGCAGCGCCGCGCTGCGCCAACGCGCGCAGTGCGTTCAAGCGTCAGGCCAGGCGCGCTGAGCCGAACATCTGGGCGGCTATTCGACAAGCCATATGCACCAATGAGTGGGACACGAATATGCAGTGCAGGGCCTCGCTGACCCGGACAACCGGTCTTGAAGTCAGCAGTCGTTGGCAGAGCCTGGCATGACCGACCGCAACCATCCTTGACCGGCCCATCAACGTCTCAACCTCCGTGCCAGCTTACGACTGAGCCCGGGTGGCGGGGTCTTGACTCTAGCAGCACATCTACTATCCGCAACTCGCCAGTCCGGTCGTCACGCTAGCAGCTTGATTTAACCCAGCTGACCCCACAGCAAGCTCATGCAAGGGGTGCCTACAGGCCGGCTTCCCCGACAAGGTCTGCCAAGCTGACTTTCAGAGCCTGGGCAATCTGCGCGGCCAAAACCAGTCCTACGTTCTGCCCACCGCGTTCGACGCTACTTATGTAAGACCGGTCAATATCCGCTTCGTGGGCCAAGGTTTCCTGAGACAGGCCGAGGGCCAAACGCCTTTCCCGGACGGCAATACCGAACGCTACTAGCGTCGGTGCTTGCGCGTGGCGTGGGGACTGTCGAGGCATTCATCGATATTTCCCTATTGACGTCAATAGCACCACGGACGATCATCCTCAAACGTCTCTTTCGGACATGGCCAGTTGCCGAGGTGACGAGGCTGACGCATGCACCGCTGTCTTCAATGCATCTCCGATGCTGGACGAACTGTGGAGGCACAGATGAGCGATGACTTATTCAACCAGGACACACGGACTCGAATGGCACTCTGCTGGCACTACTACAGCGCGCACTTCGACGACCAGCCGGTCCAAGTACTCACTGCCGATGGAAGGTCGCGCGAGCAGACGGTGAGCTGGGCGGTGGGCGTGCTCGCCGATTGCGACTGGGAAGCGCTGGGCGCCTGGCCAGGGACACCTACCGGCCCGGCGTTCTGGCGGGGCGTCTGGGAGGATTTTGACGACCGGGGTGTCGATAAGATCTCGCTGGTCTGTGAGTCGGATCTTGATGCCCGCACCCTGTGCCCGACGGCCAAGGTGCTACCGCCTTTCCAGCGGATCTTGGGCCAGAGGCATGTGCCGGCCACCTCCAGCGTTGGTGTGCTCCGCGCTGAAGCTCGGCGCGCGGTTCGCGAAGCCTCGGGTGTTCGTGCGGCGCGCATCGCGCTGGAGGGTCTGCTGGCGCAGTCAGGCGCGGGCAGGGTGGCTGTGTTGTCGCCGGATTGGCCTGAGGTGCTGGAGCAGTTCAGGGCTTTCTATGCGCTCCGACCTCATCGCCGGGCCGTGGTGCGTGCGGGCGACGAGTACTTGGAGCAGCTGGGCCTCAGCTTGCGAAGGGCTGTTTCGCGCCATGGTCCCTTCGCTGATTCGGCCGCTGCGGTTTCGTTTGTGGCCCGGACGATTTCTCGGGACGAGCTGCGGCTCAAATTGAGCATGCGGCCGCAGGCGGCTCGGCCCATGTTGCGCTTGGTCGGCTCTGATTCGGCCGGCCTTGCGTCGCTGGGCCATTGACCCCGGGAGGGTTCACCATGAAGAAGCTGCCTGCCGTCTTCTCCCGCATCCGTTCCGCGCTGAGGCGCCGCGGCGCGACCCAGGACACCGATGACTACATCCAGGAAGCCTGGGCACGGCTGGCCAGCTACGAGCGTGAGCAGGTGGTGTTGGAGCCCGAGGCGTTCTTGATGAAGACAGCGATCAATCTGTCCATCGACGCGCACCGGGCGCGCGTGGTCCACGGCGACCAGGTGGTGCTTGAAGAAGTGATCCTGGTGGACGATTCGCCACCCGTCGAATCGATCGTGCTCAGCCGTGAACGCATGGTGCGGCTCGAGCAATGCCTGGCCCGTTTGGGCGAGAAGCCGCGCGACATGTTCATGGCCCACCGCCTGGACGGGCTGACCTACCGGGAGATCGCCGATCAGCACGGCTTGAGTATCAGCACGGTGGAGAAACACATCGCCAAGGCCACGCTGCAACTCATTGCCTGGATGGAAGGCTGGTAGGCGTGCGTTCGATGGAAGACCGGGGCAGGGCGGATGAAGAGCCCGCGCCTCTGGTGACACGGGAGATTGCAGCTGAGGCTGCGGTGTGGATAGCTCGGCTGCACGGGCCGGACCGATCGCGTCGCATGGAGCGCGAATGTCGGGCCTGGCAGGCGCGCTCGGCCGCGCATCGGCTCGCGTTCGAACGCGGTACGGATCTGTGGATGGATGCGGCGGGCGTGGACCGGGCGGCGGTTGCTCGCGCTGCAGCGAGTACTTCAGTCAGCGCGCCTGCGTTTGCGGCGAGGGTAGGGCGTGTCAAGCCATGGCCCTGGGCGGCGGCACTGACGACTGCGGTCCTGGCCGGCGTGCTGGTGCTCAAGCCTTGGCGGGATGGGGACACCTACGACGCCGGAGTCGGCGAGCAGCGCATCGTGATGCTGCAGGACGGGACGCGGATGTCCCTGAACACATCGACGCGGGTCAGGGTAGTGCTTGGAACTTCCCGACGCACCGTGTCGGTGGAAGGTGGCGAGGCGCTGTTCGAGGTGGCCAAAGATCCGAGCCGACCATTCGTCGTGCGTGCTGCGGGTTCGGAGGTGACTGCCACTGGCACGGCCTTTCTCGTGCGCTACACGCCGGCCTTTGCGGGCAGCCGGGACGCGGTGGATATCACGCTTTTGGAGGGGAGGGTGGTGGTGCGCGGCGTGGCCGACGGAGTGCCTCTCCCGGACCTTGTACCGGCCATGGAGATGGTGCCGGGCCAGCGCATGCGAATCGCCGGCCGGCTGAAGGGACAGGTGAGTGCTGTGCTCAACCCGCAGGTCGACCGACCCCGCGTGGATCAGGTGCTGGCCTGGAAGCGCGGCGAGGCGATCTTCGACAACGCCTCCCTGAGTGAGGCAGTGGGTGAGATGAATCGCTACAGCACGACGCTGATCAGGCTGGCAGATGCGGATGCGCTTGGCGGCCTGCGGATCAGTGGGGTGTTCAAGACTGGCGACAACGCGAGCTTCGCACGAGCTGTGGCTGCCTTGCATGGATTGGACGTGCGGGAGCGCTCCGATCAGTTGGAACTTGCGCCGAGGTAGGGCTCAGATGCAATGGCCGAGCGAGCGACGATAGGCTGCCGGGAAACGACTTGCGGGCCGGGTTGGCTACACCAGGCTGATTGCCGTCACCCAAATTTCCCGGCCTAAGGGCAGCTGCCGCCAGCACCGGTCATTGAACGGTGGAGGGGTCGAGCGACCGCTGGACTGCCAGGACCAGCCGTTCGGCGAAGCTAACGGATGGGACGACCATGAATGAGTTCTGTCGACCCGCGCAAAGGCTGCTTCCGCGGGCAGCGACCTGCCAGTAGGCGCCCGTGACCGTTCACTTAGTAAGCTTGCGCTTTCGTCGGACCGTGACAGGAATGCCGCCGAATTTTACAGCCATGTCGCGCAGTAGTTTCTCGGGCTCGTTGACGATCAGCGCCCCGAAAACGTAGTCAAACCGACCCATAGACGTTGCCTCATGTCGTGTTGCGCCGATTACCGTGTACGAGTCGTCGCAGCAGAATCCGAACCACTCTGAGGCCGACTTCAACTGCTCGATCTGAACGCCCTTCAGGCCAGCTCGCAGGTCTTCGCGGCGATCGAGGACTCGCGATTCCGAGGGCGGCAGATGAAGTTCGACCTTGATGCCGCTGCGAACTGCGTCCTTGATGAGAGCAGTCCGGTTCGACCCCATCAACTCGACGAGGCTTGGGGCGACCACCAGCAACCGGCTTTGCACGGACATCAGCGTCGCGCCAAATAGAACCTCGAACTCCAAGCCCGAAGCCCAATGGGTTACCTGGGTTAAGGCCTTGGCCGCAGACAGAAAGGACATCTTGGCCTTGGCCTTTTCCTCGCCGTCAGCATCGATGTGCGCAACGTAGGTCGCAATTGCCTTTCGGACTGAGTCCGGCGGCAACTGGGTTGCACCACGCACCTTTTGCGAGACCTGAGCCAACAGTCGACGGACCTGCTTCTCTTGCCTATCGATGCATCCCTTCAGCGCCTGAAGGGCAGGGTGACCTCCAAGTCTGCGCGCGAGGTCCGAGTCAGCTGCGCCATCGACGCAGATGATGGGTACGGCGTGCGCGCCTTTGCGCACCATCAGATGGCCAGTGGCGAAGAGGTTTGAAGTTCGAACTACGCGCCCGAGCCTGGAGACCTCCATGAGCCGGGGCAGCGAGTTTTTTGCGAGCAGCATGGTCGCGCGCACACCGGCTAAGTCCAGCTCTTCCACGCGAGGCGGTCGCGCTGGCACAGCTGGAAGGACGAGCGTCCCGTCGGGCAACCTCCGCCTGGGCGCCAGTTCACCGATTGCTTGTTCGATCCGTCGAGTGACGCCGTTCACATAGCATGCAGCCTCTCGATCGGTGACGCGCGGCAGGCCGCTCTTGCTGATGGCTAGCCGGCCCTTTTCCAGAAGCTGGTAGTCGCCCGATGCTTTTCTGCTGATAAAGAGCTCGGCTTTCATGGACTCCAACTCGAGATCCATCTCTTGCTGACCAACGCCGAGAAATCCCGCCATTTCGGGACCTGACGCAAAGCCGACGGCCAAGGCCCGAAGCGCGAACTCCCTGATCACTCCCAGATCGCGACGCTCGACACAAACAGCGGTCAGTCGCACCAAAAAAAATGGGATCGCTGCGGAAGCCACAGCCGAAGGAATCTCGTCGCCTTCGGCGAGATGAGCCGCCGCCAATCTTATCGCTTCAGTTGCTATCACGACGCGTCTCGCACGAAGCCGGATTGGCCTCGATGTAGTCGATGACCTTGATGAACGGGTTCTCACCGGTGGCCTCGTAGCAGAACGTCTGATCCCCAACGATGACCAACAGGTCTTTGGGTCGGGAAAGCGCGACGTTCAGCCGCTTCATGCTTCGAAGGAAGCCTAGGAAATCAGCCGAGTTGCTCAGCGTCACCGAGAAGATGCAGATATCAGATTCCTTGCCCTGAAAGGAATCGACGGTGGCCACCTCGATGGACAGCGATGCAAAGGAGTCGCGCTGGATGCGTGAATTCAGCGCGTCAGCCTGAGCTGCATACCCTGCGATCACAGCAACGGAAGCCTTCTCCTGGGCGCGGCTGGCGCCGTGTTGGATCGTTTTGAGCTGCGCTAGAACAACGTCTTGTTCGCCAGAATTCGTATACGTGTGGATGCGTCGCTGTTGTGGCGAGTTGGGGGTGTCAATCCAGACAACCGGCTTCGAAAACTTCTTGCGCAGCCACTCGGGGCGTTCCGAATCTGGGCGCTTGTTCTCTAAGGTGTCGTGGTAGAAGCAGCGGCTGATCAATCCGCCTATGCCCGCGCACATCCGATGCTGATGAGTCAGTTGTTCGACGCAGGCTGGAGTCAGGCGGGGGATCAGGTAGTCGAGCAAGGTTTCTTTGGCTTCGTCGGCGCCGTACCCATCCACTTCCACTGCGTCCCCGTCGAAGGGCGGCAACTGCTTCGGATCACCGACGATCAGGCATTGCTCGCTTCGAACTATGGGCACCAAGGCCTCAGTGGGCGTTGCCTTTGACGCCTCATCGATGATGCACAGGTTGAACCGGGTCTTGGAGAACGCCTCGCTACTTCCCAGGCCAACGCAGGTTCCGGCCACGACGGAGGCACCGCGCAAGACAACTTCCTCAAGCTGCCTCAATTGCCCCAGCACATCGAGCCAGGCAACCTGCAGCTCAAGTTGTTTGCGAAAACCTGACCATGCCTCGCCGCGTTGTTCCAGCATTTCCAGCCAACTCGCTTGCTCGTTCTCAGGCACTTCTGCTAGCAGTTGCCCGTCAGGTCCCAACGCGCGAAGTTCTTCACGCAGGCGCGCTATGTGCTCTCCCAGCTGATCTCGCTCTAGATTCAGCTCTGCCAGCGTGAGGGTTTCGACTGTGGCAGTCTCAAGCCCGCTGACGTCTGCGTCCGGAGCTGCTACGGCCCGCGTCTCGGCCTCGCCAAGGCGCTGTCCAGCATCCTCAAGTGACGACACCACGACGTCCTGGCGCTTGCAGGCCGCAAGGAGCATTTCCAAGCGAACCGAGAGTTCAACCTCCTGGGCCTTAAGGCCCACCTCCGAGCCGCGTTGGGCAAGGAACTTTCGAGACTGCTCGGCGGCGCTCTGGCACCAGCGCGCCAAGCATCGATCCAGCAGCGCAGGGCGCACATCATCGGCGACCTTTTCCTCATCGGCTCGGGCCACTCGCACGATGCGGTCTGCGAGGCTCTCGTCCTTGAGAAGCTTGCCCACGACGTGGTCGATAGCGATGTGAGTCTGAGCTGCCAGCAGCACTCTGCTGCCAGGATGCTCGCGCAAGAACTGCTTCACGATTGCAGTGATCAGCGTCGTTTTGCCAGTGCCCGGCGGGCCCTCGACGACCATGAGTTGACGCATGCCCAGCGCCGCGTCGAGCACCTTTACCTTGTCTTCGCTCAGCCCATCGGGGCCTGGTCGGCCGCCCGGCTCGGGAGCGTCAGCGGTGGAGGGGCGAAGTAGTAGTTGACGCAGGTTCGGCATCACCGCGGTGTCAGACCGCAGGGCCTTCACCGCCTCATCCTGGCGCTCCAGTGCACGACGCTGTGCGCCGGTGTCTACGCGAAGCACACCCTCTGAGGGGATCTGCCGTCTTTGGCCGATCAGCAGCAGGTGTGCCTGGTCATACTGCACCCGTGTGACCTGAAGCACCAAGACCGCTTTGGCAGTTCGAATGACGCGCTTTTCGCCTGGCTTCAGCGAATGCGCCCCAATGACGTTCACGACGAACTCGCCGCCATCCCATCTGCCATCCACGTACTCAAGCGCAGGCATGTCGCGCAGTGCGCGCATTCGTGCAGTGATCGTGTCCTGCAGCATGTTCAGGTAGCGCTCTTCGTCGCGACGGCGCTGCTCTTCCTTCGCGCGCACCTCTGTGGCGTGGAGGAAAGACTCAATGAAGCTGATGTTCGCGCGCAGTTCCGGAGTAACGGGCACGCCGGGGCGACGCTCGACAAGCTGCACGGTAAGACGGGCAGTTGCGGCTGCGGCGACAACCAATGATGCGGCGCGGATGTCGTTGACTATCAGCCAAGGTGAGTCGGCCGATCCTCGCTTGGCACGCACCACCAGGGTGCTCCCTGCGAACTCCAGGTCTCCCTCGTTCAGGAGGGACACCTCACAGGGAGCCGTGAAGTCTTGCTGCAGGCGGCGCACACGTGCGTCGGCATCGACCTCGTCGGGCAGCAGGTCCAGCAGTCTTTCGTGGATCTGGCCGGACATCTCGATGCCAACCAGTCGACCGCGATCTGCGTCAGCCAGTCGTGCGCGGTGGTAGTCGTCCAGATTCCAAATTAGCAAGGCCGCGGATGTAGGACGCTCCAGAAGCGAGTCCGACAGACATTGCTCCAGTAGCCTCTGAGGCGCCAGATGTCCAAGCTCCTTCGCCGATGCCCGCAACTCGGCAACGCTTTTGTAGTCGAGTCGCCCCGTTAAGCACGCCACGCAGATCGCGGCCCAGGAATAGAGGTCGCGACGCTCACTGAATACGCCATCGTCTAGCTCGCCTGGCGTCCAAGGGGCGCTTCCCATGCCAGCAAACGTGTACCCATTTCGCTGAGCTTCCGTGTGGCGTGATATTCCGAAGTCCGTCAATTTCGGTTCTCGCATCCGACTCAGCATGATGTTGAGCGGCTTTAGGTCTCGATGGGCGTACCCTCGTCCGTGGGCGTGCTCGAGCCCTTCGAGGATCGGCCTTCCCAGGTTCTCGTAGAAAGACGACCACTCCATCGGGCCTATCGACAGGACGTAGTCGCTAAGTGTTTCCTCAAGCCACTCGAGCGCCAGGAATCGCTTTGCACCATCCGTGCCGATCCCGAGCAAGCGGACAACGTTGCGGTGGGATAGGTCGCAGAGGGCATTGGCCTCACGAGAGAAACTCGCAACAGCCTGGGAGTCGCTGTCACTGCGACGGGAGAATTTGAGCGCGCAGGTTTCGCCCGTCGAATTCAGCTTTGCTTGGACGATCTCCGACATTCCACCGGGCCGTCTCAAGTCCGATATCGCAAAGTCGCTTAGCAAGAAGGAACGCGAATTCATACAGGTGAGTAATGTCCTTGGAACCAGCAGAAGGCCGCGTTTGCGGCACGACTAGAGCATCGGGCCGCCAGGATTATGGGGCGATACGCGCTGGTCAATAGGAGCAACTGAGCACTATTTCGACACTTCCGAGCAGCAGACAGCCGCCGCAGTCTAAACGCGGCGACCTGTGACCTGCCAGTCTGGATGACTTCAGCGCCATGGACTCCGGTCATTTGAGCCACTGAGCTGCCAGGTGAGTCGATGACGGCTTCATTCCGCGCACAGTAAGCCCGGCATCCCGCCTCGAACGACGGCAGCCGCTGCAGAGTCGAACCCCAGCGATCTTCGGAAGTAGGCCGGTCGGTCGCATACAGCCGGCACCAGCATGGCTGCGGTTGCGTCAGCCAAGTCACTGTACAGGCTGACAATCTGATCGGAATCGGCGTTATGCCGGCTGCGCACGGCGATGCGACTAGCGGGTTGCGTCGGCAACCTGGTCGTCTCGCTCGTCAGGCCAACTCCCGATGTACTCCGATTCGAGCAAACTGATGAACAGCGTGAGCAAGTTGTTCAGCAGTCAGTTCCAGAAACCGCGACGAGCCGTGCTCTGCAAGGTAGCCCTTCCATTGCGTTTCTGTACACCCTGCCGTTCCAAGTCCGCGATTGAAGATGGTCATTGAAACTGCAGGGGGAAGCCCGGACGCGGCAACCAGTTCCTGAAGCTGCGAATTGGTCGCCGGCGCGAAGTCTGGACGAATATCTCCTTCGATGTGACGAAGGGTCGTTGCTGCACCAAAGTTTGTCGGCGTCATGATGTACTTCCTCCACGCACTGTTTTTACAGGTTTGTAGGCCCCAACGGTGGTGCCCTGCGGCCACAACCCACCCCCTACCTTGGGGGGTGAAAAGCTCGCCGCGTCGACAGGTGAAGTAGACGGCATGCTGCTGAGCGGACAGTCAGGATGCCTGCTCGAAGCGCCTCGGAGCGGCGTGAGTTCCAGTTCAGTGCAGGGTCTGCCGTTTCTGGTCGGGGGCACTTGCCGACGCCAGAGGCTAGTGCTCCTCCAGCAATCCGTAGGCGGCCGCCCGGGTTGCGGAGGCTTTCCTTCCTGCGCAGTGCAGGCGGGTGTTGATGCGCTGGAAGCGTGAATCGACGGATGCGATGCTGAGGCCGGTCAGCTGCGCGATCTCTTTGGTGCCGAGGCCTCGCCATTCCATGGCGAGCAGGTCCACGTCCGTTTCCTTGAGCCTTGCGGCCGCTCGCAGGCGTTGCTGGAGGTAGCGGGTCAGCCAGTCGTGCAGTTCGGCGGCAAGCGATCGGGCGAGTGTGCGCACGATTTGGGCTTCTGCTCCTTCAAAGTCGTCTGCTTCTTCGCTGCCCAGGCAGAGCATCTCGAGGCGGTCGAGGTTGGCGCCGGCTGGCGTCGGCACGATGAAGCAGGAACGGAATCCATACTGACTTGCGAGATCGATGGCCTCTTGGTCTGCGCCTTCTTCGATTCTCACCTGGCGGTCGGTGCCGGGGATCGTGTGCGTGCGGGCGAATCGGAACCAGGGGTGCGCCAGGATGGGCCCGAGGCCGTCTTGGGCCGGCGCGTAGTCCGGGTGGCAGGCGAAGAGGGTGAGGCAGGAGGGTTCAGGGCCGCCTTCGGGGATGGCCGCGGAAAACAGGCTCGCGCTGGCGCCGATCGCCGCTGTGGCGTTGACCAGCCTGACGAGGAGTTCCGGCGGATCTGTCGCCGCAGGGATCTGCACGATGGCGTCCAAGGCCTGGGCTGGGTAGTTCGCCGTTCTCGCGCGCTCCCGAATGCTCGTGCGAAGTGGGGCTGTCGAAGACATGGGCGAACTCCTTTCTGAGCTGCGCAAAGCGGACCGGGTCCTCGAAGCGCAGGGGATCGGTGGTCAGGAATGCGTCAAATTGCTCGCGTGTGGCGAACAAGGTCCAGGACTGCGCATGGGCGTTGCCATGGACCCGCCGGGTCCGGCTTGCCGCCACACCCGATGGCATGGCGACCAGGCGGAGCCGGGGAGCGGACGCGGCATGTTGGGGGAGTTCCTGTTGGATCCCCGCGTGTTCTCCAGTGGATGACGCGATGTGGGTGATGCTGCTGTGCGTCATGGTGTGCTCCCTGCAGACGCTGACTCAGTGCAATGACTGCGTCTTGCGCGTAAGGAATGATGGTTATGTCTGTGCGAGCTTTCAATAGCTGATGTGGGTTTGAATTCCGCCGTTCGGAAATTCTTCACTCGACTTGCTGCAGTTCTTCGTGCCGGCTTGATTCGCCGCAACGAGGCGATTCTCCTGGGCGATGGCGTCTGGTTTCGAGGTTTGGAACTCGCGACGGGGCTGTGTGCTGCGGCGTGAGCCGGTCGGCCTGGTGTTGCCTGCTGGTGGGCGAACGTGGAGGTATTCGTTCGGCTTTCAGCTTGTTCGCGGCATGTCGCTGGCTCGGTGGGGTTCCCGGCCCGGGGCTGCTGGCCTAAGATTGCACCGATCAACTCCGATGGCTTCGGGCTGGAACGGGAGGTTCCATGGCAACGGTCAAGGACTGGCGAGCCGTGTTCTCGCGTGTGAAGGCTGCGCTGAT
>Ga0208398_100370_pt1 | contig 33699 bp, 27 predicted proteins | sample LakWasMe79_HOW10_2_FD_183905 | JGI IMG/M metagenome (GOLD analysis project Ga0208398, IMG submission 183905) | Freshwater sediment methanotrophic microbial communities from Lake Washington under simulated oxygen tension - Sediment Metagenome... | ecosystem: Environmental > Aquatic > Freshwater >...
TGACTATAGGCGCTCAGCTGGCTGATGGTGTACGCGTAAATCTGGATGTGTATCTTTCATCAAGACACCACAACGAAACTTGGGTAAAAGGCGGTTATTTGCAAATTGACAAACTGGATTTCATCAAAAAAGATTTCTTGGCTGAATTCATGAAGTACACTACCATCAAAGTGGGGCAAATGGAAAACAACTATGGTGATGCCCACTTTAGAAGAACCGACAACGGTAATGCTCTCTTGAATCCTTTCATCGAAGGAAACATCATGGATTCTTTTGAAACCGAAATGGGAATGGAAGTATATTATAACAGAGAAGGTTTAGTGAGTATGATAGGGATTACGAATGGAAAATTAAACCAAGGTGTAGCCGAATTTGTTCCGACATCTCCTACTACATCTTCTCCAGATCCTAACGAAACAGTAAGCCCAACTATCCTGGCCAAATTGGGTTATGACAAACAGTTAGACAAGGATTTGAGAGTAAGAATTACAGGATCGTATAACCACAACGCAAACATGAGTGCAAACCCATGGGGATCAGACAGAGCCGGGAGCCGCTATTTTGGAGTTATGTCACACCAAGCTTATTCATATAATGGCAATGCACAGGCGAACAACTTCGATCCCGCTGCCAATGCCACCACTGGTAGATTCAGCCCTGGATATGGAAACTGGTATACCGCATTCATGATCAACCCATTTGTAAAATACAAAGGATTAGAATTCTTTGGAACTTTGGAATTCACAAGTGGTGGAGACAAAAAAGGAACTGACGATACCCGTAAAGTAGATCAATACGCAGCTGATTTGGTTTACAGATTTGGAGACAACGAGAAATTTTACGTTGGAGCAAGATACAATATCGTTTCAGGTAAATTATCCAATGCTTCAGACAAAGTCAACGTAAATAGATTTGAAACCAGTGCAGGTTGGTTCATGACTAAAAATATTATTGCTAAATTAGCATATACAAATCAAAACTATTCAGACTACTCACAATACAGTGGCAACAGTTTAAACGATTTATATGGCGGTAGCTTCAATGGAATTATGTTTGAAGCAGCCATCACTTTCTAATATGAAACAAAAAATATTATTTACAATTATGGGTTTAACACTTTTCTTTATATTGGGAAGTGTTAAACCCATTTCCTTATTTGACACCGACCCCAACACTATAATAATCAACCAAATAAAAATTGAAATCTTAGGAAATTCAACCGTAGGCAAATACAAGTGCAACTGCCCTCATACTTTCCGAGATACTATTTATTTAAACTCGACTACAAAAAACAGCTTAAAATCAGAAATATCCACTGATAATTTTGATTGTGGCAATAGGATCATGAATAAAGATCTAAAAACTACCATTAAAGTGACTAAATTTCCCAAAAGTACAGTTACAATTACCAATATAAAACCCTCTGGAAATGACTACAAATGCAACTTAAATCTTAAAATAACAGACAAAACTCTTTCCTATTCAAACTTGGCCTTACGTAATTCGAAGGATTTTTTAGAAGGAACAGTCAACGTAAAATTTTCAGATTTGGCACTTGAGCCACCCACTAAAATGGGAGGTGTTATAAAAGTAAAAAATGAGTTTGTGATTCATTTTGTTCTGTTTAAATCATGACGGATAACTTTTCACTCTATTCATAAATTCCTAATTCAATTACTTGGTTAGGATTTTTTTATTTTAAAAAAGCCTCTGAAAATTTTAAACCTAGCTTCAAGACAACCATAAATTCAAAGATTTGTTCTTTTTTATAAATGTTAAATGAATAACTTTACGGCAAATTTCAACAATCATCAAAATGCATTTCATTTCCCAAGAATTAGAGGATTATATTGAGCAACATTCTGAAAAAGAGCCTGAATTACTGGCTGCACTTAATAAAGAAACCTATCAAAAAATATTACTCCCAAGAATGCTGAGCGGTCATTTTCAAGGACGCGTTTTAAGTATGCTTTCCAAATTGATACGACCTGTAAACATTCTGGAAATAGGAACATATACAGGCTACTCAGCTTTATGCTTATGCGAAGGCATGCAGGAAAACGGACAATTACATACGATAGACATCAAAGAAGAATTGGTCGATTTTCAGCGTAAACATTTTGACAAATCACCTTGGGGCAATCAAATTGTGCAGCATTTGGGTGAAGCTGTTGCTATTATACCAAATCTTGAGTTGAAATTTGACTTGGTTTTCATTGATGCCGATAAAGAAAATTATCTGAATTATTTTGAAATTATTCTGCCAAAAATGAACAAAGGAGGTATTATTTTATCCGATAATGTTTTATGGAGCGGAAAGGTATTGGAACCGATACACCCAAATGACATCAGTACCAAAATACTGGTAGAATACAATCAATCACTTAAAGATGATCCGAGGGTAGAAACCGTTTTATTGCCTATACGTGATGGATTGACAGTGAGCCGGGTTATTTAAATTTTAAATTATAAAAATCATAAAAAAATCCCATTCGCTCTCGAAAGGGATTTTTTTATTAGATGGCATCTGAAAATGAAGATCTCAAATCTTTCCGTTTTTAATTGCCCACTGATAGGCTTTATACATCAAATAACCGGTAATAAGCCCACACAAATAACCTGAAAGAATATCTAACGGGTAATGCAGTCCCAGATAAATTCGGCTATAGGCAAAAATCAAAGGCCAAAGAAACAGCAATCCAAAATATTTGTATTGCCTTTTAAATATAAGATATAAAAAGACAGCAACTGCCATAGTATTGGCCGCATGTCCGGAAAAAAAACTAAAAGAAGTACGCACTTGCACCACTCTGATAATTTCTTTTATTTCAGGATTATTACAAGGCCTTAGCCTTTGTACTGTATATTTGAAAAGATTGGTAATTTGGTCTGTGGCCAACACCAAAACAGCTACAAAAAGCAATAAGTAACCTGTTTGCTTTATGCCAATTTTTTTATAAATAAGATAAAATAACAGTAAAAAAAAGGGAATCCAATTAACTTGTTTTGTAATGAAAAGCCAAAGTCCGTCATAGGCCTCAGAACCTAAACCGTTGAGATAAATAAATAGCTGAGTATCTAGAGAGAGTATTTTTTCCAACATTACATTTGTCGTTTTATCGGTCCGGTAAGATCGTCTAAAACAGTGGTCGCATCAGGATTTTTCGTACCGCTGAGTACACTGTCTTTTACATTGTTGACTTCAGAATTAAAATTTTCAGTAATTCCATTTAATGTATTGGACGTTACACCCAAAAGATTGGCTTTGACCTTATTGATTTCAGAATTGATACCGCCGGTTAATTCATCCAAGGTTTTTTGATCCAGACCATTAGCCTCGGCTCCCTTTTGAATTTCACTTTTGATATCGTTGGTTGCGTTTTTAAGCTGTGCCATCGCTTTACCCATGGTTCTTGCAATTTCAGGTACTTTATCAGACCCAAAAAGCATCAATACGATAAACATGATAAAAACTAATTCGCCTCCTCCTATTCCAAACATAATTTTTGTATTTAATGAGCAAAGATATTAAAATTTAAAACTTTGTGTTTTAAATTTCTCTTAAAAAAGATGCTGAGCTGCTAAGGTTATAAAGCTTTATTACACTTTATAAAATCTTAACAACTCAGCACCTTAGTAACTTAATATCTTCTAATTAGTCAAATTTTGTTTTCGCTTCCACTTTTGGCCAAGAATTATTGGTCACATCAATATCGGCTGTTTCCAGTTTTGGATCAATTTGAATTTGTTTGATTGCTTTGGCAGTTGCATACACTTTCTTAGCCGTTTCATTATTTTTTCTCCAGATTTGTGCAGGATATTTATAATTGTCCATTGTCCCGTCTTCATACGTAATTTGAACAATTATCGGCATTGGCATACCTCCAGGCTTATTGAATTCCACTTCATAAAAGTATTTAGGGTTTTTCAAAGCAGTTTTTTCCTCAGCAGAAAGTTTTTGATTTACATATTCTGCAAGGGTACTCACTTCCTCAATTTGCAGTGGTTTCTTTGAAGCTGGATTCAATTCAGGATTATCACCGGCAACTAAATATACAAATGGCCCTTTTTCTACTCCATAACGTCCTTTTCTAACTTTAGCATCTTTCAACGCAACAGTTGGAGTTTCTGTCACATAATACTGTTTTACATCATTAATACCAATATCAACAAAGTCTGTAGAATAAAACCATCCTCTAAAGAACCAATCCAAATCTACTGCTGAAGCATCTTCCATCGTTCTGAAAAAATCTTCCGGTGTCGGGTGCTTGAATTTCCATCTGTTGGCATATACCTTGAACGCATAATCAAACAATTCGCGCCCCATAATTGTTTCTCTTAAAATATTAAGCCCCGTAGCCGGTTTTCCGTAAGCATTATTCCCAAACTGAACTATATTCTCAGAGTTGGACATAATAGGTTCCAAAAACTTTTGATCACCACTCATATAAGGAACAATATTCTTGGCCGGGCCGCGTCTGGAAGGGAAATTAGGGCTTAACTCCTGTTCAGCCATATATTCCATAAAAGAGTTTAATCCCTCGTCCATCCAAGTCCATTGGCGTTCATCAGAATTGACAATCATAGGAAAAAAGTTATGCCCTACTTCGTGAATCACTACTCCTATCATCCCGTTTTTAATTTGCTCACTGGTAACTCCATTCTCATCAGGGCGTCCAAAATTCCAGCAAATCATAGGATATTCCATCCCTTGATCTTCCGCCGAAACTGATACTGCTTTTGGATAAGGATAATCAAAAGTATGTGAAGAATAACTTTTCAGCGTATGAGCAACAGTCATAGTTGATGTTTCACCCCAAAGCGGATTGGCTTCTTTTGGATAAACCGATTCGGCCATAACAACTTTACCGCCCAATTGAACTGCCATCGCATCATAAATAAATTTTCTTGAAGTGGCAATTCCAAAATCTCTAACATTTTTTGCACTGAACCTCCATGTTTTCTTTTTATCCGAAAAGCCTTTTTCAGCAGCTTCGGCTTCAGCTTGTGTTACAATAACTACAGGCTTGTCAAATGATTTTTGAGCCAATTGGTATCTTTTTACCTGTTCAGCAGTAAACACTTCGCTTCTGTTCATTAACTCACCCGTCGCATCTACAACATGGTCAGCCGGCACAGTAATGTTTACATCAAAATTCCCAAAAGGCAAGGCAAATTCGCCACCTCCCCAAAACTGCATATTCTGCCAGCCTTCAACATCATTATAAACCGCCATTCTAGGATAGAATTGAGCTATAACATACAGCCTATTACCTTCTTTTTCAAATAATTCATAGCCGGAACGACCTCCATCCTGCTGGTAATTATTGATATTGTACCACCATTTTATGGAAAAAGTCATACTTGTTCCCGGCTTCATTGGTGTAACCAAATTGATTCGCATCATCGTTTGATTAACTGTATATGACAATGGATTTCCTTTAGCATCTTTAACATATTCAATGTTAAAACCGCGCTCCAGTCCTTCTTTCAAATACTCGTTGGCAAACTTGTTTACAGGCAAAACTGCCTCTATTTTTTCATTTTCCACCAATGGTGACTGAGAGTTTTTGGCAGCTTGGTTTTGATCCAGCTGTACCCACAGATACTCCAAATTATCAGGTGAATTGTTATAATAAGTAATCGTTTCTGAACCGCTTAATTTTGCATTTTTATCATCCAGTTCCACATCAATTTTATAGTCAGCCTGCTGTTGGTAATAAGCCGGACCAGGTGCTCCTGCCGCTGTACGAAACATATTGGGCGTTGCAAGTAAATCATACATCTGACTAAATTTATTGGTATCGTATTTACCAGGTTGTTTCACAGTTGGGGTAACTGCTTTTTCTTGTGCCAATAAAATTGTTGGAAGAAAAAATAAAAGTGATAGTTTTCTCATAAACCGCGTTCAAGTTGTTTTTAGGCGGTGAAAATAACAATTTTAAACAGAAATGTTGTTTTCTATTAATATTTTAACACTTCTCTAGTAGAAGTCTCTGTAAAAAGAAAACTTTTCTTAGTACCAAATGCTGTTACGTGAACAATATTTTGCTGTTCGGAGAAACAATCAATCAATACCGAATTATAAATTTCGAGTGAATTGATTTTTGAAATATCTTTTATATTCAAATAGCAAACCAATACATCACCATCCATTTCTTTACTCAGGAAATTCATCGCTTTGGTTTGTCCGTTTACTTTAATGATAAAATTTTCTGTCAGGTATTTTTTTAACAGATCAATAGATTCTGTAGTTTCTTTATCGGTACCCAAAAAGAACTTTTTGTTGTATTTTTTCTCTAAGGCCTTGTCGAGATCATCAACAAATATACGGGAAGTAATCTGAAGCATTTTTTTTTCGGAAGCATAATTAATCTGGTAAATACCCATATAAAACTTATGCAAACCAAAACTGCTTATTGAAAACGCAAAAACCAATAAAAACGCAACAACTAATCCTTTTTTCATTTTTCAAAAGTAGCAATATTTCTGAATTCACTGTTTTTAGTAATTAAAAAATCCATGATTTCAAATTCCTGGCTGGAAGCATTTACAAAGGTTTTAGATTTTGGGTCATTTTCACAAAAAAGCAGAAACAAACCTACCTGATCTTCATTCAATTTTAATTTATCGGTAAAAAAAGAATAACTGACACTTTGCAAGGCAACCGTTGTAAACCCGACATCCGAAACCAAATCAGATTTATCCGGATTGTTTTTAAACAAATTTTTAAAAATCATATTATAAACTCGGATACAATCCATCGCATTCGGGTCTCCTGTTCCTGTCGGCATCATTAAAATATTATCAGGCGAAGACTGCTTATCGTCATAATATTGAGTGTCCACAATTTTTTGCGTATTCCCAAATTCAGGATGCGGGCCGTTTTTGGCATAAACAACCACAGCCAGTAATTGATTGGCAACGGCATTAAGTTTAATTCTGTAAAATGAAGATGAAATATCCTTATCTGAGAGTACTACTTTTTTACTTTTAAAACCTAAACTCGTAAACACCAAGGTATCTTTTACTTTTGCCAAAATACTAAAATATCCCTTGGTATCGATTAAGGCTCCTGTTTTTGCATTTATATTAAAAACCAGCCCGTTTTCGATGGCAATAGAGTCATTTACCACTTTTCCATGCATAGTTTTCCGAGTCAAAACCTGACCAAAAGCAAGATGACAACTCAAAAATAAAATCAAGATTCCTAATACATTTTTCATTTTTAATTACTTAAGATTTAATAACTCTAAAAGAGTTTCAGCATCAAAATGACGCCTTTACGCTTATTAAAATTACAACTTTATTTTAATCTTAATAACATCCACGACTGTTATTTTTTCACAATAACCCTTGGAAAAAGTATTTAAATTTAAGTATTTGGTTATCAACTTTATTCAAAACAAAATTCTTGAATCAATTTCAATGAACATTGGCAGCTTAAAAAAATACCCCCTTAATATTCTTCGCTAATCCTTTTTTTATTGTAACCAATAGCGAGATTTGTCATCAAAAACATACTCATAGATTTGTTTTTATGACTTAAAGATTCAACAAATTCATTATTTTCGACGCAATAATACTGAAAACCCTTAATGAGTTCTTCGGGAATTTTTAAAGTTTTAGTATAATATTTATTCCCAAAAAGATACTCAAGTTTTTTCAGCAATAATTCCTTCTTTTCTATTTCGACATTCATTTTAAGAACCTCTTTTTCTCCCGAAATAGAGCTAAACAGCCCTTGAATCCCTCCAGAATTAGAATACAATCTTCTTTCCTGCGGTGTAAACTTTTTTTGCCCCCTTGGAATAATTCCGAGGTTTTCAGCTGTAATGTTTGCGTACTTGTTAACCACTACCTCATCCAATTCAACAGCATTAAAAACCATATCCACTTCCATAATGCCTGAATTGTATTCGTGTTTATACACGTATTTTTTCAAATATTTATAATCAATTCCTGAGAAGTTTAAAATATCACCTTCTTTTGCCTGAATCGAAAAACAGCCGTCTTTATCGGTAGCAGCCATCATTTTATTCATACAATTGATAACACTTATCCCGTCCAATTTTGCAGTACCGGATATAACCGTTCCTATTATGATTTTCTCGACATTCGTTTGCGCTGTCAATAACTGATGCTGACCAAACAAAACAAATAATACTAACAGACTATTTTTCACGGAAATAAATTTAAGTTAATGATTCTCAGAAGCAATTTGCCTGTTTTTATTAAAGCTGGAAGCGAGGCCAACAATTAAAAACATACTCATGGTCTTATTTTTTTCTTTTAATGTCCGGACAAAATCCGGATCTTCTATACAATAATATTGAAACCCCTTAATGTACTCTTCTGGTATTTTAAGCGTTTCTATGTAATATTTATCTTCAAACAATCCCTCCATTTTGGCCATCAAAAATTCTTTTTTCTCAACAGTAACCGCTTTTTTCAGCATTGCTGTTCTGCCATTTATGGCGTTCAAAATGGGATCAACCGCCAACATTCCTCCTAGAAGTCCTAATAAATGTATCGGTTTAAAATCACCTGCCGTTTGCAATTTTCTTTCGGCTGAAGTTAATTTTACTTGATCACGGGGAATTATTCCAAGATTTTCGGCACTGATTTCCGGATGCCCATTAATAATCACTTCTTTCAAATCAATACTTTTCGGGGTCAAATCAACAACGATATTCCCCATTTTAAATTCTTGAATATTTATGTACTTTCTCAAATCTTCATAATTAACAGCTGAAAAATTTAAAATATCACCAACTTTTGCAAGAATCGAAAAACTGCCATAGGAATCAGATACGACCATTACTTTCGTAGAAGCGTTAACGATATTGATTCCTTCCAGCGGAATTCCTTCCGAGCTTACCTGCCCTTTCATCCATTTTTCTGTTCCCATTTGTGCAACGGTCAGCTGTGTCAATAAAAGGAAAGTAAATAAAAAAGTAAAATTCTTCTTCACGAGCAATTTGAAAATTAATTTTAAAAAAAATTATTCTCTGAATCTAATTATTGAAAACTATTCAGTTTTGTACCTTCAACTCATTTTTATTTTTCAGGCTGAAAATCTTCATCTCAGCTTCATCTGAAAAATGTAAAAGTATCCCAATCACGTCCAAATTAATTATTAATGAGTTGGTAAAAGTTTGTTAATTAAAACCTCTCTACAACGGATTAAAAAACAATCATTTTATACCTTTACAGCCAATTTTTACACCAAACAAAAATGAAAAACTGTATTATAGCCAGCACTTCAACTTTACACGAAGGAGAATACCTTGAATACTTACTACCCGAATTACAATTGCATTTTAAGGACTGTAAAACGATTCTTTTTATTCCGTTTGCAAGACCCGGCGGAATATCACACGATGAATACACTTCCAAAGTTGCTACGGCTTTCGCCAAAATAAATATAACCGTGAAAGGAATTCATGTATTTGAAAATCTAAAAGAAGCCATACAAAAAGCCGAAGGTATTTTTACAGGCGGGGGTAACACTTTCCTGCTTGTCACCCAATTATATAAAAACGACCTGATGACCATTCTTGCTGATACTGTGAAAAATGGAACCCCTTATCTGGGAAGCAGTGCCGGAAGCAACATTTGCGGAATGACCATGCAGACGACCAACGACATGCCTATTATCTATCCTCCTAGTTTTCAGACTTTAGGACTGATTCCTTTTAATTTGAATCCGCATTATCTGGATCCGGATCTTCAATCCAAACACATGGGAGAAACCAGAGAAACAAGAATCAAAGAGTTTCATGCTTTCAACACATTGCCGGTATTAGGATTGCGTGAAGGAAGCTGGCTGGATGTAAAAGGTGGAAAAATAACCCTTAAAGGAAACCTGCAGGCGCGCCTTTTTAGACAAAACCAATTACCTGAAGAACTGGAAAGTGGAGCAGATTTGAGTTTTTTGAACTAGATCTAAGATTCTAAGTTGCTAAGTTTAAAAATTTCAAATGCTTAATAAATAAAAAAAGAGACCCAAAATGGATCTCTTTTTTTATGCAGTAAAACCTAATTTTACAACAACGAGTGAGATGTCATTGCTGCCGGTTGCTCAATTCCCATCAAGGCAAGAACCGTTGGTGCAATATCTCCTAAAACTCCATCATGAATGGTTTTAATATCTTTATCCACTAAAATAATCGGCACCGGATTTGTAGTGTGCGCCGTGTTTGGAGAACCATCAGGATTAATCATCGTTTCGCAGTTACCATGGTCAGCAATAACAATAGTTGTGTAGTCATTGGCAAGAGCGGCTTCGATAACTTCTTTCACACAGGTATCAACAGCCTCGCATGCTTTGATTGCAGCCTCCATAACTCCTGTATGTCCAACCATGTCACCATTAGCAAAGTTCAAACATACAAAATCAACTTCTCCTTTGTTTAATTCCGGAACCAAAGCATCTTTTAATTCATAAGCACTCATTTCCGGCTGTAAATCGTAAGTAGCTACTTTCGGTGAGTTTCTCAATATTCTGCTTTCGCCTTCAAAAGGAGTTTCTCTACCTCCTGAAAAGAAGAATGTCACGTGCGGGTATTTTTCTGTTTCGGCGATACGAATTTGCTTTTTATTGGCTTTTTCCAGGACTTCACCCAATGTTTCAGTGATATTGTCCTTGTTGTACACCACTTTTACATTTTCGTAAGTTTCATCATAATTGGTAAGCGTCACATAGTACAACTTTAATTTGTGCATGTTTTGCTCGTGGAAGTCTTTTTGCGAAAGCGCTTCAGTCAATTCACGACCTCTGTCAGTTCTGAAGTTGAAGAAAATAACCACATCATCTTCTTGAATTTTGGCAAGAGGCTGATTGTTTCCATCCACCATGATTATTGGTTGGATAAACTCGTCGGTTACGTCTTTCTTATAGCTTTCTTTAACACTGGCTACTGCATCTGTAGAATGAGTTCCTTCACCATTAACAACCGCATCATAAGCCAGTTTTACTCTTTCCCAACGTTTATCTCTGTCCATCGCATAATAACGGCCTGTTATCGATGCTAATTTTACAGTAGTGTTTGATATATAATTTTCTAAATCCTGAACGTATTTTTTTCCAGATTTTGGATCTACGTCACGGCCATCTGTAAAAGCATGTACGAATACATTTTGCAATCCGTAATCCTGAGTGGCATCAATTAATCCTCTCAAGTGTGAAGTATGCGAGTGAACACCTCCATCAGAAAGCAAACCTAAAAAGTGTACTTTTTTATTATTTTGTTTGGCATATTCAAAAGCATCAATAAGAATCTGTTCTTTTACCAAAGTTTTGTGTTCAACGGCAAGATTGATTTTAGCCAAATCCTGGTAAACAATTCTTCCAGCTCCAAGGTTCATGTGCCCTACTTCGCTGTTTCCCATCTGTCCATCAGGAAGACCAACATGTAAACCATCAGTCCTAAGCTGTGCACTTGGGTATTTTGTATAAAGACTATTTATAAACGGAACATTTGCATTATCAATTGCAGAAACTTTCGGGTCAGGTGATTTTCCCCAACCGTCTAAAATCATTAAAATTACTTTCTTGTTCATGGTATGAAATTTTTTGCAAAGATAAAGTATTCCGAAAAAATATAAGTTCGTCAAAACTACTATTGTACATAAAAAAGAGAAGTGCAACAAATGCCTAAAATTGTGTTGCAAAAAGGTGCTTTTTCTAAAAAAAACGCAAAAAAAATCCTCAAAAATCGGGTATAAAAACCGAGAATTTTGAGGAGAATTTTATCCTATAAAAAGATTAATCGTTTGAAAACGAAATTTATTTACTTCCATGCCAAATCAGAACATGTTTTTTACTTGATTATAGTCAATGAAATACTTCACACTAATGGATAAAACATGGCTTAAATCTTCATTATTGAGTAAACCTGTGTAATTATTTCCAAAATTCTTATTGATCAGATTATCATATTTTGCAGCATTGCTTCGGTACAAAATAGTCAATTGACTTCCCGGGGCAAACCACCAAGTATAGGACACATCCAAATTCCAGGTAATAAGATTCTGGTTTTTGTTATCAGTATAACCGCTATAAGGAGTCAATCGCCCATTCTCCTCTAGATTATAAAAATCTTTATTCTCAGTATAGGACCAATAATAACGGGCAGAAAGATCAAAATTCATTTTACTGTTCAAAGAGTACTTACCATTTATATTGTTGGTGTAATTAACTACATTTCGGTTGGCATAAATTATTATACCCGCAGGTAAAGCATCATTATTAGAACTATCATCAACATAGCCCTTATTGTTGTTTTGGCGTAAATAATTAAATTCATAGTTTACCGCCAAATGGTCACTGAAACGGTATCGAGGGCTTACATAGACCCCATACGATTTTCTGCCCGATTCATTAAAATATGATACAGATGGATTGAAATCAAAGGCAAATTTATTGTTGTAATTTGTTGATATCGAAAGCCAACTCCCGAAACGTGTTGGGTCAATACTGTAACGGCCTTCGACTCTAGGCTCATAGTAATTATACTTTTCAAACGGGCGGTAATCACCTCCAAAACCTATATAATGATTCTTCTTCGTTGTGGTATTCACATTCAGGTTGATTTGGTCTGCCTGTACTTTTCCTGTTTCTTTTTGAAATTGGGTGTAGGTATTAATATTGGTATTGAAAGAGTTGAATGTTTTGGTTGGATTGAGAATGCGGTAACTGGCATTACCGTAAAAACTATAATAATTGGTTTCAAAATTGATCCCTAAATCGTTGTTGTCAAAATCTTTCGTAATCATATTGGTTTCCATGTAATAACGGTACTTACCGCTTGTCTTAGAAAAGCTCAACAAACTATTTATTCCTTTTTTCTTCTCTTCAATATCGTTTACATAACTGTATTTAAAATTTCCTGCTAAGTTATAGGTGTTTTTGACAGTATTTAAATCCCAGACCATTGCGGATACATTCCCATCCCTGAAGGAACCATCCCTGGTTACATTTGTATTTATTAAAGCTATTGAAGAATTTTTGTGAAAACGCTGATCAAAAACCAAGACATTGTAATTGGTCAAGGGCTCTACCAAAACACGGCGCGTTTCTTGTGTTATTGTATCTTTAATAGTTGCATATGTTTTTTGGGTAACCGCATTGAGATACCCAATTCCTAATCCGCCTTTTGTTCTACCTGAAATTTTTGTAGCGTTATAAAGATCTACAGTTGTTGGGTTCTCTATTACTTCTTCATTGATTTTCATCTCCGGACTATGGGAAGGCGGCCCACCTATTCTTCTGGAATAAAAAAGATTTCCTTTGCTGAACAAATCGGTTCCTTCAGTAAAAAAAGCACGGTTTTCATTGAACTGTTGCTCAAACGGACTCAAATTAAGTATTCGGTCATCGTATTTGGTTTGTCCAAAATCTGGAATCAACATTGCATCCAAAGTGAAAGCATCGTTTATTCCGTATTTGATATCCAAACCTCCTTTTAATTCGCCATAGGTTTTCTGGTCGGCATTGGCATAAGTATAAAAAGAAGCATAAGGCAAAAAGAAAAGTCTTGTCGGCGTTTTTATATTTTCAATGCCTGCAACAGTACCGTTTTGCTGGGTAATTGTTCCTATTTTGTTATCAATTAAATTCCATGAATACTTTTGGCGGTCTCTTCTTATTTCTCTAAAAAAGTTAACTCCCCATGTCTGTTTGCTTTCACTGGAAAAACGAAGTGCTGCATACGGAATCCGCATTTCGACAACCCATCCAAAAGAGGTAATGACCGCTTTACTGTCCCAAACAGCATCCCAGGAATAGTCTTCCCCGTTATTGTCAGTAGCTAAACAATCAGCTTGACCGTCGGCAGCATTTACAAAAAACTCAAAATTCTGCTGTCCGTCATTATAGCCATTGACAAATACACCAAAAAAATCGGCAGTACCAAAATTATCTCTTTTATTAATTTCTCTTAGGATTTTGTCCGGCTCATTATCATACATCAAAGCACCAATATAAATTGCCTCATTATCATACAGAACACGGACTTCTGTACGTTTATTTTCAGCAACCGCCTTTCCATTATCAGGCTGAAACATAACAAATTCAGTCGCAACAGGAACAGATTGCCAAACCGCTTCGTCTAATTTCCCATCTAAACTTATTTTTTCTGAAATAAATTTTGTCTGCAAAGATTTCTTTTGACTGTATACCAAAGTTGAAAATAAAAGAAAACAAAAGAAATAATACTTTTTCATGAAAACAATAATTTTAGATAACATAAACTATTAAATCAGATTCTAAACCGAGATTTAAATATAGAATTTAATAAGTTGTTGCATCAATAGACTATTGATTTTCGTTAATGTTACAGTTTTGTAAAAAAATGATTAAAATTTATTTTTTATAACATTATAATCAATGTAATAGCGAACACTGACCGAGATAATATTGGTTAAATTACTATTAAAAATGTTAGATAAATTCGTTGAAAGATCTTTCTCCACTTGGTTGGTTTCTTCCAAAGCGTAATTTCTATACAAAACAATCATTTCACTTCCGGGAGCAAACCACCAGGAATATGAAAAATCTAAGTTCCAGGAATTGAAGTTTCTATTTTTATTAAGATTGTAATCAGGATTTGGAGTTAAATAACCATCGTCCTGCAACGTGAAAAATTCATGATTATCAGCATAAGACCAATAGTACCGTGCATCAAGATTTAGAGTCATTCTATTGGTAATTGCAAATTTTCCGGTAAGTGTATTTTGAAGTATTGCTCTATTTCTTTCGGCAAATACAATTCCAGAATCGTCATAACCCACACGGCCCCGGTCATTATTTTTGGAGGTATAATCAAAAGCATACTCCAACGAAAATTGGTTATTGAACCGGTATTTTGGATTAATATAAATTTCATAAGTATGCCTGTCTTCTTCATCAAATTTCGTTAAGGAAAAAGTCGCATCCAAAATAAAAGCATGATTCCTATTCAATTCAAATCCGAAATAAGAATACACCTTTTTTGGAACATAGACATATCGCCCATAAACACGAGGCTCGTAAAAATCAAAAGTTGCTTTTGGTGTGTAAAGCAAAGAAAATTCAAAATAGTTGTTTTTTAAAGAGGTCGCTCCTATGGTAGTTTTCAAATAATCATCTTGAATTTTACCTGTTGTATTCTGAATTTCCAGACTTGCTTCCTGAAGCACTTTAAAAGTATTGAAAACAGAAGTCGGATTCAGGATTCTATAACTGGCGTTAGCATATCCGCTATGATAATTCGTATAATAAATCAGTCCCAAATCATTGACATCATAATTCTCAGAAATATATTTTCCCGAAAGCTCATATCGGATTTTCCCGCTGGTCTTTTCAAAATTCAAAGCTGTTTTATAGCCATCATAATCTTCCAAAGTATTAACAGTACTGTATTTAAAATCCCCGTTTAGACTATAACTGTTTTTTTTAGTGTTCAAATCGAATAAAAGCCCTGAAACATTGGCATCCCTAAAACTGCCGTTCCGAATGGTATTTGTATTAATGAAAGTTACCGATGAGTTTTGATTGAATCGCTGATCCAAAACAACTATATTATAATTGGCAAGCGGTTCTATAACTTCTTTTCTTGTATTTGATGTTACAGTATCTTTTATAGTTGCATACGTTTTTTCGGTGATAGCATTCAAGAAACCTATCCCCAAACCTTTTTTGGTACGCCCTGATATTTTGATTGCATTCAGTAAATCAACAGTACTTGGGTAATCTGTAATTTCTTCATTTTCTCCCACTGTTGGATCTGAACTAGGGTATCCTCCAATTCGTCTGGAATAAAATAGATTCCCTTTAGAAAACAACTCTGTCCCTTCAGTAAAAAAAGGTCTGTTTTCGTCTAATTTTTGTTCGAATGGTTCTAGATTTAAAATAGCGTTGTCAAATTTGGTCTGACCAAAATCCGGTACCAAAATAGCATCCAGGGTAAAAGCATCATTGATTCCGTATTTGATATCAAGTCCCCCTTTAAAGGTATTATCCGAGTGAAAATCATCTTTTTGATTGTAAAATGAAGCGTAAGGAATAAAGAATAGCCTGGTTGGAGTCTTGATGTTTTCAATTCCTTCCAACAATCCGTTTTGCGTAAGCTCAGCGCCAATTTTAGTATCAATGCGGTTCCAGGAATACACTTGAACATCCCTCTCGATATTTCTTAGAAAATTTATACCCCAGGTTTGCTTGTTTGAATTTGGAAAACGTATTGCTGCATAAGGAATTTTCATTTCAACAACCCAACCTTTATCCGTTATTACTGCTTTGCTGTCCCAAATAGCGTCCCATGAGAAATCTTTATAATCTTCGGTAGCAATACAGTCCAACTGTACCCCGGCTGCAGTTACATAAAACCTAAAGTCCTGTTGACCGTCATTAAATCCATTAATAAATACTGAAAAATAATCGGACACCCCAAAAACATCTCTATTGGTGATTTCCTTTTTTATTTTCTCAGGGTTTTCATCATATAAAGTGGCTGCAATATAAACTGCATCATTATCATAAACTATTTTTACTTCTGTTCTTTTATTTTTGCCAATTGCCCTGCCGTTATCTGGCTGATACATAACAAAATCAGATGCTATTTCAGCCAAATCCCATGCTTCTTCAGTTATTTTACCATCAATAGAAATTTTTGATGTAATAGACTTCGTATTAAGAGTCTTTTTTTGACCGTAAGTAAGATTTGTGCAGATAATTATAAAAAAAACAATACTATTTCTGATTATGGTCATAAAAAACTGTTGATTTATAATCAAAAATAGCATATTATTTTAAAAAAAATACTACGAGATGTTATTTTTTACAAAAAAAGGTCGACAAAACGTTAAAAATTACCGTTTAAATGCATTTTTATTTTGCTGTGAAATAAATGTTTGTATATTTGCAATCCCCCAATCACACTGTAAACAAATGAAATACAATGATTTATAAGCTTTTCATCTCCTCTTTTTACCTGTTTGTATCATTATCCTTTAAAGGCAGCATCACAAATACCCCAAAATTAACTGCAAATAAAACTGCTGTTTCTAATATAATGTCAAATATTGACAGTAAAATTCAATTAGTTTACAATTCATTACAAGCCAATCAATTTCAGTTACCCAATGAAGAATGTTTTGCCGAAGCACTGAAAGGCTATTATTCTTTAAAAGAAAAAGGATTAATCAAAAGAGACATACTTACTTTGGTTGATTTTAGTTTATCATCGAATTTAAAGCGTCTTTGGGTTATTGATTTATCAACCAATGAAATACTGCTTCAAACTTTAGTTGCCCACGGTAGAAATACAGGTGACGAATTTGCAAATAATTTTTCCAACACACCTGAATCTTTCAAAAGCAGTTTAGGATTTTATGCCACAGGAGAAGTTTACAATGGAAAACATGGTATTTCACTAAAATTAGATGGTTTGGAAAAAGGCCTGAACGATTATGCCCGCAAAAGAGCGGTTGTAATCCATGGAGCCGATTATGTTTCTGAATCGTTTATAAAAAATCATAACCGATTAGGAAGAAGCCAGGGATGTCCTGCTGTTCCAATTGAATTTGCTTCAGAAATTATTACCATGATAAAAGGACAATCCTGTTTATACATCTATCATCCTTCTATAAATAACACGAAACAATCCAGGCTAATTTCGTAATTGAGCATACAAATCGGCATCCAGATTGTAGATGTCATCCCTGAAAATCAATTCGTCATTTTCACTCCACGCAGTCCAGTACCATTGGTAAATGGCATAGCGTTTTGTTATGCCAATAAAAAGAGTTTTCTTGGTTGCGATGATGGAATCCATTTTTTCCCTTGAATATTTTTTTGGATTATCCAGTAACAGTTCAACCAATTCCAAAGGCTCTTCGATACGCACACATCCTGAACTTAATGAGCGGTAATTGCGCTCAAACAAATCACGGTGATTGGTGTCATGCAAATAAACACTGTATCTGTTGGGAAAATTAATTTTGACAACTCCTAAAGCATTATAATAACCTGGTTTTTGAACATATCGATACCCCCTCGGACGATTTGCATCCCATTTTTTCGGATCAACTTCATTGGTATCAGAATCATAAATTCCAATTCCCTTGTTTTTCAAGAAGTTTCGATCTTTAATTAATTCTGGAATCATATCCTCTTTCAAAATGGTCGGAGGCACTGTCCAAGTCGGATTAAAAACAATCGTCTGCAGCACTGAAGTAAGCACCGGTGTCCTTCTTTTGTTTTTTCCCACAACAATACGCTTGCTCATAGTAACGGTTTGGTTTTCGACCACATTCAGGCTGTAATTCGGAATATTAATCAGAACGTAATTGGGGGAAAAAGATTTGGCATACCATCTCCAACGCTCCAAATTAGCAATAATTTGATGCTTCCTTCCTTCTTTTGAAAAATTAAGAGCATTTATAGTGCTTTTACCAATTATACCATCTGAAATCAGACCATGTCTGGTTTGAAATTTCTTGACTGCTTCAAACGTTTTATCATCATAGTCAGAAGTAATACTGTCTTTACTGTCCAAGTCTTTCCAATAAAGCAGTTTCTTTTTGATATTAATTATTGCAGGATGTTTCTGGTTGTGTTTTATTTTATCCTCACAAACAACTGAATCGGTTTTATCTTCCGGCAGTTCATTGATAAGTTTCAAGGCCTTTATTAATTTCTTATAAGTCAAGGCTTTTGGCTGGCATTTTTCAATTTCCCCCACAAGAGAATCATTTGTCAAGGCATTATTTAGAACAGATTTTGTATCCACTTCATCTATATGCAAGTCCCAATTGTTATATAGTTTTCTTGGGTTAAGCTTTCCGTTATGAAGATGAATCAGGTATTTTTCAAAATTATAAGTAAGCAATAAATCATAGTTTACCTGTTCTTCTTCATCCAGATCATTGAATTTTTTTTCAATGTTTTCCAGTTTTAAAATGTTGTAATCTGAAGAATTCAGTCCTTCGTTTTCACATTTTTTAAGGGTTTCAAGAATAATTTTTCTATTTTTTTCAGATTGCCAAACAGTTTTATTCTCTCTGGATTTATAGAAATCCATGAGTGATTTACTTTTAAACGGAGTAATTAATAGAGTGTCTATCTCAATAACTTCACCCTCTTTGTCAGTAGGATCAGATATTTTCAAAGAGTCTAAATTTATAATAGTATCTTTTTTGCAACTTATTAAAACTGCAAAGACAATAAATAAATAAAACTTATTCATTTCTAATACTTTTTTTCATTAAATAATGCTCACCTACATCTTTGATATCAAAGGCTTCACCAACAACGACATACCCTATTTTTTTATAAAAACCAACTGCCTCAGTTCTTGCATTAAACCAAATTAAATCGGTATGCAGTTTTTCACAGTATGCTTCACAATGTTTAACCAGTAATTCTCCAATTCCTTGCTTTTGATGAGATTCCAAAACAGCCATTCCCCGAATTTGATATTGATTATTAGCTGCAAAGATGCCATTATTTTTTTTAAAAATAGATATAATTCCTACTAAATCATTATCTATAAAACATCCAAAATGACAGGTAGATACTAAATCATCGCCTTCAAATTGACACGTTTCAATAGGTTTTCCTTTTCTAAGAACTGCATGTCTTACGGAATAGGTCTCCAAATCAGTAATTTTTTCTATATTTTGCATGATGATTTAAAAAAAAATAAAAGTATAACATTTTAATTTTAAAACGATTGTAAAACCGGAGGAGAAATGTGGATTTATTTTTTAAAAAAAATTTGCAAATAACTGTTTTTATTATTTATCTTTGCACCTCAGAAATGCGAAAGTAGCTCAGTTGGTAGAGCTCCAGCCTTCCAAGCTGGTTGTCGCGAGTTCGAGCCTCGTCTTTCGCTCTAGTAAACAATCTTTTTTGATTGTAAAGGGTAAATTTAATGATTAATGCGAAAGTAGCTCAGTTGGTAGAGCTCCAGCCTTCCAAGCTGGTTGTCGCGAGTTCGAGCCTCGTCTTTCGCTCCAAAACCTCAAATGAAAATTTGAGGTTTTTTTTTTGGCCAAAAATTGACTACACCATTTTTTTAGTTTAGCAAGCGCCCAGCTTTCGCAGATTGCATTGGAGAACCGGTTTTACATTTCCAACTCTGAACTTTATAAAATTATGGCAAATCCAAATTAATACATTTTGTTTTTTGACAAATATATCCAATCGATTATATTTAAAATTTTGACCACTGCTGCATCTGCATTATTTACATTTTATCCAGCAAATAAAAATATTCCCGCTCAATACTTTCCTGATGATCCGAATGTGCAATTTTAACCATTTCGACAGCACGCTGCTTCAAGGTTTTTCCGTATAAGTCGGCAATTCCGTTTTCGGTGATTACATATTGAATATGACCTCTTGTCGTAACTACTCCTGCCCCATGCTTCAAGAAAGGAACAATTCTGCTCACACCGTTTTTAGTGGTTGACGGCAGGGCAATAATCGCTTTTCCGCCATCGCTTAATGAAGCACCGCGTATAAAATCCATTTGTCCGCCAACTCCTGAATACATTCTTGGCCCAATAGAATCGGCGCATACCTGTCCGGTTAAATCGACTTCTATTGCCGAATTGATAGCAATCATTTTTGGATTTTTCCGAATTCGCGCAGTATCGTTAACCGTTGAAGACTCCCGCAATTCAATAAACGGATTATTATCCACAAAATCATACAGACGCTTCGATCCCAGCACAAAAGTAGAAAGTACTCTTCCTCTCAATGACCCTTTATAATTACAGTTTATCACATTGCTTTCAATCAAGTCAATCACACCATCCGAAAACATTTCGGTGTGCAGTCCTAAATCTTTATGACTCCCTAATTTACTCAAAGCCGCATTTGGAATGGATCCAATTCCCATTTGGAGCGTACTTCTGTCCTCGATCAAAGAGGCAATATAATTACCAATTTTATCTTCTTCGGCAGTAAAAGACTCTTCTTCATGAGAATAAATCGGTACATCTACTGCCACCAAATACGTAATTTCTGAAATATGAAGAATTCCGTCGCCAAATGTTCTCGGCATTTGCGGGTTTACCTGCGCTATCACAATTTTTGCATTCTCAATCGCCGCAACCGAAGCTTCTACAGAAACCCCAAGAGAGCAATATCCATGGTTATCGGGAGGGGAAACATGAATAAAAACCACATCTAACGGCAATACATTCCTCCGAAACAAACGAGGCAATTCACTCAAAAAAACAGGAGTATAAGAACCGTTTCCTGCTTTCAAAGTATGACGGACATTCCCGCCAATAAAAAAAGAATTAACATGAAAACTGTCTGCAAGATCAGGATTAGCGTAGCGTGCTTCACCTTCGGTATGCAGATGACATATTTCTACATTCCGCAGTTCGGCAGCTCTTTCAGCCAATGCATTGGCTAGAATTGTCGGTGTTGCCCCAGCTGCCTGCAGATATACTCTGTCTCCAGATTTCACGGCTTTTACAGCTTCTTCGGCAGTTACATATTTTCCCATAAATCTTAAATTTACAACAAAAGTAAAGCAATAAAGAAAAATAAAATATGACAATACTCATAGGCAGACTGCAAAATCAAAACCAATTAATTTACAGTCCAGCCCTGCTGTCCTTCTATATAAAATAATGCAAAAGGCAGTCAAAAGCATAAATCAGAAGACCGACCAATCCTCCTACCAAAGTACCATTAATTCTGATAAACTGAAGGTCCCCTCCTATTTCAAGTTCTAGTTTTTTGGAAACTTCATCCGTATCCCAGCTTTTTACAGTCGAAGAAATTAAATCCCCAATCATTTTTTTATTATTGATAAGCACAGACAGAACATCATTTTTGACAAAATCATTAATCTTAGCCATCAATACATCATCATTCTGAATCCCTCTGCCAAAACTCTGAATCATTCCTGCTATACTTTTTTTAATAGATGACTCGTCTTTAAGCATTAAATCATTATCAATTGCGTTTTTAATCTCCAGCCAAATCCCGCTAATATAATCCTGAACTTCTTTTTTACCGGCAAAGCCAATAACCAAATCATTGACTTTTTGCTGCATTTCGGGTGAATCCCTCAACTCACTTATAAAACGAGTTACATATCCGTTTACTTTTTCTCGAATTATACTGTCTTGCTGACTTGCCTGTTCTAGAAAATCATAAAGCCCATTAAAAATACCTTCCGTAATTTTTTTATCGGCCAGGCCAAAAGACAAAAACGGAGTCGAGTTTTTGACTCTTTCTTCAATTAAATGTTTGTTATTTTCTAATTCGACGATAAGCGTTTTTAAAACATTAGTCACTAAGACTTCCTGTTTTTTACTTTTCGCTAATGATTCCAAACCAAGTGCAATCCATTCGCCAAAATTAACTTTACTCAATTTTGAAGCAAATTGTGTTTGTATAAAATGCTGTACTTCCTGATCATCAATTGTTTTTAAGACGCGGGGAATCACATTATCGGCTATCAAACCAGCCACGAGATCAGCATTTTTCTCAGCCATTAACCAATCCGAAGCTTTTACTGCGACATTAAAGTTTTCAATTTTCACTTCTAATTTTTCCCTTGTCAAAAATTCATCTGAAACAAAACTTCCCAGATTCTCACCAATCTTATCTTTATTACTTGGAATCAATGCCGTATGCGGAATCGGAATTCCCAATGGATGTCTAAACAGTGCTACCACAGCAAACCAATCAGCAATACCGCCAACCATCGCCGCTTCGCTTAAAGCTTTTAACCAGCCAATTTTATAATAATGTGCAGCTAAAAAACAAATTATTGCCAATGCTAAAACGGCCAGAGCAACTCGTTTCATCTGTGTCAAATTTTGCTTTTTTAAGTTTGTAGAATCCTCCATCGACATAATTAGATTTTTTTAGCAATAGCTAATTTACCATTTTCTTTTTTATAAAAAACAAAGTAATTACACACAAAAACAACTCATCATTAGAGCAACATTAGAGCAACATTAGAAAATGGTCATTTTTCATATAATTAAATGTTAAAATCACTACATCAACAGTATTACTATTAAATTTGTGTAAAAAACAATTGACTATGAGCACTTTGTTAGAAAATTTAAAAATAAAAGTCAATGAAAAATTGTATATCAAAGATCCTGAGACATCAGAACTAGGTAAAAAAATCATTCAAAACAGCATCTTATTAATTGAAGAAATTGGATTGGAACATTTTACTTTCAAGAAACTCGGTGAGCGCATACAATCCAACGAAAGTTCGATTTATCGGTATTTTGAAAATAAGCACAAACTTGTGGTTTATTTATCGACCTGGTATTGGAGCTGGATGGAATACAAGCTTCTTTTTGCAACAAATAACATTGAGAATTCAATCGAAAAATTAACAAAAGCCATAACCGTTGTTACCGAAAAAATCATAGATGATGACAGTACAAAACATATTAACGAAGCAATTTTAAACAAAATTATCATATCCGAATTCAGCAAAGCTTTGTACACCAAAGAAGTCGATGAGGACAACAAAGAAGGCTATTTTTTAGTGTATAAAAGTATAATCAACCGGCTAGCAGATTTTATTAATGAGACAAATCCAGATTATCCTTATTCCAAAAGTTTAGCATCGACAATTGTCGAAGGAAGTTTGCACCAGCATTTCCTTAATGATCATTTAAAAACAATAACCGACTGTAGTGAAACAACAACCGTGACTTCATTTTACCTGGATTTAGCAGCAAGAGTATTACAAAAACAAAACCATAATTTTTCCCTATGACACCACTAAAGCGATTTTATAATTTACTTCAATTAGATAAAAAAGACGTTGTTCAAATTTTTTTCTACGCGATTTTTGCGGGATTATTGAGTTTGTCATTACCGTTGGGTATTCAGGCAATTATTAATTTCATACAATCAGGACACGCAAGTGTTTCCTGGATTGTTTTGACAATTATTGTGATCATCGGTGTTGCCCTTGTGGGGGTGCTTTCGTTAATGCAGCTGCGGATAACCGAAAACTTACAGCAAAAAATATTCATTCGTTCCTCATTTGAATTTGCCACCCGTCTGCCGAAAATAAAATTCGAAGCACTATACAATTCCTATCCGCCAGAAATTGCCAATCGTTTTTTTGACACTTTGACGATTCAAAAAGGAACTTCAAAATTATTAATTGATTTTTCGGCTGCCTTATTACAAATTGCATTTGGCTTAATCCTTTTGTCGCTGTATCATCCGTTCTTTATTGTTTTCGGAATACTTTTATTCTTCTTGTTGTACTTCATTTTCAAATTCTCATACAAATCTGGACTTGATACCAGTTTGAAAGAATCTAAATTCAAATACAAAGTGGCTGGCTGGCTGCAGGAAATTGCACGTAATAATTTCAGTTTCAGAAATGATCTGAATTACAATTATGCCTTGAAAAAAAATGATGATATCGTTTCCGGTTATATTGATTATCGTGAAAAACACTTTAATGTAATCAAAAGACAATTTATTCAATTGATAGGTTTTAAAGTTTTAATTACAGCTACTTTATTGTCTTTAGGAGGCTATTTGGTCTTATCACAACAAATGAATATCGGACAGTTTGTGGCCGCAGAAATCATTATTTTATTGGTAATTAATTCCGTTGAAAAAATCATTTTGGGACTAGAAACTTTTTATGATGTACTGACTGCTACCGAAAAAATCGGGCAGGTATCCGATATGGAATTAGAAGAAGAAACGTCTGAACCTTATGACAATTGTTATACTAATATTAGTCTAGAGACAGAAAATCTAATGTTTCGATTCCCTGATTCAAAACAAAAAACATTAAGCATGGTCAGTTTAAAAATTGATCAGGGAGAACATATCTTTTTGGATGGAAAAAACGGCTCGGGAAAAACGACATTAATGCGAATACTTTCAGGTTTACTGCAACACACTGCAGGTTCTTTTTATATTAATGATGATACTTTCAAAAAGATAAATTTAAGACAATACCGTTCGCAGATTGGTACAATTATTCATGGCGAAACACCTTTTGAGGGAAGTATTTTAGACAACATTACATTTAAGGACAAAACAATAACCAACGATGATTTAAAATGGGTAATCACTGGATTACAGCTAAACAGTTTGGTTAAATCGCTGCCAAATGGTATTGAAACCCAAATTTTCCCTGAAGCAAAACAGCTGAGTTCTTCAAATGTTCAAAAAATACTATTGGCTCGAAGTATCATACACAAGCCTAAAGTTCTTTTTTATGAAGACCCAACCGATACAATGGATGAAAATGTAGCTAAAGAAATCATTGATTTCTTAACAGCCAAGGAACACAATTGGACTATCGTTGTTTCGTCTAAAAATCCGTATTGGAAAACGAAGAGCAATCGTATTATAACAATGGAAGATGGTAAAATAATATCTGACTCAAAAAAATAAAAAATGCTAAATATATCCGACAACAGAAAACCAAATCAATCGTCTGAACATTTTAAAACCGTTCAAACACTTGAAAATAAAACGCATTATAAAATTTTAAACAAAATTATAATTGGCGTTTCAATATTAGCAATAGCACTTTTATTCTTGCCCTGGACACAAAATATTTCGGGATCCGGAGCGGTAACAACTCTTAAACCAAACCAGCGTCCGCAATCGATACAAAGTGTTATTTCGGGTCGAATCGAGAAATGGTATGTGCAGGAAGGAGACTATGTAAAGAAAGGAGATACCATTTTATTTATCTCTGAAATCAAGGAAGATTACATGGACCCAAATTTGGTTGAAAACACCAAAAACCAAGTAGATGCTAAAAGAAATGCTGTAGAATCATACGAGTCGAAAGTAGTGAGTTTGTCTAATCAACTGAATGCTATTGAAGCAGAAAAAAAATTAAAATTAGAGCAGGCACAAAACAAAATCAAACAAGCCCGATTAAAAATAAAAAGCGACAGCATTGATTTGGTTGCAGTAAACACTCAGCTGAAAATTGCTAATACACAATTTAACCGTGCGCTTCAGCTAAATAAAGAAGGCCTCAAACCGTTAACAGATGTTGAAGAAAAGCGGTTAAAACTACAAGAAACAGAAGCAAAAATCATCAATCAGGAAAACAAATTATTGAGCAGCAAAAATGATTTAATTAACTCCAAAGTTGAAATTAGCCGAATCATTGCTGAGTATTCTGAAAAAGCTTCAAAATCACAAAGCGATAAGTTTACAGCTTTGAGCAGCCAATACGATGCAAAAGCTCAAGTTAACAAATTAGAAAACCAGTATGCTAATTACAGCATCCGCAATCATATGTACTATATCAAAGCGGCGCAAAGCGGCTACATCAATAGAGCGCTGCAATCAGGGATTGGAGAAACAGTAAAAGAAGGTACTGCAATTGCTACGATTATGCCTTCTTCGTATGAAATTGCCGTTGAAACTTATGTTGACCCTATCGATTTACCGCTGATTCACAGAGGCGAAAAAGTTCGTGTTTGGTTTGACGGATGGCCAACAATCGTATTTTCTGGATGGCCTGATATTTCATACGGAACCTTTGGCGGCACCATAGTTGCCATCGAAAATTTCATTAGTCCCAACGGAAAATACAGAGTTCTAATTGCTCCCGATAAAGAAGAAGCAAAATGGCCAAAAGAATTAAGTATTGGTTCTGGTGCACAAACAATGGCTCTATTAAACAATGTTCCAATTTGGTTCGAAATTTGGCGGGTTTTAAATGGCTTTCCGCCTAATTATTACAAACAAGAAGCAAAAACCACAAAAGAAAAGAAATAATGAAAAAGATATTGTATCTCCTATTACTATTTTCAATTGCTGTTACAGGGCAGGAAACTATTTCGAAGGAACTGACCTATAATGAGTTTTTAGGGTATGTAAAAAAGTTTCATCCTTTGGTAAAAAATGCGCAACTGGGGCTGAACAAAGCGCAAACCAATTTGATGATGGCTCGCGGAGCATTTGATCCAAAAATTGAATTCGATTATGCCGAAAAACAATTTAAAGGAAAAGAATATTATTCTCTTTTGAATAGCAGTTTTAAAATACCAACTTGGTACGGAATAGAAGTAAAAGCTGGTTTTGAAAACAATGATGGTTATTATCTTAACCCAGAACATACAACTCCAACTGATGGTTTAACCTCTTTAGGAATTAGCGTTCCCGTTGGGCAAGGATTATGGATTAACAAAAGAATGGCTGATCTACGAAAAGCAAAAATGCAAATTGAACTTACAAAATCAGAGATTCAACTCGAAGCGTCCTCTATTCTATATGATGCATCTGTTGCATATTTTAATTGGAAAAAAAATTATGATGAAGTACAATTGTATCAAAATTACAGCAAAAATGCACAATCAAGATACGAAGGAATTCGCTCGCTAATCAAAAATGGTGACAAACCAGCAATTGATAGTGTCGAGGCTGGAATTAATGTAAAAAATAGACTTTTGAGTTTAGAGGATTCCAATTTAAAACTCACTAAAGCAAAGCTAGAATTATCTAATTATTTATGGTTAGAAAATGCAGTTCCGATGGAAGTTTCGGATGAATTAATACCAGAGACAAACTTAGAAAACACCATTCAAGTAACTTTACAAACCAACAATCTTACTGATATTAATTTTAATTTAGAAACGCATCCAAAAATAAATGCGCTTCAAAACAAAATTGATATTTTGGATGTTGAACGAAAATTAAATGCAAACGAATTACTTCCAAAAATTAATTTGGGTTACTCTTATTTGACTGAATCGAATTATCTAAATCAGTTTAATAATGATGATTACAAAATTGGAGTTGACTTTTCATTCCCAATATTTTTAAGAAAAGAAAGAGGTAAACTAAAGTTGACAAAGTTTAAAATTCAAGAGACACAATATACTTTAGGACTAGAAAAAGTGCAAATTAGCAACAAAATTACAGCTCAAAAAACAGAAATTTCATCCTTACAAAAACAACTTCAATTAGTTAAATCACTCTCCAAAGACAATAAAACAATGTTAGAATCTGAAGAGCGTTTGTTTTCTTTTGGTGAAAGTTCTTTGTTTTTGATTAATACCAGAGAAAATAATTCCGTTAGCGCTAAATTAGCAGAAATCAATTTAGAAAACAGATATTACGTGTCGAATTCACTACTTTTTAAAATTATTGCAAATCCAAATTAAATAATTTTTAAAAAGTGTACTTTTGCACTCTGAAAATTCGAAAATATGATTATTCAAAAAAACCGTGAGGAAATAGAATTAATGCGCGAAAGCGCGTTGATCGTATCAAAAACATTAGGAATGATTGCTTCTGAAATAAAAGAAGGAGTCACTACATTATATCTTGACAAAAGAGCCGAAGAATTCATTCGTGACCACGGAGCTGTTCCTAGTTTCCTTGGGCTTTACGATTTCCCGAATTCATTATGCATGAGTCCAAATTCTCAGGTAGTACACGGAATCCCGAATAACAAACCATTGGAAAGTGGTGATGTAATTTCGGTAGATTGTGGTGCTTTCAAAAATGGTTTTCACGGAGACCACGCCTACTCTTTTGAAATTGGCGATGTCGCTCCTGAAACTAAAAAATTACTGCAAGTAACCAAAGAATCTTTATATGTTGGTATCCGCGAATTGCGTATAGGAAACCGTGTCGAAGATGTTGGAAACGCTATTCAAAAATATACTGAAGCCCACGGTTATGGTGTGGTTCGTGAATTAGTAGGTCACGGTGTTGGTCAAAAAATGCACGAAGATCCAGAAATGCCTAATTATGGTAAAAAAGGCCGCGGAAAACTTTTCATCGAAGGAATGGTCGTTGCCATCGAACCGATGATCAACATGGGAACCAAAAACATCAAACAGCACAAAGACGGCTGGACAATCACCACTGCTGACGGAAAACCATCTGCTCATTTTGAACACGATGTGGCTATCATCGATGGAAAACCTGAGATTTTATCAACTTTCTATTATATCTATAAAGAATTAGGAATCGTGAGTACTGAAGAAGATGAGTTTAGAAAAGTGCCGTTGGTAGTTTAAACACAGATTTCACATATTTTCACAGATTAAAATAGCATTGAAAATGAAATCTTCTAACGCTTAAATAAATTATTAAAAACTAAGCCTAATATTTTTTCTACGAAACAGAAATGGAAGAATTTTATCTAAAGGAAGAAACATATAAAATAATTGGAATTTGTATGGAAGTCCATAAAATTCTTGGCAAGGGTCATAGTGAAATAATTTATGGCGATGCACTAGAATATGAGTTTAGGAAAAATAATATTCCTTTCGAAAGAGAAAAAAAATATAATATTACATACAAAGACATAATTCTGCCTCATCATTACTTTTCAGATTTTGTGATTTTTGAAGAAATTATTTTAGAAATAAAAGCAATTCAAGAACTCTCAAGTAGTGAAATAAAACAAACGCTTAACTACCTAGCAGCATCAAAAAACAAAATTGGTTTGCTAATAAATTTTGGAGAAGATAGCCTGAAATACAAACGAATCATACTATAATTTAATCTGTGAAAATCTGTGAAATCTGTGTTTAAACTCATACTCAACACCATTCCTCGTCCAATATTAATTAGACTTAGTTATGTTGCTCGCCCTATAATTGCTTTTTCATTAAGAGGCGATAATTTTACCGACCCAATCGATGGAAGAAGTTTCAAATCGTTCCTGCCTTATGGCTACGAAACACAGCGTAATAATGTACTTTCACCAAGTACGCTTTCATTGGAGAGACATCGTTTGCTTTGGTTGTATCTAAACGAGCAAACCGATTTTTTTACAGCTCCAAAAAAAGTATTGCACTTTGCGCCGGAGCAGGCTTTTTACAAAATGTTCCGCAAGCAAAAAAACTTGGATTACACAACAACCGATTTGCTTTCCCCTTTGGCTGATGTAAAGGCTGATATTTGTAATTTACCTTTTGAAGACAATCAATATGACGTAATTCTTTGCAACCACGTATTGGAACACATTCCGGATGACACCAAAGCAATGCAGGAATTGTACCGTGTTTTGAAACCGGGCGGAATGGCGATTCTTCAAATTCCACAGAATTTGAAAAGAGAAGTAACTTTTGCAGATGACACAATTACTGACCAAAAAGAGCGTGCTAAAATCTTCGGACAATACGACCACGTTCGTATTTATGGTCGTGACTATTTTGATAAATTGAGAAGCATCGGTTTTACTGTTATCGAAGAAGATTACACCAATAAAATCGCTCCCGAATTGGTTGAAAAATATTGTTTGGCAAAAGGAGAAATCATCCCAGTTTGCTTTAAATAATATCAGTTTACCTAAAAAAATCAACACAGATTTGCTTCGCCTGTTCGTTATCACTCGAGTCACAAATTCACACAGATTTAATTTGTGTGAATTTGTGAAATCTGTGTTTAAACCCTCTAACAATCAAATAATTTTAGCGTTTGAAAACTAAAAACTCCTTTCAGTTCTGCTTTGATATCAGCTTAGAAAAAAAACTAAATACCTATATTCCGACGGCTTATATTGTAGAATATTCTGAAACGATAACATATTTAGACAAGAAAGCGAGCCCTGAAGTACTTCAGAGTTTTGGTGTGATTGTAGAAAATTTAGACACCAATACTAAAAAAGTTCTATCGATTTGTGAAGCACTCAAACCTGAAGTTATCTTTAAGAAATTCGGTAAAAACAGTAAATCATCAAAGAACATTGAGGATTTAATGAAAGACAGTAAACTGGAATTTGGAATCCGACAATTCCTAAAAACTAATTTAGAGCAGTTTTATAGTTTAATTTCTCAAGACGATTTACCGCTGTCACTGAATCTAGGCAAAGAAAAAGATTTCCGCATTAGCCGAATCGCTGTTAAAAATCCAGCATTAGAAACCAGTCTTCAATTTGACAAACACGAAAACGGAATTTCGTATACCTTACTTCTAAAAGACGAAACAACGACTTTCCACCCAGCAGATACTGCCATAATACTACTTTTGGATGAGCCGGGATGGCTTGTTGCCCATCATAAATTGTATCTGCTAAAAGACATCAATACTAAAAAAATCATTCCTTTTTTGAAGAAGAAAACCGTTGAAATCCCTTCAAAAATGGTTCCTGAATACTTTGAAAAATTCATTAAAGACGTTGCCAAAAAAGCAGAAATTACCGCAACCGGATTTGAAATCGAAGCCCGAAACAAAATCATTTCCTGTTCGATTCAGCCCGTACTAGACTTCTTTAAAAATAGCTATTACCTCAATTTAATTTTTGATTATGACGGTCATTCATTTGAGCTAAACTCAACCAAGAAAACAAATTCTTCAATTGATTTAAGCGATTTAGATAACATCAAACTTATTCAATACAAACGCTCTGAAACCGAATCTTCATTTTCGGATAAATTATTAGAATTGGGTTTGTCCAAAACTGAAAATGGCTTTTTTGGGCTTTCGCCAAAAGCGGAAAAACAAGATCCTTACGCCAGCATTCAATGGGCAATCGAAAATCAGGAAAGGCTTGAATCTTTTGGTTTTTCGATTAAAAATTTAAAAATAGACAGCAAAAAAATCAATACTCAAAAAGTAACGATTCAATTTTCTAATGAAGTGAAAAGCGATTGGTTTGACATCAAAATGATAGTGGTTTGCAATGCATTTGAATTTAATTTCAGCGAAATTGTTCCTAACATAAAAAACCGAAACCGACTATTTCTTTTGCCTGATGGCGACTACTTTTTGATTCCATTGGAATGGATGACACTTTACGGTCCGATGGCGAAATTGGCTAAAATTCAAAACGGGAATCTTACTTTACTCAAAAGTAATTTCGCGGTTTTGGAAGATATTCCTGAACTCAAGAATTCTTCGAATTTACAAGCAAGCATAGAATATCAGCCATCTCCATTAGTAAAAGCAACTTTGAGACCGTATCAAATTCAGGGAGTTCAATGGCTTTTGGAACATTACAACAATGGTTTGGGCGCTTGCCTGGCTGATGATATGGGTTTGGGAAAAACATTGCAAACCCTGACAACACTCGTTGCAGTGCAGGAACAATTGAAACATCAAAAAGCCGAAGATATTCAGCTGGATTTATTTGGCAATGAAATTCCTGTTCCAAAGGAATATCTAAAAGCTTTAATCGTTCTGCCTTCTTCATTGGTTTTCAACTGGTATAATGAAGCCCGAAAATTTACACCGCATTTCCGCAGGGTGCAATACGTTGGCAACGACCGAAAATTGCTTTCTAAAAAACTTGAAAAATACGATGTAATTTTTACGAGTTATGCTGTTGTTTCCAGAGATATTTCGATTTTAGAAAAATACAATTTCAGGTATTTGATTTTGGACGAAAGTCAATACATCAAAAACAAAAACTCTAAGATTTTCAAGGCTATCAATCAGATAAAAGCCAGTTCCAAAATATCGTTAAGCGGAACACCGATTGAGAATTCCCTCGATGATTTATGGTCACAAATGCAATTTATCAATCCTAATATTTTGGGGAGTTATGCCTTTTTTGCCGAAAACTATAAATTCCCAATCGAGAAAAAACAGGACGAAAACAGTTTGTTGGAACTAAAAAACCTCATTGCTCCTTTTATTTTGCGACGAACCAAAGAACAGGTTTTAAAGGATTTACCCGAACTCTCCGAACAGATTTTCTATTGCGAAATGGAACCCGAACAAGAGAAATTGTACGAAGAAGAAAAATCTAAAGCCCGGAACTCGCTATTAAAAACAGATGGTTCTGCTGTGGATAAAATCAGCATTATCAACACCTTGATGCGCTTGAGACAGCTAAGCAATCACCCGAAAATGATTGATTCCAAATCGGAAATGGATTCAGGGAAGTATATTGCCGTGACCCGATATTTGGAAACTTTGGTGCAGTCCAACCAAAAAACAATTATTTTCAGTTCGTTTGTTTCCAATTTAAATTTTTACAAAAACTGGTGCAAGGAAAACAAAATCGATTTCTGCGAACTCACAGGCGAAACGGCACTCGCTGATCGAGAATATCAGGTTTCCCGTTTTCAAAATCAGGAAAAACCATTGCTATTTTTCATCTCTTTGAAAGCGGGTGGTGTCGGTCTCAACATTACCAAAGCTTCTTATGTTGTTTTCCTAGACCCTTGGTGGAATCCTTTTTCTGAAAAACAGGGCATCGGTCGTGCGCACCGAATTGGGCAAATGAATAAGGTAAATGTCGTTCGGTTCATTGCTAAAAATACCGTTGAAGAAAAAATCATCCGTTTGCAGGAAAGTAAAAAGCTATTAGCTGATTCACTTCTGGATGAAAATTTCATTGGTGAAGAGATTGAGGAAAATTTGAATTTTATATTGGAATAATAAGGAGCAGTGGGCTTAGGGCTGTCGGCTTTGAGAAATCAACTTAGTTTGTCTTAAACCAGTTAATCTGTAATCTATTACCAATTACTCTATTTCAAACGTACGTCATTCATAGCTCATTGCCCAAAGCTGGAAGCCCATAGCCTTGCCTTCACAATAATTTGTATATTTACGGCACTTCAACAAAAAGTTACTAATGAAATCAATAGCCGTTTTACTTCTTTCTTTCTTTTGCCTAAGCGTAACAGCCCAAGTCGAAACCGAAATTACTCCGCCATACAATATCAAAACCGCCTCATTTGTCCAAAACAACCTAAACGTGGTTCCCATATTCAAATTGGGAGAAAGCTTTGAATTTCAGTTTG
>Ga0208398_100371_pt1 | contig 33573 bp, 31 predicted proteins | sample LakWasMe79_HOW10_2_FD_183905 | JGI IMG/M metagenome (GOLD analysis project Ga0208398, IMG submission 183905) | Freshwater sediment methanotrophic microbial communities from Lake Washington under simulated oxygen tension - Sediment Metagenome... | ecosystem: Environmental > Aquatic > Freshwater >...
CATTCTTCCTCTCTTATGAAAATACATTCCCTAGCCCTGATAGAAGCGGCATCCTTTTCCTTTTTCCTTTAAAAAGGAAAAGATAAAGCGGATAGCAGGAATAAGCTCCTTATCTTTTACATTGATTTAACAACTCCCCTTTTCATATACAAAACAAACCTTACATATCTATTGTATGTGTTTTACCAATACTTTATATTTGCATTCTTAAAAATAAAAAACAATGATTAAGATTACTTTGCCCGATGGGTCAGTTAGAGAGTTTGCTCCAGGAGCAACTCCGATGGATGTTGCAAAAAGCATCAGTGAAGGATTTGCCAGAAATGTAATTTCGGCTTCTTTTAATGGTACAACTATTGAAACATCGACTCCACTGACGACCGATGGCAGTCTTATATTGTACACTTGGAACGATGACGATGGCAAGAAAGCCTTTTGGCATTCAACTTCACACGTTATGGCACAAGTTCTTGAAGAGATGTATCCTGGAATAAAATTAACTCTTGGGCCGGCTATTTCTAATGGTTTCTACTATGATGTTGACTTCGAAGATCAAAAGATCACTGAAGCTGACTTTAAAAAAATTGAAGACCGTGTGCTTGAGATTTCAAGAGAAAAGCATGAATTCAAAATGAGACCAGTTTCAAAAGCAGAAGCTTTGGAAATGTACAAAGACAATGTTTACAAAACTGAATTGATTTCAAATCTTGAAGACGGAACTATTACATTTTGCGATCATTCTACTTTTACTGATTTATGCCGCGGTGGACACATTCCAAATACTGGAATCATTAAGGCAATGAAAATCATGAGTGTTGCCGGAGCTTACTGGAGAGGTGATGAAAAAAACAAACAGCTTACCCGTGTTTACGGAACATCCTTCCCTAAACAGAAAGACTTAACCGAATACCTGGAATTACTTGAAGAAGCGAAACGCCGTGACCACAGAAAACTAGGTAAAGAACTGGAATTGTTTGCTTTTTCACAAAAAGTAGGTCAAGGTCTGCCATTATGGCTGCCAAAAGGAGCCGCTTTGAGAGACAGATTGGAGCAGTTTTTGAAAAAAGCTCAGAAAAAAGCTGGCTACGAACAAGTTGTTACGCCACATATCGGTCAGAAAGAGTTATATGTGACTTCTGGTCATTATGCTAAATATGGAGCTGACAGTTTCCAACCAATTAATACACCAGCGGAAGGAGAAGAGTTTCTATTGAAACCAATGAACTGTCCTCATCACTGTGAAATCTACAATGTAAGACCTTGGTCCTACAAAGATTTACCAAAGCGTTATGCTGAATTTGGAACTGTTTACAGATACGAGCAAAGCGGTGAATTACACGGATTAACACGTGTACGCGGGTTTACTCAGGATGATGCTCATATTTTTTGTACTCCAGAGCAATTGGATGAAGAGTTTAAAAAAGTAATTGACCTAGTACTTTATGTATTTGGCTCATTAGGCTTTGAAAACTTCACAGCTCAAATTTCATTAAGAGACCAAGAAAACAGAGATAAATACATAGGTTCAGATGAAAACTGGGAAAAAGCAGAAAATGCAATCATCAATGCTGCAGCAGACAAAGGACTTAACACTGTTGTTGAATATGGAGAAGCTGCTTTTTATGGTCCAAAACTGGATTTCATGGTAAAAGATGCTTTAGGCAGACAATGGCAGTTAGGAACAATTCAGGTAGATTACAATTTACCGGAACGTTTTGAATTAACCTACAAAGGATCTGATAATGAATTACATAGACCAGTAATGATTCACAGGGCTCCTTTTGGTTCTATGGAACGTTTTATTGCTATTTTATTGGAACACACTGCAGGAAATTTCCCTCTTTGGCTAATGCCTGAGCAGGCAATTATACTGTCTTTGAGCGAGAAATATGAAAATTATGCTAAAAAAGTTTTAAATCTGCTAGAAAATAACGAAATTCGCGCCCTAATTGACAACAGAAACGAGACAATAGGCAAGAAAATTAGAGATGCAGAATTGCAGAAAATCCCATTCATGCTAATCGTAGGTGAGGAAGAGGAAAAAAACGGGACCATTTCTATCCGTCGTCAAGGCCAAGAAGGAAAAGGCAATATCAGCGTTACAATAGAAGAATTTGTTTCGATTGTTAACGAGGAAGTTAATAAAACATTAAAAGTATTTACAGTTTAACTTAAATTATAAAGTCATAGCAATAAGAAGCAACAGAGGTTATCAACCTCGCGTAGAAAAAAAGGATGCACACAGAATAAATAATTTTATTCGCGGTGTACAAGAAGTAAGACTTGTGGGTGAAAACATAGAGCCTGGAGTTTTTAAACTTGCAGAAGCTTTGAGACTAGCAGACCAATTTGAATTGGATCTAGTTGAGATTTCACCAAATGCGGAGCCGCCGGTTTGTAAAATCATGGATTACAAGAAATTTGTTTACGAACAAAAGAAACGTGATAAGGCACTGAAAGCGAAATCTACTCAAGTGGTAGTGAAAGAAATACGTTTTGGTCCTCAAACTGATGAGCATGATTATGAATTTAAGAGAAAGAACGCTGAAAAATTCTTGAAAGAAGGAGCAAAATTAAAAGCTTTTGTATTCTTTAAAGGACGTTCGATTATCTACAAGGATCAAGGACAGATCTTGTTATTAAGACTGGCTACAGACTTGGAAGAATTCGGAAAAGTGGAAGCAATGCCAATTCTTGAAGGAAAGAGAATGATTATGTTTATTGCTCCTAAGAAAAAAAAGTAAGCAGTTTGCAGAATACAGATTGCAGAAAATATAATGGGCCTGCTTTGCAAGCCCGCAAAAATAAGTAAGTAAGGATAAATTAAAACACTAGGAAAAAATGCCTAAAATGAAAACCAAATCTAGCGCCAAGAAACGTTTCAAAGTTACTGGTTCTGGAAAGATTAAGAGAAAGCATGCTTTTAAAAGTCACATCTTGACTAAAAAATCTAAAAAACGTAAATTAGCTTTGACTCACTCAGCGCTAGTTCACTCTACAGATATGAAAAGCATCAAACAACAATTAAGAATTATATAATCCCCACCCCAGCCCTCCCCAAAGGAGAGGGAGTAGGAAAAGGAAATAATAATCTTTAGGTTAAAACAAATTTAATAACCTTGGAGTATGGCCATAAGTTCCTTTGATTAAATTCAGGACGCCTGCTACAAAAAAACAATAAAATTATGCCAAGATCGGTAAATTCAGTTGCTAAAAGAGCAAGAAGAAAAAAAATAATGAAGCAAGCCAAAGGTTTCTTTGGTAGACGTAAAAACGTTTGGACAGTTGCGAAAAACGCGGTAGAAAAAGCAATGTGCTATGCATACCGTGACAGAAAAGTGAATAAAAGAAATTTCCGTTCATTATGGATTCAACGTATCAACGCTGGAGCTAGATTGGAAGGAATGTCTTATTCTCAATTCATGGGTAAAGTAAAAGCTAACGGAATCGAATTGAACCGTAAAGTTCTTGCTGATTTAGCGATGAATCACCCTGAAGCTTTCAAAGCAGTACTTAATAAAGTAAAATAAACGTTATATAAACTCAATTTAGAATTACTTACTTATAGAAAAACCCATTCGCCACAGTGAATGGGTTTTTTGCTTTTTATAATCAAAACCTAATTTTTATTTATTTTTTTAGAGCAGAACATTTTGTGTTTTCAGAAAGATTCCTCCCGCTATCTCCTTTATCTCTCCGTTGCACTTCGAGGATATCGGCTCCCACGAGCGAAGCGAACTGGCGAAGCAATCGGGGGTAACGAGAAACAGTCTGCTTTTTTCCAGGGACTGTTTTTGTCAATATAAGACCTGTCAGGTCTAAAAAATTACAACACCAATAACGGCGCAATAAATCCAAAGCCCAAAAGTCCCGTGGTATAATCTTTCACTCCGAAAGCATTTTCAGCATAACTGGTATAATTATACTTCCTAGCCGTATAAGCAACATAAAACTTTATGTTCATATCCTTGAAAGGCATATATTGAATAGTTGGAATAAGCCCGTAACTTGTTGACAATTTTGAATTGCCGTTTGGATCCGGATTGTCTTTCCAAGAATGATTGCTGTTCATCACTGTCAAAAGCAAATTAATCTTAGGAGAGGCTAAACATTCAGCTCTGACCCAATTTTCAACATAAACCGCATTTTGCGCCGCATATTGATACTGACTGCTGATAATACTGGAGACAATTCCTTTGCGGTCCAACCCTTCATCACTGTATTGAAAATCATAATACAAAACAAAATTCTTTGCTTTAAACTTATTACCAAGAGCAATATAGTTCATGTGTGCTCCTTTTGCCTCATTGAAAAAACTATAACTGTAAGTCGTTTCAAATTTACCATCAAAAAAACTGCCTCTCCAATTGGCTACCGCTGCTAAAGGATATTCAGAAGGGTTAATATTTGGCGGCGCTGTGTTTCCATATTGTTCTTCATAGGTTTTGGTTCTTGAATTTAACAATTGGAAGGAAAGCGAATTTTTTCCATCATCAAAATTATGGGAGATTCCAGCTCCAACCAAAAAATTGTCGGCATACTCTATAATATCATTATAGGTCAAGATATCAATTGGGTTAAAATCAAATTCATAACCACCCCAATCAGCACAAAGCTTTCCTACAGATAATTGGGTACTTTTAGATAAATCTACTCTAATAAAAGCAAGATCGACTGAGCGGCTTATATTATCCAAATTCCCCGGAACAGGCTCTCTGGTATATCTGTTACGAAATCTAAAATATACTTTATCATGAATTTTCCCTTTCATTTCAAATCGAAGCTGGTCTACATTAAAAGCCGACAGAGTATGATCACCATCCAAAAATTCACTATTATAAGCCATACGGGAATTGAAAATTACATCAACATCTTTTAACAAAGACTGCTTGGAAACAGGTATCAACGATTTTAATGAATCTGGAATAAATAAACTTCCTTCGTTTGTTTGTTTTTCAACCTTATTTACTTGGGCTGAAGCAATAATTGGCAAAAAACCAATTATTAAATAAGTAAAATATTTTTTCATATATGTAAAATTTATTTGTTATAGGTCATATATGGTATCGCCTTTTATCGATTTTTGTTTACAACATACTTGTTTTTATATGGCGATTTCATAATTATTCAATTTAATAATTTACAATAAAAACGATCCTAATAAAAATCCGACTGCAATTGCAACACCAATAGCCACAACACCCGGCAAATTAAAACTATGATTAATTACATATTTGCCAATTTTGGTACTTCCCGTTCTGTCAAAATTTATGGCCGCCAGCAATGTTGGGTAGCCTGGTAAAACAAAATCACTGTTAACAGCCGGGAATATTGCCATCAATGCAGATGGAGGAAGTCCGAGAGCAATTCCTAAAGGCATCATAGTTTTGGTAGTGGCAGCCTGACTAAACATCAAAACTCCCATTATAAAAACAGCTATCGAGAAAGTCCAAGGATGTGCATTAACAATCCCTCCCAATGCCTGCTTTATTATTTCTTCATTAGAATTCATAAAAGTAGAGCTCATCCAAACCACACCAAACACTGACACTACTGCTGAAGCCATTGAGGTAAATAAACTGGCCTTAGTAACTTCTGCAGAGCTTGTTTTAGTTATCAGCATCATAGCCGCAGAAGCCGTAAGTGTAATTACACTGATTATTGTCACCATTGACAAAGATCCGTTAGCAGCGACTGCAAGAGTCTTTGTCCCTGGTTCGAAACTAGGAACTAAATCTGGAAATGCTCCGGCAATAACAATCAGAATTATTGCGATAGTGAATATTAAAACTGAAGTTTTAGCCCCGGGTTTTAAAGGTTTCTCTACTCCTTCAACATCTGCCTGCATGCTTTTTGCAAATTCAGGGTTTTTCATCTTTTCAATAAAAATAGGGTCATCATTCAATTCGGCACCCATTTTAAAAACAGAAAAGCAACCGAGTATCAAACCGATGATACAGGCTGGAATACAAATCATCATAATATCTACCAAAGCTCCGGGATAACCCAATATAACTACCATAGCAGCAGTTGCCGCGCTCATGGGACTTCCTGTCAAAGCCAAATGGGAAGCAATAACGGAAATACTCAATGGGCGTTCCGGTCGAATTCTTTTCTTGGCTGATACTTCTGAAATAATAGGCAGTAAAGAATAAACTATATGAGCAGTTCCTGCAAACAGGCACAAAAAGTAAACCGTAAATGGGGCAATAAACGTAATATTTGAAGGATTGCTGCGAATAATTTTCTCTGCCAAATTCACTAGATAATCCAGCCCTCCCGAAGCCTGTAAAGTTGCAGCCGTTGTTACAATAGCCATAATAATCAACATCACATCAAGAGGTGGATCTGTCGGTTTCATTTTGAAAATAAAAAGAAAAATAAACAATCCAACCATACCCATTACTCCTAATCCAATTCCTTTCATTTGTGAACCTATAAGTATCATACCAATAAGAACAGCAAATTCAATCCAAATCATATAGTTATATTTAAAGTTATTACTACTATTCTATTTGAAACAAAAAATAAATTCTAGAAAATATTTTTCAACCTTTTAATAGGAGAAAAAATAGTCTTGAATCTTTTCTCTATCGGATGTAGTTGTCAAAGCCAGCATCAATAAAACTCTGGATTTTTGAGGATTTAAATCGTCCGAAACAACAAAACCAAGTTCTGCATCTTTTACTTCATTGTCCAAAGTAATTCTCCCTGAACCAGCTCTTGCAGAACGGCAAACCAAAATTCCTTTTTTGGCAACATCTGCCAATGCTTTTCCTACCGGCTCTCCAAAATTCCCATTACCCATTCCTGCATAAACAATACCTTTTACACCTGAATTTATTATTCCAGTAACAGAAGCAGGACTTGCATCTGCATACCCATAAACAATTTCAACCTGAGGTAATGAAGTCAAATTGGTCACATCAAATTTTTTGGAAGGATTTCTCAATGATTGATAGTAATAATTTACTTTGCCATCGTAGATTAATCCAATAGGACCAAAATTTCGCGATTGGAAAGTTTCTAAGTTTGTAGTACTGGTTTTGGTCACATCCCTAGCATCAAATATTTTTTCATCCATAGATACAATTACACCTTTTCCTTGGCTTTTTGGGCTTGCAGCAACCATTACAGCATCCAGTAAATTCCTGTTTCCGTCTTGGCTCATCGCTGTTGACGGGCGCATCGCTCCAACCAAAACAACCGGTTTATCGGAGTTCACGGTTAAATCCAAAAAATAAGCAGTCTCTTCCTGCGTATCGGTACCGTGAGTAACAACTACAGCATCAGCTTCATTATTTTTAAAAATTTCATTTATCCTTTTGGATAATTTCAGCCAAGTCACCACATTCATGTCCTGACTCCCAATTTGAGCAATTTGTTCACCGGTTATTTTTCCATAATCATGAATTTGAGGAACAGCATTTAACAAATCGTCAATAGGCACTTTCCCTGCAGTATAAGCCGCTTTAGTTGATGATTCTCCTGATCCTGCAATGGTTCCTCCTGTTGCCAGAATAATAATTCTTGGTGATGTTTTCGGTGCTTTATTTTGTGCCTGAGTTTGTAAGGCAAAAACAGACATCATAACAAATAAAATAATTTTTTTCATAATTCTTACATTTAGTTAATTTACAATTCAGTTAATGGGATAGATAGTATTAAAAAAAACGGTTTTTATTTTTGGCCAGTCATAGTTTCTGGATCTAACATTTTTTTTATTTGGTCTTCGGTCAATAATTTCTTTTCACGAATCAACTCTAGAATTCCTTTATTGGTTGAAAGTGCTTCTTTGGCCAATTCGGTTGTTTTTTCATATCCCAAAACAGGATTTAAAGCCGTAACAATACCAACACTTCGGTCAATATAATGTTTGAGTACCTCTTCATTGGCAGTAATTCCGTCAATGCAGTTTTTTCTAAACAAAGGCAATGTTTTATAAAAAAGAGCTTGAGATTCCATTATAGAAACAGCAACTACTGGTTCATATGCATTTAATTGAAGAAGACCATTTGAAGAAGCCAATGTTACAGAAACATCATTACCGATAACCTTGTAACAAATCTGATTCATAAGCTCAGGCATTACTGGATTTACTTTTCCCGGCATAATAGATGACCCTGGCTGAAGAGCCGGCAAGTTTATTTCGAAAAGACCTGTACGTGGTCCCATCGCCAGAATAATCAGATCACTGCTTATTTTAGAAATTGCCACCGACAAACTTTTCAATGCCGATGAATACATTACAAAACCCTGCATACTTGAAGTCGCCGCAATTAAATCGTGACTTAGCACCATAGGTTTTCCGGTAATCTTTGCCAAATGCACAGCGCATTTTTCAGCATAACCTGGAGTAGCTGTAATTCCTGTACCAATGGCTGTCGCTCCCATGTTCTCTTCATACAGATAAGCCTCGCTTTTGCGCAGACCTTCAAGTTCGGCATCCAATTGATATCCAAAAGCATGAAACTCTTGTCCCAAAGTCATTGGAACAGCATCTTGTCCTTCCGTACGACCCATTTTCAGGATTTTACTGAATTCATCTCCTTTTTTATGAAAAGCATCCGAAAGTAGCTTTACCTCTTTGATTAATTTATCATTATGCAATAACAATGCAACATGGATAGTCGTAGGATACACATCATTAGTGGATTGCCCCATGTTTAAATCATCATGAGGTTCTATAAATTGATACTCCCCTTTTTTATGTCCGCTTAATTCAAGTGCAATATTTGCAAGCACTTCATTGGCATTCATGTTTGCTGATGTTCCCGCACCACCTTGATAAAGATCCACTAAAAACTGATCGTGGTATTTTCCGTCAATAACTGCCTGACATGCTTTCTCGATAGCAGCAAGTCTTTCTTTTTTCATACGTCCCACATCTGCATTGGCTCTTGCTGCAGCCAATTTCACCATGGCATACGCCCTCACATAATCCGGATAAAAGTTGGTTTTCACACCGCTTACCTGAAAATTTTCTAATGCTCTGGCTGTTTGTACTCCATAATAAGCATCGGCAGGAATTTGTTTTTCTCCCAATAGGTCTTTTTCTGTTCTAAACTGAGCAGAGATGGAATAGCTCAGTAGAACTAAGAATACAATCATCAAGCTTTTTAATTCTCTTTTCATTGATATACTATTTATAGTTTAAAAAATTATGACGTAATAAATTTAGGATTGATTAAATTTTCTAATGAATAAATCTCATCCCATTTGTCCTGTGAAATTAATTTGCGCTCAACAACGGCAATTTGGTGGACACTTTTTCCTGTTTTCAAAGCTTCTCCTGCAATACTGGCACTTTCTTCGTATCCAATAATCGGATTCAGCTGCGTAACAATACCAATACTGTTCATCACCATATTATAACAATGCTGCTCATTGGCAGTAATGCCAATAATGCATTTATCTATTAATGTTTGAATAGCATTTGACAAATAATCTAAAGACGTAAACATTGCAAAAGCGATTACAGGTTCCATCACGTTTAATTGCAATTGTCCTGATTCGGCCGCCATAGTTACTGTTAAATCTTGTCCTATAACATAAAAACAGGTTTGGTTGACCACTTCTGGAATTACTGGGTTTACTTTTCCAGGCATAATTGATGACCCAGGCTGACGTGCTGGAAGATTAATCTCATTTAGACCTGTTCGCGGACCTGAACTGAGCAATCTCAAGTCGTTGCATATTTTTGAAATTTTAACGGCCGTTCTTTTCATTGTCCCCATGATTTGAACATAGGCACCGGTATCGACGGTCGCTTCAATCAAATCGGGTGACAGCGTCAATGGAATTCCAACTTCCTTAGCCAAATAATTGACACAAATTTCGGGATAACCTTCTGGAGCATTGACTTTTGTTCCAATGGCTGTTGCCCCCATATTAATGTCTAATACTAAACTTTGAGCATCTTTCAGCCTTAAAACATCTTCTCCTATTGTGGTTGCATAAGAATGGAATTCCTGCCCTAAAGTCATTGGCACAGCATCCTGCAACTGAGTTCTACCCATTTTTAAAACTTCCTTGAACTCGTTGCCTTTTGCAGCAAAGGCTTTTTCAAGGTTTTCGACTGTTTTTATAAAATGATCCATTTTTAAATACAGGGCTATTCTAAAAGCAGAAGGATAAGCATCGTTTGTTGATTGCGAACAATTCACATGATTATTGGGATGCAGAAAACTATACTCCCCTTTTTTATGTCCTAAATATTCCAATCCAATATTAGCTATCACCTCATTAGCATTCATGTTTACAGATGTTCCTGCTCCACCCTGAATTAAATCGCTGACAAATTCTTTATCAAATTTACCGGCTATTACCTGATCGCTTCCATAACAAATCGCTTCGACAATTTTAGCATCTAAAGCACCACAATCTTTATTGGCCATTGCCGCCGCTTTTTTTACATACCCTAATGCCTTTATAAACAATGGCTCCTTTGAAATTGGAATACCGGTTATGTTAAAATTCTCAACAGCCCGAAAAGTCTGTATCCCATAATACAAATGATCTGGAATTTCCAATTCGCCTAAAAAGTCATGTTCTTTTCTTGTTGTTCCCATAATTAGAATTATAAATATTGATATTTGAATTTATTTATACAATTTTGTCAGTTCATCATTGATACTAAAATCGGTCCCCATGCTGTTAAGAGAATATTTCCCAACGCATATGGTATAGTGTACCCCAAAACCGGGAATTTACTTGCCGAAGCATCCTGTATCGCTTTTAATCCAATTGTTGAAGTTCCTGCTCCTGTTTGGGCTCCCAACAAAATGATCGGGTTTATTTTGAGTATATATTTTCCAAAAAAAAGTCCGATGATGTGTGGTACAATTGCCACTACAAAACCAGCTAAAACAATACTAAAACCCATTTCCTGAAGTCCGGAAATAAAACTGGGACCCGCTGCCATTCCAACCAAACCAATAAAGGTTGCTAATCCTACGTTATCAAAAATCCATAGGGCAGGTTCTGGAATACCTCCAAATATTGGAGTACGGGAATGCAGCCAGCCAAAAATCAATCCCATTACCAAAGCACCTCCACTGGTTGTTAAGGTTATCGAAATACCAAAAATTGTTATTGACAGTAATCCAAAAAGACCTCCCAAAACAATTCCCAAACCAAGAAAAACAATATCGGTGGCTACACTTAATCGATCCAAATACCCAATTTCTTTGGCTGCCTTTTCTATTAAAACCATTTTTCCTGTGAGTTTCAAAACATCTCCTCTAAGCAAAACAGTATTTAAATTAAATGGTATTTCCTGGTATTCTCTGGTAATTTTATCCAACATCAACCCATTCCCGAAATGATTACGTAACTGTTTGATTGTTTTCCCCGAAATATCTTTGTTTGTAATTGTTATATCCATGTGTGCCAATGGAAATTTCAATAATTCTTCATCCAAAACTTCCGGGCCAATATTGGAGAGACTATTCAAAATGATACCATGCTGTGCCATTATTACCAATATATCGTCTTTATGAATTATTGTTTCGGGTGAAGGTTCGATTAATTCCTGATTATGTCTCATTCTCTGGATAATTAATCTAAGATCTTTATTCTTTTTTTCAAATTCGGATATGGTCAATCCTACCCATTTCTCATTTGTGATTTGATAAGCTCTTATAATCCATCTTTGATAGGCAGATTGTATGCCTGGTTCATGCTCTGTATCCCCTGTTAATGTCTGACTGAGTTTTTCACTTTCCTCCACCAAATTAATTCTTAATAATTTTGGGGCGATGGTTGTCAAAAAGAAAACAAAAGAAGTTGCTCCGATAAGATAGGTAAGGGAATAAGCAACAGGTATATGATTAATCAATCTGCTTTTTTCTGTTTCAGAAACCGGCAATTGATGAATCGCTTCCGAAGCAGTTCCGATAAGTGTGGACTCAGAAAATGCTCCCGCTAAAAGTCCTGCAGCAGTCCCCGTATCATAATTTAAAAGTAGGGACATTCCATAAGCAATCAATAAACAAGAGACACAAATTACTACCGTTAACATCAATTGGGGAAATGCATTTTTCTTTAAACCCTGAAAAAATTGAGGCCCTACTTTATAACCTGTAGCGAAAAGAAAAAAATCAAAGAAAATAGTCTTGACAATAGGAGGTATTTCTATTTCCAGCTGACCTATGAGTACTCCGGCAAACAAAGTGCCCAAAACAACTCCAATTTTAAAAGTCCCGATTTTTATATGCCCTAAAGCAAAACCAAATGACAGGGTCAAAAAAACGGCCAGCTCAGGATGCTGTTGTAAAATATGTGCAATTTTTTCCATTAATATCAAATTAAAAAAAATTAAAAAAACACATTCTTTAAAAACAGGGGCGTATTTTTAAATTATCAATAAAGTTAATACATAAATACATACAAAAAAGTTTTTTAACGTTCTTCTAAATCAAATATAATTAGCACTAAAAATTATATTCAAAAAACAAATAGTATTTATGGTAATTTAAACCTGATAATAAGGTGGATTACTTCAAATAATTAATCCCAAACTGGCATTTTGCTTAAAGCAAACAAAAAGCAATTGTAGTTTATTTATATTCAGGAATATACATTTTACTCTTAATAAAATCGCTGATACTTTCGGGTTTTTCAACGCTGGCCAAACCCGATTCAAAAATTTCTTCAGCAACTTTCACAGCGACATTTACAGATACCCTTAAAATATCGGCGACATTAGGGTAAATTAGCCCTTTTTCAAAATCATCCAAACATACCTGTTCTGCTACAGCTTCTGCGGCAGTCAATAATATATCATCGGTGACTCTTTTGGCTTCGGTGGCAAAAATAGCAAGGCCTAATGCCGGAAAAATGAAAACATTGTTTCCTTGTCCCGGTGTAAAGATTTTTCCCTGATATTCTACAGGGGCAAACGGGCTTCCACTTGCAAAGATGGCTTTACCCTTACTCCAATTGTAAGCCTGTTCTGCTGTACATTCAGAATGGGAGGTAGGGTTTGAATAGGGAAAAATTATCGGCCTCTCATTTATGGCGCTCATGTTTTCAATTACCTGCTGATTGAAAGCTCCGCCAACTGTGCTGACACCCACAATAGCTGTAGGCTTAATCATTAAAACTGCATCCGCAAAATCAGAACAAGGCTCAGAATCGTGAGCAAACTGCAATTGATGCTCAACAAGATCTGTCCGGCTTTTTACCAACAATCCATTTACATCAAACATCCAAATTTGCCTCAAAGCTTCCTCTTCAGTCATACCGTCTCTTTGAAACTTTTTAACCAACATATCGGCAATTCCAAATGCTGCCGCTCCCGCTCCCAAAAACAAAAACCGCTGGTCGACAAATCTTTTTTTCATTAAACGGCTTATCGAAATAAATCCGGCCGTTGCAACTGCAGCGGTTCCTTGTATGTCATCATTAAAAGTGCAGACTTTCTCTTTGTAATTATTTAAAATATGAATGGCATCAACTCCCGGAAAATCTTCCCATTGTATGCATATTTTAGGAAATACTTCATTCATTGCCTCAACAAAAGCGGCTACAAAATCGTCAAACTCTTTACCTCTGATTCTTTTACATTTTAAACCCGGATATAAAGGATCATTCAAAAACTCCTCATTATTCGTTCCTACATCCAATACAATCGGCAATGTATATTCTGGAGGGACTCCGCCGCAACTGGTATACAGAATTAATTTCCCGATGGGTATTCCCAAACCAAAAATACCCAAATCGCCCAATCCCAATATACGTCCGCCATCAGTTACAACTGTAAACCGTACATCTTTTTCGGGCCAGTTTTTAAGAATTTCTTTTAAATTGTCTTTTTGTTTTATGGAAAGATACAATCCTCTTTGTCTCCTGCTTACCTGACCAAACTTTTGACAGGCTTCACCAACAGTCGGTGTATAAACTAAAGGTAAGTATTTAACGGGGTCGCTGGAGATAGTCTTGAAAAACAAGGTTTCATTGTTTTCCAGCAACTGCATCAGGTATATGTATTGATTTATGGGTTTTGAAAAATTATCCAGTTGTTCGTGGATACGCATTATCTGCGTTTCAATGGTTTCGACTGCATCCGGCAACATTCCCTGTAAACCAAATTTTTCTCTTTCCTCATGAGTAAAAGCAGTTCCTTTATTCAATCGGGGATTTCGCAATATCGAATAACCAGTATTGTCTTCCATTTTAGTGAGTTTATAATGCTTATTTATTAAAATCAACCAAACCTATTGCCTGAAATCAAAATAATTTTGAAACAAAATCATTTTAATCAATAAAAACTATTCAAAAAAAAGATGTTGTTTTTTTGAATTTTAGAACATAAACTTACAAAAATATTCAATACAGATTAGTTAAATAACGATTAAGAAATCTCTATTTCGGTATTTATTTACCTAATAACTAAACACCTAAAAAAATTATTCGTCTCCTGAATGATGTTCAGGAGCTTTTGGATCTTTATGCTTTAGAGCTGAATTCAAATAGAAAAACAATCGGATGGTATGGTTCATGTCATACTGGTAACCTGAATATTTTTGCTGATAAACATTCATATAACCAAAGTCATAGCTTAGTTTTGGATTTATATTTTGTCTGATTCCTATAAATAAACGGTTTTGATCAAAGGTATTGTAGACCACTTCTTTTCCAAAATGAATTAACAACTCATCAGATAAAACCAAAGAAGGTAATTTTTTGTCATTAAAAACCGGAATGTTAAAACTGGCTAAATATCGTACCCTGTTTGTAAAACGATTTTTGCCTGTAGGCTCGTCATTAACAATTTTTTCCTGCCATCTCTGTTCGTTTCTCAATCTTTGAAGAACACTTACGTTTCCGATCTTGGTAATCATTTGTGCCTGCTGGTAAATTCTGTTTTCATCGGAGTATGTTGACCAGCCTTCTTTGGTCGGAGCCAGCCACATATGTGCATAACCCGCCGTTATTGAAACTGATTTGTTTGGAATATATGCTATACCACCTCTAAGTAAATAAAAATTATCGTCTTCAAAAAAACCGTTTTGACGAATATGCGCATCGGCGGCTATTCCCCAATGTTCGCTGAACTTTGTTACGGTATTCAATGAAACCCAGGTTTGTACCTGTTGATTAATTTCTTTTTTTGTAGGAACCTGACCAAAAACTAAAAAAGGAAACAATATAACCAGAACTTTAGATAAATTTTTCAAAATAATATGGGATTTGGATTGGAAATAAATTTGTAATAAAAATCAAATAAATTGAATACTAATTTTTCGTGTAAATTTACTTTTCATCTCATTGTGTTAATATGATTTTTATCATTTATTTCGTAAAAAACAAAGATTTAATACTAAAAAAAACTACTAAATTACAGACAATTAGGTCCGTTTACTCCTTACTTTTCAATTGGTAAGTTTCAATAATATAACGGGTAATTGGTTTTAAAGGTTTTCCTGTTTCCGGATGAAATCCGGGCTGGTTAAAAAGTTCTATTTGACCATTATTTTTAGAATACCAAACAAGAGGTTTTTCATTTCTAAAAAAAACTAATTCAGTTTCTAAATTCAATTTTACCATCTTACAAATGTTTTCATCGAGAGGAATAATCAGATTCAATTGACCAATTCCTAATTTATCATTTAAGCAATCAACAGCTTCATAATGATTCTCTTTCCACTGCATACATTCTTTTGCTGGAAAAAAAATATTCTTTACAGTATTTCCAATAAAAAACAAGGCTATGAAAGCGATTGAAATGATTATTATTTTTTTCTTCGTTTGATTATCAGTAACAATCACCGTCTTTTTATCAGTTAAACCTATGCTGGTTTTACTGCAGTCAACTTCATCATCTTCATCTTCCGGAAAACTTTCATCATCAATTTTAAAAGGTTCCCTGTTTTGACTAAACTTTTTAAAAGGTCTCGGATTGAAATCAACTATAATGGCTGCCAATTCAATTCTGTTTGTATTCTCAGAATTTTTCTCCCCTTTCAAAAAAGAAATTACTGACTTTAATTTTCCAGTGTTAAAATTATTAATCGCTTTTGCTAGTTTTTCATCTCCATTTGCGTTAAAAAAAAATCTAAATGTACTTTCATCTGTTTTAGTCAGACCCATTTCAGAAATACGCCAGCATAAATCCCTCAACTGGGCTGGAGAGATATTAGACATACTTCCGCTCCCATAAACACCCTCACTTTTCTTGGCTTCAAATCGAGCTATAATAGCCTTTTTATATTCTCTAAGAGTAATTTCATTCATAAGCAGCATCGGAATTAATTGGAATTATTGGAAACTATCGGAATTACTGGAATTACCGGAATTCCTTTGAAATCATTCGGCTGAAACAACATTCCTTTGCTTCAGAATTAGTTCTTGTTCTATTTCGCGATACGAACAAATGTACAAAACTAGTTCCAAAAAAAGTGCAGCTGAACAGACTAGTACAATTATCCGGGAAGTATAAAAAATACTATTCTGTTTCAGCACACTTCACTTCCCGCAACCAAAGAAACAAGCAGTTTTTTAATGGCCTGCCTATTCAGGCAATGATTCGATTTCAAAATCGGAGAGCCACACCTATGTCTAATTTTTAATTCAAAAAAAATGAAAAAAATATTTTTATTATCGTGTTATATCATTGCGAGTGTGATTATGGTTTCATGTACTAATGATGATGTTGAAACAAGTCCAAAAACAAAAAAACAGCAAGTAAGTGCTGATGTGCCCATAGATGGACAAAGCGGACAAATACCAACTACCCCGCCTAAACCCTAAGTATAAATATTGATTCAGATATCTATTCTGTTTTAATTATTTTGATTATTTTCGGGAAATGATAGCAAAAAAGTTATATTTCCCGAATTTTTATTTATTACCAATATTGCTGTTTGCAATAAATTCCTGTTCCAAAAAACAGTCAATCACTATAGACAAAAAAACAAATATTGCTTATCAGACTTATATTGATTATGCCGAAAAATATTTTGCTGATTCACAATACAGCAGGGCTTTTTTTTATTACAACAAATCAAAATTAGCTTGCGACCCATCTAAAGATAAAGCCAAAATTATTTATTCTTTACTAAAAATGGCGGCTATTCAACAAACACATGGTGACTATACCAGCAGCGAAACCAGTGCTACAGAAGCTCTTCCTTTTTTTGACAAAACAATTGACGACCAATATAAAATTGCGATATACAACACTCTAGGCATTAACTATAAAAATCTTTATGATTACGACAATGCCATTTATTATTACAATCAAGGTTTTAATCTGTCTAAGGATCAATTAGCAAAAGCAATCCTTAAAAACAATATTGCTGTTGTTTATATGGAGAAGTTGAATTATAAACATGCCCTGCAAATTCTTAGCCCATTACAAACAATAAAAGCAGTTATAAACAATGATGAAAATCATGCCCGAATTCTTGATAATCTGGGCTTTTCTTATTTCAAAACTGGAAATTCTAAAAAAGGTTTGGATTATATCAACCAAGCTTTAAAAATCAGACAACAAAAAAAAGACAATTTTGGGCTGACAGCTTCTTATTACCATTTATCCGAATTTTACAATAAAACAAACCCCGCTTTATCCTGTCATTACGCACAATTATCCTATGCCAAAGCAACCAAAGTAAATAATGTAAATGACCGCCTGGAATCTTTGGAATTATTAATCAGAAACAGCTCAGGAAATCAATCCAAAAATTTCACGGCAAACTACATTCGCATTAACGACAGTCTTAATAAAGCAATACAAAAAGCAAAAAATCAATTCGCAAAAATCAGGTACGATTCGACCAAGGAAAAAAACGAAAACCTGTTATTAAAGGCACAAAAAGCTGAAAATGCCCTAGAATTAGAACAACAAAAAAACAGAAATTATATTTCCTATTTCATTATATTTATTGGGATACTATCCACAGTATCCTTATACTACTATCTAAAAAACAGGAGCAGAAAAGAAAAAGAAAAAGCTGTTTACGAAAGTGAAACCCGAATATCCAAAAAACTGCATGACGAATTAGCCAATGATGTATACCAAACAATGGCTTTTGCTGAAACACAAGACTTACAGAATCCAATAAAAAAAGAAACGCTGCTAGGTAACCTTGATAAAATATATTCCCTAACTAGAAACATTTCCCGAGAAAACAGTAAAATTGAAACAGGAGCCAAGTTTGAGGAAGCGCTGAAAGAAATGCTGTCAGCTTATAATAACGATCAAATCCGAATAATTATTAAAGATAACGGAGATATCAATTGGCTGAAAATTCAGTCTGAAAAGAAAATTGCCCTATACAGAGTATTGCAGGAACTGATGGTCAACATGAAAAAACACAGCCAGTGTTCCTTTGCTGTTATTGGTTTTGAATCGAATGAAAAAAACATTGAAATCAAATATTCAGACAATGGCATTGGAACAGATAGTTCACTAATTATAAAAAACGGTCTCCATAATGTGGAAAACCGTATTCACGCTATAAAAGGAACCATTACTTTTGACATAGAAACCAACACAGGTTTTAAAGCTAAAATAGCAATACCCAAATAATTACTGAATATGTTCAAAAAAGTTTTGATAGTAGACGACATCGATTTTAATGATATTGCTGCAGCACAGGTTCTTAATGAACTGGAAGTTCCTGAAATTGCCTATTCCAAATACTGTGATGACGCTTTACTAAAAATAAAAAAAGCCTACAAAGACAACGAACCCTATGAGTTATTAATATCCGATTTGTCGTTCAAAGTTGATTACAGGGAAAACATTCTCAATTCTGGAGAAGAATTAATATCGGCAGTAAAACAATTGTTCCCGGAAATAAAAATCATTGTCTTTTCCATCGAAGACAAATCTTATCGTATAAAATCGTTATTTGACAAATACGGTGTAAATGGTTTTGTCATGAAAGGCCGCAATAGTATTGCTGAACTCAAAAAAGCTGTAGAAGTCACATATCAAGATAAGCAGAAATACTTATCTCCTGAATTGAACTATATTCTTCAGGACAAGACCGTCAATGAAATTGACAATTATGACATCCAACTCATTAAATACCTTTCTAAAGGCGTAACTCAGGAAAATATGGAACCTACTTTTAAAAAAGCAGGCATCACACCAAACAGCAAAAGCACTATCGAAAAAAGGATCAATAAACTAAAAATCTATTTCAAAGCAAACAATACTACTCATCTCGTAGCAATTGCCAAAGACTTGGGGCTGGTGTAATTCTAAAACCGATTAAAAACTTATTTTTTTCATACTATTACAAAGTTTCAAAATTTGCTTTTTACGGATTCCCGTAAAGAAGTTCACACTAACATTTTTAAGTTTGCCCATATACTTCAAACTAAAATGCGAGCAAATATTTCCACCAAACCTAACGCTTCCAAATACAAGACCAAAAGGAAAAACAAACTGAAAATAGCAGGTCATAAATCAAATTTATATATAAAACATTTATCAAAAAACAATACATATTTAAACATCATTATTATAACTATCGGGTGTTTGACAAGTCTTGTACTTTTAGGGCTTACCAATTATTTTACTTCTCTCAACTGGAAAATCACCCTTATTCCTTTAATGATAGCCTTCATATTCACTTTCCTTCTTACCGCTTTAAAAAACAGATTCAAAAAAATCTAGTTCTATATTACACTAAATCGATAAAAGACATCCTATTTCTTCTTACACTCATTTTTGAATATTCTTTATTAAAATTTAAAAAAACAATCTTTACGGATTCCCGTAAGGAATTGATTTGCAATAGAATTAAGTTTGGCTATTAGTAACCAAAAAACCGAATCATTAAGTTTCCAAATACCTGAAACTGATTTTTCTCTAAATCATAAATTTTATGGAACTGCAAATCACACTAAAATCTTTAGCAGATAAAATCAATCTGCTCAAAGATAAAATTGAAACCGAAGAATCTACAAAGCACGCTTTCGTTCTTCCTTTTATCAATATTTTGGGTTACGACACTTTTAATCCTACAGAAGTTGTCCCGGAATTCACTGCCGATTTAGGCTTAAAAAAAGGTGAAAAAGTAGATTATGCTATTATCCAAAATAATGAACCTATCTTAATCATTGAATGTAAAAACTGGAAAGAAAAATTAACGATACACAATTCTCAATTATTCCGCTATTTCCATGTTTCAAAAACACGTTTTGCATTATTGACTAATGGCATCCAATATCAGTTTTTTACAGATTTGGATGAAAAGAATAAAATGGATGAAAAACCATTTTTTGAATTTGACATTACCCAACTCAAGGACAGTGCTGTAAATGAAATTGCCAAATTTCACAAATCCAGTTTTGATGTCAATAAAATATTAGATAATGCCAGCTCTTTAAAATTCATCAAAGAAATCAGAAAACAAATTGATATCGAGATACAAAATCCTTCACCCGAGTTTGTTCGATTATTTGCTTCAAAAATTTATAGTGGAAGACTGACCGAAAAAGTCATGGAAGAATTCACGGAATTAGTACAAAAAGCATTCGGACAACTCATTGGAGAAAAGATAAACGAACGCCTTCATTTTGCTTTAAACAAAGAAGTCATAATTCAAGAGAAAGACCAGATTGAGGAAGCAGAAGAAAGTAAAATTATTACAAGTGAAGAAGAATTGGAAGCTTATCGAATTGTAGTGGCCATTTTGAGACGAAAACTTCCCGTTCAAAGAATCGTTCATCGTGACACACAATCCTATTTTGGAGTTTTATTAGACGACAATAATAGAAAACCACTCTGCCGATTACATCTAAATGGAGGCAAAAAATACATTGGTCTTTTCAATGCCGATAAAAGTGAGATACGCCAACCCATCCAAACTATCGATGATATTTATTTGTTTGAGAAAGAGTTGTTGGAGACGGTGGGGATTTATGAAATTGAGAATTAATTATAAACGAATTAAGTTGTGAAAACAAAGCAAAAACTCTTAATCATTTGTAGTGCTATTATATTAACAGCAATTATTACAAATCCAAATCAAGCTGCTCACAAGGAAAAAGTAAAATCAACAATTACTGCATATTATCAAGAACAATTAACAAAAGACAAAACTACTACAGATAATGGTTTTAAAGCTTTAGGGAGTATAATAGGAAACTCTTTCATTAATTCTATAGTGGAAACTGCTGTGAGTTCTGATAATTATTTTCTTTTCTCAGTTACTAAAATAAACTATGAAGGTCAAGAAAAGACAATTGGTTATGGAGTATTTGGAAATGTTTTCCTTTTTAGTAAAATCGAAAAGGCTTTTAATAAATAAGAAATTGTTATGAATTTAAAATACAGAATAATGAAAAAACATCTCTTCCTATTTTTATCTGTTTTTATTTTTTCAAGTTCATTTGCTCAGGAAGCAAAGAAAGAAATTGAAAAAGAGAAAACAAAGATGGATGCATTTGCATCAAAAACAGGCACCATTCTTAAATTCACTGATTACAAATTATCTGGACTTAAACAGTCCTATGGCAGATTAACAGAAACTCGAATTCGAAAAATAAATTCTGGAACATCAACTATGTACTTCTTTCAAATTGAAAAATCAGGTCAATACGGTGATTCAACAGCTTCTATTGAATATACCGATTTGTTAGAAATCATTAAAGCAATAAGTTCACTTAAATCCGAAGTTGAAAAAGACTTGACTTCTAATCCTGATTATCTTGAAAATAAATTTACTACAGCAGATGGTTTTCAGGTTGGATATTATGTCAGTAAAGGCAAAGTTACTTGGTATATAAGATTAGAAAAATATGGTTCAGATAATACCTTATTTATTGAAAATGTCGAGTTAGTTGAAAAGTCTTTTGATGAGGCTAAAAATAAAATTGATGAATTAAAAAAATAATAAAAACAATTATGAAAAAAGCTTATAGTTTTAAGAAAAAAAACAATACACAGGAAATCCACATTTTTGAAGGGAATTTTACAAATGAAAATGAATGCAATGCTAATACGAATAGTATTTGCAATAAAATGAACAACATGGAAGGTAGTTGGACAAACACTTGTCTAGATGAACAAAAAGCTAGAGAAAAAGCAGCAATAATCGGTAGAGATGTATGTGGCGATTGTGTAAGTCATTTATATAAGTCCTATTAAAAAATTTAACTTGTTCGTTAATTGATTTACAAGGAGTCCAATTACAAAAAAGTTAGCTTTATTAGACCATTCCCTAAAATATAAAACTCACTTTTTGTTCCCAAAAGCCCCACACATGACGTTGTTTACCTCATGCATGACGCTAATAACACCATATTTGACGTAAACAACGTCAAATTTGACCCCATCATACGTCAAATTTGACGTTCTAGCTCTCAAATTTGACCTACAAGACTCCATATTTGACACTAATTCGTCCATACATGACGTTTCGTTTCCCAAATTTGACGTTTTAGACTATTTGCATAAAAAATCCCTTTCGGAATTTGACTTCCAAAAGGGATAATAAACTGGTATTAATTGAATTACACTGCCGGTGTTGTTGTCACAGGAGTCTCTGTCTTATTGGTCGTTCCTGTTCTATTAAAAAATTGCGACAACTCATTTACTTTGGTCTCAAAACCCGCAACTTTGGTACCCATTTTGTATTTAGTATAATCATAATCGGTCAATGCCGCTTGGTAACAATCGAAATCGTGCATGATTTTATTGTTATTAAGGCTCTGTACCAAACTCTCCAGTCGGGCAATAGTGGCTTGAATAAAATCTCGGGAATCAACATCGTTCTGGAACTCTACCCAGTCAATATCGGGGCTGCTCAAAGCAGGCTGACTATTTCTAAAATCTTTTACTTTATTGATGATAAGTTTGTTTTGTTCTTGAACACTTCCATATCTGCTTCTTTCTTCCGGAGAAAGATTCCTGAATTTTGCTGCAAGTGCTGTTTCTATTGCTGTTAAGCTAGTTCCTACTGCCGTTTTTTCAGCGGTCGTGTAATGCAATCCATTTAAATTTTCTAATGGCATAATTAAGTTTTTTTTGGTTAAAATATTTATTTGATTCCAAATGTAAATAATAAAAAAAGCAAATAAAATAACCAAAAACAGTGATTTTTAAATACTTATAAAACAGTATAAACTATAGAGTAAATTAATGCTTGCACCTTACGGTTTCCCGTAAAAATTTGAATTATAATCCCTCTAAATTTGAAATTAAAAGAGCATGATTAAAAAATTACTTTTTATACTATTTACATTTTGGTTTATAACTTCCTGCAAAAAAGAACAGCCTAAAATACAGCCTCAAACGCTGTATAAAGAAGTTATCACTCCAGATGATATCAAGACTATTACGCCGGAAGAAGCCAAAACGTATCACAAAGATTTAAAACACAAATACGAATATCGAACAGGAACCTCGGGTAATTATGAATACAACTATGTGGTAAAAGGACTGGACCAAATAGGTGATTCTGTATCAGGGATTATCAATATCAATGGCAAATATGGAGCCGGAACCATCATCAATAAAGACAAAGAAACCATTGATATACAGGTAGAATGGATTGATTATGGTAAACTAAAAGGTCATGATGATGATGGAAACCTATATAAACTGGAAGCCGACTAATAAAACTCTTTATAATTTGAAGACAGATAATCATTTTGCAATCTTTATATTTGGGCAATAATTCAAACCAATGAACAAAATATTCTGTTTTCTTTTTTTAGTTTTTTATACCTCCTTTTACTCCCAAACCAAACTCCTTTCCTGGAATCTGGAAAACTTTGGAAAATCCAAATCAGATCAAGAGATTGTGTTTGTTGCCAATACAATAAAAGACTACGACATCATTGCAGTCCAAGAGGTAGTTGCCGGAAACGGGGGGGTGCAAGCTGTAGCAAGGCTTGCAGACGAACTTAACCGAAAGGGATCAAAATGGGACTATCGGATAAGTGACCCGACTTCCAGCAGTACTTATAAAACAGAACGTTACGCTTTTTTATGGAAAACCTCAAGCCTCAAACTTAAAGGCCAGCCCTGGCTGGAACGCAACTATCATTTGGAAATTGACCGCGAACCCTATTTTGCTACTTTTGAAATCAAAGGAAAAACGATTACCATAGCCTCATTTCACGCCATTACAAAAAGTAAACTACCCGAAACCGAGATTAAATATTTCAAGTTTTTGCCACAAGAATATCCAACTCTAAACCTACTGTTTGCAGGAGATTTCAATTGTCCGCAATCTCATTCTGTTTTTACACCTTTAAAAGAAATGGGGTTTGCCTCTATTTTGAAAAATCAAAAAACGACATTGAAAACTAAACCGAAAAGAGACAATTATCTGGCATCAGAATATGACAATATCTTTTATAAAATAAATACTATAAACTTTATAAAATCAGATGTTGTTCTATTTTATAAAAATTTTGTCTCACTGAAAGAAGCCCGAAAAATATCCGACCATCTCCCAATTTGGTTTGAATTTTCTCTGAATTAATATTCAAATAAAAAAAATCCAAAAGCCAGTAACTGCAACTGGAATTTGGATTTTAACTTTTTTATGTTTTCTGCTTTTTCTTTCTGGCTGCCGGAAAAAGTACATTATTCAAAATCAACCGATATCCGGGAGAATTAGGGTGCAAATCCAAAACAGTAGGAGGATCACCTACCTGATGCTGATAATCCTCTGGATCGTGGCCTCCATAAAAAGTAAACATTCCTTTTCCTTTTTCACCATGTATATAACGCGCTTCACCATTGAGTTCGCAAGTTCCCATTATCAGGACATTTGATTTTATCAATTCTGGATCAAATGAAGTTGTCTGTCCCATAAAACCTTTGACCAACTGTGTATGGTTTTGACATAACATACTGGGAATAAAATCCCATTTGGCCGAATATTCCATCAATGTAAAGTAATCTTTGTCCATGGGAACCTTTCTTTTCAAAGTCATATCAATATCCGAAAATTCATATTGTTCAGGCCTTCTCTCTAAAGTAAAATTCTTGAAAGCAAAAGTATTGTTGAAATTCAATTTGGACTGATAGTTAGCCTCACTGGGATCTCCGTCAAACATGGATTCGCAAATATCGACTCCATCTGCCGCAAGGGCAATATCAAAACTATCGGTCGCTGAACACATGGCAAACAAAAATCCACCTCCGATTACAAAATCCCGAATCTTTTTGGCAACTGCTCCTTTTTCCTGTGAGACTTTCTCATAACCCAATTTTTTGGCCAATGCCTCGGCATCTCTCTTTTGGTCAATGTACCAGGGAATATTTTTATACGCGGCATAAAACTTACCGTATTGACCGGTATAATCCTCGTGATGCAGGTGCAGCCAATCGTAAAGCAACAACTGGTCACTTAAAACTTCTTCATCATAAATGGGTGTAAAAGGAATTTCGGCATAGGTCAGCACTAAAGTAACAGCATCATCCCATGGTTGCTTTCCTTTGGGGGTATAAACTGCAATCTTTGGGGCTTTTTCCAATATGACAGCTTCCATATTCTGTGAAGGGCTGGAAATCTCATTCAAAATAGCTGTTTCCTCGGCATCTGAAATGACTTCAAAACTGACACCGCGTATTTGACATTCCTTTCTGATTTCATCGGCATCGGGTAAAAGAAAAGAACCACCACGGTAATTGAGAAGCCAGCTAGCTTTGTAGTTTTTGGCCAAAACCCAATACGTAATTCCGTATGCTTTAAGATGATTTTGCTGCGTCGTTTCATCCATTGGCAGCAAAATATAAGAAGCCTTCGAAGAAACCGATAACAGAAAAACAAACAGGAAAAGAATTCTTTTGCGTACCATTATAAAACTATTTTACAACAAAGATAATCGGAAGGAATTAAAGTAATCCTTTTTATCTTTTATAATCTTGCAAAAAATATTTTTGAAGTACAACATCATATATCCAAAGTCACAATCGCATTTTGAATGGCATAAACAACCAATCCGGCAATATTTTTGGATTCTGTTTTAAGCAATAAATTATTTCTATGTCCTTCAACGGTTCTCGGACTTATAAATAGTTTTTCGCCTATTTCTATTGTGCTTTTTTGTTTACAAATGAGTTGCAGTACTTCCAGTTCTCGGGATGTAATAAAATTGGTATCAAAACTGCATTTTGTTTTTTTATTGGCTGCCAAATCATTTTGGATAATATTCATTACATATTCTGAATAATAAAATCCTTTTGCCGCAACTTCGTTTATGGTTCTAAATAATTCCTGCGGAGTGGTATTTTTAACCAAATAAGAAACGGCTCCTACATCAATCATATTTGCAATAAAAGATTTTGAATCGTAACTGGTCAAAGCAATTATTTTTATATCCGAAAAATCCCTATGAATAATTTTGGTGGCCTCTATCCCGTTAAGCAATGGCATTTTTAAATCCATAATCACTATATCCGGTTTAGGATTATCTCCTTTAAGAAAATCGATTAATTCAACACCATCCGAAGCTTCTGCAATAACTTCAATATTTTCTTCTCTGGATAATAAGAAAGAAATTCCTTTTCTAAAAAGAACCTCATCGTCTACCAAAATTATTTTTATAGATTCCTTCATAAACTAAAAATTAAAAATCACTGAAATTCCTTTATTTATTTGAGACTCAATTGAGAGATTCCCCTCTAAAACAGCCACTCTGCTAACAACATTCCTCATTCCAATACCTTTATGATTTTCCAATTCATTCAAATCAAAACCGATTCCGTTATCTGAATAGCTGCAGATTCGTTTTCCATCGATTATATCAAAAAAAACAGATATTGAAGTAGCCTTGCCATGCTCTATCGAATTAGCAAATAATTCCTGTAAAATTCTAAAAATATGTATGTGATTTTGATTCTCTTTAAAATCAAAATTCAGATTGTTTTTATATTGAATAGCAACAGTACCATTATCGATTAACTGAGCACACAATTCTTCGATTCCTGCGTGAAGACCAAATTTATCCAACACCGGCGGAAGCAGGCTATGCGTCATTTTTTTTGAACTGTTCAATGCTTTCGACGTATATTCAATAATGTTTTTGGTAATTTCCTCGATCTCTTTCGGAGGCAAATTAGGAATTTTAAGAAGATGGCAATTCAGCGAAATCACATTTAATTTTGAACAGATATCATCATGCAGCTCCTGTGCTATTCTTTTTCTATCAGATTCCAGTGTACGGATTGCTACAGACAATTCTCTATTTTTTAGGAAACCATCCAAATTATTAAATTCCAATTTCATTCCCATATCGAATTAATGTAAGTATGATTGATTTTTCTCTTATTCAGTTTTTAAATTTTGCAATATTTACCTTGTTATAATTAAATAAATATGCTTTTTGTCTGTTTTTTAATATATTTAAACGACAAATATAATTGTTTTTAGCTATTTTCTTAATAAAATTAAATATTTTTTAATAGCACAAACATAATAAAAATTCTTAGTTTAAAGAGAATAAAAAATAAAATTAAAACACTGTAAACCAATACTATAATAAGAATATTTAAAAATACTAAAACTCTTTTTACCTATTCCCTCAAAATCCTTAAATACATTAAATATATCATTTCACATTAAGCAAACCCCGTTGAATACAAGGCTTAAAATTTATATTCAGCTCATAAAAAATATAATACATTTTTTATGATCAAACCATTTGTTTAAAATAATTTAAAAATCAGATTTCGGCATTAATAATCAACCTGCATCTTATTGAAATAAATTCACAAAATCAGGTAATTTCAAAATTACTTCCCTAATAGCAATAAACAATTTTACAATTGCATTTTTTGAACCAGTTAAAAATATTAAACCTATTTTTCCTGTTAACAATATAATTACACATACTTTTCTTATATATTTGTATTTTACATCCTTTTATGACATAAAAAAAGCCATCTATGTCATTTAAAATTCAAAAAAAGACAAAATTATCTAACATTGCCAATGGAGAAATTTATTTTAACCCCATAATAATCATTTAACAAATTGTTAATCAACAATAAACGAACTAATAATTTATTTGTAAATAAATTAACCGAATGTTTTTTTAACACCTAATAATCAAATACTTAAAAATATAAATAAACTGTTCAGAAAAAAAAGACCAACAAAATAACTAACCTAAATAGTAACTTAAAACTTTATTTATATGGAAGGAACAATGGCAGTAATTACAACGGTAGCATATGATTTTGCGCCAAAAAATTGGGCACAATGCAATGGTCAGCTACTTTCAATCAGCTCCAATCAGGCTTTATTTTCACTGTTGGGGACAACCTATGGAGGCAATGGAATCCAAAACTTTGCTCTGCCTGATTTACGTTCACGTACAGCTGTAGGAGCGGGTATCAGCAATATTGGCACAAGTTATCAGCTTGCTGAAACAGACGGGGCAACCACTGCAACTATAGGAATGAGCAATATGCCTCCCCACAACCACAATGGAGCTATTAACCTGTCTTTGGGTGCTAATAACGCATCAGGTTTTGAGAGCAGTGCCGAGGGCAACAATATCTGCAGCGGTATCTCAAACACATTTAGTACCAACAACAATACTCCCATGGCAAAACCTTTGTCTATTCAGGGAACAATAGGAACTGCTGGAGGAAGCCAACCTTTTAGCGTACTTTCTCCTTATTTGGCAATGAATTATGTGATTTGTTTGCAGGGAATGTACCCAAGCAGGAATTAAATACATTATATCTTTTAAAATTTATAAGGAACAAATTCACTCAAAAAAAATTTATAACTAAATAAAAAAACTAAAATTATGTTTGTAAATCCATATTTAGCAACAGTAACCATTTTTGCCGGCAATTATGCCCCAGTGAGTTGGATGTTTTGCCAAGGTCAATTATTGTCAATTTCTGAATATACAACAGTTTTTGCGTTAATAGGTACCACTTACGGAGGTGACGGACAAACCACCTTCGCCCTGCCGGACCTTAGAGGCCGTAGAGCCATTCACATGGGGCAAGGATTAGGATTGCCAAACTATTCACTTGGAGAAATAGCTGGATCGGAACAAATTACACTTCTTTCGACAAATCTTCCGGCCCACAATCACACAAATCCTGTTTTGACAGGTACTCCGCAAGGATCAACAGATACCACAGGAACTGACACACCTACTAATACAACTGTACCTGATGCAGGAGCAACTCTTTATGGGACTCCAAAAGGCAGTGCCATGGGAGCTTATTCCAGTACAGCTATTACACCGGCAACCGGAGGCAACCAACCTGTTCCAACCATTGCCCCTTATGTGGCAATGAATTACATTATTGCAGTAGAAGGAATTTTCCCTTCAAGAAGTTAATATTAACGATACTTAAAAAAACATATATATTATGGAAGGAGTTATTGGATTTACAACCCTTTTTGCCGGCAATTTTGCCCCAAAAAACTGGGCTTTTTGTCAGGGACAAACAATAAGTATTCAAAGCAATACAGCTTTGTTTTCAATTTTAGGAACAACTTACGGAGGCAATGGAACCACAAATTTTATGCTGCCAAATTTACAGGGACGTGCTGTAGTTGGTGCAGGACAAGGACCGGGACTTTCTTCATATGACCTTGGCCAGGTTGGCGGTGCAGAAACAGCAACTATTTCTTTACAGCAAATGCCCATGCATGCTCATCCTGTTTCTTACACTATCACTCAAGATGCAGCTGCTTCAGCAACCACAACTGTTCCAACCAACAATACATATGGAAGTGACGATTCATCAGGAGCTACACCTTATGGGTCACCGGCCAATGTTGGATTGAAATCTTTTTCAGGTAACGTCACAATGGAGAATGCAGGATTGGGTGCAATGCCCGTGCCAATAAACAATCCTCTTTTGGCATTGAATTATATTATTTGCCAATATGGCCTTTATCCGGCCCGAAGCTAATTTTAATTAACCTTTAAAGGGAAATGGAAAACAACCCGTTCCTATTTCCCTTTTTCAATAAACTTTCATTCATACAAATTATGACTACTCGAATCGGTCTTTTACTACCCCGCTCAACAGACTATCCATCAATTGGATTTGACATTTTGGACGGACTGCGTACTCATCTTCATTTATCAGGAATAACAAATCCTCAGCTAATAACCGAAAACATTGGATTTGGTGATGACCAACAACTTTGTTTTGCAAAAGCTGAGAAGTTACTCTTACAGGACGATGTTCAACTGTTGATTGCTTACAGCAATATCCAAAATGCGGAACCTCTCTATCAAATGGCACAGTCATCTGGCAGAGCTTTTCTGTTTTTGGATGCCGGAATGCAAATACCAACAGAAGACCGGGTTCCAAATAACTGGTTTCTTACTTTACAGGGAATTGATGCATGTTTTCGTCTAGGGCAGTTAGCAGGTGAAGGAAAAAGAAACGTAATGATTGCAAGTTCATTTTTTGACGCAGGATACAGAGGATCTCTATTTGCAGCAAAAGGACTAAATACAACAGGAGGAACAATATCAGGCAATTATGTCAGCTCACATAAAATCAGTGAATTCTCTATTGACAGATATATCGAATTATTGAATGAAAATGAACCTCAGGCTGTCATGGCAAATTTCAGCATCTATCTGACTGAACTTTTTATGAAAGCACTAAAAACAAATGGGACAAAGGCAACGCCTTTGCCATTTTATTGTTCCCCTTTTATGGCAGAAGAAACACTGTTAACCAAATGTGATTTTCCCACTGGAACATTCCACACCATTGTGCCTTGGTCAACATCCTTGGAGAACGAAGCACAACATTTATTTCTCACTACTATTAGGGAACAGAAAAATAAAACAGCCAACCTATTTCATTTATTAGGTTGGGAAGCCGCAACAGTTGCCGTACGTCTTTTGAACGATGGTCCGCAATCACTTTCCAATTGGTCATTTGAAAGCCCACGCGGCAAAGTAACTTTTGATGCAAACACACAAACCAGTTATGCCCCTTTGTACAGAGGAACAATAGTTTCAGATATTGATGGAAAATGTATGTTGAAAATTGATGAAAAACTGGATGTGATTAAAGAAGAACATCATCAAAATTGGATGGAAAAACAAAATGAAATGACTTCTGGATGGAAGAATAACTTTTTATGCGCCTAATGATACGAATCGCTATACTCTGCAACGACCGCTTGGGATTTCCCGCACTGCAACACTTAATACAACAGCAATTAGTCGTTGCCGTTGGCACCTCCGACCGAGTTGGCGAAACTGTTTTGTTACTTGAAAATCTGTGTGCTTCCCATAAAATTCCATTTCAAGTTTTTAAAAAAGAAAATTTAGAAAACTCGCTTGTCTCATGGCTTAAAATCCATCAGTCCGATGTCGTATTAGTCAAAACATTCCCTTGGAAAATCCCGGCAGCAGTCCTTTCAGTTCCAAAATTTGGTTTTCTTAATTTTCATTACGCCCCACTGCCTGAATTCAGGGGGGCCAATCCTTTGTTTTGGATGATCCGAAACAGGGAATCAAATGGAGGGGTAACCGTTCATCAAATGGATGAAAACCTAGACACAGGCGATATATTGATTACCAAAAATGTGCCTATATATCCCGAAGCAAGTTTTGGAATGCTTGTGGGACAACTGGCACATACTGGTTTAGAACTTACGGTGCCTTTACTGCAGCGCATACTGAACGGAACACTAGAACCTCAAAAACAAAATTCTTCCAACTCGAAATGGTACTGTCAGCCCAAAGCAGAAGATTTATTTATTGATTGGAAATCGACAACATCATGGGAGGCACGGGCATTGATAAAAGCCTGCAATCCTTGGCAAAAAGGTGCGGCTACACGATTTAAGGGCTGGACATTCGGCATCACGGATGCAAGCCTGTCATTCACCGCTGTTCCCAACGATACAACACCTGGTACAATAATAACCCTTGATGAATCCAATGGTTTAATTATTGCCTGTGCTGATGGAAAAGCAATAAAAGTTGAAGTAGTTTATTCTGAAGAAGGATATTTTCCTGGGTACAAAATGACACAATTCGGCTTACGCAAAGGCGATAAATTAGATTAAAACAGAATTTCACAACAGGCAATACTAAGATAAACATACACCAAATCCTAAATAAATCATAATTCAGACCTATATTTTAAAACTATGCCATTAAATATTTTAGACAATTTTCATAAAACTATCACATCAAAATCAATTTGTCATGAAAAAAAAATTACTCTGTACACTAAGTATTTTTCTTATTGTATTTAATCTTCAAGCACAGAACACTTGGACGACACGAACCTCAGGAACTACCAATAATTTATTGGATGTTGCATATTCAGGATCTCTTTATGTTGCTGTAGGCTCCTTAGGTGTTATAAAACGTTCAAGTGATGGTATCACTTGGTTGGATAAAACAACAAGTATATCAACATCAATAAATGTAAACTCTATTGCTTATGGGAACGGGAAGTTTGTAGCTGTTGGTTCGACAAACACTATCTATACTTCCACGGACGGTGACAATTGGACTGCTCAAGCATCTACTGTTACATCCTTTACTCCTTCATTTCAAGAAGTGGAATATGTCAATAATATATTTATTGCCACAGCACAGTTAGGCACAATTATAACTTCTCCTGATGGGATAACATGGACAATTCGAAAAGAAAATGGTAATCTTACTAATCAAGTTTTACAAGGAATTACATACGGTTCAGGAAAATATGTCATTGTTGGTGCTACAGGTCTAATATATACCTCAACTGACTTAGCAACTTGGACTCCTGAGACCTCCGGAACTACTTTAAATTTATTATCTGTTAGATATGCTTTGGGAAAGTTTGTAATTGGAGGTGCGCAAAATGCTCCTATTTTGACTTCCTCAGACGCTATAACATGGACTTCTAATACGCCTCCTGTAACAAATGCTATTTGGGCTTTAACCAATACAAATAATAAATATGTTTCAGTAGGACAAACTGGTGTTATTATGACTTCTCCTGATGGTGCAACTTGGACACAAGTACCGGTTGCCAACGTCAACAACTCAACAAATACATACTATTCAGTTGTATTCTCGGGCACACAATTTGTCGCAGTAGGAGGATCAGGTCAAATTTCCACCTCACCTCTTGATCCTACCATTACAACCACAGGAACACTAACAGCATTTTCTAATTGCGCTGGAACTGCATCCGCATCCCAGAGCTTTACGGTGAGCGGTGTATCTCTTTCTGCGAACATTACGGTTACTGCTCCTACAGGTTTTGAAGTTTCTACCTCATCGGGTAGTGGTTATGGAGCATCTGTAAGCCTAACTCCAACTTCCGGTTCAGTTGCTTCAACCACCATCTATGCAAGAATAAAATCAACCGCTACAGGCACACCTTCCGGAAATATAGTATGTTCTTCAACTGGTGCGACTGATGCAAACGTAGCAGTTTCCGGAACGGTCAATACTTTGCCTGCCGCCTATAACGTAACAGGAACAGGATCGTACTGCGCCGGAGGAACAGGAGTTGCTGTCGGACTGGACAATTCAGAATCAGGGGTAAGCTACCAATTGAAAAACGGAGCAACCAACGTAGGTTCTGCTGTAGCAGGTACCGGTTCGGCTATTTCTTTTGGAAACCAGACCACCGCT
>Ga0208398_100372_pt1 | contig 33541 bp, 23 predicted proteins | sample LakWasMe79_HOW10_2_FD_183905 | JGI IMG/M metagenome (GOLD analysis project Ga0208398, IMG submission 183905) | Freshwater sediment methanotrophic microbial communities from Lake Washington under simulated oxygen tension - Sediment Metagenome... | ecosystem: Environmental > Aquatic > Freshwater >...
AGCAGGCAGGCGTGTCGGCACATCGCGGCTCTCCTCAGTAGCGGAGGTTCAGCTCCACGCTCAGGCTGCGCGGCGCCAAGGGCAGGTCGTTGACGATGCGGCCCGGCGCCAGGCTGGGCTCGCGCTGGTCGCTGTCGGTGGCATTGCGCAGCACGGCCGCCACCGACCAGCGCGCGCCCTGCGGCGTGTGGCGCAGGCTCAGATCGAGGTTGGTGTAGTCGGCCAGGGCCGGGCGGGTGTCGCCCGGCGCACGCAGCCTGCCGGCCACATGGTTGAGCTGGCCCGACAGCTGCCAGCCGGGTGCGAAGCGCCAGTCGGCCAGCAGGAAGCCACGCCGGTGCGGCGCATAGCCGGGGTCGGCCTGGCTGCTCAGATCGCGAGCCCGTTGCAGCGCGATGCTGGCTTGCAGGCGCAGGGCCGGGCTGGCGTCCCAGCTGGCCTGCAGCTCGAAACCATGGCCGGTCTGGCTGCCGCTGTTGTTGAAGGTGGTACCGGTGCCGGGCGTGGGGTTGGCGGTGGTGCGGATGATGTCACGCATGCGGTAGCCGAAGGCCGAGGCCTCCAGTTGCAGATCGCGACGCGGCTGCCACAGCAGCACCGCCTCGCTGGTGCGTATGGTCTCGGGCTTGACGGCCGGGTTGCCGCGCGCCACCGGGTTGGTGATGCTGTAGAGCTCGGCAAAACCGGGGGCGCGGTAGGCCTGGCCATAGAGCAGCTTGGCGGTCCAGTTGTACGCCACCTCCCAGACCAGGGCCAGGCGCGGGTTGGTGGTGCTGCCCACATCGGAATAGCGGTCATGGCGCAGGCCGGCGGTGAGGCTCCAATCGCGCGCCAGGCTCCAGACGTCCTGCAGGTAGACGTAGCGGACCTTGCGGCGCTGCGGCCGCAAGAAGGGATCGCTGGCGCTGTGGTCACCGAAGGCCGGCAGGGGGATGGGCAAGCCGTTGGACGCGTAGCTGAAGTTCTTGCCCTCGGCGGTGGCGTAGAGGTCGATATCGTCCAGTCCGGCGCCCACGCGCCACTGATGGTCGCGCCAGCCGGTCCAGTGCAGGAAGGCGTTCAAGCGCCATTGCCGCTCCCAGGTCTCGGGCGCGCCGAGCATGCCATCGGGGAAGCTGCCGGTGGGAAATTTCGCTCCGGCCGGGAAGATGACGAAGGGTACCGGGATGAGCTGCTGGTAGGTATGCAGGGATAGCGTCATGCCCGCCCCCAGCTCGGGGGTGAGCTGGGGCTCGGCCCAAGACAGATCCGCCAGCATGCGGCGCGTGTGCTCGCGGCCGACCGGGTCCAGGGCCTGGGCCACGCCGATGCCGGTCTGCAGCTCGCGCCACTGGTAGTTGGCGCGCAGGCGCCAGCGCTGCCAAGCCAGATCCAGGCCCAGGTCAAGCAAATCGCGGCCGGTATCGAGGGCGCCGGGCGCATGGCTCACGGCGCTGCCGAAGGCGGCATCGTTGCTGCTTTGCGCATCCTTCTCGACCGTGGCCTGGAAGCCCTCGCTGCGCCCACCACGCAGGAACCAGGCCAGCTCCAGCTCGCCGCGCTGCAGGCCGCCCTGCCACCAGGCGTCCCGGCTGCCGAAGCTGCCGACGCGCAGCCCCAGCTCCTGGCCCTCGATGTCGCGCGCGGATTTGCTGATGATGTTGATCACGCCGGCATAGGCCTCCGGGCCGTAGAGCGCCGAGCCCGGGCCGCGCAGCACTTCGATGCGCGCGATGTTCTCTACCGGCCAGCCGCGCCAGCCCTTGCTGCCGCGGTCGCCGCGCACCGAAACCGTCATGGGCTGGCCGTTGTGCAGCACCAGCACCTGCTGGTTGAACTGGCTGTAGATGCCGCGCATCACGAACAGCGGCGTATACAGCAGGCTGGTGCGGCTGACATGCAGGCCGGGCACGCGCGCCAGCACATCCTCGACGTCGCTTGCGCCCATGGCGCGGATCTCCTCGGCGGTGATCACGGTAGCCACCGCCGGGGCCCGCCGCAGCGGCTGGGCCGTGCCGGTGGCAATGCTGACGAAGGCGCTGTCGCCAAAGGCCAGGGCCAGGTCTTGCTCTTCGCTGGTCTGGGCATGGGCCAGGCCGCTCAGCAGCAGGCTCGATGCAAGCAGTCTCTTCAACATGGCACGCTCTCCATCGCTTACTGATGGCTACCGCCGGCCTGCGGCGGCGCCCGCCGCGGCAGGGTGATGAGGATGCGCGTGCCGCTGCCCGGGGTACTTTCCACCACGATACGCCCGCCCAGCAGGCCGGTCACCAGGCTGTGCACGATCTGCATGCCCAGGCCCGAGCCGCCCTGGCCGAAGCGGGTGGTGAAGAAGGCCTCGAAGACGCGCGAGCGCACCGCCTCGTCCATGCCCTGGCCGTCATCGCTGCAGATGATCTGCACCTGCCTGGCGTCGAGCGCGTGGCATTGCACCTTCAGCACGCCCTGCTCGCGGCCGGCAAAGCCATGCACCAGGGCGTTCTGCGCAATATTGCTGACCACCTGGCCGAGCGGGCCGGGATAGCTGTCCATCAGCAGGCCGGGCTCCAGCTCGGCCTCGATGCGGAAGGGGGTGTGGCGGAACATCGGCTGCAGGCTGGCGAGCAGTTCGTGGATGACCTCGTCGGCGCGGAACTCGCGCCGCATCTCGGTGGTCTGGTCCAGCGCCAGCTGCTTGAAGCCACGGATGATGTCGGCGGCGCGCTGCACATTGCGCACCACCAGGGCATTGCCCTCGATGCTGTTGGCCAGCATGCGGTTGAAATCGCTGCGCCGCACCTGCCCGCTCTTCACCGCCTCGCTCATATGGTGTTGTTCGGCCTCCAGCGCCGAGGCCGAGATCAGGGCATTCCCCAGCGGCGTGTTGAGCTCATGCGCCACCCCCGCCACCAGCCGGCCCAGCGAAGCCAGCTTGTCGGCTTCCACCAGCTGCTTCTGCGCCTCGCGCAAGGTGTCGAGCGCGCCCTGCAGCTCGCGGTTGGCGGCGGTGAGTGAATGGGTGCGCTCGGCCACACGCTCCTCCAGCGTGGCGGCATGGCGGGCCAGCTCGGTGTTCTTCTGCTGCAGCTCCTGCTCGCGCTGCTCCAGCTTTTCCATCATGCCGTTGAAGACCTGGGCCATGCTGGCGATGTCGCGCGGGCCCGAGAGCCGCGCGCGCAGGCCCATGCGGCCCTCGCCGGCGCGCAGCATCACCTCGGAGAGCTCGCCCAGCGGGCGGGTGAGGCGGCGGGCCAGCAGGCGCAGCGCCCACAAGAGCAGGGCCGAGAGCGCCAGGCCGACGCCGAAATTGATCGCCACCAGGCGGCGCACCAGCTGCACCAGCGCCGACTTGCCCTGGGTCACGCGCACATAGCCCAGCAGCTCGGCGCGCGGCGCGCGCGCCTCGAAGGGCGAGGCCTCGGCCGGCTGGGTGCGCACCGGCGCAACGAAGCTCCAGGCGTCATCGGTCTCGGACTCCAGATAGGGGCCCAGGGCATCGGACTGCGGCTTGGAGGCGCCCATGGACGGGGCGTTGCCGCGCGCCACCAGGGCCTCGCCGTCGGCATGCAGCAGCTCCACGCGCAGCACATCGGGGAAGGAGAAGGCGCGCTCGATCGGCTCGCGCGCGTTCTCGGCGCCCTCGGTCAGCAGCGCCAACTGGCTTTGCTGGGCCAGGCTGGTGGCCAGGTTCAGGCCCTGGCGCACCAGGGTCTCGCGCACCTGCAGGCTGCCCTGCCAGCTCGACACCACCGCCGACACCGCCGCGACGCTGAGCACGCCCGCCGCCACCACCACGGTGAGCTGGCGGCGGAAGGTGGCGTGGCGCAGCGCGTCCAGCCAGCCCTGCAAGGTGCGCGCGCCCATCATCGTTCGGGCAGCAGCAGCTCGAAGCTGCGCTGGAGTTGGGGGCTGAGATCCAGCCCCAGGTGGCTGGCGGTGCGGGTGTTGAGCGCCGCATGCACATCGCGCAGCGGCAGGGCGCCGCGCGGCGCGCCGGCCTGGCGCGCGAGCTGCGCCAGCGCGCTGCTGGCCAGGCTGCGGCCGAGTTCCAGGTTGTTGGGATAGAGCGAGAACAGCGCGCCGCGCCGCACATGGCCCAGATTGCTGGAGAACAGCGCCAGGTTGCGGTTCCAGCATTCCTGCAGCACCAGCGGCAGCACCGCCGATTCATCCACCGTGAGCGGATCCTGCGGCAGCCACAGCGCGTCCTGCGGCGCGGCCTGGGCAAAGAAGTCCTGGTACTGGCGCAAGGCGCTCTTCAGCTCGTCCACCTCCAGTGCGCGCAGTTCCAGCCCGAGCTGGCGCGCCGCCGGCTGGGCATGGCGCATCAGCCAGGCGCTGTGGCGCGGCGAATACACCACGGTGACGCGCCGTACCCCCGGCTGCAGGCTCTTCAGGCGCTGCATCAGCAGCAGCGGGTCCGGCGCCAGGCTCAGCAGGGTGGCGGCGCGGGCATCGGCCTCGTTGGGGCTGATCACGCCGCCGGCCACCACCTCGATGGCGGGGTCCAGCGCCGCCGCCACGCGCAGGCCGGCGCGGCCCAGGGCGATCACCAACTTCAGCTCGCGGCGGCGCAGCTCGCTGGCCAGCGCCAGCGCGTCGGCATCGGCCGCCACCGCGATGCGCGGCACGCGCTGCTGGGCGCGCTCATCGATGCCTTCCAGGATCTTGGCAAACACGGCGCGAAAGGGCTCGCCGATCTCGGGGTAGATCACCGCCAGCTTGTCGCCGGCCAGGCCCTGGCCGAACGCCGGCCACCACGGCAGAACGCCGCAGCCCCAGGCGGCCCATTGCCGCAAGCATGAACGCCGCGCTGGCAGCGCGGCCCGCCGAGCCATGCCCAAAGTTGTTTGCCTTTCGTCCGTGACGCCCTGCGCCGGCGAAGGCCATTTTTACGCCAATCGCACAACTCCCAGCGGCGAGTCTAAGCGATAGCCGGGCGGGGCCAGCCCGCCTCAGATCTGCACGCGCGTGCCCAATTCCACGACGGCGTTGTCGGGCAGGTGGAAGAACTCGGCCGCGCTGCCGGCGTTGCGGCTCATGGCCGCGAACAGGCGTTCGCGCCAGTTGACCATGCCGGCGCCGGGGGTGGGCACCACGGTTTCACGGCTGAGGAAGTAGCTGGTCTCGAAGGGCTGGATCACCAGCCCCTTGGCGGCGCACAGGGCCAGGGCCTGGGGCACGTCGGGCTGATCCATGAAGCCATAGTGCAGGGCCACGCGCCAGAAGCCCGGCGCCAGCGCCTGCAGGGCCACGCGCTCGGACTCGGGCACCCAGGGCCGCTCGGCGAACTTGACGGTCAGGACCACATTGGTCTCGTGCAGCACCTGGTTGTGCTTGAGGTTGTGCAGCAGCGCCTGCGGCACGGTGTCGGGATTCGCCACCGCATAGACCGCGGTACGCCGCGCGCGGTGGATGTTGGGGTCGCTGAGGGTCTCGATGAAGGGCTCCAGTTCCAGGCCCTCGCTGCGTATGCCTTGCAGCAGCAGCTGGCGGCCGCGCTGCCAGGTGCTCATCAGCACGAACAGCAGCAGGCCCAGCAGCAGCGGGAACCAGCCGCCGTCCAGGAACTTGATCGCGCAGCCGGCCACCAGCAGGGCGTCGATGGCGAGGAAGAACAGGGTCGCGCCAATCGCCAGCGGCGCCGGCAGCTTCCAGCCGTCGCGCACCACGAAGAAGGTCAGCACGGTGGTGATCATCATGGTCAGCGTCACCGCGATGCCGTAGGCGCCGGCCAGCGCCGAGCTGCTGCCGAACAGCAGCACCGCCGCCACCACGCCCACCAGCAGCGCCCAGTTGACGCCCGGCACATAGATCTGGCCGGCCTCGCGCGCCGAGGTGTTGCGCAGCTCCATGCGCGGCAGAAAGCCCAGCAGCACGGCCTGCTTGGTCATCGAATAGGCGCCCGAGATCACCGCCTGCGAGGCAATCACCGCCGCCAGCGCGGCCAGCACCACGGCGGGCAGCACCAGACTGTCGGGGAAGAGGCGGTAGAAGGGGTTTTCGATCGCGCTGGCGTCGCCCATCAGCAGCGCGCCCTGGCCCATGTAGTTGAGCGCCAGCGCCGGGAACACCAGGCCGGTCCAGGCCAGCCGGATCGGCCTGGCGCCGAAATGGCCCATGTCGGCATAGAGCGCCTCGGCGCCGGTGAGCGCCAGCACGATCGCGCCCACCGCGGCAAACAGATGCCAGCCACGCTCGGCGAGGAAAGCCCAGGCATGCAGCGGGTTGAGCGCCGCCAGAATGGCGGGCTGCTGCTGGATGTGCACCAGGCCGATCGCGCCCAGCACCAGGAACCACAGCACGATCACCGGCCCGAAGATCTTGCCCACCGCATGGGTGCCGAAGCGTTGGATCAGGAACAGGCCCACCAGGATGGCCAGCGAGATCGGCAGCACATAGGGCTTGAGCGCCGGCGTCAGCACCTCCAGGCCTTCGATCGCGCCCATCACCGAGATCGCCGGGGTGATGACGCTATCGCCATAGAACAGCGTGGCACCGAACACGCCCAGCAGCAGCAGCACACCGCGCAGCCGCGGCTTGTGCTGCACCGCCTGCGCGGCCAGCGCGGTGAGCGCCAGGCCCCCGCCCTCGCCGCGGTTGTCGGCGCGCAGGATCAGGATCACGTACTTGAGTGTCACCACCAGCATCAGCGCCCAGATGATCACCGAGATGGCGCCGGTGATATTGGCAGCGTTGAGCGCCACGCCGGTGGCGGGCAGGAAGATTTCCTTGACGGTATAGAGCGGGCTGGTGCCGATGTCGCCGTAGACGACGCCGATGGCACCGAGCGTGAGCGCGGCAAGCCCTTGGCGGGCGGGGGTGTGGGTAGACAAGCTGATCACCTGATGCTGTGGATGGACGCAGCATCGCGGCGTGCGCATCAGGAACGCATAAGGGACTCAGTCGGCCAGGCGATACCCCACCCCTGGCTCGGTGAGTAGGCGCTGCGGGTCGGCCGGATCGACCTCCAGCTTGGCGCGCAGCTGCGCCATGTACAGGCGCAGGTAATGGGTGTGCTCGGTGTACTCGGGGCCCCATACGTCCGCCAGCAGGGCGCGGTGCGTGACCACCTGGCCGGCGCTGCGCACCAGGCGCGCCAGCAAGTTGAACTCGGTGGGCGTGAGGTGCACCTCAGCGCCATCCAGGCTGACGCGGTGCGCCGCCAGCTCCACCACCAGGCCGCCCTGCGCGTAGCGGGTAATGGCCGCCTGGGTGTGCACGCCACGGTGCCGCAGCGCCACGCGCATGCGCGCCAGCAGCTCGCTGACGCTGAAGGGCTTGACGAGATAGTCGTCGGCACCGGCGTCCAGCAGGCGCACCTTCTGGCCATCGGCCTCGCGCGCCGAGATCACCAACACCGGTGTGCTCTGCCGGTTCTTGCGCAGCGCGGCCAGCAGCTGCTCGCCCTCGCCGTCCGGCAGGCCCAGGTCCAGCAGCAGCAGATCCGGCGGCTCGCCATGGGCCAGCAGGGCCAGGCCCTCGGCCAGGCTGGCGGCGCCGTCGACCTCGTAGCCCTCCACCCGCAAGGCACCCTTGAGCGTGGTGCGCAGCTCGCGGTCGTCCTCGACCAGCATGACGCGCAGACTCATGACCTTGCGTCTTCCTGCACCGCGGGTGCGGCTTCCAGCGGCAACCAGCACTCGAAACTCGCGCCGCCATGGCTGCGTGCGCGGTAGTTCATGCGGCCGCCATGGGCCAGCGCGATGGCGCGGCAGGCGGCCAGGCCGACCCCGGCACCCCTTCTTTCCTCACCGTCCGGCCGGTCCCGATTGAGTTCCACGCCGCGCTGGAACACATTGAAGATGCGCTCGCGCCAGGCCGGCGCCACGCCGGGGCCGCGGTCGCGCACCGCCCACACCATGAAGCTCTGCTCGCCCTCGCTGGCACAACGCACCAGCAGCTCGATGGCCGAACCGGGCGCGTACTTCAGCGCGTTGTCCACCAGGTTGTCGAGCAGCTGGGTGAGCAGCAGGGCATCGCAACGCAACAGCGGCAGGCCGGGCTCGAGCCGCGCGCGCACGCGTTTGGCGGCCTCGCCGCGGCGGCGGCGCACGCGCTGCAGCACCGCGCCGACGATCTCCTCGGCCGACTCCCAGTCCATGCGCAACGCCACGCCGGGCGCGTCCAGGCGCGCCAGCTGCAGGCCGTTGTCGGTGAGGCGACTCAAGGCCTCGGTCTCGTCGACGATGGTGGCGGCCAGGCGTTCGCGCTGCGCAGGGCTGAGGCGTGCATCCTGGTCCAGCAGCGAGGAGGCGGCGCTCATGATGCTGGCCAGCGGCGTGCGGTAGTCGTGCGAGATCGCCGCCAGCAGGGCATTGCGCATGGCCTGGCCGCTGGCCTCGTCGCGCGCGCGCTGCGCCGCCTGCTCGGTGGCCTGGCGTTCCAGCGCCAGGCCCAGCTGATCGCACAAGGATTGCGCATGGGCGCGCAGCTGCGCATCGGGCGCTTCGCTGCCGGGCAGGCGCAGCCAGGCGGCGCCGTGGCTGGCACGCCGGCCGCGCAGCGGCAGGTACCAGGCCTGCAGCTCTTCGTGCCGGCCGGTGCCGGGGCCGAAGGCACTGCCCTGACGCAGGCAGGCCCACAGACCGGCGCGCTGGTCGGCATCGGGCGTGGGGCCCTGCCACTGCACCGCGCCGGCTTCGTTGGCGGCCGGCAGGCGGTCCTTCAACAGCATCAGCAGCACTTCGTCGCCGAGCAGGCTGGCCAGCGCGGCATGCAGCAGCGGCGCCTGGGCCTGCGGATCGGCGGCATCGCGCAAGGCCTCGCTGAAGGCGCGCAGCTGCTCGGCGCGCCTGGCATGCAGGCGCGCCTGGGCGGCCTGCCAGGCGAGCCGCGCCATCAGCGCGGCGGTGATCCAGTTCAGCGCCAGCATCGACAGCAGCAGCAGGCCATGCTGGGGCACATCCACCGCCAGGCTGCCGCGCGGCGGCACAAACGCCCAGTTGAAGGCCAGCACCGCCACCAGGCTGGCCAGCATCGACGCCCAGGCGGGCAGCCAGATCGAGGCCAGCGCGGCCGCCAGCACCGGCAAGAGCGCCAGATTCACCAGGCCCAGGCGTTCGTCCAGGCCCAGCATCAGGGCCCAGGCCAGACCCCAGACCGCGGCCGCGAGGGCCAGGTCTTGCCAGGAGGGGCGCTGGGCCGGCTTGAACATGGCCCGAACCATAGCAGGGCGGGCATATGGATCCCATAAGGGCGCCAGGCTTGGCTAAGATGGCTCGCGTCAGGTCAGCCGGGAGTGCGGGCTATGGCCGATGACGAAGACGCTGTGGTCTAGGCGCGCAGCGCCGGCATCGACATCTACCCTTGGGCGCAGGGCTACGACTTCTACCGCCTGAGATCGCGGCAGAACTCGCGGTCCGGCAGCTCGCCGACGCGCGCCACCAGTTCCGGCGCGGCCAGGGGTTCACCCGCTTGCTGCTGGCATCGCAGACCGTCGAGACTGTGCGTCTTCTCCTGAACCAGCGGGTGGATCTGGTGCTATTGACCGAAGCGGATTTGATGCTGCTGTGCCTGCAGCCGCAGCTCGACTGCGCGCAGCTTGAAAGGGTGCACCGCCTGGCCGCGCTGCGCACCGGGCTTTACGCCACCTTCAGCCAGTCCACACCCGACGCACTGGTCGACCGGGTGCGCCGTTCCTTCGACAGCCTCAAGGCCGAAGGGCGGCTGAAGCAGTAGGGACCTTCACATGCACGATCAAGCGCGCCGCAACTGCATGCCTGGCCTGGTCGGCTCCGCCCGCTGGCCCTGCCCCTGCCCGAGCTGCGGGTGGACTACTACATTGCCTTCGGCCCCGTCACCGCGGAGCCCCAGTTCGAGCGCTTCCGCAAGCCGATGGAGCCGCTCAAGAAGAACGGCCGCCACGCCGCCATCCGTCGGAATTGGTTCGGCGCAGCCGGCCCGGGATAGACATTGGCGATGAAGCAAGGCCTATTGCGCAGCCTGCTCAAGCACCGCGAGTCCCTGGGCACCCGCATGGTGCTGGCCACGCTGGCCTTCTGCCTGATCTTCACCCTGCTGGCGGTGGCGGCACAGACCTGGTCGGCCTGGCGCTCGCGCCATGCGGCGATGCAGGCCGAGATCGAGCTGATCGCGCAGGTCTACCAGAGCACGCTGCGCAAGGCGGTCTGGGACATGGATCGCGAGGCCATCCAGGCGCACCTGAGCAGTGCCGCCTCGGTGCACTCGATCGGCCATATCGAGCTCACGCTGGGCGCGTCCGGCAGCCACACCGAGCGGCTTGAATTCACCCGCCCCGGCTGGGAAGGCCCCGGGCGCGCGCCGCAACGCCAGGTGGCGCTGATCTACCAGGCCTATGCGGGCGGGCGCCAGGAGGTAGTCGGCGAGTTGCTGCTGGCCGGCGACGAGCGCCAGCTCTGGGCTTCGCTGCGCGAGGCGGTGCGCGCCATCGTGCTGACCCAGCTGGTGCAGTCGCTGCTGCTGGCGGGCTTCATCATGCTGATGTTCAGCCGCCTCGTCACCGTGCATGTGCGCCGTATCGCGATGCACCTGGCGCGCCTGCGGCCCGAGGAGCTGGGCGAGCGCCTGAGCCTGGCGCGCCGGCATGGCCGCGCCGACGAGCTGACCATGCTGGTGAGCGGCATCAACCATCTGCAGGACCGACTCTCGGAGTACCTGCTGCAAAAGCGCCGCTACGAGGAAGAGCTGGCCACCCACCGCGACCGCCTCGCCGAGCTGGTACGCGAACGCACCGCCGAGCTCTCCAGCGCCAACCAGGCCCTGGGCAAATCGGCCGACGTGCTGCGCGAGGTGGGCAATGTGGGCATGGAGCTGACCACCAGCCTGGACATGCACGCCATCTGCGTGGCCCTGCACCAGCACCAGCGCCGCCTGCTGCCGCTGGACGGATTCGGCGTGGCCATGCTGGCGCCCAGCGGCGACCGGCTCGACCTGGTCTATTACGTCGAGGACGAGACACTGGCGCCGCCGTCCAGCTTCATGCTGAACGACCTGCGCTGGCTGACGGTGCGCACCTTTCTGGGCGAGGACGAGATGATGCTGGCGGGCGAGCAGGAAGCCTTGAACGCGCCGGCGCCCGAAGGGGTGGTGGCGCGGGCGCCGATGCGCTCGGTTTCGCTGTGGCCGCTGGTGGCCAATGGCCGGCGCATCGGCGTGGTGGTGACGCAAAGCCACCAGCCGATGGCCTACCAGGCGCGCGAGCAGGAGATCCTGCGCTCCACCGCGGCCTATGCGGCGATCGCGCTGGCCAATGCGAGTGCCTATGCCGCGGTGGAAGCGGCACGCGGCGAGGCCGCCCGCGCGCTGGAGGAGCTGCGCCAGGCCCAGGGGCAGCTGGTGCAGTCGGAAAAAATGGCGGCCCTGGGCCAGCTGGTGGCGGGCGTGGCGCACGAGATCAACACCCCGATCGCCGCGGTCAAGTCCAGCGGCCGCAATATCGCCGACGCCCTGCGCCACACGCTGGAGAATCTGCCCACGGTGCTGCTGCTGCTGGACGGGCCGCAGCGCGACTGTTTCAGCCGCCTGATCAGCCAGGTCCTGGAGCCCGCGGCGCTGCTGAGTTCCAGCGAGGAACGCCGCCTCACGCGCCTGCTCGCGGCAAAGCTGGAGGTCGCCGGCGTCGACGAGGCGCGCCACAAGGCCGGCCTGCTGGTGCAGATGCGTGCCCAGGGGCGGCTGGACGATTACCTGCCCTTGCTGATGCACGCGCAGAGCCGGCTCATCCTCGACACCGCGCACAGCACCGCGACGATTGCCAGCAATACCGAGAACATCAATCTGGCGGTCGACCGCGTGGCCAAGATCATCTTTGCGCTCAAGTCCTACTCGCGCTTCGACCGCGACGCCGAATTCGGCGAAGCCGATCTGCGCGATGGCATCGAGACCGTGCTGACCATCTACCAGAGCAAGCTGCGCGGCGGCATCGAACTGCAGCGCGACTACGGCGATGTGCCACCGGTCTGGTGCCTGCCGGACGAACTCAACCAGGTTTGGACCAACCTGATCCACAACGCCCTGCAGGCCATGCAATACAAGGGCCAGCTGCGCATTGCGCTGGCACGCCGGGGGGAGGAAGCGCTGGTCAGCATCTCGGACAGCGGCCCCGGCATCCCGCCCGAGCTGATGAAGCGCATCTTCGAGCCCTTCTTCACCACCAAGCCGGCCGGCGAGGGCAGCGGGCTGGGACTGGACATCGTGAACAAGATCGTCGCCAAGCACCATGGCCGCATCGAGGTGCGCAGCGAGCCCGGCATGGGCACCACCTTCACCGTCCACCTGCCCTTGGGGCGGCCGGCGCCGGCCGACGCGGCGATCGTCGCCTGAGGTCCGCGCATGACCGTGCCGCTGCTTGAGTTCGCCGCCAGCGAGGCCGCCGTCGGCGAGCTGGAGCTGATGCTCGCGCAGGCCACGCACGCCGCCGCGCGCGCGCAGACGCTGGTGGCGCTGGCCTGGCAGCTGCGCCAGCGCGACACCGAGCGCTCGCTGCAGCTGGCACAGCAGGCCGAGGCGCTGCTGCAGGCGCCGGGCGAGCTGCCCGCGGACGAGCAGCAATGCCTCTTGGCCCGGCTGCTGCTGGTGCGGGGCGAGGTGCAATGGTTGCACGGTGACACCGCAGCGGCCGACGCACTCACGCATCAGGCCCTGCTGCACTACGACACGCTGGACGACGCCTGCGGACATGCCGATGCCTTCTGGCTGCTGTCGCGCGTGACGAATCGCCAGGGCGATGCCCAACAGACCGAGGCGGCACTGGGACGCATGATCGGGCTGGCACGCGAGCACGACCGCAGCCGCGTCGATCTGGCCGAGGCCTCACTCGCGATGGACCACGTGACGCGCGACCTTGCCGCGGCGCGCCTGCGCTGGGACGAACTGCTCACGCGCCGTGCCCGCGACAGCCATACCTATGCGCGCGCCTGGATAGAGAACTACCGGGGCGCTGCGCATGGGCTGTCCAGCGAGTACGGGCCTTCGGTGCAGCACTTTGTCGAGGCCTACCGCCTGGCCCTGGACACCGGCCAGCTGGGCCTGGCCATGCTGGCCGCCAGCAATGCCGGCGTCACATTCAACCACCTCAACTCGCCCGAACCGGCACTGGAATGGACCGAGCGCAGCCTGGCGCTGGCACGCCGCACCGGCTGGCCCAACAGCCTGGCACTGGCCCTGGTGCAGACGGCTTCCAGTCTGCGCATCCAGGGCCGTCTCAGCACCGCCCGCTCCATGGTGGAGGAAGCGCTGGCCCTGCTACAGGGCCAGCCGGCGTCACGCAACCGGGCACTCGCCTTGGGCCAGCTGGCTGGTATCGAAATGGACAGCCGCCAGTTCGAGCCCGCGTTGGCAAGCTTCCGGCGCTTTGAGCAGGAGGCGCAGGCCATCGCCAATCCCGATCTGGCCTTCGAGGCCTGGAGCGGTCAGGCGCGCGCCCTGCACGCCCTGGGCGATGCGCCGCAGGCCCGGGCGCTGGCGCAACAGGTGTTGGACGGTACGGAGCGCAAGCATTTGAAGATCACGGCGCTGGAGCTGATCGCCGAGATCCAGCAGGATGCCGGTGCCCTGTCGGCCCTACAGCGCGCCATGCAGTTGGCCGGCGAGATCGACGGCTATGTGCCGCGGCCGGAGCTGTACGACGCCCTCGCGCAGGCCTGCGCGCGTCAGGGCGACAGCGCACAGGCCTATGCCTACGCCCTGCAGGCGGGCCAGGCCCTTGAGCACCTGCACGAGGTGCAAGCCGGCAACCGCACTACCGCCCTGGAGCTGGCACAGGAGACCGAACGCAGCCGGTTGCAGCACGCACAACTGCGCCGCCAGGCCCAGCAAGAGGAGGCGCGCGCCGAGTCCTTGCAGCAATTGCACGCAATGCTGGAGAAGCTTGGCGACGTCGGGCGCGAGATCACACGCCATCTGGACAGCGCCTCCGTGTTTGCGGCGCTGGAGCGGCATGCCCATGGCTTGCTGGAGGCCTCGGGGCTGCGCGTGTTCCGGCTCGACGCCGGCGCCCTGAGCCTCAGCCTGGTGCACGGCCAGCCGGCCGCTGCGCTGCCGGCCACCTGCGTCGTCGAGCTGTCCGACGCCCTCGACCCGGTAGCGCGCTGCGCGCGCGCGCGCAGCGAACTGGCCATCGACGACGCCGCATCCCATCGCAGCTTGTACGCACCGCTGCTGGCCGGCGAACGGCTGCTGGGCGTGCTGAGCGTGCAGATCCCGCGTCGCGAGACCGATGGAGAACGCGAGCGCGCGCTCTTCCGCGGTCTGTGTGCCTTTGGCGCCATCGCCCTGGCCAACGTCGACACCCTGCAGGCCCTGCGCGAGGCGCAGGCGCAGGTGGCACAGCAGGAGCGCCTGGCGTCGCTGGGACAGTTGGTGGCCAATGTGGCGCACGAAATCAACACACCGGTGGCCGTGGTCAAGTCCAGCGGCCAGAACATCGCCGACAGCCTGGCCCACACCCTGGCGCGCCTGCCCGCTGTGCTGCTCGGCATGGGCGCGGCCGAGCGGGCGCTGTTCTTCCTGCTGCTGTCGGCAGCACGCCAGAGTGGCGAGCTGCTGAGCTCGCGCGCCGAGCGCGTGCTGGCGCGCCAGCTGACCCAGGAGCTGCAGGCCGCAGGGGTCGCCGACGCGCGCACCAGCGCCGAGCTGCTGCTGCGCCTGCGGGCCCACAAGCAGGTCGGCGCCCTGCTGCCGCTGCTGCGGCATGCCCAGGCAGCGACCATGCTGGCGCTGGCCGACGGCCTGGCCACGCTGGTGCGCGGCAGCGCCAATATCAACACGGCCGCCGAGCGCATGGCCAAGATTGTTTTTGCCCTGCAGCGCTTCTCGGAGCGGCGCACCGATGCGCCCTGGCAGGAGCTCGATCTGCGCGCCAGCCTGGAGGCCGTGCTGCACAGCTACCAGCACCAGATCCGCCAGGGCGTGGAGCTGGTGCTGGACCTGCCGGATGGCCTGCGCGTGCATGGCCTGCCCGACGAGCTGGGCCAGGTCTGGTCAAACCTCATTCATAACGCCCTGCAGGCCATGCAGCACAAGGGCAGGCTGGGCATCGCCGCGCGCCTGGCTGGCCAGGAGCTGCAGGTCAGCGTGAGTGACAACGGCTGTGGCATCCCGGAGGCATTGCGCGCGCGCATCTTTGACGCCTTCTTCACCACCAAGCCCAGCGGCGAGGGCAGTGGCCTGGGGCTGGACATCGTGCAGAAGATCGTGGCCCGCCACGGCGGCCGCGTGGAACTACAAAGCGAGCTGGGCCGGGGCTCGACCTTCACCGTCTGCCTGCCGCTGCGTGCCGCCGGGCCGGAGCCTGCGCTGTCATGAGCACCACGACCTTGGCCTTTCATGTCGGCGACGCGGAGCTGGCAGCGCTGGAACTGGCCTGGCAGCAGGCCAGCCCGCCGCAGCGCCCGGCGGCGCAGCTGGCGCTGGCCTGGCAGTTGCGCCAGCGCGATCGGCTGCGCGCGCTGGCCCTGGTGGCCGAGCTCGAGGGTGCAGCGCCCGCCGAGTGGGCCGCGCGGGCGCATCTGATCGGTGCCGAAGCGGCCTTTCTGGAGTCCGACCTCGGCAGCGCTAAAACCTTGGCGGACCAAGCCTGCGCCGCCTTCGAGCGCATGCAAGACCCGCTGGGCATGGCCGACGCCCACTACCTGCACGCCCGCGTGGCCTACGCTCTGGGCGACATGACGGGCCACCAGCTTGCCATCCAGGCCATGCGCCTGTGCGCCCGCGCCGAGCCGGTGCGCCGGACCGTTGCCGATGCTGGCCTGGCGCGGGCACTGGCGTTCTCGGACCCGGACACCAGCGAGCTGCTTTGGCAGGAGTTGAGCGGCGACCGGCCCCCCCCCGAGGACGCCGCCTGCCAATGCCATATCGAGGTCTACCGAGGCACCTTGGCGGGCATACGGGGCGACTTCGGACGCGCCATCCCGCACCAGGCGCGGGCCTATGCCCAGGCGCTGGCCAGCGGCCAGCTGCAATTTGCCGCTGCCTCGGCTGGCAATGTGGGCAGCAGCTTCAACAATGTCAGCGACCACCACGCGGCACTGGAGTGGGCCGAGCTGGCGCAGGCATTGGCACGACGTGCCGGCCTGCCAGTGGCCCTGGGATGGGCGCTGACGCTCTCGGGCGACACGCTGCGCCGACTAGGCCGTCCGGCGGCCGCGCAGGAGCTGCTGAAGGAAGCCCAGACCCTGCTCGCCGCCCTGCCGCACTCGCGGCCCTATGCCATCAACCTGCTGCGCATGGGCGATCTGCATCTGAGCGAGGGCCAGCCCGCCGAGGCGCTGCGCTGCTACGTCGATCTGGAACAGCGCGCCATGGACCTGCGCACCCGGGACCTGCAGGCCAGCGCCCTGGTGGGGCAGGCGCGCGCGCAGCTGGACCTGGGCAGGCCGGCCGAGGCCGCCACGACGGCAGGGCGTGCACTGGACAATCCAGGCACGCCCGCCACCAGCCGCATCGCGGCGCTGCAGCTGATGGCCAGTCTGCACGAACGTGAGCCCGACTGGCCGCCTCCGTCAGCGCTACAGGCCGCCAGCCCCTGCCTGCACTACCTGCAAGCGGCTCACGAGTTGGCCACCTCGCTGAGCAACTACAGCGTGCCGGCTGCCCTGCTGGACGCACTCGCGCGCGCCCACGCAGACCTGGGGGACACACTGCGCGCCTACGAATTCGCCCAGCAAGCCAACGCGGCCCGCCGGGCCACGCACAGCCAGGCAGCCAGCAACCGTGCCCTCGCCATGCAGGTGCAGCGCGAGTCCCTGCGCATGCAGGCCGAGGGTGAGCAGCAGCGCCAGCGCGCCGCCGAACAGGCGCAGCGCAGCGCCCTGCTGCAGCAGGCCAACGACACCCTGGAACGCCTGGCCGCGATCGGCCGCGACATCATCGGCCAGTTGGACGAACAGGAGGTCTGCGCGGTGCTGCACCGGCACACGCAGGCCTTGCTGGACGCCCACACCTTTGCGGTCTACCGCCTGCAAGCCGAGCCGCGCTGCCTGACGCGCATCTATGGCCGCGAGGAAGGCCGGACCATGGGCCAGCGCCGCCAGGATCTGGACGAGCCCAGCTCCCATCTGGCGCGCTGCGCGCGCGAGCGCCGCGAGATCCTGCTGCTGGACGCCGGCGGCCACATCACTCCGGTAGCCGGCACGCAGCAGACCCTCAGCAACACCTTCACACCGATGCTGGTGGGCGAACGCCTGCTGGGCGTGCTGACCATCCAGTCGCCGCGCGCCGAGGCCTATGGTGAGCGCGAGCTGGCGGTGCTGCGTTCGCTGGGCGCCTTCGCTGCCATCGGCCTGGCAAACGCACAGGTGCTGCAACAGCTGCAGCAGGCCCAGGCACGCGTGCTGCAGCAGGACAAGCTGGCCAGCCTGGGCGAGCTGGTGGCCAGCCTCGGGCAGGAGATCCAGACGCCGATGGCGGTCTTCAAGTCGGATGGCCGCAGCATGGCCGATGCCCTGGATCGCATGCTCGCCGAGCTGCCGCTGCTGCTGCAGGAACTCGATGCCCCGGCGCAGGGCCTGCTGGTGGGCTTGCTGGGACAGCTGCGGATCGAGATCGCGCCGCTCAACACGCGCGACGAGCGCCGCCAGCTGCGCCAGCTGGAGCAGGAGTTGGCGCAGGCCGGCGTCGTCCAGGCGCGCCAGGTGGCCGAGCTGTTGCTGCCACTGGGCGCCACACCGCAGCTGGCGCTGCTGCTGCCCCTGCTACAGCACCCGCAGCGCGGCCGCATCCTGGCCCTGCTGCAGCAGCTGGCCCTGCTGGTCAGCGGCACCGCCAATGTCAATGCCGCGGCGGATCGGGCCGCGCGCGTGGTGCATGCGCTCAAGGCCTATGCGCGCATCGAGCGCCAACCGAGCCGCCAGCCCACCGACCTGCGCGAGAGCCTGGAGACCGTGTTGACGCTGCACCAGCATCGCTTCCGCCAAGGCATCGCGCTGCGCTGCCAGCTGAATGCCCTGCCCGCGCTGCCGGCCCTGCCGAGCGAGCTGCACCAGCTTTGGTCGCTGCTGCTGGACAGCGCCCTGGCTGGCCTGAGCGCACCCGGCTGGCTGGAACTGGAATTGCGCCAGCACGGGCAGGAGGCGCGGCTGCAGCTGAGCAGCAGCGCCAGCACCGCATCCGGGGGGGACGCCGGACCGGCCGTGCAGAAAATCCTCGCCAGCCATGGCGGACGCGTCCAAGTCGAACGTACCATCGTGCAGGGCTGGAGATTCACCCTCTACCTGCCCTACAACAGGGAGAACGCATGAAACAGGGAATACTGCTTTGCGTGGACGACGAGGTCATCGTGCTGAGCGCCTTGCGCGACCAGTTGCGCAAGGCCTATGGCAGCCGCCACCTGATCGAAATTGCCGAGAGCGCCGAGGAGGGCCTGGAAATCCTCGACGAGCTGAGCGGCCAGGGCCTGGTGCCGCTGGTGGTGATCTCGGACTTCCTGATGCCAGGCATGAAGGGCGACGAGTTCCTCATCCAGGCCCGCCAGCGCTTCCCCTATGTGGTGACGGTGCTGCTGTCGGGCCAGGTCAGCGACGCGGCGGTGGACCGGGTGCGCAAGCAGGGCCATCTCGACAGCATGATCGGCAAGCCCTGGGACGCCCAGACCTTGCTGGACAGCATCGACGCGGGTCTGGCGCGTTTTGCCGCCAGCCGGCCCGACGCGCTCAGGCGCTAAGTGCGCGCGAGGAACCGCACCATGGGCAACGAAGTGATCCTGTGCGTCGATGACGATGGCGGGGTGCTGACCTCGCTGCGCTCGCTGCTCGGCAAGAACCTGCTGCACGGGCAAGTGATCGAGATCGCCGAAAGCGGCGCCGAGGCGCTCGAGCTGATCGACGAGATCGAACGCGAGGGCCAGACCCTGGCCGTCATCATCGCCGACTACATCATGCCGGGCATGAAGGGCGACGAGTTGCTGGCGCGCGTGCACCGCCGCATGCCGGAGGCGCTCACCATCATGCTCACCGGCCAGAGCAATCTGGACGGTGTGAAGCGCGCCATCAACGAGGCGAACCTGTTCCGCTTCCTGGAAAAACCCTGGCATAACGAGGATGTGGTGCTGACGGCACAGGCGGCGCTGCGCGCCTTCCGGCTCAACGCCGAGCTGCAGCGCCATGTGCAGGAGCTCAGGCGCATGAACGAGGAGCTCGAGCAGACCGTGGCCGAGCGCACCCAGGAGCTGGTGGAAAAGAACCGCGAGCTCGAGCAGCTGGCGGTGACCGACCGCCTCACCAAGCTCTACAACCGCCTGTTCCTCGACCGCGTGCTGGAGCGCGAGTTCGCCAGCGCCGGCCGCAGCGGCCGCAGCTTCGCGCTGATCCTGCTGGACATCGACCGCTTCAAGCGCGTCAACGACACCTATGGCCACCATGTGGGCGACGAGGTGCTGGTCGCACTGGCCCAGATCCTGCAGGTGCGCATACGCGCCAGCGATGTGGTGGGCCGCTGGGGCGGCGAAGAGTTCCTGGTGATCTGCCCCGACACCGACCTGGCTGGCGGCCAGCAGGTGGCTGAGAACCTGCGCCAGCGCGTCGAGGAGCATGTGTTTGCCCATATCGGGCATTGCAGCGCCAGCTTCGGCGTGGCCGCTTATGCGCGCGGCGACACCATTGCGGCGGTAGAGACGCGCGCCGACATGGCCCTTTACGCGGCCAAGCAGCATGGCCGCAACCGGGTGGAGGTGGGCGAGCGCAGCAGCGAGCCCCAGCCGCGCCGGGAGGCGCTCTGAAGGCTCTGGCGCGCACCGCGGGTAAAGCCCTGCAGGCGCTGCTGGCGTTTGGCGCGGTGCTGGCCCTGACCCTGCTGGCCTGCGCCCTGGTGGCGCGCGAACAGCAGCGCCAGATCGAGGCCGGCTTCGCCAGCGACACCAGACGCCTGCTGACGCAACTGGACACGCGCCTGCAGTCGCATTTCGCGGCGCTGCGCAGCATCCGCGGCCTCTACGCCGCGCAGCCCGAGGTGAGCCGCCTGCAGTTCCAGCAATTCCTGGCACAGCTCAAGCTGGGCGAAAGCACCCCGGGCTTCCAGGCCGTGCAGTATGTGCGCGCGCTGCCCGAGGCGCAGCGCGCCGCCTTCATCGCCGGCGTGCGTGGCGACCGCTCGCTGCGGCCCGAAGGCTACCCGCAGTTCGACCTCCGCCCCGTCAACACCTTGGCGCAGCACTATGTGATCGAGTACACCGAGCCCATGCTCGGCAACGAGCGGGCCTTCGGCCTCGATCTGGCCGCCCTGCCGGCTCACTTGCAGGCCCTGGAGCTCGGGCGCGACAGCGGAGCGCCGGTGGCCACCGAACCGCTCAAGCTGGTGCAGGACCAGGCCGGCCGCACCGGCTTTGTGGTGCGCCTCCCCATCTATCGTCGCGGCATGCCCCTGGCCAATGTGGCGCAGCGCCGCGCCGCGCTGCAGGGCTTCGCCGCGCTGGTCTACCGCGTTGACGACCTGGTGCGCGAAGCCATCGATGCGCAGCTGCTGCCCGCGCTGCGCGTGCGCATCAGCGACATCGGCTATGCCGAGGCCGGGGCCGGTGGCGCTGCGGCCACGCCCATGCCCTTGTTTGACAGCGCCCCCGCCGCGCCGGCTGCGGGCCCGCCGCGGCGCGAAACCCTGGTGGTGGGCCAGCGCCTGTGGGCCTTCGAATTCAGCGCGCTGCCCGGCGGCCGCTACGAGCCCGAGCGCGCGCGCCTGCTCGCCATCCTGCTGCCCGGCCTATTGATGGCGCTGCTGTGCGCCGGCCTGGTGGCGGCGTGGGCCAGTCGGCGCGAACTGGCCCGACAGCTGGCCAGCACGCTGGCCGAGCAGAAAGCCATCTTCGACAACGCTGCGGTGGGCATCGAGTTTGTCAAGAACCGGCGCATCCAGGCCTGCAACCAGGCCCTGGCGGAGATGCTGGGCTATCGCGCCGAGGAGCTGGTGGGCGCCTCCACGCGCGTGCTGTTTGCCTCCGACCAGGCCTTCGAGGCGGCGGGCAAGGCCGCCTATGCCGCCATCGCTGCCCAGCAGCATTGGATCGGCGACGTCGAATGGGTGCGCAAGGACGGCAGCGCGATCCAATGCCGGCTGCACGGCAGGCATATCGACCCGCAGCACCTGGAGCTCGGCTCGGTCTGGGTGTGTTACGACATCAGCGCGCTGCAGGCCGCGCAGGCGCAGCTGATCCAGCACGAGAAGCTCGCCTCGCTGGGCCAGCTGGTGGCCACTGTGGCGCATGAGATCAACACCCCGATCGCTGCCATCAAGTCCAGCAGCCTCAACCTCGGCGACGCGCTGGCGCTGTGCCTGAGCGAGTTACCGCGGCTGTTCCAGCTGCTGGAGCCGCCCCTGCAAGCCCTGTTCATCGAGCTGACCCGGCGCGCCAGCCTGCCGGCCAGCCCGCTCAGCACGCGCGAGGAGCGCCAGCGCATGCGCGAACTGGGCGAGGCGCTGGCGCAGGCCGGCGTGAGCGATGCGCGTCGCGCCGCCAGCGTGTTGGTGCAGCTGGGCGAAACGGGGCTCAGGCCCGAGCTGCTGGCGCTGCTGCAGCACCCGCGGCAGGCGCTGATTCTGCAGCTGGCCGAGGCCGTGGCCACCCTGCTGCGCAGCGCCGGCAACATCAATGCCGCGGTGGACCGGGTGGCCAAGATCGTGCTGGCGCTGAAGCGCTTCTCACGCAGCGATCCTCAGGGTCAGCTGCAGGCCACCGATCTGCGCGAGAGCCTGGACACGGTGCTGACGCTGTACCAGAACCAGTTCAAGCAGGGCGTGGAGCTGGTGCGCGACTACCAGCCCGATCTGCCGCCGCTGCCCTGCCTGCCCGACGAGCTGCACCAGGTCTGGACCAACCTGATCCACAACGCCCTGCAGGCGATGAACTACCGCGGCGTGCTGCGCATAGGCCTGCACCGCCGGGGCGATGCAGCGCTGGTGTCGGTGGCCGACACCGGCTGCGGCATCCCCGCGGAGCTGCATGCGCAGATCTTCGAGCCCTTCTTCACCACCAAGCCCGTCGGCGAGGGCAGCGGACTGGGACTGGACATCGTCAAGCGCATCGTCGCCCGGCACGGCGGCCAGATCGAGGTGCACAGCGAATCCGGCCACGGCGCCCGCTTCGAGGTGTTGCTGCCCTACGCGGGCGCTTGAAATTTGCAGGGGTGCACCCCAGATGTTCCACATCGCCTGGAGCCGCCATGATCGTCACCTGCCCCCACTGCCTCACCAAGAATCGCGTGCCCGATGAGCGCGCCGCGCATGACCCCGTCTGCGGCAAATGCGGCCAGGCCTTGCTGGCCGGCCAAGTGCTGGAGCTGGGCGAGCACAACTTCGACGCCATCGTGGCCGGCAGCGAATTGCCGGTGTTGGTGGATTTCTGGGCGCCCTGGTGCGGCCCCTGCCGCATGATGGCGCCGCAGTTCGAACAGGCGGCGCGCCAGCTCAAGGGCCGCGCCCTGCTGGTCAAGGTCAACAGCGACCAGGCCCAGCAGCTCTCGCAACGCTACGCGATCCGCAGCATCCCGACGCTGATCCAGTTCGGCCAGGGCGGACGCGAGGTTCAGCGCATCAGCGGCGCGCTGCAGGCGGCGCAAATCATCAGCTGGATGCGCTGAGGCGTCCGGTTGGCCAGGCCTGCGGGGCGCGCGCCAGCGCCCGCCAGCGCCATACCAGCAGCAGGCCCGTGGGCAGGCCCTGCAACGCCAGCAACGTCCATGCGCCGATCGGCGTCCACACCAGCAGGGCGACATTGGCGCCGCCCAGCGCCATCATGCCGAGCATGATGGCCACCGTCTGGTTGGCACTGGGCTGGCGCAGGCGCGACCAATCGGGCAGCAGGAACAGGCAAAAAGGCAACGCCGCGATCGCAAAGCCAAAGAAATGAGCTTCGGTCCGCAACGCGGCGTTCAGGCCCGCCAGCATCAGGCAGGCCGCCAGCCAGGCGATGGCGCACTGGCGCAGCTGGCGCCGCGCCAGCATGGCATTGAGTTGCGCGCCCCGCGGCATGCCCGGCACCAGCATCAACAAGGCCTGCTCGCGCCGGCTACGGTAGCTGGCCGCGCGCAGCGCTAGCACCGGATTCACGGCCATGCTCAGCAGGCCGATGGCAAGGCCGTTCAGCGCACCGCCGTCGAGCGCCATTTGCAGATCCCAGTCGAAGTAGCGTGCGCCCATCCAGGTCGCCATGCCGACGAGCAGCAGCAGGCCGCCCGACATCAGCTGGGTGACCCAATGCGAGCCGGCACCCAGGCATAGCTCGGCGCGCGCCAGCACCGCAGCCGGCCGCGCGCCGCGGCTGCGCAACAGGCGGGCGGTCCACCAATGGAAGGGAATTTCGAGCACCCGCAGCATCCAGTGGCCGATCCAGCCCTGCTGGCGCAGCGCGAAGCGATCGCCGCTCAGCGAGGCGCGCCAGGCCTGGCGCCAGGCCTGCGTCCTGGCATGGGCCCTGACATGCGCATCACCGCCATCCTGCAGCAACTGCGCCAGCCCGTAGGCCGCCGCCAGCATCAACAGCAGTGCCACCGGCAAGGGCTGACGCTGCCACTGCTCGAGCGCCCAGGCCAGCAGGCCTTGCCAGATCTGGAGCCGCTGCTCCAGCAGGCCGAGCAGCGGCGGCAGCAGCCAGATCGCGAGCCACAGCCAGGGCCAACGCATGATGAAGGCGGTAGCCAACATCACGAGGGCCGCAGCCAAACCCAGGGCGAGCGGCTGGCCGCTGGCAAGGCCCAGCGTCAGCGCCGTTGCGAGCGCGAACAGAAGCCAGTTGCCCAGCGTCAGCAGGCGCAGGCTGAGCAGATGGCCCGGCACCAGGCGCGCGGCGTGCGGCTGGTTCTGGCGCAGATAGCCGCTGAACTGGTTCAGCCAGACGACCTGCAGGCAGACTGCCGTCCAGACGGACAGGCCCGGCCACAGCTTGGCGGCGGGCGCGAGGGCCGCGATCAGTACGGCCGGCAGCAGCAGGAAAGCAGCCACCAGGGCCTGGCCCCATAGACCGCTCTCATTGCGGCGCAGCTGCCAGCCGGCGCGCAGGATTGCCGCCAGCATGCCGGGACGGAGCGCGCTCATCATCAGCTCAGCTCCATGAACAGGTCTTCCAGGTTCACCGCCTGCAGCGCAGGGGCGTTCGCGGGCTCGTCCAAGCGCAGCAGCCAGCGCTCGCGACCGCCCGCAAGCGCCGTCTCGCGCAAGACCTGACCCCGATGGTGCTGCCACAAGGCCTGCAGCTCGGCCGGACTGCCCTCGACCATGCGCACCCGCTCCAGCAGCTCGTCCAGCGGCGCCTGCAGGGCGATGCGCCCCTCCTTCATGAAGGCCATGTTGAAGGCCACGCGCTCCAGATCCGAGAGGATGTGGGTCGAGAACACCACGGTGGTACCACGATCCAGCACCCGCTCGACCAGCTCGCGCAGGAAGTCGCGCCGGCCGGCCGGATCGAGGCTGGCCACCGGTTCGTCCAGCACCAGCAGATCGGGCTCATGGGCGAGCGCGCGGATGATGGACAGACGCTGCTGCTGGCCGCCCGAGAGCTTGGCGATGGGCTTGTCGCGCGGCACCTCCCAGCGCGACATCAGGCCTTCCGCCTTGGCCTCGTTCCAGCGCGGGTAGAAGCTGCGGAAATAGGCCAGCAACTGCGCTGCCGTGAAGCCCTCGAACAGATCGCTCTGCTGCGGCACATAGCCGATGCGGGCGCGGCAGTCATCGTCCAGCGCATCCACCGGCTGGCCGAACAGCTCGATGCTGCCCTGCTGCGACTCGCGCAGGCCCAAGAGGGTCTCCAGCAGCGTGGTCTTGCCTGCGCCGTTGCGGCCCAGCAGGCCGACCACCTGGCCGGGCAGCAGGCGCCAATCCAGCTCGCGCAGCACCGGCTGCCGGCCATAGGCCAGGCTGACGCCGCGCAGCTCGGCACTGGCCTCGGGGGTCTCTGTGCGCATCATTCCTTGTCACCCTCTTTCAGTATCTGTTCGAACAGGCGCAGCGCCTGCGCCGCGGGCAATTGCAGCTGGCGCGCTTCGGCCGCGGCCCGCTCCAGCGTGGGCCGCAGCAGTTCGACGCGCGAGGCCGCCGGCTGTGCCTTGCGGTGCTGCTGTGCCACCACCATCGAGAGGCCGCGCCGGCGCTCCAGCAGGCCCTCCATCTCCATCAGTCCATAGGCCTTGGAGATGGTCATCGGGTGCACCGCCAGGGCCTGGGCCAGCTCGCGCACCGAGGGGATCTCCTGCCCCGCCACCAGCTGCCCGGCCGCGATGCGGCGCCGCACCTGCTCAACCAGCTGGCGGTAGATCGGCTCGGTCGAGCCGGTGTTGATACGAAAGGCGAAGTGATCGGCGCTCATCGGTTGTGCCTATGTGTACTAGTACGATAGTACACGTGGACAGATGCGTCAAGACCTGGCCCCCCTGCATGGCCATGCGCTACCATCAACGCGCCATGACCCAGGATCCGGCCCTTCCAAGCCTCATATCCATGCTGCCCGCCGCCGCGCAATGGCTGCACATCGACTGGATGCTGCTGATCGCGCTGGGCTGGCTGGCGGTGGGCATCGCCGGTGCGCTGGCGCTGCACCGGCTGGCCCTGGTGGCGCGCTGGCTGTTCCCGGCCGGCGGGTTGCTGGGCCTGGCGCTGTTTGGCGTGAGCCTGAGCGCGCTGCTGGCCACGCCCGAGACGGCGCTGCTGCCGGTGGGCCTGCCGGGCCTGCCCTTCCACCTGCGCCTGGACGCGCTCTCGGCCTATTTCCTGATGGTGCTGGGCGGCGCCTCGGCCGGCATCTCGGCCTTTGCGGCCGGATATTTCCGCAAGGGCGAGGGCACGCCGCCGGGCCTGCTGTGCCTGGAGTACCACGTCTTCCTGGCCAGCATGCTGGGCGTGATCCTGGCCGACGATGCCTACTCCTTCATGGTGATGTGGGAGACCATGGCGCTGGCCTCCTTCTTCCTCGTCACCGCCAACCACCGCATCCCCGAGGTGCGCAGCGCCGGTTATCTCTACCTGACGATGGCGCGCATCGGCGCGATCGCCATCCTGCTGTGCTTCGGCGTGCTGCAGGCCAATACCGGCGACTACAGCTTTGCCAATATGCGCGCGCAGGCCTTGAGCCCCTTCTGGGCCTCGGCGGGCTTCGGGTTGGCGCTGCTGGGCTTTGGTGCCAAGGCGGGCGTGCTGCCCCTGCATGTGTGGCTGCCCGAGGCGCACCCGGCCGCGCCCTCGCCCGTCTCGGCACTGATGAGCGGGGTGATGCTCAACACCGCCATCTACGGCCTGCTGCGCGTGACGCTGGACCTGCTGAGCGCGCCGCTGTGGTGGTGGGGCGGCGTGCTGCTGGCGGTGGGCCTGGCCACCGCGCTGTTCGGCGTGGTGTTCGCCGCGGTGCAGACCGATATGAAGCGCCTGCTGGCCTATTCCTCGATCGAGAACATGGGCCTGCTGTTCGTCGGCATGGGCCTGACGCTGATCTTCGCCGCCTATGCGATGAAGCCGATGGCCGCGCTGGCGCTCACCGCCACGCTCTATCACGTGGCCAGCCATGCCTGCTTCAAGAGCCTGCTGTTCCTGGGCACCGGCAGCGTGCTGCATGCCACCGGCGAGCGCAACCTCGGCAAGCTGGGCGGGCTGATCCGCTGCATGCCCTGGGTGGCCTGGCTGACGCTCTTGGGCGTGCTGGCCAGCGCCGGCCTGCCACCGCTGGGCGGCTTTGTCTCGGAATGGCTGCTGCTGCAGAGCTTTCTGTTCGCGCCCGGCCTGCCGGTGCCGCTCTTGACCATGCTGATCCCGGTGGTGGCGGCGCTGATCGCGCTGGTATCGGCGCTGGCGGGCTACACCATGGTGAAGTTCTTCGGCGTGATCTTTCTGGGCCAGCCGCGCGAGGACAAGCTCAGCGAAGCCCATGATGCCGGCCACTGGGAGCGCGCCGGCATGCTCTGGCTGGTGCTCGCTTGCCTGGCGCTGGGCCTGCTGCCCAGCCAGTTCATCCAGCTGATCGATCCGGTCACGCAGCAGTTGGTGCGGGCCGGCCTGGGCGCGCAGGTAGCGGCGCAGGGCTGGCTGCTCGCGCCGGTGAGCCTCGACCAGGCCAGCTACGGCCCCATCATCTTCCTGCTGGGCATCCTGGCCTGCTTCGCGCTCGCCTTTGTGCTGGTGCGGCGGCTCTACCATGGCCGCCTGCGCCGCGCCATACCCTGGGCCTGCGGCTTCCCCTGGGGCACGGCGCGCATGCAGGACAGCGCCGAGGGCTTCGGCCAGCCGATCCGCCAGATCTTCGAGCCCTTCTTCCTGATGCGGCGCGAGCTGCCATCGCCCTTCGACAGCCAGCCGCATTACCGCGTCCAGGTGGACGATCATTTCTGGCGTTGGCTCTATCTGCCGCTGGCCGAGCTGGCCGCCACCCTGGCGCGCCTGATCGGCAGGCTGCAGCAGGGGCGCATCGCGGTCTACCTGCTCTACAGTTTCTTGACCCTGATCGCCACCCTTGTGGTCGTGGCGCGGTGAGGCACACATGAGCTTCAGCGGCCTGCTCTCCCAACTGCTGGAAATCCTGCTGGCGGTGGCGCTGGCGCCGCTCTTGAGCGGCTGGGTCAGCCAATGCCGCGCCTGGCTGCAGGGCCGCCGCGCCCCCAGCCTGCTGCAGCCCTACTACCTGCTGCACAAGCTCTTCAACAAGGAGTCGGTGCTGGCCGAGCATGCCTCGCCGCTGTTCCGCAGCGCGCCCTATATCAAGTTCGGCTGCATGACGCTGGCCTGCGCCATCATCCCCACGCTCTCCACCGACCTGCCGCTGGCGCCCGCTGCCGACGCCATCGCCCTGGTGGGACTGTTCGCGCTGGCACGCGTGTTCATCTCGCTGGCGGCGATGGACGTGGGCACGGCCTTCGGCAGCATGGGCGCGCGGCGCGAGATGCTGATCGGCTTCCTGGCCGAGCCGGCGCTGCTGATGGTGCTGTTCTCGGCCTCGCTGATCTCCAAGTCCACCTCGCTCACCACCATCGTCGAGACCCTGGGCCATCGCGAGCTGGCCATCTACCCGGGCCTGGCCTTTGCGGGCGTGGCCTTCACCATGGTCTCGCTGGCCGAGAACGCGCGCGTGCCGGTGGACAACCCGGCCACGCACCTGGAACTGACCATGATCCACGAGGCCCTGATCCTCGAATACTCGGGCCGCCACTTGGCGCTGCTCGAATGGGCGGCGAGCCTGAAGCTGTTCGCCTATTCCTGCATCGGCCTGGCGCTGTTCTTCCCCTGGGGCGTGGCCGAGGCGCAGGCGCCGCTGGCGATGCTGCTGGCCCTGCCGGTGCTGGTGGGCAAGCTGGCCGTGGGCGGCGCCCTGATGGCCGCGTTGGAAACGCTCTCGGCCAAGATGCGCATCTTCCGCGTGCCCGAGTTCCTCGCCACCGCTTTTTTGCTGGCGGTGATCGGCATGCTGGTTCACCTGTTATTGGCACGATGAGTGATTTGCTGACCCAATTCGTCAACCTGCTCGGCGCGGTGCTGCTGATGCTGGCCTTCGCGATGATCTCGCAGCGCCGCATCGTCTCGCTGATCCATCTGTTCACGATGCAGGGCGCGACCCTGGTGCTGGCCACCGCGGTGGTGGGCGTGGTCACGCACCAGCCGCATCTGTTCGTCTCCGCCGGCGTGACCCTGCTGCTCAAGGTGCTGCTGATCCCCTGGCTGCTGCACCGCGTGGTGGGCCGGCTCAACATCCGCTGGGACATCGAGACCCTCATCAACATCCCCACCACCATGCTGATCGGCATCGGCGTGGTGATCTTTTCCTTCAACCTGGCGATGCCGATCTCGCGCCTCTCGTCGGCGCTGGCCAGCGGCACGCTGGGCATCGCGCTGGCCTGCGTGCTGCTGTCCTTCCTGATGATGATCACGCGCGCCAAGGCGGTGCCGCAGGTGATCGGCTTTCTGGCGATGGAGAACGGCCTGTTCTTCGCCGCCACCGCCGCCACCTACGGCATGCCCATGGTGGTGGAGCTGGGCATCGCGCTGGACGTGCTGATCGGCGTGCTGATACTGGGCGTGTTCATGTTCCAGATCCGCGAGCAGTTCGACAGCCTGGACATCCGCCACCTCGAAAAGCTGAAGGAGGACTGACGGTGACGGCGCTTGGATTCCTGCTCGCCACGCCCCTGCTGGGGGGGCTGGTGCTGGCCCTGGTGGGCCACAAGGACAACGCGCGCGACGTCAACGTCGGCTTCAGCCTCGCCACCTTCATCGCCGCCTGCCTGCTCACGGCCGAGGTGATACGCGGCGGGCCGCAGCTGCTGTGGGCGCGCGAGTTCTACGTCGACGCGCTGAACGTCTTCCTGGTCACGCTCACCGCCTTCGTGGGCCTCACCACCGCGATCTTCTCGCGCCCCTATATGCGCATCGAGCGCGACCACGGCAAGATGACGCCGCCGCGCCTGCGCCTGTACCACAGCATGTACCAGCTGTTCAGCTTCACCATGCTGTTGGCGCTCACCACCAACAATCTCGGCATCGTCTGGGTGGCGATGGAGGCGGCCACCCTCACCACGGTGCTGCTGGTGAGCGTGTACCGCACCGCCGCCAGCCTGGAGGCGGCCTGGAAATACTTCATCCTCTGCGGCGTGGGCATCGCCCAGGCGCTGTTCGGCACCGTGCTGCTGTACATGGCGGCCGAGAAGGTGATCGGGGCCGAGGGCGGCGCGCTCTTGTGGACCAATCTCGATGCGGTGAAGGCCCAGCTGGACCCCAACATCATCACCCTGGCTTTCGCCTTCCTCTTCATCGGCTATGGCACCAAGGTGGGCCTGGTGCCGGTGCACAACTGGCTGCCCGATGCCCATGCCGAGGGCCCGACGCCGGTCTCGGCGGTGCTCTCGGGCCTCTTGCTCAATGTGGCCCTCTACGCGGTGCTGCGCTGCAAGGTGCTGACCGATGGCGCGCTGCACAGCCCGCTCACCGGCCGGCTGATGATGGGCTTCGGCCTGCTCTCGGTGGTGGCGGCGGTGTTCTTCCTGATCCGACAGAAGGACGTCAAGCGCATGTTCGCCTACTCGTCGATCGAGCACATGGGCATGATGACCTTTGCCTTCGGCATGGGCGGGCCGATCGCCAGCTATGCCGGCCTCTTGCACATGACGGTGCATTCGCTCATCAAGTCGGCGATCTTCTTTGCGGTGGGCCATGCCACGCAAAAGGCCGGCAGCCAGCTGATGGATGAGATCCGCGGTCTCATCCGCGTCAGCCCCACGGTGGGCTGGGGCCTGATGCTGGGCGCCTTGGCGATCCTGGGCATGCCGCCGTTCGGCGTGTTCGCGAGCGAGTTCCTGATCGTCACCACCGCGATGCGCGAGCAGGCCTGGGCCACGCCCTGGCTGCTGATCGCGCTGGGCCTGGCCTTTGCCTCGGTGTTCAGCCGCGTGCAGCCGATGGTGTTCGGCGAGACCACGCTCAAACCACTGGCGCATCCGCCGGCGCTGATCCCGGTGTTCGTGCACCTGGCGCTGGGCCTGCTGCTGGGCCTCTACATACCGCCCTATCTGGATGCCTGGTATCGCCAGGCCGCCGCCATGCTGGTTGGAAGCTGAAATGGAACCCCTCGCCCAAGGCCTACCTTGGTCGGTCCCCCGAGGGGACGGCGATGCTTGCCGGATTGACCGGCAAGCACATCGCCCGCCGGGCCGGCTTGGGAGCGGCCCGGCGCTCGGCCCGCTGACTTGTTGCGGCCGATTGGACGGAATGGCTAGCTAAGAGGAAACACCATGTCGATGCTGGAGCCCATGCCCACACCGCTGCCGATCCGCCACGGCGTGGTGGATCGCGAGGGCTGGCTGGCGGTGGCGCAGGATGTGCTGGCCGGCGGCGGGCGGCTGGTGTCGCTGTGGGGCGGTGCTGAGAGTCGCGCGGTCAACGCGGCCTATGCCTTCTCCTTCGAATCGGGCCTGGCCTGGATCGAGCTGCCGCTGGCGGCCGGCGAGGGCTATCCGGACCTGGCGCCGCTGTTCCCCGCCGCCGCACGCCTGCAACGCGCGGCGCGCGATCTGGACGGCATTCACGCCCAGGGCGCCGCCGACACCCGCCCCTGGCTGGACCATGGCCTGTGGGGCGAGGGCGGCGATGCCCCCAGCACCCTGCCGGCCGACTATGTGTTTGTGCGCGTGGAGGGCGAGGGCGTGCACGAGATCGCCGTCGGGCCCGTACACGCCGGCATCATCGAGCCCGGCCATTTCCGCTTCTCGGTGGTAGGCGAGAAAGTGCTGCGCCTGGAGGAACACCTGGGCTACAAGCACAAGGGCATCGCGCGCCGCTTCACCGAGCTGCCAGCGATGGAAGCCCATCGCCTGGCCGGGCGCGTCTCGGGCGACTCCACCGTCGCCTATGCCTGGGCCTATTGCATGGCGCTGGAGGCCGCCGCCGGCTGTGCGGTGCCTGCGCGCGCCGCCTGGCTGCGCGCCCTCATGCTGGAGCGCGAGCGTGTCGCCAACCACCTGGGCGACCTGGGCGCGCTGGGCAACGACGCCGCCTTCGGCCTGGGCCTGGCGCAGTTCGCGCGCCTGCGCGAGGACTGGCAGCGCCTCGCCATGGCGCTGTTCGGCCACCGCTTCATGATGGACCGCGTCGTGCCCGGCGGCATGGCGGTGGACCTCGATGCCGAGGGCCGGCGCCGGCTGCTGGCGCAATGCGATGCGCTGGAGCCCGAGCTGCGCCAGCTGCGCCATATCTACGACGAGCATGCCGGCCTGCAGGACCGCTTCATCGGCACCGGCCGCGTCACGCCCCAGCTGGCCGCCCAGCTGGGCCTGACCGGCCTGGCCGGCCGCGCCAGCGCGCAGACCTGGGACCTGCGCTGCGCCCCCTCACTGCCGCCCTACGACGGCTTCGAGGTCAATATGGCCACGCACCGCAACGGCGATGTGGCGGCGCGCGTCAGCGTGCGTTTCGACGAGCTGCTGGAGTCCCTGCGCCTGCTGCGCCTGCTGTGCCTGGGCCTGCCCGAGGGGCCCCTGCGTTCAGACCTGACCCTGCCGGCCGGCCCGGCGCGCGGCGCCGGCTGGGTGGAGGGCTGGCGCGGCGAGGTCTTTGTGGCGTTGGAGCTGGGCGAGGGTGGCGCGATCCGCCGCTGCCATTGCCACGACCCGTCCTGGCAGAACTGGCCTGTGCTGGAGCATGCGGTGATCGGCAACATCGTTCCCGACTTCCCGCTCATCAACAAGTCCTTCAACCTCAGCTATGCGGGCCATGATCTCTGAAGTGAAACCCCTCGTCCAAGGAGTACCCTGGCCGGTCCCCCGAGGGGACGACGAGGCTTGCCGGATCGACCGGCAAGCACTCGCCAATGGCGGGCCGGCTTGGGAGCGGCCCGGCGCTCGGCCCGCGGGGCTACTACGCTGCGACTGCCGCGAACGCGGGATGGATCTCTGATGTGGCGCATCCTCAGGCAAATCGCCCGCACCGGCATCGTCAGCGAGCCGGCGCCCGAGGTCACGGCCGAACCCTCGGCCGAGGCCGGGCGCATCCAGCAGGCCCTGCTGCAGATCCTCGGCCGCGCGCTGTGCATACGCGAGGTCGATGCCGGCTCCTGCAACGGCTGCGAGCTCGAGCTGCATGCGCTCAACAATCCCTATTACAACCTCGAGGGCCTGGGCATCAAGTTCGTCGCCAGCCCGCGCCATGCCGACATGCTGCTGGTCACCGGCCCGGTGTCGCGCCATATGGCCGAGGCGCTGCGCCGCACCTACGAGGCCACGCCCGAGCCGCGGCTGGTGCTGGCCGTGGGCGATTGCGGCTGCGATGGCGGCATCTTTGGCGAGCGCAGTGACGCCCACTGCGGGCGCGTCGCCAATGTGATCCCGGTCGACCTCACGGTGCCGGGCTGCCCGCCGCCGCCGCTGGAAATCCTGCGCGCCATCCTGACGGCGGTGCAGCGGCGCGAGGGCTGAAGCAGGGTCAGGTCTGGCGCGTCGAACAGACGAAGCGCCACAGCGGACGACGAGCAAAAGTTGCTGACGCTAGGCCGATGACACAGCTAAGCCCAAAGCCGGCCATACAAAATACAGCTTTGCATGGGACCCACATGAGCGATCCATCGCCCAAGCGGCATACGCGGCTTCTGCCAACGCTGTTCTTGGTCATTGCTGCGTTCCCCATCTGCGCAGCCCAGGCACAAGACGATGTGGCAGGCATGATCGCGCGCATTGAAGCGCCGCAAACTCAGGACCCAAAGGAGTTGGCAGCACTCAGCATTGCGGAGTTGCTGGTGCGGCTGCAGGTCCCTGCCCTGAGCATTGCTGTGGTGAAGGATTTCAAGCTGCACTGGGCCAAGGCCTATGGGGTGGCAGATGCAGCAACGGGCCGCCCGGTGGATACGCAAACCCGCTTCCAGGCCGCGTCGATCAGCAAACCGGTCACGGCGCTCGCGGCCATGCGGCTGGTCCAGGAGCGGCGGCTGACGCTGGATGCGGATATCAATACCTGGCTCAAATCGTGGAAGGTTCCGGTGTCGGACTTGACGCGTATGCAAGCGGTGACGCCACGTGCCTTGCTCAGCCACACCTCCGGCGCTAAGGACCCTCTGCATAACTTCCATAGGCCGCGGCGGGATCTTTGCGGGATGCTGGCCAAGGCGCGGACCGCCACCCAGACTGATGTCTGGGCAAGGTTCGCAACGCCGGCCAGCGCCCGC